>Ga0335085_10000282_pt1 | contig 154476 bp, 126 predicted proteins | sample Lox_Sample_45_FD_206712 | JGI IMG/M metagenome (GOLD analysis project Ga0335085, IMG submission 206712) | Soil microbial communities from Loxahatchee National Wildlife Refuge, Florida, United States - Lox_Sample_4.5 | ecosystem: Environmental > Terrestrial > Soil > Wetlands | place: USA... | reverse complement strand
GAAGCAAGCGAAGCGGCATGAACGTGCCTACGAACATTTTCGGCTCCCCCTCGGAGGAGCCGAGCATTACAACCAGACCCATGCCTCATCAAAAGTGCGAAAAAGTCTGGACACTACCTTGTGGGTGGCAATTGACCCGGAATCAAAGCTAGTTCCATGTTGGTATCTTGGAGACCGTGGAGCGAGTGCAGGGCTGGCGTTTGTCCACGATCTAAGGGACCGCCTCACGAATCGCGTCCAGCTTACGAGCGATGGGCACCGCGTTTACTTGGAAGCCGTAGAGACAGCTTTCGGCTCGGACGTGGACTACGCGATGCTCGTAAAGATTTACGGTGAGCCACGCGAAAAGGAAGCCACCTATAGGCCCGCCGAATAATTCAAATTAGCCCACTACCGGCACCTGCGATTGCTTGACGCTGGTCGGAAGGGAGGCGTAAAATCGCGGAATATCTCTTTTCCCGGAGTAGACAACAGAGATCCGCCCGACGCTTGGCTACAAGTCCGAAAGGAACCCCGTGCGCGTAAACATCGAACGAAAAGTTGATTGGGCAATCCTTACCGCGGCTTTCCTCACCGCCAGTGTGATGGGAATGGGCATTTTGGCGGGCGCCGCCACCGAAGCCGCTTCGACTTCTTCGGAAGATACCTCCCGGCTGGTTTCCGTGCAGAACCTTCCGCAGGATCTTGCCGCGTGCAATCTGGATGAATCCTCCGGGGAGACTCCGGATGTGAGTGCGCCGGAAGAGAAAAGCCTGTTTGCCGCGTTGCGCGAGGATCCCTCTCCGGGCTTGATGGCGGCGCAGTTCAGCACTCCGCACACCGAGGACCAGGAGAGGATCACCCGGGAGATGCGGGCGCAAGGAGCGCGCGTGCCGGTGCGCACGATTCGCGATACGGCGCCGACGTACAGCGCGGTGGCGGTGGACGTCAACTCCAACGAAGTGATCCTGCAAGACAATAATTTGTGGCAATACCAGGTGTTCGACCGGCTGTCGCCGACACCCGCCGGACCGAACGATATCTCCGTGCCGAAGCGCTCCGTTCACGGCGACAAGAGCTTGATCGAGTTCAACAACGGACTCTATGTAGACCCCAAAAGCGGAGACATCTTCTCGGTGGAATCGGACGTGGGGGACAAGATGGTGCGGTTCCCGCGCGACGCGAGCGGCGATGTTCCTCCCAAAGGAGTGCTGCACACGCCGCATCGCGTGTACAACCTGGCCGCGGATGAAACCACGCAGGAGGTTTTCGCCACGGTCGAATTTCCTCCGGAAGTGGTGGTGTACCCCAAAGATGCCACGGGCGAACAGCAGCCCATACGGAGGCTCGAGGGCGACGATACAGGGTTGGACGCGCCGCACGGCATCGCGGTGGACGAAAAGGACCGCCTTCTGTTCGTCAACACCTGGGGGCATCACAGCGATTTCACGGTCGCTGGAACGGGGAAATGGTTTCCGCCCGCGATCAAGGTCTACACGGTGGATGCGGACGGCGACGCCAAGCCTCTGCGCGTGATTACCGGCGACCAGACGCAACTGGATTGGCCCGCGGCGATGAAGTTCAATCCGGAGAACGGCGACCTGTACGTGGCCAACGACATCGGCCAGTCCGTGCTCGTCTTCGCCAACGCACCGAGTGTGCAGGGAAACGTAGCCCCGGCCAGGGTGATCCACGGGCCGTCGGCGCGGCTGCGCAATCCCACCGGAGTGGCGCTGGACCTCAAGAATAAAGAGGTGTGGGTCTCGAATCTGGGGAATTCTTCGGCCACGGTGTATCCGCTGATGGCCAATGGAGACGTGGCCCCGCTGCGGATTATTCGCAGCGCGGAAGAGAGCAAACGGGGAGTGAATTTCGGCAGAACCGCGGCAGTTACCTACGATCCGATACGCCAGGAAATCCTGGTACCGAATTGAGTGAACCATCCGCAGATTGCGGTCTTCGCCAGGTCGGCGGGGGAAAACACACCGTACTTGAGGTCCATCGAAGGACAGAAGTCGCTTTTGGGCCGGACCATGCACGACATCGCGTTCGACGCGATTCACGATGAGATCGTGGTCACCAGCCCGCTGGCGCAGGGGATCCTGACGTTCCGCGGCGCGGCCAACGGCGAGGAAGCGCCGATCCGTTACATTCAGGGAGACAAAACGCAGATCAAAGGCGTGGGCGCCACCGGCAAGGTGAGCATCGACGCAGTGCATAACGAAATCTACATGGCCACTCCGGATCAAACCATTCTTGTTTTTAACCGGACGGACCAGGGAAATGTTGCGCCGAAGAGGGTTCTCGGCGGTCCTGACACCCAATTGGAACTTGGCAAGCAGAACACCGACAAGACGGGAGCCCACGGAACGTATGGAGGTGGCAACACTCCCGCGATTCGCGTCGATCCTATACACAATCTCTTAATCGTGCCGCAGGGCGGTTACGGAGGCGGAAAGATTCTAGTTTTTGACCGGACCGCCAGCGGGAATACGCCGCCGAAGGGGATCATCCAGGGACCGGTGAGCATGGGCAATCAGTTCGAGGTCTATGCTCCGAAGTTGCGGCTGGTCACGCACACCAAGAATTACATTGAGATCTGGAGAATTCCCGAAAGCGGCACGAGCACCGATAAGCCCATGAGAATCGCGGCTCCTTTGGGCAAAGGAGGCGGGGACATTGGAATCGTTCTCGATCCCCTGCACAAAGAGGTAATCGTCGCCACCTCTCCAGGCAACAGCGTGGAGACCTTCTCGGTTCCCGAGGTCTATGACGATTGGCCGGCGGGAACTCCTCTAAGCACCAGCGCCGCGACGCCTCAGTAGGTTTTGTTCGCTGAGGCGCGCGCGGAGTTACAACCACGCAGCCGTGCGGGTCGAATTGTGGTTGGATCGATCTTCGGTCTTCGATCTTCAATCCAGGGCAACTTTGGTTTGGGCGGCGGTCGGGAGCGTGCGCTCGTTTGTTTGGCACTGCGAGCACTCTCGCCTCAGACGATTCGGCGGTTCCCGAGGAAAGCCTAGTTACTCGGAATCGGGCTCCGACTCGAATTCACAATCGACTAATCGACGAGGGATCGGCTGGCAGGAATGTCAGCTGGCAGGCTGGGTAGCGGAGATCACGTCGAGCTGCATGGGATGGGCTTTGACGTCCACCGTAGCTTCCAGGGACGCGGGACCAACCGGCGGCACATGCGGAGAGCGCGAGAGCATAAATTTGTCGTTTCCGGCCAGAAATACTTTGTTGCCGCCTTCTTCCAGGACCTGGCCGCGAGCGCTGATGCGGAACTGCGTTACCTTCACGCCAGTCTTGCCCAAAGCTTGCTCAAGCTCGTCGGGACGAAAGCGGGCCTCCGGCTTATAGAAGACCACCACTTTTTCTCCCGATTTGCTGATGGACAGCTTGGCAATCCCGTCCAATCGCCGCAGATAAACTTCGGAAATTGCCGCGCAGGCGCCGCAGGAGATCCCCACGGTGTGCATCTCCACCTTCTCGACTTGTGCTGAGGCGGGGATTGCAGCGGCCGAGAGCAGCGCAAAGGCCAGGCCCGCAATAGCTAAGCCGACGATGTGCCCGCGTCCGAACATGGTCACCTTCCGGGGGCGCAGCCTTGCACCAGGGCCGCACGCTCTGAAACTGCCTGCGCCTATCGGTACCTGAACCATAGCACAATCCAGCCGCCCACCAAAAGGACGTTGAGCGCCAGGCTGGCGCCGAAAATTGCCTTGATCCCCCAAGTTCGCTGCGCGGGCGGACGGGTGCGCACGATCCATCCCTCATACACGAGCGCCCCGACGGAGATCGCCAGGAAGAGGGGTTGGAACTTTTCCAGCCAGAAAAGACAGCCGGCACTAACCAATGAGAATAGGCCAAGTCCTACCAGGACTTGAGGAAGCACTCATCAGCTAGGCGTCAGCAGGGCCGCGATAATGGAGAGCATCCCTGCGCGTTTTGGATCCTTGACCATCGAGGACCATCCTCCTCGGCGCGACTATAGGGAACGCGCCCGGAGAGGTCAACGGGATTCCGGCTGCGGCCAGAAGGCGCAGGATAGGGGGCTAGTTATTGCTTCCGCCGAGCAACGTGGGCCGCAAGCGATAGGACCATTCCGCAAGCTGGGCCAGCGGAACCACGCTGATTTCGCGCTCCGCGAGCAAACCCAGAACGAAGCGATGCCGGGGATTTTCCTGCGGGCGCGGCTCGGCTTCGGTTACCGCGACGAACTCGGTGTGTTCGAGCTTCTGGCGGATGGCATCGGCGGTAAAGGCCAGGACCTTGGCCTGGCCGGGGTCGCGGGAAAGCGACAAGGCTTGCACGAAACCGCGCGTGCCATTGCGCCGGTATCCGTAGTCGAGCCGCAAGGGATCGCCCGGATAGGTGAATTGGTCCACCCGCAGGCGGCGCTCCAGGCGCGGCCAGACTCCCGTTCCGCGGAAAACCCCATTGGCCCGCGCGCGGATTCCGTTGCGCGTGGCGGCGGCATCCTCCGCCAAACGGCTCGACCGCGGCGGCTCCACGTGTTCGCGATACAGGCGGTCCAGTTCCGCTTCCAAGTCCTCGGCCAGCAATCCTTTTTGCGGGCTCAGCTGGATGGTGTTGGAAAGCGTTTGCTCCAGGCGCGCGATGTAACCCTGAGGATTTTCGCCGGCCAGGGCGGATTGGGCGGAGAAATCGTCGGAGAGCCGCCGGAGCAGCTCTTCATCGGCGCCCGGATGCAAGCGGCGAACGCGCGCAAACTCCGCGGGCTCTTCCACCAGCCGCTGCACGAGGCGCCGAGTGGCCGGATCGAAGAGCAGTATCCCGATATTCACCCACTCATCGCGTACCAGATTGGGCGTGTAGCGCACCACGTGATACGCGCACGGGCGCAGGCTCTGAGCTTCTTGCGTTTCTGCCATGATTCACTTCCTCGTCAAGTTTTCTCAGGCTCTCTCAAGCTTTCTCATGTCCAATTCGGGAAGGGCTGGCGCCCGGAATCGCGGGCCAGTGCGATCAACTCCCGCACGCCGTCCCGCCGCCGCTCCAGTTTGGCGATCAGCTCCTCGAGCTGGCCGTACTCGTCGTTATACCATTCGGGCGGAATCGTTGCGGCGATCTCGCCCAATTGCGCCCGGCTGAAGCGTTCCACGCGGCCGAGCCACGGCTCGAAAGAGTCCATTCCGGTGACCTGCCGGTAGACGCTGTGCCGATTGTAAAGGCCGCGCAGAGGCGCGTCCGGGAAATTCCATTCGCCGGCATTGAAGCAGAACCCATGATCGATGGCAGCCACGTGATAGCGCGGGCGCCCCGATTCCAGATAAAAAACAGCCTGACGGCCATTGGTATTGCAGGTCCATTTGTCGAATACCAGCATGCCCGCGAAATCGGCCAGATTTTCCACCTGGTTCAGCTGCTCCTCGGGAAGGAAATCGTAAACCGGCAGCTCCGCAGGGTCGCCCGGATAGCGCGAGCCAAACTGCCGGCCGGGGCGGCAAGGCGTCCGTCCCGTTCCAAGTTGAATCACCAACTCGGCCGTCAGCTCGATCAGTTCCCGGCGAACCTCCACTACATCGGCCCGCGGAACCGGAAGGCCCAAACAGCCTGCCACCCGCGTACCGAGCATTTCATTCGCCAGAATCCGAAGATGCTGCGGATTGTTTTGGAATTTGACGACGTAATAACCCCCGTCGTCGCAGCGCATCAGGTGCGATTGGGCGCCCCCGCGCATCCGCCGGATATGCTCCACCGCAAGCACCATGGCGAGGCATGCTACCGAGCGCCACTGCCCGCGGCAAGGGCCAATCCGAGGTAGGAAGAGAGATGAAGGTAAGGGCTCGACGAGGCTGGGGAATAGGCGCACCGCCGCCCTCGCTTGCCGGCAGCGGCCGCACCAGGTTCCGCACGCGCGTCCGTGCGGATTCGCCGTATTGTCGATGGAACTCAGACGGCCAAACAGACTTCGCCCTGAGCGGGCCGTCGTGATTGGCTGGCGAAGCTCAGCGCTTCTTTTTGCGCCTTGAGCTCTTGCGGGACGCCTTCTTCTTGGAGCTCTTGGCCGCGGCGCGCTTCTTGGGCCGCGCTTTTGGCGCCGGCTTGCGCGCCTTTTTTGCTTTCGCTTTGGATGCGCCGGGTTTGCGTGGCTTGGGCTTCGGCGCGGAGGGCGCTGGCGCCGTGGGAACTCCCGGACGCTCGACTATAGTGACTTCCTCTTCGGTCTCTTCCAGGAGGCCCTCGTCTCTTTCGCCGCCTTCGTCTTCTTCCAGCTGGGAGTACTCGTTCTCATCGCCATTATCTTGTAGCCAGGCCATCATTCCTCCGTAGGTCAGCCGCTTTGAGATCCGGCTGATCTCGCCGGCGCGGCCTCGGCGGCTTATAAACGGAATAGCAAGCTTTTGTCAAGCCGCGCGTTTCGACCGGCGCGCACACGCAGCCCAGAGTAGCATTCCTGACTGCGAACGGCGTCAATAATCATTTGAGAAATCATGGGGAAAACTGGGAGGCCTGCAAAGAGGCGAATCTGGGAGCTAGTGGGCGGCTTGGACGATGGTTAGAATGTCGCCGGCTTGCAGAGACCTGCTGAACAGGAAGCGGTTTCCGCTGCGCAGGGCATCGATGGTCGTCTGGTAGGCCTGGGCGATGGACCAGAGGGTCTCCCCCTCGCGAACGCGATGGGTCACGGCCTGGCCCGGCTTGGCCGGGGATTCCGCCGCCGCTCGCGCCACGGTCGTGGACGCCTTGGCCAGGGCGGGGCCACTCACGCCCGGATATATCCTCAAGCGCATGCCGGGAGCGAGGCGATCGCTGCGCATTCCGTTCCACTTCTTTAATTCCGCGGCGGTCACATTGAACTCGTCGGCCACGCTCTCGAGCGTATCGCCGCGGCGGGCGCTATAGCGTACCACCGCGCCGAGCGTGGGCTGCGACGGTCCCGCCGCGGGAATAATCAGATTGGTATCCACCGCCGGCGGATCGTGCTCGTCGAGCCCGTTGACCCTGGCCAGGGAGGCCACGGTCACGCGATATTTCTTGGCGACGCTGCTAAGCGTCTCGCCCTGTTCCAGCCGATGCCGCCGCCAGCTCACCCAGTTCTCCGGCGGGATTTGGGCTATACCCTGCTCGAACTCTTCCGCCTTGCCCGAGGGAATCCGCAGCACGAATCGAGGATCGTTGGGCGTCACCAGGCGCAGCAGTTGGGGATTCAGCAAGCGCAGCGTATCCACATCGACGTCAATGGTCTCCGACACCAGCCGCAAGTCCACCGGGTGGCCGGGCTGCACGCGGTCTATCTCCACGGGTTGATCGGGTGTCACATCGATCCCGTACCGCGCCGGGTCCTTGGCAATAAGGGTCAGCGCCAGGATGATGGGCACGTAGTTGCGAGTCTCTTGGGGCAGCACATTCAATCGGTAAAGGTCCCAGAAATCCGCGTAGCCCGTGCGTTCCACGGCATGCTGTACTGTACCCGGTCCCGAGTTATAAGCCGCCATCACCAGGTACCAATCGCCGAACATGTCATAAAGGTCGCGCAAATGCTGCGCCGCGGCCCGAGTGGCTTTTTCCGGGTCCTGCCGCTCATCCACCCACCAGCTATGCTCCAGACCATACTGCTTGCCGCGATAGGCCATGAACTGCCAGAGCCCCCGGGCGCCCGCGCGCGAAAGGGCCTGCGGCTCAAAGGCGCTCTCTGCCTGAGCCAGATAGATCAGGTCGCCAGGCATGCCTTCCTCAGCCAGCACGCGCTGGATCATCTCCCGGTAACGCCCCGCCCGGCGCAATCCATTCTCGACAATGGCCCGGCCGCGCGGCGTCTGGAAGAAGTTCACGAAGGAGAGAACCTGATCGTTGATCGTCAGAGGGATATCGTGCTGCACGCCTTGCAGTTCGCGCTCGGCATTGGCGCGCAACCCAGCCTCGGCGGCAGGGGGCGGAACCTCTTCCCCGGAAGTAATGGCGTTGATTTCGTCCAAAGGCGAAGGCTGACCCTGCTGGTCGGGAGCGATTTGGGGCACGCCGTTGGCGTCGACGGCATCGGCGCCATCAGCTTCCTGCGTCGAGCTATCCACGCCGGATAGAGCGGAAGCGATCTGATCGTGCAGGTCGGATAATGCCGATTCGCTCGAAAGATCAAACCCGCTGCCGGAAATGAGGTCCAGGGCGCGGTTGTAGTCTTCCCGGGCCACGTCGCTGCTGCCCGCCTTCTGCTCCTCTTCGCCCGCTGCAAAGATCGCCGTTACCTGCTTGGCAATCTCTCCCGCGCCATCGTCCGTGGCCAAAGGAGCCACCGGCGTGCGCCTGACGAGCGGCAAAGCGCCAATATTGGCCGCCAGGCGGCGCGCGGCTGTGGTGTTGCGCTGGCCAGGCTTTGCCGCGCTGCTTCGTTGCGAGGTGGAAGCCTGAATGGACGGAGGATGGTTGCTGGCCGTATTCCGCGCGGAATCCCCGCATCCCAGGAGGCAGAACGCCGCGACTGCCGCCAACGGGAGGCCGAGTAGAACCGCGAGCTTGCGAGGTCTGCGCGCCTTCATAACCCTAACCCCCAACTCCTCCATGGATCTCCGCTTAAACCATCCGATGCGCCGCCTCGGAGAGGGGGACTGGGGCAAACCGAGCAGAATTGAAGTTTTATCCTACCCCCGATCAAATCCCCGAGGCAACTCCAAGATTCACAGGGCGTTCATATTCAGGAAACAGCTCCCGGCAGGTGCTTTCGGCCCCCTTTCGCCATGGGGCGCCTCCCACATCTCGCCTATAAGGTGCCGTTTACAGCGCCGTCAGGCCACCTCCTCGTCCTCGGTCAGCTCGCCCTGCCGCTCCGCCTTGGCATGGGCGATCACCTTCTCAGCAATTTCCCCGGGGACGTAGTCGTAGTGGTCGAACTCCATGGAGTAGCTGGCGCGTCCCTGGGTCATGGACGTCAGGTCGGTGGCATAGCTGAGCATCTCCGCAAAGGGTACCAGCGCCTTGACCACCACGTTGGCCCCCCGCGCTTCGCTGCCGTTGATCCGGCCCCGGCGGGAGCTCAGGTCGCCCATGACGTCGCCCGAATACTGGTCCGGGGCATACACCTCCACGTGCATGATCGGCTCCAGCAACGACGGCCGGGCCTGCTTCATGGCCTCCTTGAACGCCAGCGAGCCGGCGATCTTGAAGGCCATGTCGGAAGAGTCCACGTCGTGGTACTTCCCGTCATAAAGAACCGCCCGGAAATCCACCACCGGGAAGCCGGCCAGATAGCCGCGGTCGGCGGCGGCGCGAATGCCCTTCTCCACCGAAGGAATGTAGTTCTTGGGAATGGCGCCGCCGAAGATATCGTCCACGAATTCAAACCCAGCCCCGCGGGGCAGCGGTTCCATGCGCACGCGGCACACCCCGAACTGGCCGTGCCCGCCGGTTTGCTTCTTGTGCTTGCCTTCGGCGTCGGCTTTGGCTCGGATGGTCTCCCGGTAGGGCACCTTGGGAGGTTTCAGGGTCACGTCCACGTGGAAGCGCTTCCGCAACTTGGCCACGACAACCTCAATGTGCTGCTGGCCCGAACCCGCAAGGAGGAACTCCTTGGTCTGCGGATCGCGCGAAAAGCGCAGCGCCAAGTCTTCCTCCAGGATCTTGTGAATCCCCAGGCCGATGCGGTCCTCGTCGGCCCGGGTTTTCGGCTCGATGGCAAAGGTGATGGCCGGCTCGGGAAGCCGCGCCGCCGGGTAGAAAATCGGCGCGCCCTTGTCGCCCAAAGTGTCGCCGGTGACCGTCTCCTTCAATTTGGCGATGGCTCCCAGGTCTCCAGCATGGAGTTCGGGGACTTCCATCCCGGTCTTCCCCTGCATCACTTGCAGGTGCTGAAAGCGCTCCACCGTTCCGCGATTGAAGTTGGTCACGCTGGCGTCGTTCTTCAGTACGCCGGACATGACCTTGAAGTAGCTGATGCGCCCGGCGAATGGGTCCGAAAGGGTCTTGAAGACGAAGATCGATAGATGCTCGGAATCAGCGATCTTTCGCTCCACCGGATTGCCCTTCCCGCCCGCTTCGCTGAAGGCGCTGGCGTTCCCCCGACCGGCGGGATCGGGAAAAACATCCACGATCAGATTGAGCAGCGCGTCGCTGCCGATATTGTGCAGCGCCGAACTCATCATCACCGGGAAGAGCCGCTGCTCCCGAAAGGCCAGCCGCAAACCTTTGGTAAGATCCTCCACCGGCAGCGTTCCTTCCGCGAAGAACTCTTCCATCAGCGCGTCGTCGCCTTCGGCGACCATCTCCACCAGTTTTTCGTGGGCCTCTTTCGCGGCCGCGGCCATATCCGCGGGAATCTCCTCCACTTTGCCGCGCCCGTCTCCATCCGGCGTGTAGATCAGCGCTTTCATGCTGACCAAATCCACCACGCCCCGGAACTGCTTCTCGGCGCCGATGGGAAGCTGCACGGGGACGACCCCGCGGCCAAACACCTCTTGCACCGAAGCCAGCGCGCGCTCGAAATTCGCGAGTTCCCGGTCCATCCAGTTGATCACGATGGCCCGCGGCTGCCCGTATTCGGTGCAGTAATCCCACACCTTTTCCGTCACGACCTGCACGCCGGCCACCGCATCCACCAGCACCAGCGCTGCGTCGGCGGCAATCAGCGAGGTCCTGGTTTCATTCACGAAGGTGCTGTAGCCGGGCGTATCCAGAAAATTGATCTTGGTCTTTTCCGCCGCGTTCGGCGAACCCGTGCGCGCCCATTCCGCAAACGCAATTCCCGTCTGGATCGAAATCTTGCGGGCAATCTCCTCGTCGTCCCAGTCGGTGACCGTGCTGCCTTCCGTTACTTTTCCCAGCCGCGGCGTCATCCCCGCCGTATAAAGCAACGACGACACCAACTGGGTCTTTCCAGTGTCGCCGTGGCCGGCAATGCCAACGTTGCGAAGCGAAGAAGTTGTGTAAGTTTTCATGGCTTTCCCCTGTTCGTGCCCAGGGCCGATCTCGCGGGGCGAAAGCACAGGCGGGATACCCAGGCGCCGTGCATGGTTACCTAGAATGGGCGGATGCTAACACGAGCGTATGCAAGCGGGCAATTCGGTAGAACTCGTAGGCCCATAGGAGGCGTGACGCACTCGCGAATGCGCCATTGTTGCCGCCTTTGGCGACCGTGAGTATTCTAGCCGGAGCGCTTACCAGGGCAGTTCGGGGGAACCGCTTCGATGGCTTCACTGAAAATAGCGCTGGGCAATTACGGGCTCACCAAGCCGCTCAAGGATGGCAGCGTTCGCGCCGCTGGGCTGGAACTGGAATACGTTCCCGTGGATGCGATTGTGCCAGCGATGCGGCGCATGGTGCGAGGCTTGGAGTTCGACATTTGCGAGATGGCCTTTACCACGTATCTTTGCGCCAAAGCGTACGGCAAGCCCATCACCGCGATTCCCGTGTTCCTCACGCGGAATTTCCACCACTGGGCGATTTTCTACAACGTCAATTCGGGAATTAAGAAGCCGAAAGATTTGGAAGGGCGCACCGTGGGGGTGAACCGTGGCTACACCGTCACGACGGGCCTGTGGGCGCGGGGAATTCTCCAGAGCGAATACGGCGTGGACCTGCGCAAGATCACCTGGGCGCCCACCGACGAAGAGCACGTGGCGGAATACAAAGCTCCGCCGAACGTCGATCTTTCCTACAGGGGAATGCCGCTTGCGGAGCTACTCGGCTCAGGCAAACTTCCCGCAGCCGTGGGCGACGTGCGCGTCGACTCGCCGGACGTGCAGCCGCTTATTCCCGATGCGCGCAATGCCGGGTTTGCATACTTTCGGAAGACAGGCGTCTACCCGATCAATCACGGACTAGTGGTCAAGGACTCTCTGCTCAAAGCCAATCCTGGATTGGGTAAGGAGCTTTTCGACGCCTTCCGCGCAGCCAAGAAGATTTACATGGCCCGCCTGGATTCGGGCGAAAATCTATCTGCGACGGATGAAACGGCGCTGGCGCTCGAGAAAGTGGTCGGCGATCCGTTTCCATTTGGCATCTCCGATCCAAATGGACCAAATCGAAGGGCGCTGGAGACGATGATCGGTTTTGCCGTAGACCAGCAGGTAATTCCGAGAAGGTTTAGAATCGAAGAGCTTTTCGCTCCGGGAACACTGGATTTGGAATAGCGGACGTTTTCCGAAGCCTCGTCAGGAAACCTCAAAATCTAAAACTTGGCCAAAACTGGATCGAGACTCAGGCGCGGCCGGCGAGCTGCCGGCATTTGTCTAGCGCGGCGTAGCTGCGAGTGGGCGCGGCCACGAGGAATCGATATCCCTCCTTGAGGATGCGCTCGACGTTATTCGTATCGACGTGAGGGTGCCCCACTGGAACGGCGCACTCCTTGCACGTGGCGACGATCTCCGCCATCGCTTCGACCACCGACGGATGCTCGTACTGGCGCGGGAAGCCGAGCTCCTGGCTCAAATCGCCTTCGCCGATCAGGACCAGGCCGATGCCCGGGACGTTCTTCAGCATCTCGCGGAGATTGGCGATTCCCTGCGTATCCTCGATCATCAACACCACAAGAATTTCGCCCTGGGGATTCAAAGGCCACACATCGGCCTTGCGGTAATACTCCTGCTGCGCAAGCCCCCAATAACGCGCGGCAGCCAGGGGCGCATCGCCTCGGATGCCGGCCGGTTCGCTCAGCTTGGCGGTTTTCAAGCTTGGATATCGGCACGCAGCAACGGCATTGTAGGCTTGATCGACGGTGCTGATGTGCGGCCATACGATGCCGTAGGCGCCCAAATCCAGCGCCTGCTTGGCCAGCCACTGATTTTTTTCGCTGCCGTTGGGCGGAATGCGCACGAACGGAGTAACCGCAGGCGCGACCGAAGCGGCATCGGCGATCTGGCGGCGATTCAGCAGGTACTGTAAGCAATCGCGCAGAGTTCTCGCGTCCCAAGGATTGTGCTCCATCTCAAAAATCAACGCATCGTAACTGGAGGTGCTAAAGGCCAGCGCGGAATCGATTTCGGCGGGCGTGAAGGCGGCGAAGGCCTTCTGCCCCTGCTCGAGGGCACGGATCACGCCATTCAATCGCGGAATTTCAGCCATGTCGCCTCCCTCCGCACCATCGCTCCACACTTTAACAGCGCTGGAAATCGGAAACCGAGGGCGAGTATGGTAGCAGAGTGGCGCAAAGGCCGAAAATCGGGAACCCCGGAGTGCATTTGACAACGCGGTGTTCGGTTCGTAGCATGCGCCATTCAGCAGACGGTTCACGCAAGCCGAGGCCGGAATGATTATCGATTGTCACGGACATTACACGACAGCGCCGAAGGCGCTGGCAGCATATCGACAGCGCCAGATCGATGCTCTCACGGATCCTTCGCAGTCTACCTTGGAGGCGCTGAAGATCGGCGACGATGAACTTCGCGAGAGCGTGGAAAAAGCGCAGCTGAAAATCCAGCGCGAGCGCGGCATCGATCTCACGATTTTCTCGCCGCGCGCGGTGGCGATGGCCCACCACATTGGAAACGCCGCGACCAGCCTGCAATGGGCCCAGGTGTGCAACGACTTGATTCACCGGGTCTGCACGCTCTATCCCGATAGCTTTGTGGGCGCATGCCAATTGCCGCAATCGCCCGGCGTTCCGCCCGCGAATTGCATCGGCGAACTCGAGCGCTGCGTCAGAGAGCTCGGCTTTATCGCCTGCAACCTGAATCCAGACCCTTCCGGCGGCCGCTGGAGCGATCCGCCGCTCACCGACCGCTATTGGTATCCGCTGTACGAAAAAATGATCGAGCTCGAAGTCCCGGCGATGATCCACGTCAGCGGCTCCTGCAATCCCAATTTTCACGCCACCGGAGCGCATTATCTGAACGGCGACACGACGGCGTTCATGCAGTTCCTGACCTCCGACATCTTCAAGGACCTTCCCGCGCTGAAATTCGTGATTCCTCATGGGGGCGGCGCTGTTCCCTACCATTGGGGCCGCTACCGAGGCATCGCGCAGGATTTGAAGCGTCCTCCGCTGGGAGAGTTGCTGCTGAACAACGTCTATTTCGATACGTGCGTCTACCATCAGCCGGGAATCGACCTGCTGACCAAGGTGATTCCCATCGACAACATTCTTTTCGCCTCGGAGATGCTGGGCGCGGTGAAGGGCGTCGACCCGGAGACCGGCCATTATTTCGACGATACCAAGCGCTATATCGAGGCCGTGCCGTGGCTGAAGGAGCCGGAGAAACGCAAGATTTACGAAGGGAATGCGCGGAAGGTGTATAGCCGGTTAAAGGTGAAGCAGCCGGCCGGCGAGGCGCGGCGCGCGCCGTTGTGATCCGTTGCGATGCGGGCGGAAGCCTGGCGCGTCCGGCGCGCGCTCAATGTTGCGGGCTTAGTGGATTCCAATCAGCGGCCAGTAGAACGGAACCAGAAGCAGCAGGACCAGCGACTCCACGATGGTCAGGCAAATTCCTACCCGCAGCAAATCCTTGGCCTCGAAATAACCATACGAGTAGCCGGTGAGCAATACCCCGGACTGATACACGAAAATCTTTCCGCCCGCCGCAAAGGACCAAACCAACAAGATCGGCAGGAGCGAGATTCCACCCGTTTTCGCAAAGGTCACCAGGGGCGGCAACGACGTGGCCAGCATGGAGATCTCGTTGCCCAGGAAAAGGTGATAGAGGAAGGCAGTCCAATAGGGAATGAAAGCCAGCGAGAATTGATTGGCGACGAGCGGCCGCATCCACGCGAACATGATCGTGGTCATCGCACGCAAGGCATCCGTCTTCACCAGCACTTCGCCCATGCTGATCGCCGCGGCGGTGAAAAATACCGGCAAATAATTGAGCCGCTTCAGGTCTTCGAGATTGAGGATGCCGAACTCGGGCACGGCCGCCAGAAGGCCGATGCCAATGCCGATTACGGCGGGCGAAATATGGTGAATCAGATCGGTGGCCCATAACGCGATGGCGATGGACATCAGCAGGAGCGAACGCTTTTCCATGGGCGTCCAACTCCCCATGCTTTCCAGCGAACGGTCCAGAAACTCCGTGCCTCCCTTGAGCGCCTGCTCTTCCGGGGGATAAAGCCAGCACACCAGCCGCCACATGACCAAGACGGTCACCACGATACACGGCAAGAACGCCAGCAGCCATTCGCTCCAGTAAACTTCGATGCCGGTAAGCTTCAGGATCAGCCCGCGCGCCAGAATCGAGGTCGCGCCGGCGATGACCATCTTGTCGAAGATGCCGGCCGTATAGGTCAAGGTGACGAAAATTCCGCGGCCCACGTTGCTTCCGCGCGACAACCCAAAAACATCCATCAATCCGACCGCCACCGCGGCCATGATCACCACGCAGGCGATGCCCGAGGGCACCAGCAGCGTCAGCAGAAAAGACGAAAGGATCAGCCCCAGCAGAAGACGCGAATAGCCGGCGCCCACCCGCCGCATCACTAGATAAGCCAGGCGGCGCGCCAATCCCGATTTGGAAGCCATCATGCCGATCAGCGCGGCGCCAAACAGAAACCAGGGCGTTTGATCCGCAAAGCCGCTGAAGGCGGTCCCAAAATCCACGATGTGCAGCGTCCAGAAGAGATAGCAGCCGGCCATCCCGGTAACGGCGTGGGGAAGCACCTCGGTGATCCAGGCGATGATCATGAAGGATGAGATGGCGATGGCGTGCCTGGCATTGAGCTGAAGCGGCAAGGGCAAAAACCACAACAGAAGCGGCACGGAGAGGGTGAAGGCCCAGCCGATGAACTTGTGGCTGGCGTGGACGGTGAATGGCGCCGCCTGTACGGTCTGTTCCGTGGTGGTGCTCACTGCCGGTGCCGCCCTTCAGCAGCTTTGCCGGCTTTGTCGTCTTGGTCAAAAAATTGCGGCACCAGGAAACTCAACACCCCATTCTTGACGCTGTCGGAGACGTAAATCTCTCCATCCTTGGGGTTCAGGGCCAAGCCCACCGGATGGATCAAGCCGCTAAAAGGACCTCGAATGATGGCCAGAGGCGCCACATCGCCGTTATCGGTGATGTTCCACACGCCCATGAACCCCAGAACGGGATTCAGCCAAGGATCGTCGGGGACTTCTTTCGAGTCCGGCTTCAACGTCACCCCATCGTAGAGATTACGATGAAAGTGATTGGAAGCCGCCAGGAAGATGCGGCCTTTGTAAAACTCCATCTGCCAGGGCTCATCGGTCATACCGGTTTTTGGTCCCATGATGCGGGCGCGCGGTGCGACGTCGCCGCTATCGGTGCGATTAAAAATCAGGATGTCCTGCGAATTCGCCACCGCCAGCAGATTGCGATCCGGATCCACGGCCAGCCCCACCAGATGCCCGAGGTCGGTCTTCGGCCCCATGATCACGCGCACCGGCGTGGCATCGCCGTCATCGTCCCAGCGAAAGACGTTGATGCGCTTGCCGGTAAGGCTGGCCACGAGAATCTCTCGATTCTGCAAATCCAGGCTGACCGAATGCGGCGTCACCAGGCGCGTATGCGGCCCCTGAATCACGCGCAAGGGGCGCTCGGAGCCCGAAGCGTCCGCGCGGAAGGTCAGGATCGCGTCGGCCAGCGCGTTCGGCACCACGATTTCGTCACGGACCGGGTTGTAAGCGAGGCCGTGAATGGTGCGCCCCAGCTTCGTGTTTTGGCCGGAGATGATTCGCGTCGGTGCTGCCTGGCCGTTTGCCATCCTGGCAAACACCGCGATACGCGGCTGGGTCACTCAATTGGGCACCAAGAGGGCTTCGCGTTTCGAGTCATAGGCGAGCGCCATGGGATTACCAAACCCAGGAGTGGGAGTTCCCGCCGGAGCGCTCCGGATCACTTCTTTTGGCGCGATGTTGCCCTGGCCCGCGCTGTCAAAGGCCAAAGCGGAATGATCGCCCCAGTTCGATACCCAGATTTCGCCCTTCTCGGCGTCAACGGCAATGCCGATGGGACGACTCATGCCGGTTCGATCGCCACGAATGACTCTGACCGGCGCGATATCGCCATTACTCGCGCGGCCGTAGATCAAGATCGAGTCATCGCCATTGTTGGCCACGACGATCGCGTCGTGCCGCGGGTCGTAGGCGACGCCCATGGGCCAGTCCAGGAGCGTGCGGGATCCTTCGATGACGCGCAGCGGCTTCACATCGCCTTTTGCTCCCGCGGGGAAAATGCGAATCGAAGGCGGGCGCGATTCGCCTGCCTCTGCTCCGTCGTCCACGACCGGCGATTCCTCGCAGCCGCCTCCCGTGTTCTTCACCAGGCCTCGGAAATTTCCGTGATTGGCCACGCCGATCTCGTCATGCGACTCGTCCCAGTAAATGCCATGCGGATCGGCCAGGCCGGTGGCCTGCCCGCGGATCAGGCGCAGGGGAGCTTCCACGCCGGTCACTTGGCGGCGGTAGAAGGCAATGGTGTTTTGGATCTCCACGGTTACGGCGATCTGGTCGGCTGCGTTGCCCAGGGCCAGGCCCCAGGACTGATGCGGAACGGAAAACACGCGCGAGGGTTTGGCGTCGCCAAAGCCGGCGTAGGGCATGACCACCACGGTGTCTTCGATATCGTTATTCACCGTGTAGATTTCCTGGCGCCGCGAATCGAGCACAACTCCCGCGATCATTCCCAGATACGTGGCCGGGCCGGCGATCTGCCGCAGCGGAGCGCTGATAGCGCCATCTTCGCTGGCGCCTCGCGCTTGATCGTAAAGCAGCAGGCTCTTGCGGTTTGGATCGCTCATGGCCACAAATCCGCGTTGCGGATCCACGGCAATGCCGTTAAACGCGGGATACGGGTCGGCAATCATCCGGACGGGAGGTATGTCCTCCGGCGCGGGTTTCGAGGAGTTGCCCTCGGGCGTGGTTTGAGGCAGCGCGACGTTTTGAGGCAACACAACTACGGCCGCAAGCAACCCCAACCCGAGCACCCATGCAGCGGCCGATTTTTTCATAGAGGGCAGCGGAGCGCGGTCTTTGTTCAAGTAAGGCGTATTTCGCGTGAGCGCTCGCCTCGGTCAATTATGCCAGCAACTGCGTGCTACGGCGACTAGCTCGAGCCGTTTCTCACTGCTTATGTTTGGGAAAAAACTCCGGCATGTAGTACGCGTACATGCCGTTGGAGACGCTATCGATCGTATACACTTCGCGATCCGCGGGATTCAGGGCTACGCCCGCGGGCCAAACCATTTCGCTGGCCGGCCCTTTGATTACGCCGCGCGGCGGCACGTCTCCATTGTCGTGAATATCCCAAACTCCGATAAACCCGGGCTTGTCGGGATTCCACGGAGACGGCGAGGCATTCTCGAAGCGATACGATTCGGCGTTATTTTTCACCGCCACGAAAATCTTGCTCTGCTCGGGATCGACCTCCACCTGCCGGATGCGGATGATGCCGCTTCGCGGTCCCGCGATCACCGCGCGCGGCGCGACGTCTCCGTTATCCGTGCGATTGAAAATGAAGACTCCCGTGGTGCCTTTGTTGTCGCTGCGGCTGCCCACCACCACCAGATTGTGCACCGGATCCACGGACACGCCGCGCACCTCGTCCAAGCCGGTCTTTGCGCCCCGAATGGTTCTCAGCGGCGGTACGTCTCCGTTTCCGTCCCGGGGATAGAACAGGACGTCCTTTCCCCCATCCTCGCCGACCACAATTTCATTGTTTTTAAGGTCCACGTTCACCGTCTCCGGACGCAACATGCGAGTGTGCGGCCCCTGGATAATGCGAACGGGCGCCTCTTCTCCATTGGCATCGGCCTTGAAAAAAAGAACCGCTCCCGCCAAATGCACCGGAACAATGATTTCATCGTGTACCGGATCGTAGGCGATGCCGTGCATGGTGCGGCTGAGCTTGGAAGCCTGTCCTTCGATCACCCTTACCGGCCCTTGGTTTCCGTTTGCCAGCCTGGCAAACGCCATGATTCTGGGTACGCTCACTCAATTGGGAACGAGAATCTGGTCCCGTTTGGAGTCGTAGGCAATCGCTCCGGGGTTGCCGAATCCGACCGCTGGCGTCCCCGCCGGAGCGTTGCGCAACACGCGCTTGGGCGCCACATTGCCGCCGGCCGTTCGCGCGAACACCACCGCGGTGTGTTCGGAATAATTCGTGACCCATAGTTCGTCGTTCTTGACGTCGATGGCCACCCCCATCGGCCCCACGATTCCGGTACGGTTACCCTTGATCACGCGCACCGGGGCAACGTTGCCGCTGGCGTCGCGCCGGAAAAACAAGACCGAATTCGTCCCGTAATTGGCCACGGCGATTTCGTCGTGCGTCGCGTCCAGGCTCATCCCCATCGGCCAATTCAACTGCGTTTGGGCGCCTTGAATTTTACGAATGGGTTTCTCGTCCCCTTTGGCCTCCACACCGTAAGTATTGATGGAGGGCAGCGCGAAGTGGCCGCCAATGGAGCCGCCCAGCGCCTCTTCCTCTTCGCGCGTGAGCGGAGCCCAGTTTCCGTGATTGGCTACCAGCATTTCGTTGTGAGCCGCGTCGGTGACGATCCCGTGGGGATCGGCCAGTTCCGTCTCGCGGCCGTGCAGCACGCGCAGAGGCGCCTCGCTTCCGGAAGCGTCGCGGCGGTAGACCACCACCGTGTTGGGATGCTCCACGGAGATGGCCACCTCTTGCCGCATGGCGTCAAACGAGACGCCCCAAACGCCGTGCGGCACGGAGAGCACGCGCTTGGGCTTGATGTTCCCTTCCATGTCATAGGAGAAAACTTCCATACGGTCGCCGATGTCGTTGTTGACCGCGAAAATCTCGCGCTGCGCGGGATCCACGGAGATTCCGGCGACGAACATCATGCCGGTTCGCGGCCCGCGGATTTCTTGATTCGGCGAGGCCATGCGATGAGAGTTGTCGCCGGCGGTGCGGTCGTAAAGCAGGATTGCTCCCCGGTTGGAATCGCTGATCACCACCTGGCCCGCCGCGGGATCGACTGCCACGCTGTGAAAGCTCGGATAGGCGTCGGCCACGGTGCGCGCCGGAGCGATATCTCCGCCCACGGGGGCCGTAGCGCCGGATGCAGAGGCCGAGACGGAGACAGAAGCCGAGAGGGAGGCGGAAGCGGACGCGGAAGCAGGATCCGCTTTTCGCTGCTGGACCTGCTTCCAAGCCGTCATGGCCATCGCCAGATCGGTGGTGTCGGCGCAGCTATCGTCATCTTCGTCCGGCGTATTCGCCGCCGCGACGGTGGCTGGGGTGGAGAAGGATAAAATCCTAGGGCTGGCGCGGAAGAGCAAATGGATGCAGCCCGCAAGGAACATCACGGCAGCGCCCGCGCCCACAAGACCGAACTTCCGATTGGCTGGCATGAGGGGTTATCTCCCGACTGCAATCCCTACTTGCGCTGTGCGATTATTCCACTCTTCCGCACGGGAGTCACACCGAATCTGATTTATGCGCAATGCGGGTTCAAGTCAGAGGTAATATTCGCGCATCATCCGCCACCGTTCGCGATAGAGCCCGCCTTGCGCGGCAGGTTCGGCGGCTTCGCGCGCCTGGAGAACGGCGGCCTGGGCTTGCGGCGGCATTACCGGCAAGCGGGTAAGTGAGGCGGCGCTCAACATTGTTTCGGCCACCTTCTCCAGCCTCTGCGCCGTAACGCAAACATAGGCGATCTCCGGCCCGGCCACCACGCAGCCATGATTCTTCAGGAGCATGGCGCCGTTCTTGCCCAGCGTCCGCGCTACGTCATCGCCCAGCGCCGGCGTGGAGATGCTCACGGCGTTATTCTCCAGCACAGGCAGCCGGCTCGCGAACGACGCGCAATCCTGATCCAGCGGCTCCACCGCAATGCCCAATGCAGCCATCAGCGTGGAGGCACGCGGATGAGCGTGCAAAACGCAGCCCACGTCCGGCCGGGCCGCATAGATCCGCGCGTGAATGGGCCATTCGCGAATCGCGCTGCGTCCGTCGGCGGGGCCATCGACGCGCTTCCCCTCGAAGTCGATCACGATCAGGTCTTGAGGTTTGAGCGTTCGCCAGCTTACCGGGCGAGGTTTTATCAGAATGCGCTGGCCGTCCAAGCGGGCGCTCAGATGACCGCCGAGACCGTCTCCCGCCGCTTTCACGGCGTAGAGCACTTGGCAGGCCTGCACCAGTTCTTCGCGAAGGGCCGATTCGGCGATCGTGGATTCGGCGCTCGGCGCCTTCGAGTCCACCTAGACCTCGGCCTTCATCAGCTCCCGCGCGCCCTCGTCGAACTCCACGTCCCTGTTCAGGAGCAGCGAGGCGGAGCGGATCCAGTAAACGTCGCCGTGGTGCGCGGTGTAGGGTTGCCGGCCTTCCGAGAGCTCGCGGATCTCCTGAAGCAACAGGCGGCGGGTGGCGATGATGGCGGTATCGCTGGTGCCCAGACGCTCCCGGGTGCGGTCGACAACCGTTCCCATGCTCTCCTGGATGGCCTGGTCCTGGGCGGCAAAGCCGTGAATGCCTGTCATGTTCATGGTCCGCTGTTTCTCGCGATCCAGCAGGTACTGATTCGCTTTATTGCGAAGGGGACGGAAGGTGGCGGGGTCCACCTTGGCGTGCACGAAAGTTTCGTTACGGATGGACTCCCACTCCTCTTCGGAGAGCGGGCCGTCGGGACGCCAGCTCGCGGTCCAAACCCAGCAGGTTTCGTCGTCTCGCGGCACCCAGCAATGTCCGTGAATGGCGAGACCCTTCTCGTACGGGATCATGGTGTAACTGGGAAGGAGGAATTGCGTGAGCCGCCAATAATATCGGTCTTCCTCGGCATTGCGGCGGACCCCGATCACCAGGCCGTAGTCGGTCTTTTTTATGGTAAATCTTGGCGCCTTATCCAACAGATGATACTTCGCCCGCAGGTTGCTGCTGTTCCTGACCTTCTCCACGTAGGAGTCGGTCACCCGGAATGCGTCCAGGCTGGCGTGAAGAAAATTGGAATGGCTGGAGTCGATGCCGCCCTCGATGGCTTGCAGGTAGTTGGTCTCCTGCACGCGCTTGGAAACGTACCGGTGGCTCTCGGGAACGCGCGCCCACTCCAGCTTGGGCAGATCGGGCTGGTGTTCCGGAGGACCCAGATAAGCCCAAATCAAGCCGCCGTACTCGCGCGTGGGATACGCCGCGATGCGCACCTTGTTTTCAAATCCGTACTCCTCCGGCTCGTTGGGCATATCGACGCAGGTGCCGTTCACGTCGAATTTCCATCCGTGGTAGACGCACCGGAGGCCGCACTCCTCGTTGCGCCCCCAAAACAGGCTGGCGCGGCGATGGGGGCAAAATTCGTCCATCAGCCCCACGCGGCCCTTGGAGTCGCGGAAGGCAAGCAGGTCTTCGCCCAGCACTTTCACCCGAACCGGCGGACAATCCGGCGTGGGCACCTCCGACGGCAGCAATACCGGCAGCCAAAAGCGGCGGAAATAGTCGCCCGCCGGCGTCCCTGGGGCGGTGTGGGTGAGCAGCTCGTTTTCTTCGTGTGAGAGCATGGCCTCTAATTCCCGTCAGACGAAAGCTTCGAGGACCGTGGCGGCAGCCTCGGGACGGCGTTCCGCCACCAGATCGTGCGCTTGGTGAGCGCCGGTGTGCAGCCGGTTCACGGCGTCGCGCCGGGTGGAAGCAGGCTCGCTCGCCAGGAAGAAGCCGGTGATCGTCCAGATAGCGTCCAGTTCGGCCTCGCGGTAAACCAGATGCTCGAACGAGGTGGATACCTTCAGGTGGGCAATGACGTTCCGCAAAGTATCGGCGGAGAAATCCTTGACGGAAACGATGTGCTCCGGATTCACTTCCGACAAAGAGAACATGCCATTTCGCCCTACGGCTATGCTAAGACGAAACTCCCGCCCAGGCAACGCCCGGGCTTGCCACATGGGGGCGTCGATTGTCGTCAGTTCGCTTCAAGCGACTGGCGCGGGGAGGCGCTTGTAAGCCACCAGGTTCATCACTATAGTAACTGCAGCGCGGATCGGCTATTCGCGCAACGAGATTCCGAATTAATTCCCAACTCGCTTCGAGGTAACTATGCGTTCATTGGCGCGGGCATTCCTGATTGTAGGAGGCGCAACCCTCTGTGTCTTAGCGCTCTCCAGCCGGAAAGCGCCGGTCGTGCTTACTTATCCCACGACGCCGCTGGCGAAAATGACCGCCGTGGCCGTAGGCGATATGTGCGCATTCGGCGAGAGCGGCCCGGACGTCTTGGCAGACCCGCAGGAGGCCGGCGTCATACCGAACGAAGCGCAACTCCCTCCGGTGCGCTACGTGACCGATCCCTATCCGACGTTCAACGGCATCGCCCTGGACGCGCGCAACCATCGACTTATTCTGAGCGACGAAAATCGCAAGAGCCTGCTCGGTTACGACGCTTCGGCCGGCGGCAACTCACCCAATGTGACCCGCCCGATGTGGCAGATCATCGGCCCGCAAACCGAGGTCGGATTTATTTCCGGCGTGGAAGTCGATCCGGATCGCCGCGAGATTTACGCCGCGAATAACGACGTGGAAGATCGCGTGGTGGTTTTCGATTACGACTCTAATGGCGATCTGAAGCCCAAGCGCCAGTTGTACGTTCCCCACCAGAGCTGGGGGCTTTCGCTGAACCGTTCGCGCGGCGAACTGGCCATCTCCGTTCAGCAGCTCAGCATGATCGCCATCTACCGCCGCGACGCGAATGGCATGGATGCTCCGCTCCGAATCATCAAGGGTTCCCAGACCAATATGGCCGACCCGCACGGAATTAAGTGGGATGCGGATCACCACGAGATCGTCGTGGCCAACCACGGGAATTCGACCGAAATCGTGCCGTATTCGGCTTATGACGCGCAGACCTCGGCTGCTCCCGCGACGAAGGATCTCTTCGGCGGAAAGTTTGTGCCGCCCTCGATCGACGTCTTCGATGAAGCGGCGAGCGGAGATGCCAAGCCGGTCCGCACGATACAAGGTTCCAGCACCAAGCTGAACTGGCCGATGGGAATCGATCTCGACGCCGCGCACGACGAAATCGCCGTGGCCAATAATGGCGATAACTCGATTCTGATCTTCCGCCGCACGGCCCAGGGCAACGTCGCTCCGGTACGCACAATCCGCGGGCCGAAAACCGGCATTTCCAACCCCATGGGCGTGGCCATTGACGCCGAGCGCAATGAACTGTGGGTGGCGAATTATGGCGACCACACCGCGCTCGTCTTCGCGCGCGATGCCGCGGGCGACGTCGCTCCAAAGCGAATCATCCGCAACGCCCCCGCCGGCACGCCCACGGGCGGCTTCGGCAATCCTTACGCCGTCGCCTACGATTCCAAGCGCGACCAGCTCTTGGTACCCAATTGAGTGAGCCAACCGCGCATCGCGGTGTTTGCCAGGTCGGCAAACGGAAATTCGAACCCAGTCAGGATCATCGCCGGGCAGTCCACCCTCTTGAGCCGCACCATGCACGGCATTGCTTACGACGCCACGCACGATGAGGTGGTCGTCCCGGTCGCGCTGGCCGATGCCGTATTGGTGTTCCGCGGCGGCGCCGATGGGTCCGAAGCCCCTCTCCGCGTCATCCAGGGAACCAAGACCAGGATGATTCGTCCCCATACCGTGGCCGTGGATGAAAAGAACGGCGAAATCTTTGTCGGCGACTCGAGCGGCCGGAACATCGTGGTGTTCGATCGCCTGGCCAACGGCAATGCCGCGCCCAAGCGGGTCATCGAAGGTCCGCGCACCGGTATCCTGTTTATCGTCGGCATCGCAGTCGATCCCGTACATGATCGCGTGATTGCTGCCAGCGTTGCCAACGTCCCCGGCAAGAAGACCGGCCTGTTCATCTTCAACCGCACCGATAATGGCGACGTAGCTCCGCGAGCGGTTATCTCCGGACCAAAAACCGGATTCGTGCGGCCCTGGCAACTGGCGGTCGATCCCGCTCAGGGGAAGATCTTCGTGGCCGCGATCAATAACGAGAGTGACCCTCCCTATACGTTGGAGAAGCCGCGCACCGACTTGCCCCACGACGTCCAACTGCCCTTGCCCTGGAACAGCGGCGCTCTGGGCTTCATCGGCGTCTGGGATATCAACGATGACGGAGACGTGCCCCCGCGCGCACTCATCAAGGGGCAGGAGACGTTTCTCGTTCACCCCGGCGGCGTGGCCATCGATCCGAAAGATGGCGAAGTTTTCGCCACCGATAGCGTCCGCAATGGGTTGTTCAGTTTCCTGGCTCCCAACCTCTTTCCGGAACGTTCCCGGTCGCAATTGGACTCCGGCAACGTGACCGCTCGCTCGGAACGATAGCGACAACGGCAAGAGACAATTATTTGTGCGCGAAGTTATTTGTGAGGGAAGTTCGCTTACTTTCGAGGCACGGCGCAACAAGTGTCTGTCGTGCAGTTGGGCGCGTGCAAGGACTTCATCTTCATGCCGTAATCGGTGAGGGCCATCTTTCCGGGAACAATCTGATGGCACGTTTCGCAGCCGAACTCCTGAAATCTCTGCGCCACCTGGGCTTCATCGGGCGATCGCTCCGCCGACGGCAATTCGCCGACTACATTCATCGCGGTCAATAGCCCGGCGCAGCCCTCAAACTTTCCAGACACCTGCTGGCCCCGATCGGTGAGGCCGAGTTGGTAATTGGCGCTCAAGGTGTGGCAACTCTCGCAGCCCTGATGAGTGAAGACATATTTCGTCAACTGTCCCGAATTCATGCGCGCTATTTGCGCTTCGGAAGGCGTCCTGCTTCGGGAAAGCACCACGACAGAAACGGCAATGCAAACCAGGGCCAAGCCCCCGAGAACAAGCACCGTTCCCAGGCGAACCTTGCCGCTTTGTCGCTGAGCGGACTTACGCTTTGTCCGCGCCTTTGCAAGCCAGTGCATGAGCGCCATCTCGTTGAGTCCCACCTCGATCAGTCACCTTATTCACTCATAGATACACCCGCAAGCCGCGATAGTAAACCCGATTGTCGCGATCAGGGGCCGGATCGTCGGTATAGGAGAGATGCACTCGAAACGAGCGAACTCTGCCCATAACGAAGCAACCTTGTACCCCGAATCGTTTGGTGTTATATGTTAGGGCTTGATTGTGCGCTCCGCATTTCGCTACGGCAGTCTGGAGCGCCGATACCGCTCAAGGAGAGCACGATGGCCTATGTAATTGCTGAGCCCTGCATCGGAACGAAAGACACCGCATGCGTGGATGTATGCCCCGTCGATTGCATCCATCCCCGCAAGGACGAGCCAACGTACGAAAGCGAGACGCAGCTCTATATAAACCCCGTCGAATGCATCGACTGCGGAGCCTGCGTCCCGGTCTGCCCGGTGACCGCTATTTTCGCGTTGGACGATCTGCCGGAGAAGTGGAACAACTTCACGGCGATAAACGCGGATTGGTACGAGAAAAAAGCATAATTCCTTTCATTGCCGCACTCGTAGCAAAACGGCGGGGCTCCAAGGCTCCGCCGTTTTCTTTTCTCGCGGCGCCATAGACGATAGACGGCAGACGATCGGGGACATCTTTCCCGATATGGCGGCATCTAACTTTCGGCCCAGGTACCGCGGAGCCTTCAGGTCAGGCACGGCAGGGATTCTCAGGCCCTATCATCGAGACCGGATCGGCTCGGCTCTGGGACGGGCAAATGATCACCATTACCTCAACGGCCACGGCGGTTCCCCCCAACGTGCTCTCCCGCGAGTTGGTGAAGGAATATTACGGGCGCACCTTTTCGCTCTCCGACCGGCGCCTGCAAGCGATGTTCGAGATTCTGGATAACTCGCGCATCGACAAGCGCTACTCTTTGTTCCCCGTCGATTACCTGATTCAGCCGCGTTCGCTGACGCTAAAGAATTCCGAGTATCGGGAACACGCTATAGCACTGTCGCGCCAGGTGGCCGAGCAGGCGCTGGCCCGCGCAAATCGCGACCCCTCCGAAGTGGATATGATCGTCAGCGTCTCCTGCACGGGTTTCATGATCCCTTCGGTCGAAGCGTACTTGATCGGCGACATGGGCTTTCGTCCCGATGTGCGCCGCTTGCCGATCACCGAGCTGGGCTGCGCCGCGGGCGCCGTGGGTTTGACGCGGGCCTGGGAATATCTCCGCGCCAATCCAAACGCCACCGTGCTCCTGATTGCCGTGGAACTTCCCACGCTCACATTTCAGCGGGGAGACTTGTCGCAGGCAAACTTGATTTCGGCGGCGCTGTTTGGCGACGGAGTGGCCGCTGCGGTGATCTCGGACGGCCCCGCCAAAGGCCCGGCCATACTGGATAGCCAAAGCTATCTGTTTCCGTCGTCGATCGACGCCATGGGATTCGACCTGAAAGATAGCGGCTTTCACATCGTGCTCTCCAGGGAAGTGCCGCAGCTCATCCGCGAAAATATCGGCGGCTTGCTCGAAGGTTTTCTCTCCCGGAATGGACTCACCCAAAAACAGATCAAGGCTTTTGTGCTTCATCCCGGAGGCCAGAAATTGCTCGGCTTTATGCAAGAAGAGCTCGGGCTGTGCGCGTGCCAGGTGCAACCTTCCTGGGATATTTTGCGCGAATACGGCAATCTTTCGAGCGCTTCGGTGCTGTTCGTGCTGCATGAGTGGATGACGCGCTCGGAAGTCAAAGCCGGTGAGCGCGGCTTTCTCGCCGCCTTCGGTCCCGGTTTCAGCGCGGAGATGCTTCTTCTGCAATGGACATAACCGCAATCGCTTTTGTGGTGTTGCTCGCCTGCGTTGGCCTCGAGCGGCTCCTGGAGTTGCGCCTTTCGCGGCGTCATCAGCGCGATCTGGCGCTCCTTGGAGCGCAGAAGCGCGCCGACCCGCAATATCGCTGGATGATCGCGCTGCACGCCGGTGTTCTGACCGGCGCGGCTCTGGAAGTTGTTTTTCTGCGCCGTCCCTTTATCGTGCCCTTGGCGGCGGCTGCTTTGCTGGCTTTCCTGTTGGCCACGGCGCTGCGCTGGTGGGTGATTCGCACGCTGGGAACGCATTGGAATACCGAGGTGGTGGATTCGGCGACTCTTGGCGTGGTGAGCAAGGGCCCGTTTCGCTGGATTCGCCATCCGAATTACCTGGGCGTCTTCGTGGAGATGATTGCGCTGCCGCTGGTACACACCGCGTGGATCACCGCGATTTTCGCGGCCGCCGGGAATCTCTTGGTCTTGCGGAATCGGCTGCGGGTGGAAGAAGGCGTGCTCGATTCGGCGCCCGCATACCGCTCGGCCATGGCCGGCAAACCCAGGTTCCTGCCCAAAATTTTCTAGCCTTCCCCCAGGCGATCATCGTTGCCAACTGGTGGCGCCGCAGCGATCTTGGGAAGGCTCGCTCTGCCCAGATCTCGGCCCTGTTGCAAAGCTTGAGCCCATTCGCGTGCCTCGCGGCGAAGCGGCTCCAGAGCGATGCCCGCATGGCTGGGCGGCGCGTCGCGCAACCGCTCGAGCCCCGCTTTCAATAGGGAGCATGCGCCGGTCCAATTGTCCCGCTGATAGTGATGAAAGGCCGCCGCGATCTGAATGATTCCCTGCAGAAACCTCTTCTCGTCTCCGGCCGAAGCCAGCCACACCAGCTCCCAGGCTTCGTGGGCCTCGAAAAAGCGTTCGCTATTGAACTCCTCGATCCCCTGCCGCAACGATTCCTGTAACCCTGTATTCATGAAAGGCTGTATTCATTAAACGATGGCAATCGAACCAAATTTTAACAAGAACGAGTTCGACTTCCGTGGCATCTTAGCAGAGGGGGCAAAAATAACATCGCTGCAGTGATTCCGGGGACACGCGTCCGGTGTGACGCTTATGCGCATCCACCGCGGCTCGCAGTATGATGGCAAGGTTCGTCGGTGCGGGGTCTAAACTTGAGCAAGTTCAGTCTGGTTCTCCTGATTCACTCCCATCAGCCGGTCGGCAATTTCGATGCCGTCATCGAACAGACCTATCAACGTTCCTATTTGCCCTTTGTCGAGCGGCTGCTCAAGCATCGCGGCGTTCGCCTGGGCCTGCACTATACCGGTCCGCTGCTGGAATGGATGGAGCGCTGCCATCCGGAGTTCTTCGGCCATCTTCGGGAATTGACCTCGCGCGGGCAAGTGGAACTGGTCGGCGGCGGCTTTTATGAACCGATCCTCGTCTCCATTCCGCCCGAGGACCAGCTCCGCCAAATTCAATTGATGCGCGAGTTTTTGCTCGAAAAATTCGGCCGCGAGCCCGATGGCGCGTGGCTGGCCGAGCGCGTCTGGGAGCCTCAGGCGCCTTACGCGCTGGCTTCGGCGGGCGTGAAATACACGCTGGTGGACGACGTGCATTTCCTGGCCGCCGGTTTTGAACTCGACCAGCTCCACGGCGATTACGTCTGCGAAGATCGCGGCCAGACCGTGCGCGTTTTTCCCGGCCTGAAGATTCTTCGCTATCTGCTTCCCTTCCGTCCTCGCGAAGAGGCCATCGCTTTCCTCCGTGAAAGCGCCCAGCGCCATCCCGGCGGCATGGCCGCCATGGGCGACGATTGCGAGAAGTTCGGCGCCTGGCCTGGCACCTACGACCTGAACTACCGCGATGGCTGGCTGGACGGCTTCTTCGAGGCCCTGGAGAATTCGGCCGACTGGCTGGCCACCACTCCGCCGGGCGAATATATCCGCGAACATCGGCCCCTGGGCCGCGCCGATCTGCCCACGGCGTCTTACTCGGAGATGATGGAGTGGACCCTGCCCACCAAGGCGCGGAACGCTTATCACCAGGTCGGCCAGGAATTTGCCAACCGCCCGGACGTGCTGCGCTTCTTGCGCGGCGGGCCGTGGCGGGCCTTCTTCACCAAATACGCCGAATCGAATCTCTTGCACAAAAAGATGCTGCGCGTTTCGGCCAAGCAACACAGCTTCGATTCCAAACGGATGAGCCCGGAACGGAGCGCCAAGCACCATTGTGCCGAAAAGCATCTTCTGCGCGCCCAATGCAATGACGCCTACTGGCACGGCGTCTTCGGCGGCGTCTACGCGCCTCACCTGCGCACCGAACTCTGGCGGGAGCTGGTCCGCGCGGAAACTTTGCTCGACGAACTGGCTCGCCGCGCCGACGGATTGCACGTCGAACAAACCGATTTCGATGGCGACGGTTCCGAAGAGATCTACGCCACTTCCAAAAGCCTCACGGCGCTGGTGCGGCCGACCGACGGAGGCACTCTGGCGGCCCTCGACTTCCGGCCCAGCGCGGTCACGCTGATCAACTCCATGCAGCGCCGGCCCGAGGCGTATCACAGCCGGCTTCAGAACGCCTCGTCCTCTCCTGCCGGCGGCCAAGTCGTCTCCATTCACGATCAGGTGCGCAGCAAGGAAGCCGGCTTGGAACGCTATCTGCGTTACGATCGCTGGCCCAGAAATGCCTTCCGGCTTCTGCTGTTTTCGACTGGCAAGACCTTCAACGATTACCAGGAGTTGAAGCTGGAGGAAAACGCCGTCCTGGCCTCCGGCAACTACGGCGTTTCGGAGACCGGCCCCGACTCTCTCAGCATGGAGTGTGAAATTCCCTGCCCCGATTGCGCCAGCGCCGGTGGGGCTATCGAGCTGCTTCGCTGCACCAAACGGTTTGCCTTTGCGCTGGGAAGCACGCGCTACCGGCTGCACTGCACCACGCGGCTTTCTTGCGCCAGCGCGCAAGCCCGTCCGTCGCTGGTGGGGATGGAAATTGTTTTGAATTTTCTGGCGCCGCGCGAGCAAGACCGCTACTTCGAAATTCCCTCGGGACGGCATCCGCTGGAGTGGTCCGCGGCGTTAAAGGGAGCGGAGATCGGTTCGCGCCTAAGAGTAGTCGACGAGTGGCAGAATATCGCCGTCACCATCGAAGCGCCGTGCGCGCAGGAACTCTGGATCACTCCGATCGAGACGATCTCCGAATCCGAGGAAGGCTTCGAGCGCGTTTATCAAGGATCGCAGATCCTGGCCGTCTGGCCGCTGGAGCTGCTCGCCGCCAAGACCTGGACCGGCGAAATCAGTTTGTCCGTGGAGGCTGCGCGCAAAACCGCGCCCGACTCGCTCCGCGAATAAAGCCTCAGTTCGCGATAAAACTCACTCCGCGATAAACAAAGTCTCCGCGAAGGCCCATTCCCGATCGATCCACTGCTTCAGCAGCCCAAACCGGCTGCGCTGGCCCATCTCCAGCACCTCCTCGGGGCGATATTTGTGGGAGCTTTCCGTCCAGATGGTTTCGCCTTCGAGAAACGAAACGCCGCACCCGGCCCGCGGAATCTCCACGGTTTGCGCGCGCGCCGATTCCAGATGCATCTCGATGCGCCGCTCTTCATCGTTGTAGCGGGCCAGGTGGTGGAAAGCGGAGAGATCGAAATCGGCATCCAACTCGCGATTCATCCGAGCCAGCACGTTGAGATTAAAGGCGGCCGTAACCCCCAGCGCATCGTCATAAGCCCGCAGAAGCTGAGAAGCTGGCTTCTCCAGGTCCGCGCCCACGAGCAAAGCATCGCCCGCTATTAACACGCGGCGCACTTCCACCAGGAACTGCTCGGCCACCGGGCGATCGAAGTTGCCGATGGTGCTGCCCAGGAAAAGAACCAGCAGCCGCTCGCCGCGCCGGCGTCCCGCGGCTACCGAAAGCAAGCCTTCCAGATAAGGCTGTTGCCGGGGATGGATGCGGAGATTGGGAATTTGCCGCAACTCCTTCCAGCATTGGTCCAGCGCTTTTTGTGAAATTTCGATGGGGTGGTACACGGTTTGCTGGCGTTTGGCGAGAGCTTCCAGCAGCCAGGAGGTTTTCTTCCCGCTGCCGCTGCCCAGCTCCGCTACCACCAGGCGCTCGGGCATCAAACTTCGGGCAATCGCGTCGGCATTCTCTCGCAGCAAACGTTGATCGGCGCGGAACAGGCCATACTCGGGCAGGAGCGTAATCACTTCGAAGAGCTCGGAGCCGATTTCGTCGTAGAGGTACTTCGAGAGGATCTCTTTCTGGCCGTCTTTCGTTAAACCCAGACGCGCGTCCGCGGCGAATTCGGAGAGGGAATATTGCGCTGGCGCATGAGTGAGCATTGGGGGCCTCGATGGGATGAGATGCGGGTCAGCGCTCGACGCAGCGGAAACCCGCGTAGATGTACGGGTAAAGCGGCTGAAACCAGTTGCGAAACGACCGCCGCAAGAGGCAGGCCGCGGTGCGCGCCGATCCGCCTTTCATGACGTAATGCTGATTGTCGAAAAAATTCGCCGAATAGCCCGGATAGAACGAAAACGCCTCGAATCCTTCGAAAGGCGCGAAAACAGTGCGCGTCCACTCCCATCCATTGCCCACCAGGTCGGTCACTCCAAACGCGCTGCTGCCCGCCGGAAAGGCCGCCACCGGAGAGGGGTCCCAATACTGGAAATCGAAATTGCCCAGGCTTGGCGTGGGAGGTTCGTCGCCCCAGGGATAAGCGCGTTCGGCGCCGTTGTGCGCGCCGTATGCGGCGCGGTGCCATTCGGCTTCGGTGGGCAGTTCCCTGCCCGCCCAGCGCGCATAAGCCGACGCCTCCGCATGGCTCACATACACGGGCCAGTCCTGCGGAAGCGGCACCTCGTCGAACATGGTACGAATAAAAAATTGGCTGCCCCGCCGCGTCCAGAACGCGGGATGCAGCGTGCCGCTCGATCGCAGCCAGTCCCAAGCCGCGTCGTTCCAGAAGGATTTCTCGCCGTAACCCCCTTCGGCCACGAAACGCAGATATTGAAAGTTGGTTACTTTGTAAGTGTCGATTCGAAACTCGGGAACGAAGACGCTATGCTCCTCGAATTCGTTATCCCACCCGAACGCGCCCTCGTCTTCGCGCCTCAATCCCAAGGTCGCGATGCCCGCCGGAATGGCCGTCATATGCGGCCGCACCTGCGGCGCGCGCGGAGGCGGCATGCCCGGCCGCGAGCGTTTTAAATTGAGGGGCAAGCGGTGCAGCATGTACGCCAGCGTCTCCACGTGCATCAATCGATGCTCGATGGCCACGTTCAAATATTGCGAAAGCGTTCGCTGGCGTGCGTCGTCGGCCCCCTCCTGCGCGTTCGCCAGTTCGTCGCTCAGCGCTGTGCGCAGGCTCTGGACATAGCGCAGGACCTCGTCGCGTTTCGGCCAATCCTCGGGTTGATCGTCGGGCAGGCCGCCGTTGACCGGATCGATTCCAAAAGCGAAGAGCTGATCGAACCCCGGAGCAAATGGTTTTAATCCCGGAAGCTCGCGGCCGAAAAGATTCCAGTCGAATGCCTCTAGATGCCCCAAGTAAAAGATGATGCGGTGCCTTTCGGGAATGGGGCGCTCGTAGAAGGCCTCGGGGCGGATAATCTCGAAGAGCGCGTCGCTTTGGGCACGGGCGTCTGACAAGCCCTGGGAGAGCCCGTAACGAGCCGTGCGTGTGGAAGGTCCCATCGGGATACCCACCATTGGATGCCTCACTGCGCGCCTGGTTTCCTGGTTTTCTGCCCGCCGGGTAACCGATCCAGTGGCGTAAGGCTGGCACCCGATGGTAAGCCTAAGGGAGGCACGCCAGCAAGCGAAGCTCTTGCCGGGCGGAGCCAGGCCTTTGTACCTTCGCTGTGACCCAGGTCCTTGCAGCTTCGCTCTGACGAAGTCCATTGCCCGTGGCATTGCTGCGGTCCTACCATATCCGTATGGTCGCTAGCCTCATTCCCTGCATGGACATGGATCGCTTGTGAGCGCCACGGCGGTTCCGGACGGCCTCGCCGTCGAGTTGCGAAACGTGGGCTACTGTATCAGTCAGAGGCGGATCGTCACGGGCGTCAGCTTCCAAGTAGCCCCCGGAGAAACTTTGGTGCTCCTCGGGCGCAGCGGCTCCGGCAAAACCACTACTCTCAAGCTCATCAATCGCCTGCTCGAATCGTCCTCGGGCGAAATCATGGTCGAAGGACGCGCGCAGGCCGACTGGGATCCCATTCGCCTGCGCAGGCGCATCGGTTACGTGATTCAAGACGTGGGCCTCTTTCCACACTGGACCGTGGAGCAAAATGTGGCCATGGTTCCGCGCCTGGAATCCTGGGCCGAACCACGGGTGCGCGAGCGGGTGCGCGAAATGCTGGCACTGGTCGGTCTGGATATCGCCAAATTCGCCGCGCGAAAGCCCGGAGAGCTTTCTGGCGGACAGCGCCAGCGGGTGGGAGTGGCCCGCGCCTTGGCCGCCGATCCTCCCATCCTGCTGATGGACGAGCCCTTCGGCGCTTTGGACCCGGTAACGCGCGCCGAGCTGCAACACGAATTTCGCGAACTGGCGGCGCGGCTGCAAAAAGCCATCGTTTTTGTCACCCATGACCTGCGCGAGGCGCTCTTCCTCGGCACCCGCATTGGCCTCTTCGCCGACGGCCGCCTCATCGGCTCATACCAACCCGACGAGTTCCTCCATTCCCGAGATCCTGAAGCCCAGGCATTTGTTCGCTCGCTTGGCAACGGAAACCTAGCCGGCCAGGTGCACGCCCCCCGGGGCGATACGTCAGGCGATACGTCCGACAACACGTGAGGCGATAGGCTTGAGGCCACAGAGGAGGCGGCATGAACTTCTGGACTTTTGTGATCGCTCATCGCGCGGAAATCCTTTCCCGCACCGGGGAACATCTGCTGCTCGTCGCGGCAGCGATGTTCGCGGCCGTGCTCATCGGCATCCCCTTGGGAATCGTCCTAGTCCGGCGGCACAATCTGCGGCGCTGGGTGCTGGGGGCGGCCAACGTGATTCAGACCATACCCAGCCTGGCCCTGTTCGGCTTCCTGATTCCGGTCCCTTTCCTGGGCGGCATCGGCGCGAGGACCGCGATTGTCGCTCTGGCCCTTTATGCTTTGCTTCCCATTCTCCAAAACACCTACACGGGAATTGCCGGTGTCGATCCCGCGGTTCTGGAATCCGCTCGCGGCATGGGTATGACGCCGGCGCAGATTCTTTGGGGTGTGGAGTTGCCGCTGTCGATGGGCGTGATCCTCGCGGGAGTGCGGGTCGCCATGGTCATTTGCATCGGCGTGGCCACCATCGCCGCCGCCATAGGAGCCGGCGGGCTGGGCGTCTTCATCTTTCGCGGCGTGGCCATGGTCAACAACTCCGTGATCCTCGCCGGAGCCATTCCCGCGGCCCTGCTCGCAATTGCCGTGGACTTTATCTTGGGTTTGGTGGAAAAGAAGCTCACACCCTGAGAGCGCAACCCTAACGCGCCCAAATGACCCAGCACCTCACCAGACGGAGTGCCCTGGCCTTGCTCGGCGGAGCTTTTGCCAGCCTCGCGGGTTGCAGCCGGAGCCGCCCAAACACCGTAATCGTCGGCTCCAAGAATTTCACCGAACAGATCATCCTGGCCGAACTGCTCGCTCAGCAGATCGAAGCGCACACGATGTTGCGCGTCGATCGTCGGCTGAACCTGGGCGGCACCTTGATTTGCCAGCAGGCCATGCTCGCAGGGCAAATGGATCTCTACGCCGAATATACCGGCACGGCGCTCGCCGCCGTCTTAGGTGAACCTTCTTCCCACGATGCCGGCGCGGTCTACCGCGCCGTTCACGATGCCTATCGCGATCGCTTTGGCTTCGACGTGGGCCCGCCTCTCGGATTCAACAACACCTTTGCCATCGTGGTCCGCGGCGAAGACGCCAAGAGTCTCAAGCTGCGCACAATTTCCGATCTGGTGCCCATCGCTCCCCACTGGCGTGCTGGATTCGGCTACGAATTCATGGAGCGCTCCGACGGCTATCCCGGCCTGGCGAGCGCCTACGGCCTCAAATTCGCGGCTACCCCCAGCATCATGGACCTGGGCTTGTTGTACAGGGCGCTCAAGGAGCATAAGGTCGATGTGGTGGCCGGCAATTCCACCGACGGCCTGATCGTTGCGCTCGGAATGGTCGTCCTCGAGGACGACCGCAATTATTTTCCGCCTTATCAGGCGGTCACGGTGGTTCGCGCCGCCGCGCTCCAAGCTCATCCGGAACTGCGTGATCCTCTCAACGCGCTCGGGGGTAGGATTTCGGATTCGGAAATGCGCCAGATGAACTATGCCGTGGATGGCGACCAGCGCGATCCCGCCGCGGTGGCCCGCGAGTTCCGCCGCATGCGGAATCTATGACTCCAGATTGCCCGCGCTTGTGGTCGTTTGCTAAAGTCGCGGAATGAAGAGAGGCAGAGGGGAGGAGTTGGCCCCCAAGGAACCAACGATGACGCCGATCAGCCAGGATTTACTCGATCTGCTGGTGTGTCCGGTTTGCAAAACTCCCGTGAAGCTGACCGAGGATCAACAAGGCCTTCGCTGCGCCACCTGCCATATCGTTTATCCGGTTCGCGACGGCTTTCCGGTGATGATCCGCGAGGAAGCCCATCCGGAATCTTGAGCGCCTCTTTTTACGGTGGAAAGCTGATCGATTGATCGCTTCTCTCCACCCAAAGGCGAATCTCTTTATTGCGCCCGCTCTGGGGATCGGCGTTTTGCGGAAAGGGCTGGACCGGGCTCACCTCCAGCACCACGATCACTCCGCTTCCGCCGTTTGGCGGCAGCGTCTCCGATTCGATGCGATAGCTTTTGATCGGCCCGTAGTAGCCGGTCAGGTTCCAGTCCGCCAGAAAATCCTGATAGGTGTACGAGCCATGAGACTTCCAGATCTGAAAGCCCCGCTGATAATCCTGGGTCACCACGGCGTCCATGAAATGCTCGATGGTGTGTTTTTCGCTGATGAAACGCAGGAAGAAGTACCAGATCCCGAAAGCCAGCAGGATCACCAGCGCCACGCCGCTTACCGCATAGCGCAGCCTCTTCGAATCCGGTGGCTCCTGGTTGCTCGGTTCAAACAGCGCCAAATCGGTCCTCTGGCGAATGAATCGCGGAACAGAAAAAGCTAGCAGAGTTTACCGGGCGGAAGCAAACTCCAAACAGCTGCCAGGAGGTGTGACGGTGGTCGAGCAAGTTCGTCCCATTGGCTTCGTGGAATCCAGCCGTCTTCAACCACTGGACGATTTGTGGGGTGACGAGGAAGCTTGCATCTCTCTCATTGAGCCGTTCACAGCCGAGGCCATTCAGGGCCTCACCGACTTCTCGCACGTGGAGATTCTCTATCTTTTTCATCGGGTGCAGGCGTCGCAAATCTTCATCGGCGCGCGTCACCCCCGCAACAATCCAGCCTGGCCGATGGTGGGCATCTTCGCGCAGCGCGGCAAGGACCGGCCCAATCGCATCGGATGCACCATCTGCAAGATCGTCCGGGTGGAAGGCGCCAAGCTGTTTGTTTCCGGGATCGACGCGATTGACGGCACACCCGTGCTGGACATCAAGCCTGTCATGGCCGAGTTTCTTCCGCGAGAGGAAGTTCGGCAGCCGGCCTGGTCCCGCGAACTGATGAGCCGCTACTGGCAGGCGAAGCCCTAGCGGCTAGGCGCTGAGCGCGCCGCCCGCGCCCGCGGGCAATTCGATCGAGTATTTGGTGCGCTGTTTTTCGCGATGCTCGTCGATCGCCAGCTGAATCAAGCGGTCGATCAGCTCGGGATAGGGAACCCCCGACGCCTCCCACATCTTCGGGTACATGCTGATCGATGTGAAACCGGGGATGGTATTGATTTCGTTCAGGAAGATGCGCCCGCTGGGCCGCTCCAGAAAAAAATCCACCCGCGCCATGCCGCGGCATTCCAGGCAGCGAAACGCGCGCACGGCGTACTCCTGGAATTTTCGCACCTGCGCTTTGGAAAGCTTGGCCGGAATCTCCAGGCGCGTGCCTTCCTCCAGATATTTCGCCGTGTAATCGTAATATTCGCGGTGAGGGATAATTTCGCCGGGCGCCGCGGCCTGCGGCTCGTCGTTTCCCAGGACGGCAACCTCGATCTCCCGTCCGCGGATATTGCGTTCCACCACGATTTTCTGCGCGAATTCAGCCGCCAGATCGAGCGCCGCCGGCAATTCCGAACGCTTGTGCACCTTGCTCATGCCCACCGAAGATCCCAGCGTCGCCGGCTTGACGAACACCGGGAACCGGAATTTTTTCGCCACCAGCTTCAAGACGGTTTCCCGGCCTTTCTCCCATTCCGATCGCAAAACCGCCAGGAACTCTCCCACCGGAAGTTTGGCCTGCTGGAAGAGCCTCTTCTGCATGTCCTTGTCCATGCCCACCGCGGAACCAATCACGCCCGAGCCCACGTACGGAAGTCCGGCCAGATCGAGCAACCCTTGCACTGTGCCGTCTTCTCCGTACGTTCCGTGCAAGACGGGAAAGATCACGTCCACGCGCTGCGCGCCCGAGGCCGGCGCGCGGTCGTCGAGCGGCATCAGAGCGGCGACGTTCGGGTCGGCGTTCAGCATCACCCGCTGTCCCAGCCGCAGCACGTCCGGCAGCATCTTCTGCGCCGGCGTTCCCACGAACCATCGCCCGTCTTTCCCGATCCCAATGGGCACCGCTTCGTATTTCCTGGGGTCCAGCGCGCGCATGACCGAGGCCGCCGAGGCCAGAGATACTTCGTGTTCCCCCGAACGCCCGCCGAAAATCACGCCTACCTTGATCCGCTTGTTTTCTGCCGTCATGGAATTGCGGCCAATCTCCCTAGAGAATTTTCTTTCCCGTCGCCGAGAGCACCATCTCCACTCCCAGCAATGCCGTCGTATTGTGCAGATCGATCACCGGATTGATCTCCACGATCTCCAGCGAAACCATCGCTTCGCTGTCCGCGATCATCTCCATCGCCAGGTGCGCCTCGCGGTACGTAATCCCGCCGCGCACCGGCGTGCCCACGCCCGGCGCGTCCGAGGGATCGATCACGTCCATGTCCAGGCTCACCGCGACTCCGTCGGTATCGTCCATCGCAAATCGCAGCGCTTCGCTCATCACCTCGCGCATCCCGCGTTCGTCGATATCCCGCATGGTCAGCGCGTGCACTCCCGAATCCTTCACCAGGCGCCGCTCCTTCGGATCCAGATCCCGCACGCCCACGATGGCCACGTTGCGCGGCTCGATCTTTGGCTTATACCCGAGGAGCTCCACCAGTTCCGGAGCGCCGTAGCCAATGAGCGCCGCCAGCGGCATGCCATGAACGTTCCCCGAAGGCGAAGAGTCCGGCGTGTTCATGTCTCCGTGTGCATCCAGCCACAAGTAGCCGATCTTCTTCGATTGCTTGCGAAAGAAGTCCGACACCCCCGAGCAGGACCCGATGGCGATGGAGTGGTCGCCGCCGAGTACCACCGGAAGAAATCCCTCCGAAAGCGTTTGCTCGGTCATCTCCGCCAGCCCGCGGCAGGTTTCCGCGATCTCGTTCAGATATTTGGCGCGCTTTTCGCCGTAGGGCTGCTCTTCGGCCTGCTTCACGGCCACGTTGCCGATGTCTTCTACGGTGTGCCCCAGCTGTTTGAGCCGCGATTGCAGCCCGGCCACGCGCAGCGCCGAGGGGCCCATATCCACGCCGCGGCGGCTCTGGCCCAGGTCCATCGGCACGCCGATGATGCGAATTTTCTGCGCCATAACGGATTTTCGTTCGCCCCAACCGGTGGGTGGAAGAGCGGGCGAACAGCGGCTAAGGATATACGCGATAGATCATGCGCGGGAAGGGAATAACTTCGCGCACGTGCTCGGTTCCGCAAATCCAGGCCACTACGCGCTCCAGGCCCATGCCGAATCCCGCATGGGGCACGCTGCCGTAGCGGCGCAGATCCAGATACCACTGAAAAGCCTGCTCCGGCAGCCCGTTATCGCGCAGCCGCTTCAGCAGCAGTTCGTAGCTGGAGATGCGCTCGCCGCCGCCGATGATCTCGCCGTAGCCCTCCGAGGCCAGCACGTCGAATCCCAGGGCCAAATCCGGCCGCGCGCGGTCCGGCTCCATGTAGAACGCCTTGATCGACGCGGGGTAGCGATGGATCATCACCGGCCTGTCGTATTGCTGCGAAAGAGTGGTCTCCTCGTCGCCGCCAAAATCGTCGCCGAACTTCACGTCATGCCCATGCTGCCGCAGAATTTCCAGCGCCTGTTCGTAAGTGATCCGCGGAAAGGGCGGCTTCACCGGCTCGAGCTTCGAGACGTCGCGCTTGAGCGTTTCCATCTCCCGCGCCCGATTCCGCAGCACCGATTGCACCACGTGGCTCACCAAGCCTTCGCCCAGCGCCATCATGTCTTCCAGGTGGGCGTAGGCCGCCTCCGGCTCGAGCATCCAGAACTCGGTCAGGTGCCGCCGCGTCTTCGATTTCTCCGCGCGAAACGTGGGTCCGAAGCAATAGACCTTGCCCAGAGCCGCGGCCAAAGCCTCCAGGTAAAGCTGCCCGGATTGCGTCAGGTAAGCTTTCTCTTCGTCCACGTACTGCACTTCGAAGAGCGTGGTGGTTCCTTCGCACGCGGCCGGCGTGAAGATCGGCGCGTCCGTCAGCGTGTAGCCCTGGCCATCCATGAACTCCCGCGCCGCGCGAATGGCCTCGGCCCGTATGCGCAGGATGGAAGCCTGCCGCGGCGTGCGCACCCACAAGTGGCGCCGGTCCAGCAGAAAATCCACGCCGTGCTCTTTGAGTTGTATGGGATAAGGTTCCGCTTCCGGCACGGGCTGCACCGCGCGCACCTGGCTGACCCCGATTTCGTACCCGCCCGGGGCGCGCGGCTCCCGGCGGATTTTTCCGGTGATCTCGACGCTCGACTCCTGCGTCAGCCCGCGCAGCGTCGCAAAAGCGTCCGGCTGCTCTTTCTGCGATACCACGCCCTGCATCAGCCCGGTGCCGTCTCGAAAAATCGGGAACAAAAGTTTGCCCGATTCACGCAGGTTGTAGAGCCAGCCCTGCAGGGTGACCTCCTGGCCCTCGTGCTCTCCCGCTTTTTCAATGGTGACGACGCTCATGCGTGTTTCGCCGGCCCTAACTTTCTTCTTCCGGCGGCTCCGAGAGGGCCCGCTCCACGCGGTCGAACGCGCTGCGCACGGCGCTGAGCGCGATCGACGCCGGGGCAGGTTCGGCGTACGCGGGCTTTTCCTTTAGCTCGATCACCAGCGGCAGGTTCGCCGGCAATGCGGGCAGGGCCGTCTTCCATTCAATCGTGCCTTCGTAGGGAGGTAGGTGTTCGTCCTTGTCTCCGTGGTTGTCGTGAATGTGCGACGTCGCCAGGAACTCGCGCATGGGCTCCAGGCTGGCCAGCACGCCGTCCCCGATATGCGCGTGTCCGATATCGAAGCACATCCGCACATCCGTCAGCCGCGTCCCCACGATGAACTGCCGCAAATGCGCCGGTGTGGCCAGTTCTCCCGGCGTATTCTCCAGCGCCAGGGTGACGCCGCGCTCTTTGGCGAAAATGTGCAGGTGCTCGAGCGAGCTGAAGGCGGCATCGAACCGCCGCTCGTCGGCCGTGTCGCGCGAAGATCCCATGTGCTGCACCAGAAAAGGAAACGGCAGATACTCGGCTACGTCGAGAGCTCGCTTGATTTCGTCCACCGCTTCCAGCCGCCGCACTCGTTCCAGATCGCAAATCGAAAGCGGCGCGCCGCTCTCGTGCATGGGATTGAAGTCGCGCTCCGCGGGAGAGTGCAGCGCGTGCAGCGTCAGGTTATGGTCGCGCAGCGCGGCGGCGATTTCGCGCACCACATCGCTGGACTGATAGTTGAAGTGCGCCCGCGCGCAGAAGATCTCCACGCTCTCGATGCCGTGCCGCGCGATCTCCGTCAGCAAGCCCGGAGTCAGTTTGCGCTTGATGAAAAGGTAGGTGGATAGCGTCCGCACCATGGCCGAATCTCAGTTTTCCTATGGCACCGCTCGGGGCGCCCGGCTCCGATGCGCGTCGCCTCTCCGCTCCGAAGCGCTCGAAAATCGCCCCGCGCGGGAATCAGTGACTCTAAGCGAAACCTCCAGGAGGGTCAAGCCGCGCGGCGGCGCTAGTCTGCGCGTTCGTAATTCAGATGCGGGCCCAGCCAGCGCTCGATCGCGCGCAATTCCAAGCCCTTGCGGCGCTGGTAATCGAGCACCTGATCCCGCCCGATCTTCCCCACCGCGAAGTAGCGCGACTGCGGATGCGAAAAATAGATGCCGCACACCGAAGCCGCCGGCAGCATGGCGAAATTCTCCGTTAAGGTAATGCCGGCCGCGCGTTCCGCGTCGAGCAGACTGAAAAGAGTGGCCTTCTCGGTGTGGTCGGGCGAAGCCGGATAGCCTGGCGCGGGCCGAATGCCGCGATAGCGCTCGTGCAGCAGATCCTCGGGCGACAGATTCTCCTCGCGGCCAAAGCCCCAGGCATCGCGCGCCTGCTTGTGCATCCATTCGGCAAAGGCCTCCGCCAGCCGGTCGGCCAGCGCCTTAACCATGATCGCGTTGTAGTCGTCATGCGCGTTCTCGAATCGCGCCGCCGCTTCCGCCGCGCCGATTCCCGTCGTGACGGCGAAAGCCCCCAGATAGTCCGCCACGCCGCTCTCCTTGGGCGCCACGAAGTCCGCCAATGCGAATTCGGGCTCTCCTTCCGGCTTTTGCATCTGCTGCCGCAAGGTGAAGAACGTCGCCAGCGGCCGCGTCCGCGTCTCGTCGCTATACAGCTCGATATCGTCCCCAAGACTGTTCGCCGGAAAAAATCCGGCCACGCCGCGCGCCACGAGCTGCTTCTGTTCCACGATCTCGTCCAGCAGCTTTCGCGCGTCGTCAAAAAGTTCCTGCGCGCGCTCGCCCACCACCGCATCCTCCAAAATCCGCGGGTAGATGCCTTTCAGCTCCCAGGCGTGAAAGAACGGCGTCCAGTCGATTAGCCGCACCAGTTTTTCGAGTGGCACGCCGTCGAAGGCGCGCGCGCCCGTGGACGCCGGCCGCGGCGGCCGGTAACTCGCCCAATCGGTGGGAAGTTTCCTCGCGCGCGCCTCTTGCAGCGAAACCAGCGGCGCAACGCGCGGCCCGCTGTATTGCTGGCGCATCTTTTCCTGCTGTTCGCAATTTTCGCGCACGAAGGCGGCCCGCTGATCCTTGCTGCTCAGGTTCGAGACCACGCCCACCGCCCGCGAAGCGTCCAGCACGTGTACCACCGGCTGCCTATACGCTGGCGCGATCTTGACGGCCGTGTGCGCCCGGCTCGTCGTGGCCCCGCCAATCAGCAGGGGAACCGAAAATCCCTCGCGCTCCATCTCCTTCGCGACGTGCACCATTTCGTCCAGCGACGGAGTAATCAAGCCGCTCAGCCCGATCAGGTCGGCCTTTTTATCGCGGGCCGCCTGCAAAATCCTTTCCGCCGAAACCATCACGCCCAGATCGATCACTTCATAGTTGTTGCAGCCCAGCACCACGCCGACGATATTTTTGCCGATGTCGTGCACGTCGCCTTTGACCGTGGCCATCAGAATGCGCCCTTGCGCTTGCCGCCCGCCGCTGGCCAGCTTTTCCGCCTCCAGATACGGCAGCAGAATGGCCACGGCCTGCTTCATCACTCGCGCGCTCTTCACCACTTGCGGCAAAAACATCTTCCCGGAGCCAAACAGGTCGCCCACGATATTCATGCCGGCCATCAGCGGCCCTTCGATGATGGTCAGCGGCGAGGGATATTTCTGCCGCGCCTCCTCCACGTCCTGCGGCAGGAACTCCGTGATTCCGTGCACCAGCGCGTGCGAGAGCCGCTCCTCGACGGTTCCCTGCCTCCAAACGTCTTCGCGCACCGCCGCCGGCCCGCGCTTCTCCACCGTCTGCGCGAACTCCAGCAGCCGCTCGGTGGCATCGGCGCGCCGGTTCAACAGCACGTCTTCCACGCGCTCCCGAAGCTCCGGCGCGATCTCCTCGTAGATCCCCAATTGCCCCGCGTTCACGATGCCCATGTCCAACCCGGCGCGGATGGCGTGATAGAGAAACGCGGAGTGCATGGCCTCCCGGACGGCGTTATTCCCGCGGAAGGAAAACGAAATGTTGCTGACGCCGCCGCTCACTTTCACACCCGGCAGGTCCGCCTTGATCTGCCGCGTCGCTTCCAGAAAAGCCACCGCGTATTGGTTGTGCTCCTCGATCCCCGTGGCCACGGTGAGAATCGCCGGATCGATGATGATGTCGGTGGCCGGCATGCCCACCTCTTCGGTCAAAATGCGGTGGGCGCGCGTGGCGATGGCCAGCTTGCGCTCGGTGGTGTCCGCCTGCCCCTTTTCGTCAAAGGCCATCACCACCACGCCCGCGCCGTATCGCCGAATCTTTCGCGCCTGCTTCCGAAAAGCCTCTTCTCCTTCTTTGAGGCTGATGGAATTGACGATTCCCTTGCCCTGCAGGCATTTCAGGCCCGCTTCGATCACGCTCCATCTCGAGCTATCCACCATCACGGGCACGCGAGCAATATCCGGTTCCGAGCCAAGCGCATTCAGAAAGGTCGTCATGCACTGTTCGGAATCCAGCATGGCTTCGTCCATGTTGACGTCGATCATCTGCGCGCCGCCTTCCACCTGCTGGCGCGCCACGGTGAGCGCTTTCTCGTAATCGCCCTTGCGAATCAGCTCCGCGAACCGCGGCGACCCGGTCACGTTAGTGCGCTCGCCGATATTCACGAAGTTCGTGTCCGGGCGAATCACCAGCGGTTCGAGCCCGCTGAACCGCGAATAGGACTCCACTTTCGGTGCCGTTCGCGGCGCCACGCCGCGAATCGCTTCTCCGATCGCGCGGATGTGCTGCGGCGTCGAACCGCAGCATCCTCCCGCGATATTCACCCAGCCGTTGCGCGCAAATTCGCCCAGATCGGCCGCCATGCGCTCCGGCGTTTCGTCGAAGCCGCCGAAAGCGTTCGGCAGCCCCGCGTTCGGATAGCAAGTGATGGGAATGGGCGCCAGCCGCGAGAGTTCTTCCAAAAACGGCCGCATCTCCTTGGCGCCCAGCGCGCAATTCATTCCTACGCTAAAGAGCGGCATGTGCGAAACGCTAATCCAGAAAGCCTCCACTGTTTGCCCGGAGAGCGTTCGCCCGCTGCGATCGACGATCGTCACCGAGACGATCACCGGTACGCTCGCTCCCGCGCTCTCGAAATACTCCTCGATCCCAAAGAGCGCCGCCTTGGCGTTCAACGTATCGAAAACCGTCTCCACCAGCAAAACGTCGACCCCGCCCTCCACCAAAGCCTTGGCCTGAGTTCGATAGTTCTCGCGCAGTTGATCGAACGTTACAGGCCGCGCCGCAGGATTGGAGACGTCGTTCGAGACTGAGGCCGATTTCGACGTTGGTCCCATCGATCCGGCCACAAAACACCGCCGCCCCTGCGACGCGGCATAACGATCCACGGCCTTCCGGGCAATCTGCGCGCCGGCGAAATTCAAATCCGCCACGCGCGATTCCAGCGCGTACTCGGCCATGGAGATGCCGTTGGAATTGAACGTATTGGTCTCGATGATGTCCGCGCCCGCCTGGAGGTATTGGGTGTGGATCTCCTCGATGATTCGCGGCTGCGAGAGATTCAGCGCGTCGTTGTTCAGCCGCAAATCTTTTTTGTGGTGGGCAAACTCTTTTCCGCGGTAGTCCGCCTCATCCAGTTTGTGCGCCTGGATCATCGTGCCCATGGCGCCATCGAGCAGCAGAATGCGCTGGCGCAGCAGCGCCTGGAGTTCCTCGCGAATTTGGTCGCCGTGGCTCATCGAATTAGCAATACTCCAGCAACTCTTTCAGCTTCAGAAATGCTCCTTGCCTGCGGCTGCCCGCACCCCTTCCGCAAAGGCAACCCACCGCGTCTATTTTCTCTTGTTTTGGTCTTCGAAGCGGTTTCCGAACGAAGGTGAAGGCCCCTTTTCGTAAACCTGATTATAGGCGGAAACCCGGCGGCCGGGAAGTCTCCGGCTATAGCGCGGGCTCGCTGAGGAACTCGGCCTTGGCAGGTCCGGGAAGCAAGCCAGCCTCAAAGCCCCGGTCCAGCAGTTCCTGCACCGCGGCCCGGCCCCGCTCTCCATAGCTGAGCGTCCAGCTGTTTACGTACATGCCTACGAACTTATCGGCAAGGTCCGTATCCATGTCGCGCGCGAACTGCATCGCGTAATTCAGCGCCTCTTCGCGGTGCTCGAGCGCGTAGGCCACGCTCTCCCGGATGGCTCTCGCAATCCGCACTCCCGTCTCTTCGCCCAGCGCACGGCGCACGGCATTCCCTCCCAGCGGCAGCGGCAGCGTCGTCGTTTCCAGCCACCACAGGCCCAGGTCCACCACGCGATGCAGCCCTAATTGCGGGAATTGAAGCTGCCCCTCGTGGATCAATAAGCCCGCATCCACGGTGCCGGCCAAGACTGCGGGGATGATCTGGTCGAATGGAATCGGGACGGCCTCGAACTGCGGCTCAAAGAGCTTCAGAGTGAGATAGGACGAGGTGCGCATCCCGGGAATACCGATGCGGCTGCCCGCGAGCTGCTTGGGCTTCATGGGCTTGCTGGCCACCACGATGGGACCGTAGCCTTCGCCAAAACTGGCCCCGCAGTCGAGCAGCACGTACTTTTGCCGCAGGTAGGCGTAGGCCGAAAAGCTGATCGCCGTCACATCGTAAACTTCTCGGTCCGCCGACTGATTCAGCGTCTCGATATCCGAGAGCACGTGGGTGAACTTCAGCCCCGGCGCTTTGACGCGGTTCGTGGCCAAGGCGTAAAACATGAACGCGTCATCGGAATCCGGCGAATGCGCCAGTTTGATCTCTTGCGTCATAGTCGTCGCTTGCCGGGCTGGCATGCACCCTCACCCCGTCTCAAGAATGCTTATTTGCCAAGCGACCAGCTTCAAAACAAGGCTTCCGGCGACAGCACCCCGCCTAAGTCGCGGCTCTCACAGTAGCTCGGTGGCGGAGGAAGGAAGCCTGGGTCTTGGATCGCTTGGAGGTCGTATCCGAGCCGGCGAAAGCCTAGCATATTTGGGCTTCCGAGCCAAACCGCTCTCGCCGCAGGAGTCCTCACTAAAGCATTCGTCTCCTTGAAAAAAGACCCGGCTATATGCTGCGAACGATATGCAGGATGGCCGCGTCCATATCCACCCTGCCGTTGAGATAGGCCTGCCAATCTTCTTCCAGCAGAGGCACGTAATCGGCCCACCCGCGATTAACCAGGCCAGTCGCAGGCGACGATTTCGCCGCGGCGCTGGAAATATCGGGCCAGTTGCGCAGCATCACTTCTCTGGTCGTAAAAAGCAAAAGCGCGCTCCACAGGTCGCGCGGAATGGGCTTTTCCAGCCGCCGGCACTCTTGCCCGATCGTATACTCGATTCCTCCGGCGACCAGGTGAGAAGCTTCATAGAAGAGCGTCTCGAATCCCGCCATGCCCGCATTGCGGCTGTCCTGGCTGGAAATCATGAGGTGCGGCGGCGCAACCGACGTATAGGCGCCATCGCCTCCGGCGAACCCAACCACATCCACATGAATTCGCGCCGGCCAGCGGCTTTGGTAAGTATCGGCCAGCCGCGTGGCCATCTCCTCGCCCATGCTCCGCAGCGGCGGCGCCAACGCCGCGATCCAGGCGCGATTCATCTTGTCTTGCTCCGGCCACCAGCGCTGCCGATAGATGGGCGCCGCCTCGTCCAGCGCCGTCACCAGCTCCGGCACGATTCCCGACGTGCACTCCACCGCCGACTTCCCCGCGAGATCGGGACAATCCTCCAACTCCGCCAGCCGGTCGTTGATCAGCACCATTTGGTTGCTGAGCAATAGGTCTCGCGACGACCACGAATCCGCATAGGTTCGCACCGCCGCCTGCCACGCCCGCCTCTCTTCAGCCGTCATCCCCTCGACGGAAGCTGGGCTGTCGAACGGAGCCGCAATCTTGCCTTCGCCGGTTTCGCCCTGGTCACGCGCTCTTTCCAGGCGGCCCTGCAGATAGAGAAAGTGGTGGAGGTTTACCCAGAACCCGCTGTGGAACTCAAATACCGGCGAGCCCGAACTCTCTACCGACTGCCCCGCCGCCCCAGCCCGCGTTGGTTGCAGAAACATCAGCAGAAACGCCGCTGCCAAAACCATGCGCATGGATTTGCGCCAGCCTAACAAGATTCTCGCTGCCCCGCAATGCGGCCATGAAAGGCCGGAACCCGAGTGCTTGACGCCCGCTGGAAAGCTCCGTATGGTGTTTCTTGGTGGCACGTTTGACCCGGTTCGCACGCCGCCAAAGGAGCCCCACAGATGCCTGGCCTTTTCAAGACTTCAAATCCCGCTCTGAACGAGGACACATTCAGAGGACAAGTTGCCGTCGCGGGCGAAGCGATGACGCTTCAGGGCACGGTCAACAAAACCGGAATTTTGCTTCTCTGCGTCGTCGTAGCGGCGGCGTGGACTTGGGGAATTGTGCATTCCCAGGCGCCCGAGGCTGCCGCCCCTTGGATGTTCGGCGGACTGATTGGCGGGCTCGTATTGGCGCTGGTAACGATATTCAAGAAGCAGTGGTCCCCGATAACGGCTCCGTTGTACGCATTATGCGAGGGGTTGGCACTGGGCGGAATTTCCGCCTTTTTGGAAATGTCTTATCCCGGAATCGCTATTCAAGCGGCAGGCCTGACGTTCGCAGTCACGGCGGTCATGCTTGTGCTGTACACATCCGGCATGGTCCGGGCCACACCCAAATTCAGGATCGGCGTGATCGCCGCGACGGGCGGCATTTTTCTTGTCTACATGGTCGACATGATCCTTCGCTTCTTCGGCCACCAAGTGCCCCTGCTCAATAGCGCAGGGCCATTGGGAATCGGCATTAGCGTTGTGATCGTGGTCGTTGCCGCACTGAACCTGATCCTGGATTTCGATTTCGTGGAGACCGGCGCTCACGCCGGGGCGCCCAAGTACATGGAATGGTATGGCGCATTCGGGATCATCGTGACGCTGGTATGGATGTACTTGGAGATACTGCGATTGCTCTCGAAAATGCGGCAACGGAGATAATCGCAGCGTGGGCTGCGTAATAACACAGGACGCGGCCCCGCCCCTGCGAGCGCCCATCCGAGCGGCTGAAGGGCGCCTGAGAGCGTCTGAGAGCGCTTGACTAAACTCAGGGCTCTGCTTCCTCGCTCCCCACGCGCGGATCGTCCGCCGTGGCCACAGCGCCATTTTTGTCCGCGCCCCGCAGCGTGCCCCCGGAATCCAGAAGAAACGACCTTCGGCCGTTCTTCCCGTACTCCACCGGTGCGGCCGCGAGCGTGAATCCCGCATCCTTATTTCGCTCCGATTCATCTTCCCCGCCGCTCGGCGGAACGATCGAATAGCGCACCCGATACCCTTCCGCCACGCCTTTCGCCGAGTCCGCATCCACGAGACCAGCCTTCTCGGGTGAAAATCCGCCGCCGTCTGCCGGCGGACCCAACTCATCGAGCGTCTCCGGCAACTTGCCGTAAGCCGTCTGGTAAGACTTCAGCGCCTCAGCAATCTTGCGCAGCGCCAAGATCGCTTTCTGCTCCTGCTGGCGCACGTCGGATTCAGACCACTCGCGCGCCAGCGCCGGAATATCCAGCAGCACCAGCCCCACCGACAGCAGCTTCCATTGGCCAGCTTCCCGCACCAGGCCAAACCTTACCGATTGCGTGTCGTCGCCCTGGGGAACCGTCACCGAAATAAACGCCAGATTCTCGCGCACCTGGCTTTCGCCGAAGCGCATCTCGGAGACCACGCCGCTGGCTTCGCAGCGCACCACCGTGTGTCCATCGAGCGTGGAAAGCAGCGGCTTCCCGGGATCGTCCAGAAGCACGAATCTCTTCAGCAAAGCCACGCGCTGCTGTTCCGGGAGAGCGCGATAGGCCTCGGCGCTGTCGCTGGTCAGATGGTTTGCAAAGGCGTTTTGGTCCTGCCGGCAGGCCGCCGTCAGCGTTTCGCCCAGCGCTTCGGCGGGATCGGGAGCGGCGACAACCGCCGAGACGCCGCGTTGCGCCGCGGCGATCTGCGCGCTCGCGCCGAAAACCAGCGCCAGCAAAAGCCCGGCCGCACCCGCCCGCCTGGCGAAATACGAAAGGACCGAATGCAAAAAGAGATGCCGCGCTCGAAAGGCCTTCCGGCCGTGTACAACGCACTTCACGATTTCGCCTGAAGCAGGATCTCCGAAAGATTTGCGGTGAAGCTGGACCTGGGCATTACCTGCTTGCACCCCGCAGTTCGTGCCCGCTCCGCCAGATCCGTCTGCACATGAGAGAGGAAGCCGATCACCGGCACGGGGTTGCCCCCAGCCTGCAACTTCTCGATCGCTTCGAGCGGTCCCTGCCGCGCGTTCAGGTCCACCACGATCAGTCGCGGCAAATCGCCGCCAGCCGCGCCGCCCGAATCCCCGCCGGGCGCCGGATTCAACGCCCCATCGAGCGCGTCCATCAGCGCTGCTCCCGTCGAAACCGTCTTCAGCTTGACGCCCACTCTGCGCGCCGTCTCCGCCATCTTGGCCTGGAAGAAAAGATCGTCCACCAGCGCCAGCACATCCGCCCGGCTCTTCTCGTTTTCGTTTACCATGGCTTGATCCTAACAAGCGTCGCGCGCAGGCGAAAGGGCGGCATGAATTCGCCATGAACCCGGAAGACGGAACCAAGGCAACCCCGGAAACGCCCCGGGAAACACTCGAGGTCACGCTCTACACCCGTGCGGGATGCCACCTGTGCGAAGAGGCCAAATCGCAGATGGCTCCCTTGCTGGCGGAATTCGGAGCCCGATTGCACGAGGTCGATATCGACGCGGATCCTCAACTGCGCGAACTCTACAATCTGGATGTCCCGGTGATTTTCCTGGACGGCCGCAAGGTGGCCAAGCATCGCGTCGATCTGAAGCAGTTCAAGCGCCAGCTTCAAGAAGCCCGAAACCGTCCTGGCCGCTCCTGAAGCCGCTTTCGCCTAACCCACGCCGCGCTAGTGCTCCGGCGTTTCCGGCTTCACGCCCACACTGCTGTCCGGCACGTCCCCCGGCCTTCCTTGCACCCGGTCATACGTGCTCACCTGGCAAACCGACCCTAGCGCCTCGTTGTAGTAGGTCGGCACGCCCAGGGCCGCGCGAAGCTCTTCGTTGAACTTGCGCATTTGGGTAAGCTGCTGCGCCAGTGCCGGGACCTTGTGCTCTTCTTCGGTGATGAAAAATTTCTGATAGCCCGCGTCCCAAAGCCGCGTGAACTGCCCGTCCAGGATCATCGTGGGCAGGATGGTCATTTGGAAACGCCCGTTCGGCACGCGCCGGAACTCCGCCCCGCAGCAGTATTTCTCCACCCGCACCACTCCCCGCGTGCTGCTCACTTGAAACCCTTTTGACGGAAGGGTCTCCAGGATGGCGGGATCGAACCGGTCGTTGATGTTCCACATAGCTTGTAGCATTCACGCATTGCGCCTCTCTTGTCAAATCCTCCCCTCCGCGCCCGCGCGTCATAACTCTGGCTCCCGCGCCTTTCTTCCGCTAAGCTTCTGATACGGCGTGCGTAAGCCGAGATATTGAATACATTCGGCCGCCTGTTGCATCTATTCACGGAAAGGACCGCAAGTACCTGGCGATGCTCTGCTCTGCCCGCCCGGCGGTCAAAAATTTAGGGAATCTATTGTAAACTCATGGTTTTCGCGAAGAGCTCGGTTTTGACCACGACGCCTGAAAACGCGAGGAAAATCGGTGTCGGCGTGCTGGATCGCGTCGGTAACACGCCCTTGCTGCGCCTGGAAAGGGTCGGCCGCGAATATCCGCAGGCGGAGTTCTACGCCAAGGCGGAGTGGTTCAATCCCGGCGGCTCGGTCAAGGACCGCGCCGCGCTCAGCATGATTCGCGAAGGCGAGCGCTCCGGCGCGCTCCACCTCGGCAAAATCATTCTCGACGCCACCAGCGGCAATACCGGCATCGCCTACGCCATGATCGGCGCCGCGCTGGGATATCCCGTCCTGCTCTGCCTGCCCTCGAACGCCAGCCCCGAAAGAAAGCGAATTCTGTCGGCCTACGGAGCCCAGATCATTCTCACCCCTGCCGACGAAGGCTCCGACGGAGCCATTCGCCGCGCGCGCCAGGTGCATGCCGCCGACCCCCAAAAATATTTTTATCCCGATCAGTACAGCAATCCGGCCAACTGGCGCGCCCATTACCTCACCACCGCACTCGAAATTTGGGAGCAGACCGAACACACCATCACGCACTTCGTCGCCGGTATGGGCACCAGCGGCACCTTTGTGGGCACCGCGCGGCGGCTGAAGGAGCTCGATCCTCGCATTCAGTGCATCAGCCTCCAGCCCGACGCCGCATTCCACGGCCTCGAGGGCTGGAAGCACATGGCTTCGGCCATCGTTCCGGCCATCTACGATGCTCGCGTTGCCGATCGCGATCTCGTCATCGAAACCGAGGATGCCTACGCCATGGCCAAGCGCCTGGCGCGCGAAGAGGCCATGCTGGTGAGTCCCAGCGCCGCCGCAGCCTTGGTCGGCTGCATGCAAGTCGCGGGCTCCCTCGAGAGCGATCGGCGCGCCGTCATCGTCACCATCTTCCCCGACGCCGCCGAGAAATATCTCAGCGAGCGCTTTTGGGACGAAAGCGAAGGTTCCTAGGCGCTGCTGCCGCCTCCCCATCGTATGCTCATCTTGAACAACGAAATCGCGCAAGGCATCCGAGGCTGGGGCGCCCGCGATTATCCCAACGAAACTTGCGGGGCCATGCTCGGCGTGGACGGCGCGAACGCGCGCGAAGTGCGCGCGCTCTTCCCGCTCACCAATCGCCGCGACGACTCCCCGCGCAATCGCTTCTCGATTACCGCCGACGATTTCCGGGCCGCCGAACGGGCCGCCAAGCAGCAGGGACTCGAACTTTTGGGTTGGTATCATTCCCACCCTGATCATCCCGCCCGGCCCAGCGAGTTCGATCGCGAGCATGCCTGGCCCTGGTACAGCTACGTGATCGTGAGCATCGCCCAGGGCGAGCCGCGAGACATGACTTCCTGGCAGCTGGCCGACGATCGCTCTCATTTTTTGCCCGAGGAGATCGCCGCGAGCGCGAACGGCATCCCCCCGGCCGCGGCCCGCACATGAAAGTGGCGCGGAAGTGGTTACGTGTAATCACGAGGTCCGGTTTGTGGACTCCGGTGCGTCCCATGGACGCCGCAACCGGAGGGTCTGCTTTTGATGCACTGTGACGTCCTCAACTTCGATGGCAGAGTTAAACTGGAGGCAACACGATCATGGCAGTGAAGCTTGAAATTCCGACCGCCCTGCGGCAGTTCGTGGGCAAGCAAGCGACCGTGGAGTTCAATGCCGCCACCGTCGGCGAAGCTCTGAAGCAGTTAACCGGAGCGTATGCCGACCTGCGCAAGCACCTCTACACCGAGGATGGCCGCATTCGCAGCTTCGTGAATATCTACCTGAATGACGAGGATATTCGTTATCTCGAAAAGGAAAATACGCCCACGAAAGATGGCGACACCATCAGTATCGTGCCCTCCATCGCCGGCGGCGCGGACCTATAGAATCCAGGGCGAGAATCCAAACGTGGAATCCGGAATCTAAATCAGGCGACCCTAAGGAGAATCGTTATGCCGATCGTTACCGGCACGCCCGTCGTTCCCGATACCGGGCGCACACTGTCGAAGGAAGAGATTCAGCGTTACAGCCGCCATCTGATCATGCCCGAAGTCGGCATGGAGGGGCAGCTCAAGCTTGCCAAGGCCAAGGTGCTCATGATCGGCGCGGGCGGCCTGGGCGCTCCTCTCGGGCTTTATCTGGCCGCTGCCGGCGTGGGGCGGCTGGGAATCGTCGATTTCGACGTCGTCGACTTCACCAATCTGCAGCGCCAGATCACCTTCTCCACCTCCGACGTCGGCCGGCCCAAGATTCAAGCCGCTAAAGAACGCCTGGCCGGCATGAATCCCTCGATTCGCATCGACACTTACGAGACGCGCCTCACCAGCTCGAACGCCCTCGACCTGTTCGGAGGTTACGACATCATTGTCGACGGCACCGACAACTTCCCCACGCGCTATCTCGTCAACGACGCCTGCGTGCTGCTGGGCAAACCCAATGTCTACGGTTCCATCTTCCGGTTTGAAGGCCAGACCACCGTCTTCGGCTATCCCGGGGGCCCCTGCTACCGCTGCCTCTATCCCGAACCGCCCCCTCCGGGCCTGGTGCCTTCCTGCGCCGAAGGCGGCGTGCTTGGCGTTCTCCCCGGCATTGTCGGCGCCCTGCAAGCCATGGAAACGATCAAGCTCATCATCGGCATCGGCGAACCGCTCGTCGGCCGGCTCTTGCTCTTTGACGCTCTGGGAATGCGCTTCCGGGAATTGCGTCTGCGCAAGAATCCGTCTTGCCCGGCCTGCGGCGACCATCGTACGATCCGTGAGCTCATTGACTACGAAGAGTTTTGCGGAATTCGAGGAGAGGAGCATATTCCCGTGACCACAGGTATTCCCGAAATTACGCCCCGCGAGCTGAAGGAGCGGATCGATCGCGGAGACGATATTTTTATTCTCGACGTTCGCGAGCCTCACGAGTACCAGATTTGCCATTTGAACGGCCATCTCATCCCCCTCGGCGAGCTTCCCAAGCGCGCCGGAGAGCTCGATAGCTCCCGCGAAATCGTGGCCCATTGCCGCAGTGGCAAGCGTTCCGCCGACGCGGTGCAGTTCTTGCGCCAGGCCGGCTTTCGCAAAATCTGGAATCTCAAGGGCGGCATCCTAGCCTGGTCGGATGAAGTCGATCCGTCGGTTCCGAAATATTGATTGGTGCGAAAGGGCGCTTAGCTGCGTCGTCCTAGCTAAGCAGCGCTTGCGTTCAGGCCTGTAGTAATGACGTCGCCCGCCGAAGCGGACGACCGAGGGATCTGGAAAAAATCAGCCGGAGGCTCCATGGCACAAATCAAAATCACAGTCCGCAAGAACGGCCCTTTTCGCGTCGAAGCTCCCGAAGGCTCGGTCGAACTCGTCGACGCCGATGGCCGCCCATACGATCTGGCCGGTAAGCCCAGCTTCTCGCTCTGCCGTTGCGGGGGCTCCGTGAACAAGCCCTTCTGCGATGGAACCCACAGCCGCATCGGCTTCCAGGGTGCCGAAGCCGCCGTCCGCGCCGAAGACAAAGCCGAACACCAAACCAAAGACCCGCAAAAGAAGCTCTGAGGGCGGTTCACTCTCTGCCTCCGGCGCTCTTACATCTCCTCGATATGGATGGCAACATGGGCTACTCTGCCTCCTTATGGAACGAAGGCTTCGGCGCTCCTTAGCCGTTCAATCCGATCGGGCCAAATCCCAGAGAACCAAAGAAGCAGTCGCGAATTTCAAAGCCTGGGCGCGCAAAGGATTGTCGCCATCCGCCCACCGGTATTTTGTTGGCTTGTCCCGGGCCTTCGCCGGTTGGTGGTACAGAAATGACCTCAACCAACTCGCGCTGATCTTCGGCACGGACAAATGGGGTAGCCACTGGTATACACAGCATTATCAGCGCTACTTCTGGCCTTTGCGGCGCGCGCGCCTGACTTTGTTGGAGATCGGGGTGGGTGGTTACAAGGACTCTTCCGCCGGCGCGGAATCCCTGCGCATGTGGAAGGCATTTTTTCGCAAGGCCCGTATCGTTGGAATCGACATCGAGGACGCCACTCGCTTTCGAGAGCGCCGCATCGATATTCGCCAATGCAATCAGAGCGATTCCGAGGCTCTCGTCCGCTTGTCCGATGACTACGGAGGATTCGACATTGTCATCGATGACGGCAGCCACCTGAATGAACACGTCATCAAGACCTTCCAGACCCTCTTCCCGCGCCTGCACCCCAATGGCATTTACGCGGTGGAGGATATCCAAACATCTTACTGGCCCAGTTGGGGAGGAGGACTGGACAGCCCGCGAAGCTCGATGGAATTTTTCAAGGCTTTGGCCGACGGCCTCAATCACCAGGAATATCCTGTGGAGAACTACAAGCCCACGTACTTCGATCGAAACATCTCGGAAATCGCATTCTTCCATAACCTGGTGGTCATCCGAAAAGGCGACAACACGGAAGAATCCAATAGCCCCACACTGGTTCGCAGAGAAATCGCCTTCGGCCTCGACGAAGATCGGCATTGAATCTACACCTGTTAGTCAATAACTAAGCACTTATCCACTCAAAATCAGCGTTGAACCCGGCAGATTGCGTCACAGGAACCGCCCGCCCCAATCCGTAACATTTTGAAACTCGCCCCCGGCACTTTCGGGATTTCCCTGTATGCACCTAAAGAACACAATAAATATAACTACTTGTGAAACAGCGAGTTAGCCCGCCCTCCTAGAGCGGAACCGAAAGGGCACCGGACGTGCTGTATCCACTAACACCCGAGTTCCTCTTGGGGCACCTCGGGGGAAATAAGTTTGGGGGACGTTCGTGGTTGGCGCGAAAAAAATTGCCCGCTGCCTTTCCCGCTATCAATGGGCGCTCGGCCTATTGGCCCTCGGCAGTGTATTCGCGCTGTCCTGCTGGCTGCGGCAGCGTGATTTCTCTTCGGATTTTGTGCTTTTCTGCTATCTCCAAATCGTTGGCAGCCTGCTTTGCTTCACCTTTGTCGCCAACGCACTGGTGCATTTCCGCGGCACCCGTGACCGTCTTACGCTGATTCTGGCCCTTGGATTTCTCGTCGCCGGCACCATCGAGACCTTGGCCATTGGGGGAATCTACGGCCGCTCCTCCACTGCGATGCAGGATGCCAGCATCTCGCTCGCCTGGATGATCGGGCAGACGGCGCTTGCCGCGCTATTGGTCTCCGCGCTGGCGCTCGAGAGTCGCGTGCCACAGTTCCGCCACCCTCGCCGCGAAACCACTCTTTCGCTCCTGTTGGTCGGCGTCGTAACTTACCTTACCGGCGCCGCTTATCTCAGCCGTGTGGTCGACGCCGCCACTCATCCTGCCGCTCGCCTGGCGCGCGCCGCGGACTTGCTTCCCGCCGCCCTGTTTCTGATTGCCGCCATTGGCTTCAGCCGCCGCGCCAATCAGTCGCGCTTCGGTTTTAACCGCACCCTGTGCGTCGCGCTTTGGATGAATGTGGCCTGCCATATCGCGGCCACCCAATCGCTGCACGCCTTCGATGCGCCGTTCACCTTGGCTCTGGGCCTGCGCACCGGCAGCTATGCGCTGATTCTGGGCGGCACGCTGCTCGATAACGCGCGCCTGTTCGAGCAGGTGCGGCAGCTCGCCGTCAGCGATTCACTCACCGGCCTGGGCAACTACCGCGCCCTGCTCAACGCCCTCGAAAGCGAAATCCAGCGCTCCAGCCGCAGCGGCCGCAACTTTGCCGTGGTTCTGATGGACCTCGACAATCTCAAGCAGATCAACGACCGCTTTGGCCACCTGGTCGGCTCCCGCGCCATCTGCCGCCTGGGCCAGGTGCTGCGCATGCATTCCCGCGCCATCGACACCGCCGCGCGTTATGGCGGCGATGAATTTGCTCTCGTGCTTCCGGAGGCGGGCGCGCCCGCCGCAAAGCGCGTTGGCGAAAGAATCCGCGAGCGTCTCAGCACCGACGGCGAAGATCCCGCCGTCACGGTCAGCGTCGGCACGGCCGTCTTTCCGCAGGATGGCCGGACCGTGGAGGAGTTGCTGGAAGCCGCCGACCGCAGCCTGTACGGCATGAAGCGAGGCAGCCGGATCATGGGCCTTTCGCGCATCGCGGCCTGCTTGTAAGCCGCGGCTTGGCGAGTCTGTAAGTTTGTAATTCGCTCCTTCTGAGGGGGAGAGCGTGCAAAAAAACTTTACCGTTCCGCGTCACGAGAAACGAGTTCCCATGGCCGTTGCCGTGCATATCTCCGGTCACCATGACGTTCCGGGAGTGGAAACCACCTTCACGGAAAACGTCAGCGCCCGCGGCGCCCGCGTCCTGTCTTTCCGCCGCTGGAATCCCAACGACCATTTGTCTTTCGAATCGCTTCCGGGCGATTTTCGCGCCAAGGCCCGCGTCGCTTATTGCGAGCGCCTGCGCGACGACGGCTATGCCGTCGGAGTCGAGTTCCTGGAACCAGTGGGCCATTGGGTTCTTGGCCCGCTGCGTTCTTCGGAAAATAACCTGCACGGATAGGAGGACGAAGGCGAAGAAACTGGCGCAAAATTTCTGGAGATGAGCGCCGGCCGCCCTGGCAGAGGGTATCCGGCGCTCTCTCTTTTCCGCACGCGAACGTTCGTAAACGGTTCTTAAACGGTCTTATCGGTTCCCCGCTCTTTCCGCAATCAACTCCGCGAAAATATGCTCGGTGGCTTCGATCATGCGATCCGCCGAATAACGTTCCGCCACCGTCTCCCGCCCAGCCCGCGATAGCCGTTCCATAGATGCCGGGGCGCCGAGCGTCCGCTCGATGGCCTGCGCCAGCGCTTCCGGAGTCGCTTCCCGCGCCAGCACTCCATTTCTTCCGTCTTGTATGATTTCGCCCACGCCGCCGCGCTCGAGAGCCACCACCGGCAAGCCGAAAGCCAACGCTCGCAGCAGGGAGCTTCCCGCTCCTTCCTGGAGCGAGGGAAAGACAAACAAATCTCCCGCCGCGTAAACCGCTTCGACGTCGGAAACAAAGCCCGCGAATACCACCGACGATTCGACGCCGGCCTCTCGCGCCCGTTGCTCCAGTTGCTGGCGCAAACGCCCGTCGCCCGCGAGCAGCAGCCGCAACTTCCCGCCTCCCGGGCCTCGCCGCAATTTCGCGAACGCGTCGATCAGCAACGCATGTCCTTTTTCTGGCGTCAGCGCCGCGACGCACTCCAGCACGATTTCGCCGGCCGCCGAAAAGCCCCAGCGCTGGCGAGCCTTCTCCCGCGTTTCGCTTGGAATTCTCCCAGGAATCTCCACGCCGTCGGCGACGATTTCTATGCGATCGGCGGCCAGTCCGGCGGCCAGAAGCTGTTTCCGCGCGGCCTCGGACACGGCCAGAATTTTTGCCGCTGCGCTCCAGCGCGCCCGCGAAATCCGGCTGCGCGAAAGAGGGAAGGCTACGCGGCGCGCCGCCACCAGCGGCACGTAACGATGGCTGCGCCCAAACCACGCTGCCGTCAGCGCATGCGCCTCATTGGCATGCACGATGTCGAAGCGTTTCTCGCCGGCAACGAGCTTCCGTATCCGCCGCGCCGCGCCAATCCGGCGCAGGCTGTCGCTCACGGCATGCACACGGATTCCCGCCGCCTGCGCGCGCAAAGCGATGGCCGCATCGCGCACCGCCACGAGCTCTACCCCATGGCCGCGCCTCTGGAGTCCCGTCATCAGCAGCAGCGCTTGTTCTTGCCCGCCGCGCCACACGCGCTCCAGGTCCGCCAGCAACACTCGCGCCACGTCAGACGTCCCGCGCCTGGGGCCAGGCGCGCGCCTCGAGCTTACCGCCCCGCGCCAGCACGCCCAGCTTGCGGTATTTCAGCCACACATAGCGCGCCGAGGTCCAGGCGATCAGCGCACCGCGATAGCCGTCCAGGAATCCCAGCTGCAGGAAAAATCTCTGCATCAGCTTCCATGGCGCCGCCACCCACATTCCTCCGCGCCAGTTTCTTCTCCCGCGCGCGTAGAGGTCCTCCGCCGCGCGCGTGGTGAACGCCTCCATCTTGGCGTAATGCTCCGCAAGCGACCGGATCGTGTAATGCAAAATGTTTCCCGGCAAGCGGCCCACCCGGCCGTCCACATGCACGCTTTCGTGCAGCGCGCCAACGAACCGCGCCGCGTCGCGCCGGTAGAGCCGCACGCAGTATTCCGGATACCAGCCTGAATGCCGGATCCAGCCGCCCAGGTAATTGGGCTGGCGATTGATCTCGTAGGCCGGATATTGCGGCTGGGTTTGCTTCCAGGCGGCGATGGCCTCGCGCAGCTCCGCGTTCAGGCGTTCGTCGGCGTCGATGGAAAGCAGCCATTCGTTGGACGCCTGAGCTGCCGCGAAGTTCTTCTGTTCGCCGAAATTGGTGAACGGCCGCACCACCACGCGCGCGCCCATCTCCTGCGCGATCTCTCGGGTGCGGTCGGCGCTGCCCGAATCCACCACCACGACTTCGTCGGCCACGCCGCGCAGCGATGCGAGCGCTTCCGGCAGGTCGGCCTCTTCGTTGTAGGTGATGAGAATCGCGCTGATCGCCGGCATGCTGATGCGCACGAGCCTATCTCAGAATGACCGCGGGAATTACCGCGGCCGCAAAACTCTCGAACTGCGCGGGCGCTCGCCGGCGCGGCATCCTACTGCACGAAACCCACGTTGGGCGGCGGCGCGGCCGAGGGCGCTTCGCGAATGGGCCCGAACTGGGACTCGAATCGCGCGATATTCTCCCCCAGCGCGCGCCACAGCCTCTTGGCATGACCCGGGCTGATGATCGTGCTGCTTACCAGCTTCCCATGGGTGCCGTTGGTAAACACGTAGATGAAGTGCAGCGTAAACTCTTCCGGATTGTGATGGATCATGACCAAGTTGCTGAAGCGGCCGAGAAGTTCGTTCTCGTCGGCCTTGATTTGCACTTGAGGCGCTTGCTGTTCCGCCATTGTCCCTCCGTGGGCCTTCGATTCAAGCTATCACAACTTTCCGCGGAACGGCCCTCAAATGCATCGTCCCGCACGCCCTCGAACAGCGCGCCTCATCCACGCCGCTCCCACGCTGGTCCGCTAGGGGTCATCGTGGATTGCAATTCAGGAAAGCTGCGGTTGTGGCTGTATTGACGGGTTCCCATGTTAAGTGTAGTTTAATCTTTCAGTTCATCTAGGTTAAGATGGTTTGAGTATTGCCGTGAAACCCATGCCGGACTCCCCTGCCGCCACGGACAGCATCGAGTCGAGCACGGTTGCGGGCGCCGCTGGCGCTGCCGCCTCGGGTGTGGCCCTTCATGCCGCGCCCGCCAAACCGCCGCGCGCTTCTCTGCCCTCTTTGCCCGAGGTATATCGCAGCGTTCCCATTTCCAGCAGCGCCTCCTTCCTGCGCAAGCTTTTGCTCTTCGCCGGTCCGGGTTATCTCGTGGCCGTCGGCTATATGGATCCGGGAAACTGGGCCACCGACATCGGCGGCGGCTCGCAATTCGGCTACGCGCTCTTGAGCGTGGTCATTCTCAGCAGCTTGCTGGCAATTTTCGTTCAGGCGCTCTCCGCCAAACTGGGCATCGCCACCGGACGCGACCTGGCGCAAGCCTGCCGCGAATCTTACTCCCGCCCCGTGGGGTTGACGCTCTGGTTTCTCGGCGAAATCGCCATCGCCGCCTGCGATTTGGCCGAAGTCCTGGGCTCCGCGGTGGCGCTGAAGCTCCTTTTCGGCATCCCGCTTCTGGCCGGCGTTTTGATCACCGGCGCGGACGTTCTCCTGGTGCTCGCACTGCAGGGCCGGGGCTTTCGCTGGATCGAAGCGCTGGTGGTGACGCTGATCGCCACCATCGCCGCCTGCTTCGCCTACGAGCTTTTTTTCGCGCAGCCTCTGTGGCGGGAAGCCGCCACCGGCCTGCTCCCTCCGCTGCGCCTGCTGCATGACCGCGACATGCTCTATCTGGCCATCGGCATTCTTGGCGCCACCGTCATGCCGCACAATCTGTATCTGCATTCCAGCATCGTGCAAACCCGAGCCTACGGCTTCGGCGCTCGCGAAAAACGCGAGGCCGTGCGCTTCGCCACCATCGACTCGACGGTGGCCCTGGGCTTTTCGCTCTTTGTGAACGCGGCCATCCTGGTTCTTGGCGCGGCGGCCTTCCACAATCGCGGCCTCACCAGCGTGGCCGATATAAGCCAGGCTTACAAGCTGCTCACGCCGGTCTTGGGAGCGGGTTTCGCCAGCACTCTTTTTGCCGCGGCCTTGCTCTGCTCCGGCCAGAACTCCACGCTGACGGGCACGCTCGCCGGCCAAGTGGTGATGGAAGGATTTCTGCACCTGCACATCCAGCCCTGGCTGCGCCGATTGATCACCCGCTCGGCCGCCATCATCCCGGCCGCGCTGGTGATCGGCATCGCCGGCGAAAACAAGGCCATGGGCCTGCTTATACTCAGCCAGGTGGTGCTCAGCTTTCAGCTGCCCTTCGCCCTGGTTCCGCTGGTGCAGTTCACCAACGACAAGCGCAGAATGGGCGAGTTCGCCAACTCCTGGTGGATCGCCTGGCTGGCCTGGTTCACCGCCGCCCTGATCATCGTCCTCAACGCCCTGCTGATCGTCCTCATCGTCCGCGGGAACTCCTAAGCCGGGACCTCGCAGTCGCGGACCCGCATAATCACTTGCTGGAGGGGGCGTCATTACCATCTCGAGTAGCGCCGACGCGCCGGCTTGGCCCAGGAGACGAACCCGTCAGTGGTGTGTCCTGGGCTGGTCGACGCGGGGCCTGGGATGGGCTTGGGCGGGCCCGGAGCAGCAGGTAAAACTCCCGCGCCCGACGCTGGTGTTTTGGGAGCTGGCGGCACGGTCACGACCGGAGGCTGCGCTTGCGGGCAGTCGCTTTGCGCGGTGCGATCCGTACGAGGCGGGGCCGCTGGCGGCGCATGGTTATCGGTTTGAGCTGGCACGGAAGCAGGCGAAGCGAGGACGGGAGACGGCGGAGGCGCTTCGGACGGGATCGGTTTTTCGGCGCTCGCTTCCTGCTCTGGTGGCTTTCGGCGCAGGGGGAGATCCCAAATGACGCGGGTGGGCAAGTTCTTCTGGCGCCGGGCATCGAGGTCGGCGATCTGGAGGCGGATCAGTTCCCTGCGATCCTGGGCGGTCTGGCTATTCAATATGAGTTGAGAGATGTAGGCCATGGCGATTGCATCGCGGCGGGGAACGCGTTTGACGGCGACGAGCTTAAGGAGATTGCCAAGAAAGCGATTGACGGAGGGCGGATCGGTAAAATCAGAAACCGAGGCGAGGAGGTCGGCGGCGGTGGCTTCAGTGGCGCGGTGACGCCGCAGGAGGCGCTGGGCGTGATGGGGGCAGAGTTCGGCCGCTTGGTTTTGAAAAGCGTCGAGGGCATCGCTGGGGGTAGTTTCAGGCACGGCGACGAACATACGGCAGCGGCGGCCGAGGGCGTCGACATGCCGGCAGCGGAGGGAGTCGTCGTCGATGTCGATCTCGGGGAGCGCCTCGATAGCAGGGTTTGGCAAGGGAAGTGCGCCGAGCACCCCTTCCCCCCCATTTTTTTCACAAGAGTGTGATTCCATGGGAGTTCCTTTCGCAGTTTATACAAGAGTGTGATTCCAAGGGAGTTAGATAAATGGACCGTGAACTAGGATCTGGGCCCCGAGTTGGAAGGGCAGACCGCATCAGGAGCAGCGAAGGCGCTCGAAGAAGCGGCTGCACAGGCTGACGGAAGTAATCTCCGAATCCGCGCATATATATATTTTATCGTGCGAGTAAAGCGACCTTGTGGAAAACGCGGGCGAGCGACTTAGTTCGGAACCCACAGAAAAACCGCACCCTTGAAAAGCGAAGGGTGCGGCACCCAAGTTCGAAAGCTAGGCCGCGTGGGATGAGATACTTCGCCTCGAATCAGAGGAAGCTTCGGTATGCCACACGTCCCGAATTCGTCTGACGATACCTATCCTGCCTCGCTAAAGACCGCAGCGCTACGTTCAAACCTTAAAGAAAAGCCCCGCCCCCGATAAAGCCGGGGACAGGGCACCCGCAACCGATCATCGCTACGTAACCGCGGGGTTCTCTTGGGAACGTTGCTGACGCGACGGCTAATTCGAAACAAAGAGGCACACGAGATTTGAATCGGTGCCGGGGCGAATCGTCGATGTCCAAAGAGAAAAGCAGATCCCTCACGCGCCTGGATAATTCCGGGCCGAGCACGCAATTTCGCGGCGAGGCGGTTCGGGATGACAGCGTTCGGCCACCAAGCGGGGTTACGGCACAACGACGGCGAGGCGGCCTGAAGGCCTTCGGGTTTCGAAATGCAAAGTATTTGCTTGAAGTTCGCCGTTTATTCGCCTATACTTCGCGCTGCAGTTCGAGGTGAATGGGCGAGGTGAATGCGAATGACGCTTACCAAGCGGCAGAAAGAAGTGCTGGATTTCCTGGTGAACTTTGTAAACAAGCACGGCTACTCGCCGAGTTTCGAGGAAATTGCGCGCGCGCTGCACCTCACCTCGCTGGCTACCGTGCACAAACACATCACCACTCTCGAGCGTAAGGGCTACATTCGCCGCGGCTACAACCAGAGCCGCTCGATCGAGGTGACGCAACTGCCCAAACCGGTTCGCGAGCAATTACTGGTGCGCCATAGCGTGGAGCTACCGCTGGCCGGGCGCATCGCCGCGGGCCGCCCGCTGGAGGCGGTGGAAAGCCGGGAGACATTTTCGCTGAGCGAATTCACGCGCGCCGACGGCAGCTTTGTGCTGCAAGTGAAAGGCGACTCCATGATCGAGGACCACATCATGGATGGCGATTATGTGGTGATCGAACCCTCGGCAGTGGCCAATCCGGGAGAGGTGGTGGTGGCGCTGGTGGGCGGAGACGAAGCCACGCTCAAGCGATTTTATCGGGAGGCGGGGGGGAAGGTCCGGCTGCAGCCCGCGAACTCGGAGATGAAGCCCATCATCGCACCGGCCTCAGAGGTGAAGATTCAGGGCCGGGTGGTTGGGGTGCTAAGGAAGTACTAGGCGTTTTCCACCGTCAGGTCCCTTTTTCACAAAGTCGAGTTACTGTCTCGCACACGCTTTGTGATATCTTGTTGTCCCGCTCTGACACACAGGATTAGAGTGTCTCACCCCGGTCCAAAGCCAGAGCCTTCTGGCCAACATGGAATGACCGAGGAGGGCCAATGTGGGGAAATAAAAAAGTCGAACCTGATTCGCCGCCAGCGGCTGTTCCGGCTCCGTCAAAGGCTCCGGAGGAAAATTCAACCAAGCCGATACCGGCACGAGTGGAGGATAACGTCATGAGTACCGACGCCGTTCGCCCAATGGCTACGACTCCGGCAGGAGCAACCGCCCGCCTGGGAGCCAGTCTGCACATCAAGGGTGAGATTTCTGGCAACGAGGATTTGCACGTGGATGGCAGCGTGGAAGGTTTGATTCAGCTCAACGATCGGAAACTGACCGTGGGCGCCAGCGCCAAAGTGACGGCCGATCTGGTGGCCCGCGAAGTGGTGGTCTACGGGAGCGTGAAGGGCAATCTGCGCGCGCGCGACCGCATCGAGATTAAGAAAGACGGGTCGGTAATCGGGGACCTGACCACCGCGCGTATCATGATCGAAGATGGGGCGTACTTCAAAGGCTCCATCGAGATCGATCGCAAAGGCGCGGAAGGCGGCGCCAGCCAGGAAAAGCCGGCCTACGTCAAGGCTGCGACCGCCACGGTGCAGACGACCAAGGCGCCCAGCTAATTCTGACCTCTGCAATCCCCTTCTAGTTCCCTGCCGGTCCGGCCGCTCTCGGCCGGACCGCGGGGACGCTTCGGGAAACTCCCGCGCGAAAAGTTTCGAGTTTTCTCCGTTGGCGGATCGGTTTGAATTTCGACCTCTGGTGCCACGGATCCAAAAAATTCAAGCCGATCTGCTGTCTCCTTCCCGGTTTTCTTGTCAGCCCATTCACCGTATGTTACGTTGGCCTGTTTATTCGCGAGCGTTGGCAGCGATTGCTGGAGCTGCACTAAACCCAAGTGAGCAAGGTGAGAGGATGATCCGCAGCTATCTTCGTAGTTATAGGGGACGCTGGCCGCAGATTGCCGCTTCGGCTTACATCGATCCGGCGGCGGTGGTGATTGGCGACGTCACGATTGGCGAACACGCCAGCGTCTGGCCGGGCGTGGTGATTCGCGGGGACGTGCACTGGATTCGCATCGGGGCGCGCAGCAACGTGCAGGACGGCTCGATCCTGCACGTGATGAAAGACCAATTTCCGCTGATCATCGAAGAGGGCGTGACGGTGGGCCATGGCGTGATTTTGCACGGCTGCACCATCGAATCGCGGGTGCTAATAGGGATGGGTTCGATTCTGCTTAATAATGTACGCGTGGGCACGGGATCGATCATTGCCGCGGGGACGCTCCTGGCGGAAGGAACCAAGGTCGCTCCGGGGAGCCTTTTTATGGGGCATCCGGGAAAATTGCGGCGGGCCGTGACGCCGGAAGAACTCACGGGGATCGGCGCGTACGCGGATCGTTATGTGGAGTACGCGCAGACGTATCGCGAGGAAGCGGCGGCGGCGCGGGCTGAGGTTACGAAGTGATGGGAAGGTCAAAAGAAAAAGCAGATTTCTCGTCGTCCGCAGGGCAGACTCCTCGGAATGACACCATTCTCGTTTTTGGCGTCCGAGCCAAATGAAATTTCAGGCCATCAAGGGCGTGCGGGATATTTTGCCGCCGGAATCGGCGTTGTGGAATCGCGTGGAGCAGGCGGCGCGCGAAGTTTTTCGGACGTATGGGTACGGCGAAATCCGGCTACCGATTTTCGAGCCGACGGAGCTATTCGCGCGGTCAGTGGGCCTGGATACGGACATCGTGTCGAAGGAGATGTACTCATTCGAGGATCGGGACGACTCCTCGATCAGCTTGCGGCCGGAGGCGACGGCTTCGGTGGTGCGGGCGTACATCGAGCACGGGATGCAGACGCGGCCAGGGAACGTGAAGCTCTACTACGTGGGGCCGATGTTCCGGCGGGAGCGGCCGCAGAAGGGGCGCTACCGGCAGTTCTATCAGATCGGCGCGGAGTTGCTGGGGTCGTCCGATCACCCGGCCCTCGATGCCGAAGTGATCGAGATGCTGCTGGCGTTCTTTGCCCGCGTGAATTTGCGAGGCGCGACGCTCTACATCAACTCCATCGGCGACAAGAGTTGCCGGGCGGCGTACGTGGAACGGCTGCGCGGCGAATTGCAGAAAGTGCGCGAGAAGCTGGGCGCGGACAGCCAGCGGCGGATCGAGACCAATCCGCTGCGCGTGCTGGACTCGAAATTGCCGGAGGAACAGCCGGTGATCGAGACGCTGCCGCGCATCGCGGACCATCTCTGCGACGCCTGCCGCGAGCATTACGCGGAGCTCAAGCGGCAACTGGCGCTGCGCAATATCGCCTACGAGGAGAACTGGCGGCTGGTGCGCGGGCTGGACTACTACATGCGCACCACGTTCGAGATCACGGCGCCCGGCCTCGGTTCGCAGAATGCGGTGTGCGGGGGCGGGCGCTACGACGGGTTGGTGGAGCTGCTGGGCGGTCCGGCGACGACGAAGGGGATTGGGTTTGCAATCGGCACGGACCGCCTGATGCTCTCGTTGCAAGAGGCGGGGGCGACGGATCGCTGCGGGCTGCAGGTGTTCGTCGCATGGTTTGGGGCGGCGACGTATCCTGCCGCGGTCGCATTGGTACGGAAGCTACGAGAGCGGAATCTTTCCGTGGAATTGCCGGCGCAGGAGATGAAGTTCGGGAAATCGCTGAGCCTGGCGGACCGGCTGGGGGCGCGATTCGCGGTGATTCTGGGCGAGGACGAGATGGCCGCGGGGCAATTCACGGTGAAGCGCCTGGCGGACGGCGATCAAAGAAAGCTTGCGGAGGCGGAGTTGCTGGAATACCTGACGAATTCGAGGACACCGTAAATGGCCACGACGCTCGACCTGCTGGGCGACTGGAAGCGCACGCAGTATGCGGGCGATTTGCGCGCGGCGGACGCAGACAAAGAAGTGGTGCTAATGGGATGGGTGCACCGGCGGCGCGACTTAGGAAACATTATTTTTATCGATCTGCGGGACCGCGGGGGGCTCGCGCAGATCGTCTTCAACAAAGAGTTCGCGCCGGCGGCTCACGCTCGCGCGGAGGAACTGCGCGGGGAGTACGTGATGGCAGTGCGGGGAAAGGTGGCGCGGCGGCAGAAGCCCAATCCCGACCTGGCGAGCGGCGAAGTGGAGGTGTTTGCCTCGGAACTGCGCATCCTGAACACGGCGAAGACGCCGCCCTTCGTGGTGGAAGACGAAGTGAGCGCGAGCGAGGAGACGCGGCTGCACTATCGGTATCTCGATTTGCGGCGCACGCGTCCACAGCGGAATATCGCGCTGCGCCACCGGATTTTTCTGGAGATTCGCAAGACGCTGGACGCGCTGGGATTCTACGAAATCGAGACGCCCATGCTGACGCGCTCGACTCCGGAGGGCGCGCGCGATTACCTGGTGCCCAGCCGGATTCACCACGGGCAATTCTACGCGCTGCCGCAATCGCCGCAGATTTTCAAGCAGATCCTGATGATCGGGGGCCTGGACCGCTACTTCCAAATCGTGCGCTGCTTCCGGGACGAGGATTTGCGCGCGGACCGGCAGCCGGAGTTCACCCAACTCGACCTGGAGATGTCTTTTCCGACGCAGGAGACCATCTTCGGGGTGATCGAGCAGGTGATGGTGCGGGCCTGCGCGGTGGCGGGGATTGAAGCCAAGGCGCCCTTCCGGCATATGGAGTACCGCGAAGCGATCCGGCGCTACGGAATCGACAAGCCGGACCTGCGTTTCGGAATGGAGCTGCGCGAGGTTACCGAACAGTTCGCGGGGGCGCGCGAGAAGCTGCATTTGGAAGGGAGCGTGCAGGCTATCGTGGCGCCGGGGGCGGCGAGTTTTTCGCGCAAGCAGATGGACGAATTGGGGGAACAGGCCAAGGGGCTGGGCGCGCGCGGGCTTTACACGATTAAGGTGACGGCGGAGGGCGCGAGCTCGTCGCTCGAGAAAACTCTGGGGGCGGCGGCGGTGCAGAATATCGTCGCGGCGCTCGAAGCCAAGGCCGGGGACCTGGTCCTGGCCGTTTCGGCGGCCGAGCAGATCCCGGGAACCGATGCCGCGGCGCTGATTGCCGGCCAATTGCGGCTGGCGATGGCCGAGCGGCTGAGCCTGATCCCGAAAAATCGCTGGGAGTTTTTGTGGCTGACGGGCTTCCCGCTCTTCGAGTGGAGCAGCAGCGAAAAACGCTGGGCGCCGGCGCAACATCCCTTCACCGGCATCCGCGAGGAGGACGTGGACAAGCTGGAGTCCGCGCCGCAGGAGGTGCGTTCCAAAGGCTACGACCTAGTGTTGAACGGCTCGGAGCTTGGTTCGGGAAGCATCCGGATACACAGCCAGGAGCTGCAGGCGCGCGTGTTCGGGCTTTTGGGATTAAATGAAGAACAGCGGCGGCGGCGCTTCGGTTTTTTCCTGGACGCGCTGACTTATGGGACACCGCCGCACGGAGGGATCGCGCTGGGCCTGGACCGCGTGGTGACGCTGCTGGCGGGCGAGAAGTCCATTCGCGAAGTGATTGCCTTCCCCAAGACGACGGCGGCGCAGGACTTGATGGCGGAGTCGCCGGCGGAAGTGGAGCCCGAGCAGCTGGAGGAGCTGGGGATCGCTCTTCGGCCAAGCGAGGGGTAGGGCGCCGGGGCGCGCTCTTCAAGTTTCGGATTCGGATCGGAAAGCAGAATGTCGCGCATACGCATATTGCCGGAAGCCATAGCCAATCGCATTGCCGCGGGCGAGGTGGTGGAGCGGCCGGCATCGGTGGTGAAGGAGCTGCTCGAAAACGCGCTGGACGCCGGGGCGCGGTCGGTGCGCATCGAGGTGGAGTCCGGCGGCAAGCGCATGATCCGCGTGGTGGACGACGGCTGCGGAATGAGCCACGACGATGCGCTGCTGGCCTTCGAGCGGCACGCCACTTCCAAGCTGCGCACGGCGGACGACCTGCTTTCCATAACCACGCTGGGATTTCGAGGGGAGGCCTTGCCTTCGATCGCTTCGGTATCGCGGTTCCTGCTGGAAACGTGCGCGCAGGGCGAGGAACAGGGAACGCGGGTGGAGTTTGCCGGGGGCAAGCTGGTGGGCGTGAAACCGGCGGGCTTTCCCGTGGGCACGTCGGTGAGCGTGGCGGACCTCTTCTACTGCGTTCCGGCGCGGAGAAAATTCCTGAAATCGGACACCACGGAACTGGGCCACGTGGCTTCGCTGGTGACGCATTACGCGCTGGCCAATCCCGACAAGCAGTTCGCGCTGAAGACGCCGACGCAGGAGATCCTGAACGCGCCGCCGGTAGCGACGCTGGCCGAGCGCGTCTATCAGCTTTTTGGGCGGCAGATGCTGCAGGAGACGATGGAGATCGAGCCGGTGTCGGCACCCATTCGCGCGGCGATCACAGAACAGATCGCAGAAGGGGGCCTGGAGGCGGCGGAGCAGGCGCGCGAGATTACCGTGCGCGGGTTTGTTTCGCGGCCGGAAGTGCAGAGATCGAACCGCAACGGAATCTATGTTTTCGTGAACCGGCGGCTGGTGCGGGACCGGCTGCTGCTGCACGCCATTCACGAGGCCTATCGAAATATTCTGCCGCCCGACGTGTTTCCGGTGGCGCTGCTGTTTATCGAGCTTCCCTGCGAGGAAGTGGACGTGAATGTGCATCCGGCGAAGATCGAAGTTCGTTTCCGGCATTCGCAATTCGTGCACGATTTCGCGCGGGATACGATCCGGCAGGCGCTCTCCAAAGCGAGGCCGATTGCGAGCTTTGCCGGGACTGGCCGGACGGCCGGCGGCAGCGGGCCGGGCGCCGGAACTGGGGCTGGCACCGCGACGGCTCCGGCGCCGATGGCGCCGCCGCGGGCCGTGCTGCCCGTTTCCGATCCTTATGCGGGGATGGCGGGAGAGACGTTTGCGCTGACGGAAGCTCCGGTGCAGCCGGAGGCGCAGCGATTCGCGTTCGAGCCGGCGGGTGCGCCGGGCTTTTCAGGAAGCGAGTTCGCGGGGCCGTTCGCCGGACATGAGCCAAGCGATAGCGAGAACGCGCTCGAGGCGGAGGCGATGGAAGCTCCGGCGAATGCTTCTTGCATCGGGGAGCTGCGGCCTCTGGGGCAAGTGAACGCGAGCTTCATTGTGGCGGTGAATTCGGAAGGGCTGTGGATCGTGGACCAGCACGTGGCGCACGAGCGGGTGCTTTTCGAGCAGCATCTGCGGGCGCGGCGGGAAGGCGCGGTGACCGGGCAGCGGCTGCTGATGCCCATCGTGGTGGACCTGACGCCGCGGCAGCGGGCCATACTCGAAAAGATCGGCGAGGAGCTTTCTGCCAACGGATTCGAGGTGACGCCGATGGGCGCGCAGAGCGTGGCCATTCAGGCCACGCCGGCGGACGTGCCGGCATCGGCCGCCGAGCGCCTGCTGGCGGAAATTCTGGACGGCGTGGAGCGCGAGCAGCAGGCCATCTCCATCGACTCGTTGCAGGCGCAGATCGCGGCTTCGACGGCATGCCACGCGGCGATCAAAATAAACATGCCGCTGGAGCAGACCAAGATGGAATGGCTGCTGGCGGAACTGGCCAAGACCGAATCTCCCATGAGCTGTCCGCATGGCCGCCCGGTGATCCTGCGCTATTCGGTGCGGGAGATCGAGCGGGCCTTTAAGCGGATTTGAACCGGAGAATGAGCGGACTGGACAATGGGTAGATTGATTGTGGCGATTGACGGCCCGGTGGGATCGGGCAAGAGCACGGTGGCGCGGCGCGTGGCCGAGCTGCTGGGCTACGCGTATCTGGACAGCGGAGCGATGTACCGGGCGGTGGCCTGGAAGGCGCTGCGGGAGAATACGCCGCTCGATCGCGAGGAGAAACTCGCGGCGCTGGCCGGCGCGACGAGAATCGACCTGGTGAGCACGGACGGCGGTTATCGCGTGCTGGTGGACGGAGCGGACGTGACCGAACAGATTCGCACGGCTGAGGTGGCGCAAGCGGCGTCCAAGGTGGCGGTAGTGGCCGGAGTGCGCACGGTGCTGGTGAGCGAACAGCGGCGCGCGGCGCAAAGAGGTGGCGTGGTGATGGAAGGGCGGGACATAGGCACGGTGGTGTTTCCCGACGCCGAGCTGAAAATTTTTCTGGACGCGGCGGTGGAGGTGCGCGCGGAGCGGCGGCGGCTGGAACACGCGCAAAAAAGCGAACGGCTGGAGTTTTCGGAGGTTTTGGAGGAAGTTCACCAGCGAGACCGCCGGGACCGGGAACGGGCGGTTTCGCCGCTAGTTCGCGCGGGCGACGCCGTCCTGGTGGACAACACGGCCATGGGCGTGGAAGAGACGGCCCGGCTGATCGTTTTATTGGCGCGGGAGCGGGAAGCGGCGAGGGCCGAAGCGCAGCAGGTCTAGCTCGGGTTCGACATCGAAGCCAGAAATTCGGCGTTGGATTTCGTTTTCGTCAGCCTGCCCAGAAGCAACTCCATAGCCTCGACCGGGGACAACGGGTTGAGGACCTTTCGCAGCACCCAGACGCGATTCAATTCGTCGGGGGGCATCAGCAGCTCTTCCTTACGGGTCCCGGAACGATTGATATCGATGGCCGGAAAGATGCGCTTATCGACCAGGCGGCGATCGAGATTGATCTCCATGTTGCCCGTGCCCTTGAACTCCTCGAAGATCACGTCGTCCATGCGGCTGCCGGTATCGATCAGGGCAGTGGCCATGATGGTAAGCGATCCACCCTCTTCGATATTGCGGGCGGCGGCGAAAAAGCGGCGCGGGCGCTGGAGGGCGTTGGCGTCGATACCGCCGGAAAGCACCTTGCCGGAAGGGGGCGTGACGGCGTTATAGGCGCGGGCCAGGCGGGTGACGGAATCCAGCAGGATGACCACGTCGCGCTTGTGCTCGACCAGGCGCTTGGCCTTCTCGAGAACCATTTCGGCGACTTGAATGTGGCGCTGGGGCGGCTCATCGAAGGTGGAGCTGATGACTTCGCCCTTGACGGTGCGCTGCATATCGGTGACTTCCTCGGGACGCTCGTCGATCAGCAACACGATCAGGGCGACCTCGGGATGATTGGCGGTAACGGAGTTAGCCACCGACTGCAGCATCATGGTCTTGCCGGTGCGCGGCGGAGCGACGATCAAGCCGCGCTGGCCCTTGCCGACCGGGCAAAGCAGATCGAGGACGCGCCCGGTGAGATTTTCCTTGGTGGTCTCCATCTTCAGGCGGCCCTGGGGATAGAGCGGCGTAAGATTATCGAAGAAGATCTTGTTGCGAGCGACCTCGGGGTCTTCGAAATTGACGGCCTCCACCTTGATGAGGGCGAAGTAGCGCTCGCCATCCTTGGGCGGGCGCACCTGGCCGGAGACGGTGTCTCCGGTGCGCAGGTCGAACTTGCGAATCTGCGAAGGCGAGACGTAGATATCGTCGGGGCCCGGCAGATAGTTATACTCGGGCGCGCGCAGGAAGCCGAAGCCATCCGGCAAACATTCCAGGACGCCTTCGCTGAAGATGAGCCCGTTCTTTTCGGTTTGCGCGCGCAGGATTTGAAAGATGAGCTCCTGCTTGCGCATACCGCTGGCTCCGGGGATGGCCAAATCCTTGGCGATTTTGGCCAGATCAGTGATGTTTTTTTCCTTCAGTTCAGCAAGACTAATGCTCATTGTGATCATTCCTTGACCTTGACTGGAGCCGAAAAAGACGCGGCCCCGTAGTTAGGGAGATTTGCTGCGAGCGGCAGCACGCGCAGATGCACCGTGATACGGCGGAAAGCCACACTCACACTCGGATTGCCAGACAAGGCTTTTGCTTCGTTTTTCTTCCAGGTTTCTAACAGGAACCAAACAGGGGCGGGTCACTTCCGGGCAGAATGAACTGTTCACCACTGGACCGAACAAACGCCCAAAAGTCTCCCTTAGTTGGTTAATTCCTGATCCTGCTCCGCTTCCGCATCGAACTTGGCCGGCACTTCCGGGACAGCGGGATGCACCGACGGCTGAAGCGGACGTTCCAACGCCAGCCCCAAAACCTCGTCCATCGTTTCCACAAACTTAATGACCAAAGCCGCCTGAATATCAGCCGGGATATCGGGGAGATCCTTCTCATTATCCTTGGGGAGGAGCACGGTGCGAATCCCCAAACGATGCGCGGCCAGAACTTTCTCCTTCACGCCGCCGATGGGCAGGACCTTGCCGCGCAGGGTGATCTCGCCGGTCATGGCCAAATCGCAGCGCACCGGAATATGGGTCAAGGCGCTGACGATGGCGGTGCAGATGGTGATGCCCGCCGAAGGGCCGTCCTTGGGAATGGCGCCCTCGGGCACGTGCACGTGCAGATCGACGTGGCGATAAAAGTCGTGGGGCAAGCCGAACGCCGAAGTGCGCGAGCGCACGTAGCTCATGGCGGCCTGGGCGGACTCCTGCATGACGTCGCCCAGTTTGCCGGTAAGCGTGAGGCGGCCCTTGCCATGCATCAGCCCGGCCTCGGTGGTCAACACCTGGCCGCCGACTTCGGTCCAAGCCAAACCGGTAGCGATGCCGACTTCATTTTTCTTTTCGGCCCAAAGCTCACGGAACTTGATGACGCCGAGGAACTCGTTAACGTTCGCCGGGGTGATGGCGACTTTTACGTCGCGGCCTTCCTTAACCACGCGGCGGGAGATCTTGCGAGAGATGTTGGCAAGCTCGCGCTCCAGATTGCGCACGCCGGCTTCCTGGGTGTAATGCCGGATGATGTAGTTGATGGAATCATCGGCAAACTGCAGGTTCTCTTCGGTGAGGCCGGCGCCTTCGCGCTGCTTCTTGATCAGGAAGCGCTTGGCGATCTCGCGCTTTTCGATCTCGGTATAGCCGGGCAGGCGCAGAATCTCCATGCGGTCCTGCAAAGGCTGCGGGATGGTGTGCAGCACATTGGCGGTGCAGATGAACATGACCTTGGAGAGATCGTACTCGACGTCCAGATAATGATCGGTAAAGGCGTGGTTCAGCTCGGGGTCGAGGACTTCCATGAGCGCGGCGGAAGGATCGCCGCGGAAATCCATGGACATTTTATCGACTTCGTCGAGGACGAACACCGGATTAACGGTGCCGGCCTTCTTCATCATCTGAATGATCTGGCCGGGAAGAGCGCCGATATAGGTGCGTCGGTGGCCGCGAATCTCAGCTTCATCGCGAACGCCGCCCAGAGAGACGCGCACGAATTTGCGGCCGGTGGCGCGGCCAATGGACATGGCCAGCGAAGTCTTGCCCACACCCGGCGGCCCGACCAGGCAAAGGATCGATCCTCGGGGATTCTTGACCAACTGGCGAACAGCCAGGTATTCGAGGATGCGCTCCTTGACCTTATCCAGACCGTAGTGGTCTTCTTCCAGAATTTTCTCGGCGACGCCGATATCGCGAATCTCTTTGGACTTCTTTTTCCAGGGCACGGCGAGCAGCCAATCGAGATAGCTGCGGCTGACCGTCGATTCGGCGGACATGGGCGGCATCATTTCCAGCCGCTTCAATTCCTGAACCGCCTTTTCGTGAACTTCCTTGGGCATGCCGGCGGCGTCGATCTTCTTTTTTAGATCATCGAGTTCGCTCTTTTCGCCGCGGCCCAGTTCCTTATGGATGGCCTTGAGTTTCTCGTTGAGGTAGTACTCTTTCTGGGCCCGCTCCATCTGGCGCTTCACGCGGGTATTGATATTGCGGTCGACGTTGAGCTTTTCGATTTCGGTTTCCAGCACTTCCGCGACGCGATTCAAGCGATCGAGGACATCGAAATTCTCGAGCAGCTCCTGCTTTTCCTCGACGGGAATCTGCAGATTGGCGGCGATGGTATCCGAGAGCTTGGCGGGATCCTCGACGCGCGCGGCGGCAATCATGGTGTCGTAATTGAGACTCTGCGAAAGCTTCACATACTGTTCGAAGAGGCCGTTGACGCGGCGGACGGCCTGATCGATCTGAGGAGAAGGCTCGACGCGCACGGAGACCAGTTTCAGGGTGGCCCGGTAGAACCCTTCTTCACTGGCCAACTGAACGATCTTGGCGCGTTCCACACCTTCGACGAGCACGCGGATATTGCCGTCCGGCAACTTCACGCTTTGGACAATGTTGGCCAGAGTGCCGACGGTAAAAATCTCCTCGGGTTTGGGATCGTCGACCGAGGCGTCGTGCTGGGTGGCCAGGAAAATCTTTTTTTCGCCCGCGAGCGCCTCTTCGAGAGCGCGCACGGAGGCTTCGCGCCCCACAATAAAGGGCTGCATCATCTGAGGGAAGATGACCATATCCCTCACCGGCATCATGGGAACGCGCTTCAATTCATTCTTCTCGCGAGTAAACATTGGGTCCTATTCATCCGGTCCGTCTGGAATTCTGGGGAGGTCCTATTCATTATCTCGAATTATCCGGCTTTTTCCAGCAAGGTCCAATTAATCTCACGGCTGCGAACCATTTCGGCGGTGACCGCGAATTCGCGAACCTTGCGTTGCGCCGGCAGGTTGTACATCAGATCGAGCATCAGGTCTTCCAAAATCATGCGCAGCCCGCGCGCGCCGACCTTGCGCTGCAAGGCCAAATCGGCGACGGTTTCGAGAGCGTCGTCCGCGAAGCGGAGGCGGACATTTTCAAACTCGAACAGACGCTGATACTGGCGGATGAGAGCGTTCTTGGGCTCGGTGAGGATGCGCATCAGCGCGGCCTTATCGAGATCGCCCAGAACGCCGACGACCGGCAAGCGGCCCACAAATTCGGGGATCAGGCCGTATCGGATCAAGTCCGTGGGCTGAGCCTGCTCCAGCATCTCCATGTTGCGGCGATTGTTGGTGGCCGGCTGGGCGTCGGTGTGAAAGCCCAGGGATTTCTGGCCCACGCGGCGCTCGACAATCTTTTCCAGGCCGACAAAAGCTCCGCCGCAAATAAAAAGAATGTTGGTGGTATCGACCGGAGTGAACTCCTGGTGGGGATGCTTCCGGCCACCCTGCGGAGGAACGTTGGCGATGGTGCCTTCCAGAATCTTGAGCAAAGCCTGCTGCACACCCTCGCCGGAGACGTCGCGAGTGATGGAAGGGTTTTCGTCTTTCTTCGAGATTTTGTCGATTTCGTCGATATAGATGATGCCCTGCTGGGCCTTGGTGACGTCGCCATCGGCGTTTTGCAACAGCTTCAAAATAATGTTTTCGACGTCCTCGCCGACGTAGCCCGCCTCGGTAAGAGTGGTGGCGTCCACGATGGCGAAGGGCACATCCAGCATGCGCGAAAGCGTCTGGGCCAGCAGCGTTTTGCCGGTGCCGGTGGGGCCGATCAGCAAAATATTCGATTTGGTGAGCTCGACATCGCCGGGCTGGTGGTTCAGGAAGATGCGCTTGTAATGATTGTAGACGGCGACGGCCAGCTTCTTCTTGGTCTTATCCTGTCCGATGACGTAACCATCCAAGAAGGCCTTGATCTCAGGGGGACGAGGCAAGCGGCGGTTGATGGGCCCGGCTTGCTCGCGCTTTTCCTCTTCCAAAATCTGCTGGCAGACGCCCACGCATTCATTGCAGATGTAGGCGCGCGGATAGTCCGAGGGAGAGCTGATGAGCTTTTCGACTTGCTCCTGCGTTTTGTGGCAGAACGAACAGCGGAGCGGTTCGTCCGTGCTGAGTTTTCTCACGGCTGTCGGCCTCCGACGGCTTCCCCTGGTGGGACAAGACCAGTCACTATATTAGGACTTTTTTCCTAGCCCCGCATCCTCGAGTGCGATCTCAGTACTAACTGTTAGGTACGACTCAGCGATGCTTGTGAATAATTTCGTCAATCAGACCGTAATCCTTGGCCTGTTGCGGAGACATAATAAAATCGCGTTCGACATCCTTTTCGATTTTGGACACGGGCTGGCCGCAATGATTCGAGTAGATCTGGTTGATGACCGAACGCATGCGCAAAATTTCTTTGGCGTGGATGTCGATGTCGGTGGCCTGTCCCGAGAGGCCGGACATCCAGGGCTGGTGGATCAAGATGCGCGAATTGGGAAGCGAAAATCGTTTCTTGGGAGCTCCCGCAGCCAACAGCACCGAGGCGATGGAAGCCGCCTGGCCAACGCAAGTGGTGACCACATCGGGCCGAACATACTGCATGGTGTCGTAAATAGCCATTCCCGCAGTGATCGATCCGCCCGGTGAGTTGATGTAAAGCTGAATATCGCGCTCCGGATCTTCCGCTTCCAAAAACAATAGCTGCGCCGTGACCAGATTGGCTACGTGATCGTCGATCGGCGTGCCGATAAATAAGATGTGGTCCTTGAGCAGCCGGGAATAAATGTCGTAAGCACGCTCCCCTCGCGTGGTCTGCTCGACCACCATAGGGATGAGCGTCGTGGCGCGTGGCTCCGAATCTTCGGCATGTGTCATTTTGAGAGTAGGGAAAATTAAGGAAGAAACCGGTCAGGATCGCTCCGGCTCCCGAGTTTTTATCTCAGCATTTTTTTGGAGCCACTCGAGAGTCTTTTCACTGCGGAGCTTCGATTTCATCCTATCCAGCGCTCCCTGCTTTGTCAAGCTGGCGCGAACGGCTGGTACCGATTCGCCACTACGCTCGGCAATCCTGGCGATCTCGCGGTCGGTCTCTTCGTCGGTGGCTTCAATGTTTTCGGCGGTGGCGATGCGATCGAGCAACAGCTCGGCTTTGACATCCTCGATGGCGCGAGGATGCTGGCGGCGGCGCATGGCGACCCAATCGACGTTGACCGCGCGAGGATCGACCCCCTGGGCGGCTAGAGCGCGAACGGCGCGCTCCAGGCGCACGTCCATTTGGTTTTCCACCAGCGCCTCGGGCACCGGGAAATCGTGAGCCGCGACAATTTTTGCCAGCACGGCATCGCTGACGGCGGCGGAGTGCCGCTGGTCGATCTCTTTTTCGAGCTCCTGGCGAACTTTGGCGCGGAGTTCGTCGAGCGTTTTGACATCGCTGACGTCCTTGGCAAATTCGTCGTTGAGCTCGGGCAGCTTCTTTTGCTTGACGGCCACAACGTCAGCGCTATAGGTGTATTTTTTGCCGGCCAGTTTTCTGTCCGGATAATCCGCGGGGTAATCCACTTCAAAGCGGCGTGTTTCGCCGGGTTTTGCGCCGACCAGATTTTTGGTGAAGGCTTCCAGGGTCTCCTCGGAGCCGATATGGCAGAGGACATTATCGGCCATCAAAGGCTCGCCGCCGCCGATGGGCGTACCGACCAACTTCAGCTGGGCGAAATCGCCGCTTTCGAGCGCGCGATCCTCGAGGGCCACGAAAGTGGCGCCACGTTCGCGCATGGTTTCGATGGTCTTATCGACATCGGCGTCGGTCACCGCGGCCTTTTCGACTTCCACTTGCACGCCTTTGTAGGCGCCGAGCTCGAATTCGGGCAGCACTTCGAAGCTGGCTCGAAACTTGAGCGGGCGATCCTCGGCATAGTCCACGTGATCGACTTGCGGCTGGGTGATGGGAATGAGCTTCTGGTCCTTGACGGCCTTATCGATCTGCTCGGGAAGGAGAGATTGCAGGACCTCGCCCTTGATATCGTCGGCGAATCGGCGGCGGATCAGGGGAATGGGCGCCTTGCCGGGCCGAAATCCGGGGACCCGCGCGACGCGCGCAAATTCGCGAGCTACGCGTTCAATCGCCTTCTGCACTTCCGTGGCGGGAATCTCCAGATCGAGCTCACGCCGGCAGGTTGCCTCAGCCATAGCCTCTCTATACCCCAGTGTCCGCTTTAGTTGTTTACCTATGCAGAGCGCGAAGCGGCCTCAACGAAATCGGCTTCAGGAAGACGCTCGACCAACACTATCTTCACCTACGTGTTGAAAGCAAAGCTGAGCCGGAAGAGACAGCGCGCGGGACGCAAGCCGGAAGTATAGGGGAAGGCAGGAGAGGCGTCAACCTGGGCGCCGATTAGATCACGAGAGTTCGAACTGATCGAGTGCGCGAGCAGCTACGGTTGGCTCGAGCAGCCGAGGCCGCGAAGCGGTCCCGGCTCCTCGAGCGATGTGCAGGCGATCTGCAGGCGAGTTACAGGCTATTTACGGGCGATTCGAAATTAGGCCCGCACGTGCTGCTGTTGAACGGCCGTGTGAGGGAGTTCCCTGTGTGCGGTGGAGGCTCCTCCCATCGCGGCAAGCCAACCGAGGAACAAAGAGACAAACAAACCCCAACCCAAATCCGCGGACACGCCTAGCAGATTCGCGTTGTGAGTAATCCCGGCGAGTTCGGCGCGGCCGAAGGCAGTGCCTGCGATGCCCCCGATCAGCGAGACGGCGGCGATGGAAAGGCCAAACATGACCATGCCATGGAGCATGCCGTCACGCGAATTGGTGATCCCTGCCAGTTGAGCCGTGACTCGACCGGCGACAAACATGGCGATGATGGTGAGGATGACCGACCAGACGGCCATACCCAGGTTCATTCCCGCTATGGGCGACGCAGCACTGGGGTTCGCGGAACTTGCGAATATTCCTGCGCCCAAGGTGCCGAAAATAGACCAGATCGCAACGAACGTGAACATGCCGGCCCAAATCGCACCCCAATTGGGGCGCGACGTGAGCCTCACGTTCTCCTGCGCATAATTCAGATCTGACATATATCCTCCTTTTAAAGCTGCTGACTTTTAGAACTGCTCAAAACTCGTGTTGGGGGAACGTATCCCCCGAAGGTTTCCGCGAGACCGAAGGTCTTCGCGAGACCGAAGGTCTTCGCGAAACAGCCATCGGAATTGCCTCCAAGATCTATCGTTGGCCTGGGCTAACAGATTGTGAATACATCCCTTTAGGTCAAAGTGACGAGGAGTTCCCCGAGATCCCCTCATAGGTAAAGGTGGGCTACAGCATCCACCCTAAGTTCAGCGTTGTAGGGGGTTGCCGCAGGATGACTCCAGAAGTCTGGAGCGTTAGATCCGGCGGCCTCTTTGCATCTTGATGGGGCAGGAAAGAACGATCTTGACGGGGGCCAGCGCTGGTCATACCTTGAGAGGATATGAGCGTGATTCGCTTGACGGTCAATGGTCAGGCACATGCGCTGGACGTTGATCCCACTACACCTCTTCTCTATGTGCTGAGCGACGACCTTGCCCTAAAAGGGCCGAAGTTCGGCTGCGGCCTGGGGCAATGCGGTGCCTGCACGGTCATTATTAAAGGGCAGGCGATCCGCTCCTGTATCACGCCGGTGAAGGCGGTGGTGGGCGCTGCAATCACGACCCTCGAGGGGATCGGCACAATAGACAAGCCGCACCCGTTGCAGCGGGCGTTCATAGAAGAGCAGGCGGCGCAGTGCGGCTTTTGCGTGAACGGCGTGATCATGACGGCAAAGGCTTTCCTGGATAAGAACCCCAAGGCCAGCGAAGAAGAGATTCAGCAGGCAATGTCTGGAGTGCTCTGCCGGTGTTTCACGCACGTGCGGATGCTGCGGGCCATAGCTCGCGCGAGAGCGGAATTGGGGACGGCAAAATGAGCCGCCAGTCCCATGCGCCTGCCGAAGGCATCCAGACGGCTGAAACTTCGGGTGGACTTTCGCGCGAACTGGCCGGAACGTCCATTTCGCGCAGGTCGTTTCTCGTCGGTGCCGGAGCGCTGGTCGTCGTCTTCAGCGCGAAGGGCCAGGTGGGAACGGTCGCGGCGCAGGAGTTCGAGGGAGGCGGAGGGCCGGGCGCGCCTTCGCCGAACGAACTGGATTCGTGGATCGCCATCGGCGCGGATGGAAAAGTCACCGCGTACACGGGTAAGGAAGAGATCGGGCAGGGCATTTCGACCGCGCAGATACAACTGGTGGCGGAGGAGCTGTGCGTTCCCTTCGGCCAGGTGAACCTGATCTATTGCGATACTGCACTTACGCCGGACCAGGGCATTACCTCGGGAAGCCAATCGCACCCCACCAATTTTAATCATCGCAACCTGGCGCTGGCAGCGGCCACGGCGCGCGAGGCGCTGGTGGAGCTGGGCTCGAAGCGGCTGGGTATGCCGGCCGATCAACTCGTGGCGGCGGGCGGAGCAGTCAGCTCCAAGAGCGATGCTTCCAAGAAGATCAGTTACGGCGAATTGATCAGCGGACGGCGATTCGAGATTCAACTCAATCCGAACGCCAAGAGAAAGCCAGCGAGCGAATGGACCGTGCTGGGGACCGAAGCGTGGCGCCCGGATCTGCCGGCATTGGTCACGGGCCAATTCGAGTTTGTACACAATGTGCGGCTGCCGGGGATGCTGCACGGGCGCGTGGTGAGGCCGCCGGCAGTGGGCGCAACGGTAGACTCCGTTGACGAAAGCTCGGTGAAGGGAATGCCGGGCGTGGTGAAGGTGGTGGTGAAGAAAAATTTCGTCGGGGTGGTTGCCGAGAAGCCGTGGCAAGCGATTCAAGCGGCGAACAAGTTAAGAGTTAGCTGGAGCGCCGGGACGGGTTTGCCGAGCCACGCAGACTTCTACAATTATCTGCGGGCGGAGAAGCCGACGCGCGACACGCTGCTGGTCAACTCCAAGGATGTTGACGAAAAGCTGGGGCAGGCGGCGGTGGTTCTGAAGGCGACTTACTACTATCCGTACCAAATGCACGGGTCGATGGGGAGCTCTTGCGCCGTCGCGGACGTTCAGGGCGACAAAGCCACGCTTTATTCGCCGACGCAGGGCGTCTGGCCGGTGCGAAGCAGCGCGGCGGTGCTGCTCGGGCTCAAGCCGGAAGATGTGCATGTGATCTTCCGCAGGGGTTCGGGCTGCTATGGCCTGAACGCCGCGGACACGGTGACCTTCGACGCCGCGCTGCTTTCGCAGGCGGTGGGCAAGCCGGTGCGCGTGCAGCTGACGCGAAAAGAGGAAATGGCCTGGGGCGAGAATTACGGATTCCCATTCGTGATGGATGAACGCGTGGGCTTGGACGGCGACGGAAATATCGTGGCCTGGGACCACGAATCGTGGTCCGCGGTGCTGGGGAACCGGCCCGGGTATGCCACGCCCGGCAACGTGATTACGGGGAGTCTGGCGGGATTTTCGCCGGAAGCGTTCATGGCCAGAAGTCCCGCGCCTGAGGCGCGGGCGTACAGCAACAACAGCAACGGGGTGCCTTCGTACGTGGCCGGGAACGTGGGCGGAAGCGCCAAAGGCACGGGCAGGATCACATCCGAGCGCTCGCTGACGCACAACATTGCATCGCCATTTTTTACCGGTCCGCTGCGCTCGCCCGCGCGGCTGCAAAACACGTTTGCGCATGAGTGCTTCATGGACGAGGTGGCGGCGCGGGCGAAGGCCGATCCGGTGGCTTTCCGGCTGCGGTACCTGAAGGACGCCAGGGTGATCGACGTGTTGAAGGGCGCGGCGGAGCTGGCGAATTGGGAGGCGCGTCCTTCGCCGAATCCGCAGAGCCAGAGGACGGGAATGGCCGCCGGCCGAGGGATCGCCTGCGTGGCTTACGAGGGCAATAACGGATTCGCGGCGATGGTGGCGGAGGTACAGGTCGATCAGGCGACGGGCAAGGTGAGCGTGAAGCGGATTTTCTTCGCCAACGATTCCGGGCCGATATCGAACCCCAACGGCCTGCGGAACCAGATCGAAGGCGGGACGCTGCAGGGAATGAGCCGGGCACTGGTGGAAGAGGTGACCTGGGACGAGCAGAAAGTGACCTCGATCGATTGGCAGAGCTACCGCACTTTGCCCTTGGGCTTCGCAATTCCGGAGATTCAAGTGAAGCTGATCAATCGCCCGGACCAACCGGCCACCGGAGCGGGCGAGACGGCCATTACGATCGTGGCGGCGGCGATCGGAAACGCGATCTTCGACGCCACCGGCGCGCGCATCCGGCAGGTTCCGTTCACACCCGAGCGGGTGAAAGCAGCGCTGAGCCAGACATTAACCCGGGCTTAGCGTGACTCGCCGCCCGCCTCGTCCGGGCGAGGCATGGCACAGGCGCTCTTTTTCGTTACATTTGCAGAAAATTATTGGCGGAAAGTGGTGCTCGACGAGCGGCGCTGACTTACAATTGCAATTTCGTGCGCGCTGCTACTTCCAAGCGCCGGCCGCGGCTCGGACAGCCCTGCTCATGCCGATCCCGGGGAGTGAACCTGTTCATGTCCAAAGCGCTCTCAGCCGTGCTCCTGATCTTGTTCGCCCTGACAGCCCCGTTCTGCTGGGCCCAGGAGAATGCGGCGCCCGCGGAAGTTTCCAGCGCGCCAGACGGAGCGGACTCCGCCGCGCCAGTCCCCGGACCTTCGCCGCTCGTTCCCGAACCCATCCAGCCGGCGATATCGGCGCCCGCGGCGGCGCCGAGCGAATGGCATATTCTGGGCAGCCAATGGAAAGGCGTCGGGCCGGATCTACTTCACCAGCAGAAAGAGATATGGCTGTTTCCCTGGTCTTTGGCCCACGGGCATCACTGGAAGCCGGCGCTGGCGGTCGTCGGCGTAACGGCCCTGCTCACCACGCTCGATGTGCACAATGCACAGTGGGTGAGAAACAACGTGCAGCCTCTGGGCGGCTTCAACACAACTTTTGCCGGCTATAACACGGCCACGGCCACGGAAGCGTTTGCGTCGGCCTTTTACCTGGTGGGGATCGCGCGCCGGAACGCGTACGATCAGCACACCTTCCTTCTGGCAGGCGAAGCCGTAATCGATTCGGAGATCCTTACTACGGTATTGAAAGACATCGATGGCCGCGAGGCTCCCATCACCTACCCCGCGGGAGGAAACTTCAGGGACAGCTGGTTCAAAATAAGAAGCGGAGGATGGCTGGGCGGCCTCGGCAGCATGCCTTCGGGACACGAAATCGCGGTGATGTCTGTAGCGACGATTTTTGCCGAGCGCTATCCGCATCCGGCGTGGCACCGCTGGGTGGCTTACGGGCTGGCCTCTTTGGTGGGAATTTCCCGCGTAACCCTGCAATCGCATTTCACGTCCGACACCGTTGCTGGAGGCGCGCTCGGCTACTTCATCGCGCGCTATCTTGTCCTCGGTAATCACCCAACGAATTAGGCCGGGCGGCGCGATTTGTATAGAAGCGATTGGACACAGAGATTGGACACAGGGCCGATCCGCCGGAGCCTCGGTGTAGATTGGCAAAAACAGGGCTTGGCGAACTCGGCGCCAAGCGGCGAGAATCAAAGGATAGAGACGTAAGGGAAAGCTCACGGAGCGTTCAATGTTCTCCTCAATATTAAGGTACACGGGGGTCTGTGGATTGGCGGCGGTTCTGCTCTTCGCTCAGCCTCAGGCCCAGCAGAAGCAAACGGGCGACGCCGACGTTACGCGCGCGACATTGGATAACGGCTTGCGCGTGGTGATTTTGCGCGATCCGCTGGCGCCGGTGGTGACGATCGAGGAGAACTACCTGGTAGGAGGAAACGAAACACCTTCCGGCTTTCCCGGCATGGCTCATGCGCAGGAGCATATGGCCTTTCGCGGGTGTTCGGGCCTGACGGCCGATCAAATCGCCGCGATCTACGCGCAACTGGGCGGATTTGACAACGCCGATACGGAGCAGAACATTACCCAGTATTTCACGACGATTCCGGCCGCCGATCTGGAAGCGGCTTTGCGCATCGACGCCGCTTGCATGCAAGACGTACAAGATTCGCAAGCAGAGTGGGCGCAGGAAAAAGGAGCGATCGAGCAAGAGGTGGCGCGGGATCTCTCCAATCCCACGTACAAATTCATCACCCGGGTGAGCGAGGACATGTTCGCGGGAACTCCTTACAGCCACGACCCGCTGGGCACCAAGGATTCGTTCGAGGCCACCACGGGCGAGATGCTGAAGAAGTTCTATGAAACCTGGTATGCGCCCAATAACGCGATCCTGGTGATCGCCGGGGCGGTGGACCCCCAGGCCGTTCTGGCCGAGGTGAAGCAATACTACGGAAAGATCGAGCGCAAGACGCTGCCCGCGAGGCCGGAGATCAATCTGGCGCCGGTGAAGTCTGAATCGTTTACGCTGCCCAGCAACCTTCCTTACGTGCTGGCATTTATCGCCTATCGGATGCCGGGGACGGACAGCCCCGATTTCGCGGCGGTGCGCATTTTGAGCGACGTGCTTTCCAGCGAACGCGGCAATCTTTACGAATTGGTTCCGCAAGGAAAGGCGCTGCAGACGGAATTTGGAATTGCCGAGACGTATCCGAAGGCCAGCATGGCTTTTACCGTCGCGGTCCTGCCGACCGGCGCTGATGCAGCTCCCGTAACTCAGGATATGCGCAAGATCATGGCGGATTATGCGGCCAATGGCGTGCCGGCGGATCTGGTGGAGGCGGCCAAGCGGCGGGAGGTGGCGGGGGCGGAATTTCGCCGCAACTCAATCCCTGGGTTGGCGGCGACGTGGTCGGAAGCCTTGGCGGCCGAAGGGCGCAACTCGCCGGACGACGACGTGGAGGCGATGAAGCGGGTGAGCGTGGAGGATGTAAACCGATTGGCCAAGGCTTATCTGGTGGACCAAGCATCAATCACAGCGGAGCTCAAGCCCGCACCCTCCGGAGAGGCGGTGGCCTCGAACGGGTTTGGCGGCGAAGAGCAGGCTACGGCGGCGCCCAGCAAACCGGTGGAACTGCCTGCGTGGGCGAGTGCGCAGCTGCTGACGCTCAAACTGCCGCCTCCGCAGCCCGCGACGACGGACGTGACCTTGCCCAACGGCCTGCGGCTGATCGTGCGCACGGCAAAAGTAACGCCGACCGTCACCGTGGTGGGAACTATCCGGCACGATGCGGACATGGAAGCTCCTCGCGGCCAAGATGGCGTGGACCGAGTGCTGGACGATCTTTTCGAGTATGGCACCAAGACCCTGGACCGCCTGGCGTTTCAAAAAGCCCTGGACGATCTGGCCGCGAATGAATCGGCCGGGTTTCAATTTTCCTTGCAAGTGCTGAAGCAGGATTTCGATCAGGGAGTGCAGCTTCTGGCCGATAACGAGTTGAATCCCGCTCTGCCCGCCCAGGCTTTTAATGTTCTGAAGCCGCAGACTTCGCAATTCGTCGCCGGGCAGCTGCGGAGCCCGGGCTATCGCGCCGGCCGGGCGCTGGATTCGGCTCTGTTCCCGCCGATGGATCCAGCACAACGGCAAGCGACGGCGGAAACGGTCTCGTCGCTCACACTCGATGACGTGAAACAGTATTACTCGAAAGTGTTCCGGCCGGACTTAACGACTATTGTGGTGATCGGCGATATCACGCCGGAAGAAGCCAGGAGCGCGATCGAGAAATCGTTCGGCGGCTGGAAAGCTGAGGGACCGAAACCGGAGGTCGATCTTCCGAAGGTTCCAGAAAACAAAGCGGCGGCGGCAAACGTGCCGGACCCGAATGAACTGCAGGATTCGGTGAACCTTTCGGAAACGTTACCCATGACCCGGTTTGACGAGGCTTTTTATCCGCTTCAGCTGGGCAACCACGTGCTAGGCGGCGGCTTTTATGCCACGCGCCTCTATCACGACCTGAGGCAGGTGAGCGGATACGTATATACCGTGGACGTGGCGCTGAATGCGCAGAAAACCAGGACCATATACACGGTGGAGTACGCTTGCGATCCGAAGAATGTATCCAAGGCTCGCCAGCTGATTCAGTCCGATCTGGTGGACATGCAGCAGCACGCCGTGAGCCCGGCGGAACTGCAGCAGGCCAAGGCTCTGATTTTGCGGCAACTGCCACTGGGCGAGTCGAGCGAAAATGGTGTGGCCAACGCGCTGGCGCGCCGCGCGGAGATCGGGCTGCCGCTCGATGAGCCGGAGCGCGAGGCCAAGCGCTTTAACGACCTCACCGCGGAGGACGTGCGCGCCGCCTTTGCCAAATGGATTCGGCCGCAGGATTTTGTGCAAATCGTGCGCGGTCCCTCGCCGCAATAGATTCATTGCGGCGAGGTCCGCTTGGCCGACTGCGAGGGCAATGGGCTTTGTTCTGCACAGCCAAGAGTGGCTGTGCCACTTAGTTTCTAATCTCGAGCAGTGGAAGCTGCGCGCGTGGAAGCGCCCTTGGCAAGGAAGTTCACCAGTTCGGGATTCACCTGATCCGCATGGGTCCAATTGATGGCATGCGGCCCATCCTTTACCACCACCAAGCGGGCACCCTTGACCAGCTTGGCCGTTCTTTGTCCCGAAGAAGCGAATGGCACGATGCGGTCCGCGTCGCCCTGCATGACCAGCGTGGGAACATCCACGCGAGCGAGGTCCGCGCGAAAATCCTCGTGCCAGGCGGGCACGCAGGCAAGGCTGGCCGTGGGCGAGGCGCTGGCCGCCACGTTCCAACTGGCTTGGACGGCCTGCTCGCTGATGCGCTTGCCCAAGAAAACGTCTGTATTGAAGAAGTCTTTGAAAAACGCGCTAAAGAAGGCGTAGCGATCCGAGGCGACCGCTTTTTCAATGCCCTGGAATACACTGCCGTCCACACCTTCGGGGTTGTCGTCAGTCTTAATGAGGTATGGCGGGACGGAGGACATGAAGACCGCCTTGGTCACGCCTTTTGATCCGTATTTGCCGATGTAGCGGGCCACTTCGCCGCCGCCCATAGAAAAGCCGACCAGAGCGAAATCGCGAAGGTTGAGGTGGGCGATCAGCTTCTGCAGATCTTCGGCAAAAGTGTCGTAGTTGTAGCCTGTGGTTGGCTGGCTGGAATTGCCAAATCCGCGGCGATCATAGGTGATGACGCGATGGCCCTGAGACAGGAGCACGGGGAGTTGTTTTTCCCAGGACGAGCCGCTGAGAGGGTAACCGTGAATGAGAACGACCGGATCGCCGGAGCCGTGATCTTCGTAATAGAGTTGAATGTCGCCTGAATTTTCTTTTCCGACCGTAACGTATGGCATGGTGAATCCTCCTTGGCGTGGTTTAGATGCATAGGATTAAACGGAGCTACTGTGGAAATCGAGCGCGTGGCGTTAATTTTCGATGAATGAATTGCCGCTACTACGCGTGTCCGAGCGTTGATTGACAGGCATAAATTCGGGGAATAGACTCCGGCGGTCCCCCTAGAAAGTTCCCGGCTAGAGGAGGAATCCGTGAATACGAGTTGGATACGGACGGCTGGACTGACTGTGCTGGCGTTCGGCGCGGCGTTCGTGGGCGCCGGCATTTTTCATCTCAACCACTTCTCCACAGTGATGGGAGCGTCTTCGAGCGCAGCGGCGCCGAAATTCAAATTCGATCCGGATTGGCCGAAGCCCCTTCCGAACAAATGGAAGATCGGCGGCATCATGGGCTTGGCCGTGGATAAGGATGATAATGTCTGGGCCTACGATCGTGCAAACGATCTGACGGACATTGAGCTCGAGGCGGAATTGAATCCTCCGATTGCCGATTGCTGCAAGCGGCCTCCATCGCTCATCCACTTCGACAAAGAAGGCAACGTGATTGGTGCCATCGACCCGCAGCAAGGACATGGCTTGGCCGTGGACCTGAAAGGATTCCTATATGTCGGGAATGTTGTTGACGGGCTGAATAGCGTCCATAAATACGATCCAAAGACCGGCGCCCTTCTCGGCACAGTACCTCGTGCCCCTGAAAAAGTGCCGGGCAGCGCGGGCCGCATCCTGACCGAAGCGTCAACTTCAGAGCATGTTCCGGGACACGGCGGCGTGGGGCCAGTGGCGACATTCGTTCACCCGCTAGGCGGCCCGCCGCAGCCGCAACCCGATGCGGCGGCTTTGGCGGCACGGGCCAAGGCGATGGCAGCCTTCCACGCCAAGTATCCTCCGACGACGCCAATGATCGTGGGGCAAGTGGAAGAGATTCGCATCGACGATGCGGCTCGCGAGCTCTATGCCACTGACGATTACCTGGGACGCATCATGGTATTTGACCTGGATACCCTGGCATTCAAGCGAGGCTGGGGCGCCTATGGGCAAAAGCTTTCGGAAATTAGTACGGACGACAAGGACCGCGCCTATACGCCTGGCGGACCGGAGCCGAAGGAATTAATCGGCGACCTGACGCTGAATATTTCGCGCGACGGATTGGTTTACGCCGGCGATCGCAGGGCCAACCGCATCCAGGTGTTCACGAAAGAAGGCAAGTTCCTGAAGGAATTCACCGTGGATGTGCATACGGGGGCGGGCGGTTCCGCGGGTGGGGTGATGTTCTCGCCGGACAAGGAGCAGCGGCTCCTGTATATTTGCGATATCACCAACGACCACGTGTGGTTCCTCAACCGCGAAGACGGCAAGGTTCTGGGCCACATGGGGCAGATGGGACAAAACGGGGGCGAATTCTTCGGCATACACATGGAAGCTACGGACTCGAGGGGCGTCCTTTACACGGGCGAAGTCTTTGCTGGCGAGAGAGTACAAAGGTTCCTGCCGGTCAAGTAACGCAAGCGCAAGGTAAACGAAAAGGCTCAGCCGCAGGACGTGTCGTTCTGGTGGCTGAGCCTTTCCTGCATATGCTGCCGGCTAGGTGCGGAAGGCGCTTTTTTTAACGACGTCCGCCTCCTCCGCGGATCCCGCCAAAACTTCCGCCATGGAAGCCTCCCACTCTTCCACGGAATCCTCCACGCGGTTCGAAGCCGTGTCCGTAGGGTGCGTGCATCTCGCCGAAAGGATGCGGCCGGCCGAAGGCTGGATAGCCGCCGTAAAAGAAGGGTGATCGATAGACTGCAAACGGCGAGTAAAAGCCCCACCCGAATGGGCTATAGAAAATGCCGTCACCCGGAAGGAAGGTGTAGCAGGAGAACCAGGGATCCCAATACCAGCCCGGTCCGACCCAGCTAGGTCCACCGTTCACATAGAGACGAGCCTGATCCACGCTGGCTTCAGCCAAATATCCGGAGCGCAATGCGGACCAGCGAAAGAGATCGTCCTCGTACTTGCGGGAGTCGAAGCTATCCGCCTTCAGCTTGGTGTTGGGCGTGAGTACGACTTCCCTTTCATTGCCCAAATCGAGTTTTTTGTCGTTATAGACGACTTCGGCCTTGCCCTTGAAGACGCGGACGGCGTTTTCGCCGGCGTTAAATTCATATAGCCCGTTTTTGAGGATTCTTGTGTTGGCGCCATCCTCCTGGATGCGGATATCGTTGTCCTTGGTGATATCCGTGGCCTCCACCATGGCATGGCCCTTATCCAGTTCGACCACGGTGTCGGCGAGCCCGGCGTTGATCATCTTTACCGAGCTGTTATCGTCGACGCGAAGAAACACGCCGGGGCTGAGCAAAACCTCCACTTTGCCGGACTGAGTGTCCAGCGTCTGCCCAGCCGCTAACACCGCAGAGCCCACGGAACTGGAACTAAGCGTTTCCGTGCCGATGGAAGCCTGCCCCTCAACATAATTGATGGCACCCGGTTGCGCGGGACGAGAATTCTGAGTTTGCGCCCAGCCTCTCGCAGGAAACGACGCCGCGAGCAGAAGAGCGCTCCCGATTAGTAAGCCTTTAGCGAAGCTCATATTTGTTCTCCCATCCATTAGATGCTAACGGACATGCCTACGAATTCAGGCTGCAACACACGTTTTTAGGGATATCACCGGGGATGAGACCGAGCCGATGCTTGAGGTATCGGCCGTTAAGGCTGTCGCGGCATCAGGAGCTCACCAGATGTCTAACCTGCTGATGAAATGGCCGTTGATGCGGCAAATATTCAACGGAGGCGACGGGACGGGTGCGTAAGCGATGAGCGATGCAACCCGCAACCTGCGTCCCAAACACGATAGCGCGCAAGCGGCTGGTTCGATCTGCCCCGACTGCGGGTGGGATGCCGGCAACTCATCTTCCACGAGAACGGCAAGCTGAACTGCGCTCTATCGCTCCCCGGGGGCGAGTTCCGTCGGCCCCGTTAAGAGCCCACGGCCACGCTAGGCTGCTCTTGAAGCTGTTAAGTAGCTGTATCGCAATGAGTTATCATCCGTCTGGGCTGTTCAAAGTATCTTGCGGAACAGACCATGATGGAAAAAATTTGCCCCAGTTGAGGCGTTCGGTTCCACTATCTCGCTCGAACGCCCAGGAAGTCATCCCGGCCACGCCGATCTAGTAAGAGATAAGCCGCTCTTAGCAAATAACTTACAGCAAGATTTGGCCTTTCTCTTGAAGAGGTTATTGGCCGAGCAATTGCTCGAAACCCTTGGGCTAACGTGTCTCTCGTATCAATTTTCCAAGGCGGTCGATCCATGAACTTCTTGCAGCGCTCGCGCAAATTCCAGTTTCCGATGCTTGTCATTTGCTTGGCGTTGATAGCGGGCTGCGCTCGCGACCCCAATATACGCAAGCAGAAGTATCTGGCCAGTGGGAACAACTACTTCGACCAGGGAAAGTATCGCGAGGCTTCCATCCAGTATTTGAACGCCATCCAGATCGACAAGACCTTTGCCGACGCGCACTATCGGCTGGCGCAGGCCTACTCGCGCCAGGGAATCTGGGCGGGAGCGTATCAGGAGCTGCTTCGAACAACGGATTTGCAGCCAGACAACCTGAAAGCGCAGATCGAACTGGGGACACTTCTGCTTTCGGCCAAACGGTTCAAGGAGGCGCAAGATCGGGCTCAAAATGTGCTCAGCCACGATCCGAATAATGTCGATGGGCATATCCTGCTGGCCAATTCGGATGCGGCGCTGGAGGACGTGGGCGAATCGTTGCGGGAGATGCAGACGGTCATAAACCTGGCTCCGGATCAGTCGCGCCTCTATCTGAACATGGGCTATCTGCAATTGAACGCGAAACAAGCAGCCGCCGCGGAACAGAATTTTCTGAAAGCCATCGAGCTCGATCCCAAATCGGTTCCCGCACGATTGGCGCTCGGCAATTTTTATCAGCAGCAAAGGCGCTGGACGGAAGCGGAGGAGCAGTTCCGCGACGTGATTCAGCAAGATCCCAAGAACCCTATCTCGTATGCCGCCATGGCGTCCTTATTCGAGAGCCAGCACAAGCGGAACGAGGCGGAGCAGATTTTGGCGCAGGCCAAGCAGGCCATGCCCGACGTGCCCGTCGGCTATTCCCTGCTGGCTGGGTTCTACCTGGTGATGAACGACCTGCCACGCGCGAGTGAAGAGTACGCCTCCTTGATACAAGAGCATCCGAAGGATCAGGCAGCACGCAAGGTTTACATCCAGGTACTGGTCCTGAGCAAACAGCTGGAGGAAGCGTCCAAGCTGAACGAGCAACTGATCAAGCAGAATCCGGGCGATATCGATGCGCTGGTGCTACGCGGGCAGATCCTCAATGCCGAGGGCCACGCCGATCAGGCCGTACTGTCGCTGGAGGCAACGCTGAAACAGGATCCGCAAAATCCCGCCGCGCACTACAGCCTGGGTACGGCGCTGCTTTCCATGGGAAACACGGAGCGAGGCATTGGTGAATTGCAAGAGACGATCAAGCTGCGGCCAACCATGACGCAGGCCTATCAGGCGCTGGGCACAGCGGCTGTGCGCAAGGGCGATTTGGAACTGCTTCGCCAAACCGCCGACGGGCTGATCGCCGTACAACCGGCGCTACCCGAGGGCTACCTGATGAAAGCGAGCGCCAGCATGGGGGCCAAGGATGTGGCCGCGGCGGAAAGAAATTTGCAAGAGGCGATCACCCTGGCGCCCAACAGCTCACGAGGATATACGGGAATGGGCCAGTTGCGGCTGTTCCAGAAGAGATTCCCGGATGCGACAACTTTGTTCGAACAGGGGCTGGCAAAGAACCCTCGCGACTTGCAGGCTCTCACAGGCCTGGCACAAGTGGAGCTGGCACAAAATCAGCCGGGCCGGGCCGTCGCGCGGATTCAAGAGCAAATCGCAAAAGAACCGGACCAGGACGGCATGTACGCGCTGCTGGGACAAGTGCAGTTGAGCGGCAAGGACTATGCGTCGGCGGAGCAATCGCTGACCAAAGCGTTGGATATCAGTCCCAACAATGTAGAGGCCATTTTGCTGCTGACCAGCGCGCAGATCGCGAGCGGCTCGATCCCCGAGGCCGTGGAGTCGTATCAACGTGCGATCCGGCAGGATCCACGGGACATCCGGGCCTATATTTTGCTCGGTTCTCTGGAGGAGTCCCAGGGCAATTGGCTGGAGGCGCAGCAGGAGTATCAGAAGGCCCTGGCGGTGCAACCGAACAACCCAGCCGCGGCGAATAATCTTGCTTACATTTTCCTGGAGCACGGCGGCAATGCCGATGTGGCCTTGTCCCTGGCACAAACCGCTCGGCAGGCCATGCCGGACAATCCGAATACGGCCGATACGCTGGCCTGGGCATACGTAGACAAGGGAGTTTTCGGGCTAGCGATCGAGTTGCTGCAGGAAGCCACGAATGCTTCTCCGGCGAACGCGACCTACCACTATCACCTGGGTGTCGCCTATCAGAAGAATCACGACGGCGCGCGAGCCAAGGCTCAGTTTGAACGCGCGCTGCAATTGAACCCTCCTCAATCACAGCAGGAGCAAATTCGCCGGGCGCTGGCCGAAAACGTCGGCGGCTAGATTTGCGGTAGATGGACCAAACGATCCTCTGTCCGATTCCGCCACGGCCTTAGAGGCCTGAAGGTGCATCGAAACTAGGACGAGGAGGGTCGCGCTTTCCAGACCACTCGTGTAATGTGTGGATCGCTTCGAAGGAGGCCGCTTGCGCGCTGTCATTACGGGAGGTGCAGGTTTTCTGGGGTCGCATCTATGCGACTACCTGATCGAGCGCGGCTGGGAAGTGCTTTCGATCGACAATCTGGTTACCGGACGCGAAGCAAACGTCGCTCATCTGATGAAGCATCCTCGTTTCCGCATGATGTCCCACGACATTTCACGCTATATCGAGGTGGACGGCCCCGTCGATTACGTTCTCAACTTTGCTTCCCCGGCGAGTCCGCCGGACTACCTGAAACTTCCTATCCAAACACTGAAGGTAGGCGCCCTGGGGACGCACAATACGCTCGGTCTGGCCCTGGCGAAGAAGGCGAAGTACTTTCTCGCTTCCACCTCGGAGTGCTATGGGGACCCGCAGATTACGCCTCAGCCGGAGAGTTATTGGGGAAACGTCAACCCCATCGGTCCGCGAGGCGTCTACGACGAATCCAAGCGCTTTGCCGAAGCGCTAGTGATGGCCTATCACCGCTACCATGGCGTGGATACGCACATCGTGCGCATCTTCAATACTTACGGTCCGCGCATGCGCCTGAACGACGGCCGGGCGTTGCCAAATTTCGTATACCAGGCGCTGACCGGCCAACCGATCACGGTCTACGGCGACGGGCGGCAAACACGAAGTTTTTGTTACGTGTCGGATCTGATCGAGGGCATCTACCGGCTCATGAATTCCGATGAGCACGAGCCCGTGAATATCGGCAATCCGCAGGAGATTACCATTCTCGAATTCGCCGAACGCATCCGGCAGCTTCTCGGATCCGAAGCTCCCATTGTTTTCAAGCCGCTCCCGCAGGACGATCCCAAGCAGCGTTGCCCCGACATCAGCAAGGCTAAGCGCCTGCTCCAATGGGAGCCCAAAGTCAGCTTGAGCGAAGGGTTGCGAATAACGTTGGAATTTTTCCGGCAGAAGGTGGCAGCTGGACAAGCGATGAGCTAATCAGCTAATCCAGGCAGCGGGACTAAGAAGAAACGAGCGCGGGACTCAAGTTAAGGTCGGGCCGCCCGAAGCTGTGATACTCGAAGCCCAGCTCTTTCATCTTCGCAGGCGACAGCATGTTGCGCGCATCCAGAATCAGCGGCCGGGCCATCTCCGCATAGATGCGCTGCCAATCGAGATCGCGATACTCCTTCCACTCGGTGAGCAAGAGCAAGGCATCGGCTCCGCGCGCCGTCTGGTAAGGATCCTCCACGAACTCCACGCCTTTACTCAGGATCAAGCGAGCGCGCTCGATCGCCACGGGATCCGAGGCCCGCACCTTGGCGCCTTCGGCGATCAGGCGCCGCAGGACTTCAATCGCCGGCGCAAAACGAACGTCGTCCGTATTGGGCTTGAAGGCCAGACCCAGCACGCCAACGGTTTTATCCTTGACCACCCACAGGGCGCGGCGGGCCTTCTCCACGAACTGCTCGACACGGCGTTTGTTTACCGCCTCGACTTCGTGCAGCAAAGTGAAATCGACACCATTCTTTTCCGCCAAGCGGATGAACGCCTGGATATCCTTGGGCAGGCAGAAGCCTCCAAAACCCAGACCGGCGCTGAGAAAATGCGGCCCGATGCGCGGATCGAGCCCCATCGCGCGGGTGACCTCTTCCACATTGCCGCCCAGTTTCTCACAGAGATCGGCAATGAGATTGGCGTAGGAGATCTTCAAGCCGAGGAAGGAATTCGAAGCGTGCTTGATCAATTCGGCGCTGGCGATGGTGGTCACGAGAAATACCGGAGCGGGCGACGGCGGGCATTTCGGCTGGTGAACGGGGCAATGGAAGGTGCCCTCGAGGAAGGGCTTGTAGATTTCGCGCAATTGGCGCTCGGATTCCGCATCTTCCACGCCGACCACGATGCGGTCGGGATGAAAAAAATCGGCTACGGCGGTGCCTTCGCGCAAAAACTCCGGATTGGAGGCGACGCGAAGCCGAGCGCCATTCTTCCGGCCATAGACCTGCAGGGCGCGACGGAGTTCCTCGCCGGTGTGCGCAGGCACGGTGCTTTTCTCGATCACCAGCTTGGGCGAGCGCGCTGCCGCCGCGATTTGCCGCGCCACATTGTCAATTGCGGAAAGATCGGCTTCGCCGGAATCCAGCGGCGGCGTTCCCACGCAAATAAAAACAGCATCCGCTGCGCGAACCGCTTCCGCGCAATCGGATGTGAAACTGAGTCGACCGGCGGCACTCGCGCTTTGCATCACGTGATCGAGGCCGGGCTCGTAGATCGGGAGGCGTCCCGAGTTCAGCATGTTGATGCGGGCCACGTCATTATCCGTGGCGACAACCTCGTGCCCAGCTTGGGCCAGGCAGCTTCCCGTCACCAAACCCACGTACCCGCAACCGATCACCGCAAGACGCACATTACCCTCCTAGCGACAAAACGTGTGGGTGCTTTTTAGAGCTAATCGACCGACAAAAGTCCAAGTTACACCAATCCCAGCACTCCTGCCACCGGCCTGTTCGTTCCACTTACCGTTGGATAACGGGAGGGCGCCAAAGGGTCACTTCGGGCGAGGAATCGTCTAATTTGGCGGCTTCCAAGGGGTTAGTAAGCAAGCCGCGGAGCCCCATCAACAAGAGGCGAGGCTGGCTGCGGCATACATGCCAAAGCAGGCGAGCGGCCTCGTCGCGGCTGAACCGGCTCAGCGAACGCCGCATTCGATCGTTCATCCAGTCCACCAGGCGGCTGTAATCGGCTTGCCGGAAGCCATGGATGGACCGGCGAATCATCCTATGCAAATCGAGTTCGCGGCGCAGGGAGCGGAGTTCACGGCTTTCACCGTTCAGGATGCTCTCGCTCACCGCCAAAGCGCCACGAAAGCCGGTCACCACGCCCCCCAGCGTGGATACTTTGACGTGGGCGGCGGCGTCCCCTACCAAAAAGACGCGGCCCGAAGCCACTTTGCGTTCGATGGGAATCCACCGTTCGTAGACTGGAATTCGGGCGCCTTGAAAGGCCAGGGCCCTGAAGTGGCGTTGCTCCATGAAGAGCTCCAGGCAACGGCGCGTTCGCCGGCCATCCACGCCGATCAGCCCGAGCGCTCCGGTAGTGCTGGACTCGGGAATGAGCCAGTAGAAGTAGGGCGTGTCATCTGGAATGAACCACACCCGAGCGGAATCCAAAGGCATTCCCGACGGCAGCTTGATGATCGCTTGCACCAACGGAGCCGTGGTCAATCCGGGCCATCCGGCCGCGCGAGCTACCGAGCTTTGCGCACCGTCGGCGCCGATCACGGCGCTGCACTGGACGCGCTCGCGCTCTGGTCCTTTCGTTTGCTTCCCGACTCTCGCGAAGGACATCTCAATACCGCCGCGACTGCCCTGGAGGGAAGCAAAACGGCGGCCAAATTCGATGTGCGCGCCGTGGCTTTGCGCCTCGTCTGCCAGGGCGCGAATCAAGATGGAACGTTCGATGACCAAATCAGGCGATTCCAAAGGAATGGTGGCGGCACGGCCGTCTGTGAATAGTTCGAAGCGATTAATTTTATTGACGACGGATCTCTCGGAGGCTGTCCCGAGGAGATGGTGGATGCGATCGGTGACAATCAGAGTTCGGCGAGGAGTATCCAGCCGTTCAGCGCGCTCGAAGAAGCGCACGTTAGAACCGCGCCGGGCGAGGAGCAGCCCTGTAAAAAGGCCCGCAGCTGAAGCGCCCACAATCCCGACCGACTGGCCGGGAGCGCCGTGCTGCTCAATGTCTCCGAAATCTTGCAGACTTCCCTTCCTGCGTTACTCAGGCCGAATGATGACTTCGTGAGGCTTGTGCTACGACTCTCTGGTCAGGGCGCATTCGCGTTTAGCGCACGGCGAAATTTCAAGCTCGCCATAAAGAAGCAGGCCCCCAGCTCGCTAAGTCCGAAAAGAAACCCCGCTGGACAAGGAGTATAACGAAGAGGTCCTCGGGCGGCAAAGTACACGCACGGACATTAGCTTGAAAAGAACCTACGTGGCTGATTCAGGAGGCGTGGGTTGAGGAGGAAGCTTGGCTTCCGTTCCCTGACGTTCGAAGGGCAAATACTCCAGCGCCGCAATCGCAGCGACCAGCGCCAAAACTAAAAGAGCACCCAATGGAGCGATTTCACCCGGACCTAAGCGGATGCAAACGATGGCCAGCAGGCCAAAACCCATGCCCGCCCCATACATCAGGAGAACTGCCCCGCGTGTCCCAAGCCCGTAGTTTGCCAGACGATGACCGGTGTGGTCCTTGCCCGGGCTCGTGAAAGGAATCAAACCACGCCCCAAGCGCGAGACGGAAACCAGAGTCGTATCGAGAATGGGGACGCCGACAATGAGGATGGGCACGAGCCAAGCAGCGGTCCGCGAGGCTGGGTTGACGCGCAACTGGAGCGCCAGAGCGGCCACTAGAAAGCCAAGGAACATCGCCCCGCCATCACCCATGAACATTCTCGCCGGGCTAAAGTTCCATCGCAGAAAGCCAAGGGTTGCACCAAGGACCGCCGTGGCCAGCGCGGCGACAAGCAGCTGACCGTTCAGGATTGCCAGGACGGCGATAAAAAGGGAGGCGATCGCGGCGATGCCCGCGCATAGCCCATCCATATAATCCAGGATGCTAAACGAAGCGGTAATAGCCGTGATCCAGAAGACGGTAAGGACGGCATCCGCGACGGCGCCAAAACGCCCGGGAAGAAGCACCGAAAAAACCTGCGCGCGGGTTCCCGACGCGAGCGCGATCAAGCCAGCTATCGGAAAGCCCAGGAAGAGTTTCACCTGGTGGTGCAAAAGGCCCCGGTCATCGAGCGTCCCGACCAGGACGAGCAAAGTCGCTGCCGCCACGATTCCGACAATTGGACGAAGCGACTGGCCACGACTGCCAATGAGCAACGCTAGAATGACGGCGGTATAGATTGCGATTCCACCCAGCAGGGGAACCGGTTCGAGATGTATTTTTCGGGGGCCCGGCACATCCACCATGCCAACGCGGAGCGCCAATCGCCGTACGGGCAGGGCGATCGTCAAAGAAGCGACGAAAGCAATCGCGAACGTGAGGAAACTCGGCCCCATGGTCAATCGCTATCGGTCATTCGGTACGCTGTACAGACCTGTCATTTTCCCGCGGCTTCTTCGACCAGTTCCACAAATTTCTGAAGTTCTTTCAATCTATCATACGTCCTTGCCAACTCCCGGGATTGCTTGCTCATGCGTTCCCTTACTTCCATTGTTTGCAGCATGTGGCGGACCGATTCGGCCAACTGGTTCGGGTCGTCGGGATCGGCAACTATTCCACACTCATGCTGCCGCACCAGACGCGCGATTTCGGTCTGTTCCGAGGCGACCGCCGCGATGGGACGGCAATGGGCCAGAATGTCGTACACTTTGCTCGGCACAACCACGCCTTCCAGACCTCGCTTGATCGTGACTACCTGTAAATCGCCGGCGGCCATCACCGAGGGAATTTCAGAGGCCGGACGGAAGGGCAAAAATCTGATATTTGCGCAGTTCCGCGCTAGCTCCTGAATCTCTCTTTTCTTCGCGCCTTCCCCCACGAATACAAGACCCACGCCATCCGCTTCCAGCATGCATGTGGCCTTGACGAGGGTTGCCCACGCGCCATAAAAGCCCACATTGCCGGCATGAACCATCACAAAGCGGAACCCTCCTCGAATCTCATCCACGACCGACGGATCTATGGCAGGCGGAATATTGGAGAAGGGTACGGCGTCGCGAATCACGGCGACGCGCCCGGGATTCACGCCCTTCTCAACGATTCGCTCGCGCATATCCTCACCCAGAACCACCACGCGCGCAGCTTGCAGCAAGGCTTTGCGATGGGACTCCTCCCAGGCATCGCTCCAAATTCCCGGAGGCAGGATTCCTCCGGCCAGCGCCATATCCGGGTACAGGTCGCGAACGTTATAAACAAAAGGCCGCCCCAAAAACCTGGCCACCGCCGCGGCGACGATTCCTTCCATGGGCGGATCGGTCATAGACAGAACGACGTCGGGCTGCATGGAAAGGGCGTGAGGAACCGAAAGCGCAAGGTAGCTCAGATAGTTGGCCAGCCTGCCTTTCATGCGAACCCGGGAGAAGGCCGTGGATCCCACTCGCTCAACGCCCAGATTGCCTTGTTGCTCCCGGTTGAGCCAGTACATGCCGTGCCGCTCTGTTGGGTCGTAGGAGGGACGGCCGGCGAGAACGGTGACGCGATGCCGCTCGGCAAGGGCGTTGGCCACGAGGGCCGCATGCTTCGCGGTGGCGGCCGTATCGGGCGGGAAATATTCGTTCAAGAGCAAGACATGTAGTGGGCGCATTCGTTAGGGAAGGAACACTCGGACGGCTTGCGATCCGAACGCTCCGAACGATTCGAACCTCGGGATCGGTTCGAAGCGGCAAACGAGATGACCTGTCGTTAACAGTGCGCGCCTCTTGAACCTAAACACGGCGAGAGACGGCTTCGGCCGAAAACGCCGGCTCGGCCGCGCGCGGCTTGCGGATCAAGTAATTTCCGATCGCCAGCACATCCATATCCGTGCGCAGGAAGCAATCGATGGCCTCTCCTGGCGCGCAGACAATCGGCTCGTTGTCGTTGAAGGAGGTGTTGACGACGGCAGGCGTGCCCGTGAGCTTGTTGAATTCACCGATCAGCTGCCAGTATCGCGGATTGGCTTCGCGATCGACCGTTTGCAAGCGGCAGGTGCCGTCGACGTGGGTAGCGGCGGGCAGCGCGTCACGTTTGTTCTGGCGCAGGGGAAAAGCAAAGGTCATAAAAGGAGAAGGATGAGACCCCTCGAAAAACTCTCCCGCCGATTCCGCGAGAATGGAGGGAGCAAAGGGGCGGAACGATTCGCGATGCTTGATTCGGCGATTCAAGCGTTCCTTCATCTCCGCCTTTCTAGGATCGGCGAGAATACTGCGATTGCCCAGCGCCCGCGGTCCCCACTCAGCCCTTCCCGAGAACCAGCCCACGATATCGCCTTCGGCAATGTGGCGCGCGGTGGCTGGAACGAACTCTTCCTCGGACAACTGGGATATGGCGAAGCCTCCTGCGAAGAGATGCCGCTCTTCCAGGGCGCTGCGAATCTCCCGAGCATCGTACTCGGGGCCCCAGGATGCGTGGCGCATTTCGAAACTGCGAGGATTTCCGAGGAGTTGGTGCCAAACATAAAAAGCGGCTCCGAGGGCGAGACCCGCATCCCCTGCCGCGGGCTGCACGAAGATCCTCGCGAGAGGCACGCGGTCGAATATTTTGGCGTTGGCTACGCAGTTGAAGGCCACGCCGCCGGCCAGGCAGAGCGCTTGTTGACCCGTTTGCCTATGCACAGCGCCTATTATGTGGAGCAGAACTTCCTCCAAACGAGCTTGCAAACTCGCGGCGATATTTTTATGTCTCTGCTCCAAGGGCGCTTCCGGCGCACGCGCAGGCCCGAGCCGCTTCTCGAGATCGTCGGAAAAAAGCCGACCCAGCACCGGCGTTTTATCCGCTTCTCTCCAGCTCATTTGTGGGCCTTTGCGCTGGTGGCTGAAGTATTCAAGCCCCAAGCGAAACCTGCTGCCATGGTTCACAACAATCCGGCGAAACTCGTCGAGGTACGCCGGCTGTCCATAACCGGCGAGGCCCATCACTTTGTATTCATCGCCGAACTTCCAAAAGCCGAGATATTGCGTGAGCGCCGTGTAAAACATGCCCAAGGAATGCGGGAAGGCGATGGCGCCTCGAATACGCATGCGGCCGCCCTCGCCCGCCCCCCACATGGTGCTGGCGAAATCGCCCAGTCCATCGGCGGAAAGCAGCATAGCTCGATCGAAAGGCGATACAAAGAATGCGCTGGCCAGGTGCGCGCGGTGGTGCTCCACGCGATGGAAGCGCACGCGAATACGCTTGGGATCGATTTCGAAGCTTTGGGCAAGCGTCGTGGGGACATCGGCAAACGAAGCCCACGCACGGCGCCGTTCGAGCGCGAACTGCGGCATGCGCACGGCGTAAAACAGCTTTGTTCCTATCCGGGCCCATGGGTCGCGTGGGATTGCCAGGTGATCCACCTGGTCCAGGGTGATCCCGGCAGCTTTCAGACAATAGCGAATCGCTTTCACGGGAAAGCCCGCGGCGTACTTCACGCGATTCAAGCGCTCCTCTTCCACAGCGGCAACGAGCTTGCCATCGCACACTAACGCGGCTGAGGCGTTGGCGTGGTAAGCATTGATGCCGAGGATGTTCATGGCAAAATTGCTGGCCTCACTTCGTCAGCTGGCCGCGGCTTCGGCGCCCGATGCTGAAGAACGCTCGGTGCACGATTCGGCTTCGTCGATATGCTTGCGCACCCATTCATTCAGGACAAAGAGACTCCATGGCCGGGCCCAATTGGTGCGCCCTCTCAAGAACTGCCGCCAGACAGTTTTCGCTACCTCGCCGTCCAATACCAAGGCGAGCGAGGGCGTCAGGGAGTTCAGCCGAGAAGCCACTTCCACGCCCAATTTCCCGCGCAGCCAATGCTCCCAAGGAAGAGTAAACGTGCGTTTCGTATGGTTCAAAGCCTCGGCCGGCACGAGATCCTGGACGGATTCGGCAAGGAGTGCTTTCGGCGCGGCGCTTTTCTTGGCGCTGTCCGGCAGAGCGGCGACGAACTCGACCAATCGATGATCGAGAAAAGGGACACGCACTTCCAGGGAATGGCGCATGCTCACCGAATCGGTATCGCGCAAAAGCGTGTTCAGCATATAAGTACGTAGCTCGAGATAGGAAATCATTGATTGGGCCGGCAAGGTTTCGGCTCGGCGAGCCAATTCCTCCAGCGATTGCTGCCATGAGGCCGTTTCCGGCTGCGCTGTTTGCCGGTACGTGCCGACGATCGAAGGCGGCAGCAATCGATTGGTTTGCGCCGGCGTAAAGAGCATACGGGAGACAAAATAGGCGTGCGGGAGCGCCTCGGGATGGCTGAAAAGCGCGGCAATTTTGCGCAATCGATCGGCGCGGCGCGGATCGGTTCCGCGACGGCCAATTGCCAGGAGCGCCTCGGATACGGCTTGACGCGCCGGGCTTGGCAGCCGCCGGGCGACCGCCAGGAGCTTCGCCAATCGCGGTGTGGTGCGGAAGCTTGGATACCCACCAAAAAGTTCATCGCCGCCCAATCCAGAAAGGGCGACTTTCAGGCCGGCCTGGCGCGCTGCCCAGGAGACGAAAAAAGTGTTCACCCCATCCATGCTGGGCTGGTCCAGCGCCTCGACGGCCTCAAACAGCCGCGACTGCATCTCGTCGGAAGTCAGCAGCAACTCTTGATGACGCGTACCGAGTTTTCGTGCGATCTCGCGAGCCGCAGCCGCTTCGTCGAACTCTTGCTCCTGAAACGAAAGCGTAAACGTGTGGATGTCTCGGGATTGTCGCGCAGCTAATGCCGCCAGTGCTGTTGAATCGAGGCCGCTGCTCAAAAATATCCCCACAGGCACGTCGGCCACCAACTGCTCGGTTACCGATTGCTCCAGCAGAGTCCGCACTTCAAGCGCCGCCGAGGCCAAAGTTCTCGGCGCGTCCTGAACTTGGTGCGCTCGCACGCACAGATCCCAATACGCCCTGGGCTCGGGCGAAAAGGGAATATCCGAGTTCAGAGTCAACGAGTGGCCCGGCGGCAGGGAGTGGACGCCCTCGATTAGCGTTGCCGGTTCCACTACGGAACCGAAGAGCAAGTATCCTTCCAGAGCTTCCAATGAAAGGCGGCGCTCCGTGGCGTCGCTGGCAAGCAAAGCGCGCACTTCCGAAGCAAAATAGATTGCCCTCTCCACGAGCGCGTAGTAGAGCGGCTTGATTCCCAAACGGTCTCGCGCCAGGAAAACGCGGCCCCGTCGCGAGGAATTTGTGGCGGCATTTCTCCCATCCCAAATCGCAAACGCAAACATGCCATGGAAACGCTCGACGCAGCGCTCTCCCCATTCTTCATAGCCGTGAACGATCACTTCGGTATCGCTGCGAGTGCGAAAAGCATGGCCGCGGCTCTCGAGCTCGGCGCGCAGCTGCGGAAAGTTGTAGATCTCGCCGTTAAAGACGACTCCGACGTCTCCCGTCTCGTTAAAGACCGGCTGGCGGCCGCCGGAGAGATCGATGATGCTCAGGCGGCGAACTCCAAAGACAACGCCGGGCTGCGCGAGCATGCCCTTGTCGTCAGGCCCTCGATGGGCGAGCGCTTGCATCATGTTGCGAACGGGGCTTTCGGCCGCCGAGGCGTCCGCGCTAATTACGCCGCAAATGCCGCACACCGGGTCTTCTCCTATCAGAGTCCATCGGGTCCTATCGAGCTGCTATGGGGCCGCGCTTGGGCTCCGCAATACGTCGGCGTAGAGCGCTTCGGTTTCCGCCAAAGGCTGCTCCCAACTCAACCCGCGAGCGACTTCCGCGCAACCCAACTTCAGACTCTCGCGCAGCCCTGCATCGCTCAATTGACGGAGGGCGTGAACCAACGCTTCGCATTGGTGCGCGATGACGAGCCCGGCGCGCCCTTCGATCAAGGGAGCAATACCGCATCGGTCCGTCACAACCACCGGAGTTCCGCAGGCGACCGCTTCCGCCGCGGCATTTCCGAAATTTTCATTCTGCGATGGCAGAACAAAAATATCTGCATCGGCAAGCGCAGACCATTTGCGCTCATCGTAGAGGGGGCCGATAAAAAGCACGGGCGAATTCAAACCCAGCCGCCTTACCCGCGCCTCCAACTTTCTCCTATAACTAGGATTTTCAAAGGGACCAGCGAAGATAAGAGCGGCATCTTGTGCGCCGTGCGTTTCGCTTCTCCAACGAGCGAACGCGTCGATCAGCAGCTCCGGACTCTTTTTTTCGACAATCCTGCCGAGAAACAGCACGAGAAATGTTTGCGGCGAAATTTTGTATTGGCGCCGAAAACCTCCCGCATCGCCTGAAGGCTGCGGCAATTCAATGCCATTTCGCCGAACTGAAATCTTCCGAGGTGAAATTCCCTCTTCGATCAGCTCCTTCTCTTCTTGAACCGATGTGGCCACCAGCCGCGCCGCCCCGAGGGCAACGGATTCGCCAAACAACCGGCGATAGGCCCGCTTCAGCGCCAGATTGCGAACCAGCGGGCGGAACATACCCATCGGCTCGAGCACGTAAGGGATTCCTCTTCGCCGGCAGGCAGCCGCCACGATGGGACCGAGCAGATCGTACGTTCCGTAGATGTGAACAATATCGAAGGAGGACAGTTCCTTGCGGCAGAACTCGAAGGTTCCGGGATTCCAGGTTATCGAGCGATAGAGGCCCCAGCCGCGAAGATAGCGCGCCTCCACGCCGTCTTCCTGGTATCGCCAGCCCTGGTTCGTGCGGGTGATCGCAACATCGGGGCTCGATAGGCCTTCGATCCCCAGATCGGAGGTCAGAACGCTCACGCTGTGGCCTCTTTTCGCGATGCCGCGCGCGAGCGAGCGCACTTTTACCGCCGGCCCGCCGCGCTCGATGAAAGGAAAATACGACTGCGTAACTTTCAGGACGCGAAGAGGGGCCAACCTGGTTTTTTGCGAATCGGGGAGGCCGCCGACTGTGGCGACGTGGTCAAGAGCCGAAGCTGATGAGAGGTCACGATGCACGGACTTTTTCACACCGAACGCATCCACGCGACCAGCATTGCGTTCCGAGATCACCAAAATTATAACCTCTGAGTATTGGCCGCCTATGGGACGTTTGCAATCCTGTTTCCGCCCACAGCCGGAAAATAAGGCTCAATCCAATAACTCCTCGAAGATCGCGCCCACTTCCGCCGAAAGGCGAGCAAAGGTGAAATCGCGCTGCACCTTTGCCAATGCTTGAGCGCCCATCGATTGCCACAGCGAGCCGTCGCTCAGCAGGCGCGTCAGGCGGTCCACAAGCTGACCGACATCTCCGTAACGCACCAGATAGCCGTTCACACCGTCGTCGATAACGTCGGGCGTGCCGCCGTGGTTGCCGCCGATCACCGGTTTGCCGCAAGCCATGGCTTCGATAAACACGAGGCCAAAGCCTTCGCCCCGGCTGGGCATCGCGAAAATCGTGCAATGGCCGTAGGCGTTGGGAAGCTGATCGTGCGCGATGAAGCGCAGGAAATGAATGCGCTCGGAAGCAGCCGATTCTCGCGCGAGCGATTGCAGGCGAGGCAGATCGCTTCCTTCTCCTACCGCGACCAAGTGAATATCCGAAAAAGCCTTTACCAGAACCGGCATCGCCGCGATCAAGTGATCGGCGCCTTTATAAGCTTCAGTGGCATCCCAGCGGCCAACCGTCAGGATCACTCGTCCCTTTGGAAAGCCGTGCGGCGCAGGGGAACCGGCGGACGATTGAGGCTTTGGATCGCAGCCGGGGTCGAGGCTCCAGGCAAGCTTTCGCCCTTTGCCGGGAAAGATATGCTGCTCTCGCATAGCGCACGAAAGGGTATCTTCGCTGGGCGCCAAGATGCGGTCGGCGGATTGCAGCGACCAACGCCGGATTGGCGGCAAAGGCGTCCAAACTTCCACTCCGTGGACCACAATCACGCTGCGCATTCCGGGAGCCAACAACTTCATCGCAGCGACCACAGGCGACAGGTTTGGATGCAGCGCTAGCACGATGAGGGGCTGCCGAAGGGCGAGGCGGCACGCTGTTGAAATGAAGCGGGGCTTGGAACCCCCGCAGCCTGTGAAACTAATTTGCAGGGAGCCGGCTCCGAGCGAGCCGTCGCCAGCGGGATCAGTCAGAGTGAGGAAATGATATTTCTGGCCGTGCTGAGCGGCGAACGATGCCATGGCAAAAGCAGTAAGGCAGCCGGAGCGTTGAATGCCGCCCGCGCCAGTGAGTTGCGGAAAAAGCCCGACGATCATCGTTGGGACTTTTCCTGCGGTTGCGACTTCTCCCGCGCCGCTGCTTCGAGGAAGTCGCGCATCTTCTGGGCGTGCGACTCCCAGGTGTAGCGCCGGGCCGTTTCGGCCGCGGCGGCGCCCAATTGATTGCACAGGGCAGAGTCGTTGACGAGCATCCGCAGCATATCGGCAAGGGCCTTGGAATCGGCCGCATTCTCGAGAACGAGGCCATCGCTTCCGTGGGTGATGATTTCCGATCCTCCATTCTGCCTTGAAGTGATCACCGGAAGCCCGCAGGCCATCGCTTCCGAAGGAGGCTGGGCAAAGGCGTCGTCGAGGGAAGGACCGACGTAAGCGTCGGCGGCAGCATAGAAGGTTTCCACATCCCGGCGAGGCGGGCAAAAGTGAACTCTGGTGTCCAACGCTAGGCGCGCGATCAGAGAACGAAAGCCCGAAGGGCTGTCGTTTCCCACCACGAGAACGCGCAATCGCGGATCAGCAAGCTGAGCCATCGCTTCCAGCATGCAAGCCAAGCCCTTATTCCTCCAGTCGTTGCCAATCAGCAGGAGAACAAATTCGTCGTCTCGAATGGAGAGAGCGCGGCGCGATCCAGCGCGAAGCCCGGCGCGTCTCCGAGGCGAGAAGCACTCCAGATCTAGGCCATTGTAAATTACGCTGACGCCAGCGGCGCGCGGGTAGAGCCGCTTCAAATCCGCCGCGGTTTTTTTTGAGACAGTGGCAAGGCAGACCGGACGGTTGTAGATGCGGGATTCCAAAGCCGCGACCAGCGCATAGTAAAGGCGCCGGTGAATGATTCGCGGCCACGCAGGAAGGGGATTCCGGCTCAACCGCAGTTGGTCTTCCATACTGTGATAAAAGCCGCCAAAAAGAATGTGGACCGAGATGGCATCCGCATCGAGGCAATTGATTCCGGGCGAGTAAACCACGTCAGGAACGATCCCCTTGGCACGGTCCCGCCAACGGCAGATATGATTCGCCGCTAACCACCAGAGATATCCGAGAAGGTGTGGACCGGGCAGAGCTGGAATACGGTGCCAGACGACCCGTCCGAGATCGACATCCTCGACTCGATTGCTATAGATATGAAATTCGTATTCATTCGCCAGGCGGGAGACAAACTCCGCGACCCGGCGTTCGGTTCCGTGACGCTTGTCGATAATAGGCGAGACCACTGCGATGCGGCGGCGGGACATGCCCGGCGTCAAGGAACCACGTTCATAAGGTGAGACCAGCGGGCCAGGACAAACAGACTCCAGACGCGAGACCAACCCACCGACTCGGGCGAACTCTGGAAACGTTGCCAGATTCGGCTCACCGCCTGGGGATCGAGGATTCCCCTGTCTGCCAACCGGCCCGCGGAAAAAGTCTCCGCGAGCAAAGGCTTCAGATCGCGTGTCAGCCATCTGGCGAACGGAAAGGTAAAGGTCCGCTTGGCACGGGACTTCAAATCGGCAAGAAGCTCGCCTGGCATGAAACGATGGATCGCCTGAAAAAGCAGCTCCTTGGGGTGGCGTCGCGCCGGCCCCGGCATATTCAGCATGAATCTGACGACTTCATCGTCCAGAAAAACGGGCCTAACTTCCAGGCCGTGAGCCATGCTCAAGGCATCCAAGTCGCGCAGCAGCCGGGGCTGAAGGTGCGTGCGGATATCCATCATGGAAAGCTTATCCGGCAGCGCAAGGCCCGCAGCCTGAGATGCGCATTCGCTCAAGTACTTCCACACGCCATTAAATGCTTCATTCTCGCCGGGAGGAGAGGTGAGACGTGCAACGTCGCCTTCCAGAAACATAGTCTTGACGGCCATCTGCGACGCGGTGAAAGGATCGGCGGCGCCGAAGAGATAACTGAATTTGCGCCAACGATAGGGCCAACTTTCGCGATCGAACAGACGCCCAACCGCCGAAGGCACGGGGCGCGCCCATGCGGCGATTCGCTCGAGGCCCTCGAACCATTTCCAGGAAGTGTATCCGCCGAAAAGTTCGTCGCCGCCCTGACCGGACAGAGCAACTTTGAATCCCCGCTCCGCTACGATCTTTGAAATCCAGTAGGAGTTCAAGCCGTCCACGGTGGGCTGATCCATGGCGACGAAATAATCATCGAGACCAAACATCACTTGCTCAGCGGAAATCTGGACGCATTCAAGCGGAAGGCCGAGCTGCCGCGCGGTTTCCCGGCTCAGTGCCGTCTCGTCGAACTCGCTCTCGCTGAACCCGACGGTTACCGCGGACACATTGGCATTCCCCGCCTTGCGCGCCAGCGCCCCCAAGCACGCAGAATCGGCGCCGCCGCTTAGAAACAGGGCGATGGGCACATCGGAGATCAAGTTCCGGCGCATCGCTCCCAAAAGTACATCTCCCAGTTGTTTGCCCGTTTCGGCTGCTGTCGGACGTTCACCTGAGGTGCAAGCCCTATCCAAGGCGCAGTAAGCGCGCACATCCCACGCGCCATCCTGCCACGTGGCCAGATGCCCCGGGGGCAGCGGCTCCACTCCATCGATCATCGTCCACGGCGGCGGAACGTGGCCGAGTTGGAGATAGACACGTACCGCCTGAGGACAAATACGCGGCTCGACCAAACCGGAAGCAAGCAGGCCCTTCACTTCCGACGCAAAGATCAAGCGGCCATTCCGCCGTGCATAATAGAGCGGCTTGATTCCCAGGGCGTCGCGCGCTAACAAAAGTTTATGCCGCCGCGCGTCCCAAATCGCAAAAGCAAACATCCCCTGCAACTTCTGGACACAAAGGTCGCCATACTCTTCATAGAGATGCAGAACCACTTCGGTATCCGTCGTGGAGTGGAACGAATGTCCTCTTTCGATTAGATCTTGACGCAGTTCGGATGCATTGTAGGTTTCTCCGTTGTAGGTGATCCACACAGTCCCGCTGGGATTGGACATCGGCTGGCGGCCGCGGTCGCTCAGGTCCAAAATCGCGAGGCGAGTATTGGCCAAAAGACATCCGGCCGAAGAGATCACGCCACAACTATCGGGACCGCGATGGCGAAGGGCGGCGACCATCTTCTGGGCCGCCGGAAGCAGGGTCTCCGCGGAAGCATCGTCAACCAGGCCGGCGATGCCGCACATCCGCTTACAATCCCCCGGCGAAGACCGCGGCGTTTTGCACGCTGGCAGGCTTCGCGGCGCGCGGCACTCTTTGCGGATCGCGAGCCAAATGAGGCAAGCGGAAAAGCACGCCAATGAGCAGCCAAAGGTAGGCGTTCATCACGTAATTTTGGTAAGGGGCCATACCGTTATAGGAAAATGGCACCAGCAACAGCACGGCATACCAGAAGATCGATAGCGCCAGAGGAAAATAAGCCGTCTCGCGCAACTGCCTCACAACCTTCCAGGAAAAGTAGAGCAGCGAGCTAGTCCATGCGATCCAAAGAATAGGGCCCAGAATTCCCATCTCCAAGATCAGCGTGCCCCAGCCGTTTTCCACCCAAAAATCGATGGGCGGCTGTCCCAACACTTTGGCTACGTATTGCATTCCCAAGGACGCGGTACCGGTGCCATCGCCGTACAGCCATCGCGGATGTTGCAGCGCGAGGATCAGGTTGTTGAGCGGATAATCCCAGGTTCGATTCCGCAGTTCGGAGGCCGAACTGGTGGGAGAAAGCGTTTCCGAATAGAAGGCCCAGCTGGCGCCAATCGATTTTGGGAAAAATTGCAGCATGAGGAAGAGACCCGCAGCGGCGACCAGAAACGCCCGGCGCATGGCCTTCACCAGATGACGGCCTTGGCCCCAGCGCCAGGGCGCGCCCCAAAAGAAACCCGCCGAGAGCACCAAAACGCTCATCGATACGTAGATCAGCGATCCGCGCGACGCGCTTTGCACGGCCGCGACCACCGCAATGCCAACTCCCAAAAATCCGTAGGCCGCCCGGCGCCGGCGCGTCAGGAGGAAGTAAGCCTGCAAACCCAGCGCCAATATGACCAGGAGAATGATGTAGGAGGCGAAGCGGCCGCCGCTGACGAATACCGAGGTGGGTTCCGGAACCGCTTGGTGGGTGAGCGGCGAATAGCGGGTGAGGTTTCCCAATTCTTGGAGCTCCGGAGCGAGCACCGACGGGTTCAAAAAGCCGAGACCTGCCACGGATTGCACGATGCCGACAACGGCAATAACCAGCCCCAATGCGACGTTATAGATGAGCAGTTGCTCCAAATCCGCCGCGGTTCGGACGAATGCATATCCCGCATAAACCAGCGGGACGTAATAGAAGTAGAGCTTCAAGCCAAGGAAACCGTAGAGCACGCTCGGAGTCCATGTGTTGAATACCTGAATGAATGCCAGGGAAAAGAACATGGCCAGCGGCACCATGAATGGCGGCTTGAACCAAGCAACTTCGCCGCGCCACTTTGCCCGCCAGAGCGAGAGATAGGTGATCGCCGCCAGGACGTCCTTGCCGAAAAATAGAATGAGCCCGTTACCCAAGTACTTGCGCGCCAAGTCTTCGAACAAAAGCCAGAAAATGAAAAAGAAGACGCCTTTCCGCCAATCCGTGAGTGTAGCCACAACAATTATGACCAGCGCAATGCTCATGCCGCCCATAATCAGCACGGTATCCGATCCGGTCACGATCCAATTCGACAGTCCCCAAACGATTCCCAGCAGGCCAGCGAGTAGCAACAGCCCCTGCATCTGCCTCCACTGATGAGCGGTGATCAGATCGCGTGTACTCACTTCAGTTTGCCGGCTCGCCCTGCTGCCGAACGCTCCTGTCTCTTTGCTCGATCTGTTCCATCATCAGGCTGCGATTAGCGAAATATACTCCCAAGTCGCCAACCACCCGTTTGGGCACACCGACGATTTGATTCTTCATCGTCATGGACCACGAGATCGGTCCTCGCGCGGGGATCATTTGCGTCCCCCATTGCAGCATCAAGCCGCCGTTCCAGAGAATGAGAGCGGCAACGCTCAGAGCGGCAACGCTCATGGTCTTCGATGGATTGCCCAGAAGTCCCGCAACCTTCTGCAGCAGTGCCGCAAGGCCGATAACGAAAGCCGGAGTGAAAGAGATGAAAAATCGGTTTCCGAAAGAGGATAGGCCGTCCCAATTCGTGAAGCTAGCGACAAGATACAGATAAACCACAAACGCAGACAGCAACCCGCCGCCGAAGACCGGGTGAGTGCGCGCGAGGAGCATGAGTCCAATCAGTGCCGGCAGCAATACAGGCGTCCAGCTCAGCAATCCATGATCGGCAGAGAAGAGTACCGCAAATATTTTGGGAGAGGTCCAAGACCAGCTATCGAAGCTCGGATAGCCGCTCTCCAACGCCTTGCCGTAGATCAACCATTTGCTCACGAGCGTTGGCGTGAGGGCGAGCATCGTCACGAGAGCGAAGAGCGCGTACGCTTCCATCTGTTTCCGGAGCGGCTCTTTGTTCACTGAAGCGCCCGGCCGTCGATAGCCGCTCACCGCTTCCCACGCGATCAAGAGAAGAAAGATGGCGTTCAGATAGTAGACGTTTATCATTAGCCCGCTCAGCGCGCCCAAAAGCACCCACTGTGGCCAACTTCTTCGCGGCCGAGTCCGGCTCCAATACCAAAGGAACAAGCTCACGGCAAAGGCTGAATGGGCATGAGACCAGGAAGGATTGAAATACATGTACACCGGAAGCGAACTGGCAAACCAAATCGCCAGCGTCGCCAGGAAGGCCCACTTCTCCGCAAAATACCGCCTGGATAGATCGAAAGAGAGCAACAAGCCCAGAAATCCGTAAAACGCCGTGCTAGCGGCCATGGCGATTCTGTAAGGACGCGAAAAGCCATCGGCCGGAATAGCGAAGCCCAGGCGGTCGGCGGCTTTGACAAATCCGTGGGCCAGCAGCAAAAAGGGGGACCAAAGGATGGCCGGGCCGACTGAAAAATGGTCGTCAATGGTGCCGGTAACCGTATACTCACTCGCCACTATGTGCCCTTGGTCACCCACCCGCGCTGCGGCGAACGAGGCGTTGGCGTGCAACCAGTCCGGCGCAAAATCCAAGCGATGCTCGATCAGCAGCGCACGAGCGTAGGCATAATAACCAACCCCATCGCCCCGGACCCATGGATTTACAAATGGCAGGGAGACGACAAATAGCAATACTAGGCAGGCCGTGAGATGTTTCGACTGTCGAATCCCGCCTTGCCGACGGGGCATGCCCCATTGAGGTACGGCGCGATTCTGAAGGAACTCATCGAGGCCTGGCGGCGCGGCAGTTCCTGTCCCCAAGTCCGAATTCACCCGATCACCTCTCGATAAAGGTCCAAGTGTTCCTCAACCATACGCGCCTCACCGAAAAGTTTCAGAGTGCGCTGCCGCGCTTTTGCGCCGATCTCATTCACGATCCCAGGCTCCTGCAAAACACGCTCCATGCAGGACGCTAGCTGCTCGGCGTTACCGGCCGAGAACTTCAGGCCCGTTTCGCCCACAACCTCGCCTAATCCACCGATATCGGAAGCGATCACGAGCCGCCCGCGCATCATCTGTTCGATGGCCGCGAGCCCGGCAGTCTCTTCCGCTATCGACGGCATGATGACCGCAGCGACGTCGGCCGTGGCTCTACGGAACGCCTCTCCATTGAGCGAGCCCGTGAAAACAACTTGAGAGCGCAAGCCGTTTTTCAGAACGAGTTCTTCCAATCGCGCCCTCTCGGGACCATCGCCGATGAACTTAAGCCGAAAATCAAATCCCCTTTTGCGAATTCGGCTCGCCGCGTCCAGCAGAACGGTGAGCCCCTTTTCCTCCACCAGGCGCCCCACAAACCCAAAGCAGGGCGGCGCAAACGAAGCCGGCAAGGGAGGAATCGCTTCGCCGAGTAGGTCTGGCACACCGTAATAGACCGTACGCGATCGGGGAAGCTGCAGCCGCCGCTCCACGTGCCGGCTGATGGCTGCGTTGGCGGACACCCGGCGACACATCCAGTTCCGGGGAAGCATGATCAGCAACTGCCAAATGGCGCTCGTCCAACTGTTTGCCGGGCTGTTTGTCGTGGCTACGCACCGCACACACTCGCCGTATTGTCCGGCCAAGAAATGCCCTGGACATGCGTCTTGGCGCGGAGAGTAGAGGAGCAAACCGTTGGGGCAAATCGCTTGATAACCGTGATGTTCGATCACGATCTTTTTTCGGCGCAGCAGCCCGATCATCAAGGGGATGAAGGCAGGGCCGGCGAGGTGAACAATGTCCGCCTCGCCCATCAACCGCCATAGATGCGTGAACCCCGGGTTTCTGACAACCCGATATGTAAGATCACGATCGTCGAATGTGCCAGCAGAGGTCCTGGTAACGACTGTAGCTTGGTTTCCCGTAGCCAGCAGTCCCTGAGCAAGTCGCGCTACGGCCTGCTGCGCCCCGCCGACTCCGGGAAGAAAGTCTGTCGAGTACAAGAGGACCGCGATCGGGCGAGCGCAAGCAGTTTGCGCTTGCGGAACATTCGTTGAAACCGGAAGTGCGGTAATCGTATTCATCTCCGTATCCATCTGGCCACGACTCAGTCCGCACCGAGCGCTTCGATCCAGCGTTCGGCAATGCGACCCCAGGAAAACCACTCGCGGAAAACCGCACGGTTGCGCGCGCCAAAATCGAGCCGGAGCTTGCGATCGAGCAGGAGCGCGGAAAGCTGATCGCCCAGCGACACAAGGTCATCTTGCCGGACGAAAACGATGCCTGCCTGCGTCAGGGGCCAAGCGGTTTCAGTGCTCCGGTAGGCCACGATTGGCAATCCACAGGCGATCCCCGCCAAGCCGCTGCCGCGCCGGCTGGAAAAGCCGCCGCGCACAAAGAGCAGCACGTCACTGGCAGCCAAGCGAACGCTAATTTCGCGCTCACTGCAGAGGCCTTCGACTTTCAAGCGCACACTGCTGCCAGCAAGCCCGTCGCGCAGCAAAGGTTCGGCCTCTTTCGCGCCGCGGCCCAACACCAGCAGTTGCAGTTCGCCAGCCGTGGCGCAAGCATGCCGAACAGCATGCACAATCGCGTCGACTTCGCGAGTTTGTGCAGCCGGCCACGTGGTAACCCCGAAAACGGCGACCGTGGGAATCGCGTCGCGAACGGGAACGAAGCCCTCTCTAGCCAGGTCGTCCAACGAGGGAATGTTCGCTCCGACGGGAATAAAAATGCTTTTCGCCAGAGCCGGCAGCCAGGATGCGGAATCGACAGGTACCGGAAGAATAGCGCGCGCCGCGCTTTTGCTCAGGTGGCGCATGATTCTTTCCTGGAAGCGGATGCGGGCCCGGTCGATCCATCGGGGGCCGGCGATCGCGTATACATCGTGAAATACCACGGCCGTCCGGCAACCTCGCAATTTGAGAATGCCGAGTATGAACGGCGCGGCCCAGGGGAAGCCTCTGCGCGACCACATGAGGGCCGTATAGTGGAGCACAACCCACTGGCCTCGCCAGGCGCGGCTTTCTCTCCAGAGTCTTCTCAACGCGGCAAACCGGCCCTGCGCCTGCCAACGGATTTCCCGTATCGCGCTGGAGATTCCGCGCCGGCGCAACGCATCGCCGAGACAAATTGTGTAATCGCGAACGGCGTCGGTGGGCTCATCCCGCCGGCCGAGCAGCATGATCACCGGACGACCGCGCTCCGCTTCGATGATCGATTCCGGAGCGGCGGAACTTTCGCTCAATGTCGAAGGGGATGCGTTCACAGATCACCTGCCAGTACCGTATTTTCGTCGGCCTTCGGATGCCGGAGCGTGGGACGCTCCTCTTGCGGCACGTTCGAACGGCGCCGCAGTGCCGGCACCCTGGCTTCGATCCAATCTCGCATTCGCAAGGACGGCCGTTCAACCAACCAGTAAGACCCTTCGGCGCAGGCGAACAAGGCCAGAAACAAAACGGGGAAAGGCCACGAGTGTCCCGCCGTGAACATCTGCTGCCAAAGATAGAGACTGTACGAGATAACTCCCAAATGCCGGACAGGAGCAAGATTGAGGGTATAGCCCACGCGGCTCGTCGGCTTGCAAACGACATAGAGCATGACGATCGAGATCAACAAACCACGGAGCGGATAGCCGATCAGCCAGTCATATCGGGCCTGGAAACGCTCCGACAATACCGGCGCGACTAGGATGTAGGCGATGGAACAGCCTACGATATCGGCGCGGAGCAGCTTAGTTATCGCGAAGTGGAATCTCGGTTCATCCCAGAAAAGCGCGATGGCACACCCGAACATAATCGTGTCCAGGCGAGTGTGCAGCATCACGGGCACCATTCCTCGCAAGGAAGGTGCAAGCACGTAAGTTGCCAGGCGCAATGCCGGAGAGAACACGATGCACGCGACTGCCAAATAACGACTCTTCCGCTTGCCCAAAAGAACCAGGAGAGGGGGCCACGCCAGGTAGAACTGTTCTTCCAGGCTGAGCGACCAGGTATGGGCAAGCAGCCAAGAAGGCACGTGGCTCATATAATTCCAGGTATATGTCGCGGCGCTAATGAGATTTCGCCGGTCCTGAGGCACGAAACCCCAGACCGAGAGAACGACCACGGTTGCCAGATAAACGTAGAAGGGAGGAAAAATCCGGAAAAAACGCCGCAGATAGAAGCGCCGCAGGCTGATCGAGCCGTTCGCTTTATCCTCTTGCAGCAAAATGTGCGTGATCAAGAATCCGCTGATCACAAAAAATACGTCTACACCCGATTGTCCGGCCCAGCTCAACTGCGCAAAAGGAAAGCGTCCCTCGAGCCCGGGTAGATAGGCCAGATAGTGGCCCACGATCACCAGGCCGACGGAGGCCGCTCGGAGCCCATCCAAGGAAGGAATTGTGCGCCAGGAGGTGGATGGCATATCCGTCTCAGACCGGCGAGCCGACGGCAACATCGATGGCCGCGGCGCGCGGTCTCTCCGTTAGCGCCCCCATAAGCTCGTTCGATCGGCGCTGCGACGAAAACTGCTGGGCCCTGAAGCGCGCTCCCGCCGTCAACCGTTGGCGCAACGACTTGTTGCCGAGCACGTCGCGCAACGCGCTGCTGAGCGCGGCCACATTACCCGGCGCGGCGAGCAAGCCACACTCGCCCTCAACGACAATCTCCTTCAAACCGCCCGCGGCCGAGGCGATCACGGGAACGCCGCAGGCCAGAGCTTCCAAAGCCACCAGGCCGAATGGCTCGATCAGCGATGGCACGACGCAAATATCCACCGAGTTCCAGAACTGCGGCATTTTTGAATGTGGGATGGTCCCGGCGGAATGGACCAAACCCTTGCGTTCCATTTCCTGAATGCGCGCGGTTGATTCCGCCGTGCCGGGAGCTTCGTCATCGCGTTTCCAAAGCGCAGGGCCGCCCGCCAGATGAAGCTGGGCTGTTGGAAACGCCGTTTTTACTTCAGCCCAGGCATCGAGCAGCTCTGAAATACCCTTGCGCCGGCACCATTGACCCGCAAAACCTACGCGGATCGAACCATCCCCGTCTTCCGGCGGCGTTTCCTTCCGCGGAGCGAATAATTCAAGATCGACGGCGTTGCACACAACAACGGCCTGACGCGAAGGAATGCGCGCGTGCTGCTCCAGAAAAATCTGGCGTTCACTTTCGCTGGGGAAAAGATAGCGAGCCCGCTCGAATCGCGAAATCCATAGCGGCCAATTCCAGCAACGGGGCAGCGGCGTGGTCCAGTCGAAACGAACCACGGTACGGTCTGGCGCGCAGCCCGCCAGGGCCGGCTCGTTGTAGGCCAGGATCAGCGCCTGCGGCTCTTTTCGCAGGACTCCTCGCGCATATTCAATCGTGTTGAGTTGGGCGCAGCGGGTATGGAAGGGAAGAGTCTTTACCGGTGCGCCATTGCGCGCCGCGCGTGCGTATACGCGCACGGATATGCCGGCGTCCTCGAGAATGCGAGCGTCCTCCCAAAGCACCACCTCGGACCCGCCGCAAGGGTCGTCTCCCAATATGCAAAGCCGGCTGGCCAAGAGCGCCACGCCGGTCTTTCTGATCTTTGATTCATCCATCATCGCCAATTCCGAGGCGCCCGGCGCCGTTTGACCAAGCCCGCCAGAACCAGAGCCCGAGACAATTCGCCGATTCCGACAACCGCGCCGCCCCAGCAGCCTCTGAATGCGGCGTGCCCAAAAGCTCGGAGTGAAGTGTGCAGCGAACGTTTTGCGAGAGCGCAGCGCTCGCCGGACGGAATCTTGATGTGGTCGCGAAGCCACCACCCGCCTTCGTTCCCCCCGCGCCAGGCGCCGGCCAGGATTCGGCGCGGACTCGCTTCTTCCCGTGTCTTGTGGTGCCACACCCGGGCATCCTGGACAAATCCAGCCTTGACGCCGGTTCGTTCCAGCCAGTCGTTCTCTTCGACAGGGGGGCGTACGGTCTCGTCAAATCGCGCCCGGTCAAAAACAGATCGATAGGCGGCCATGTTGCCTGCCGAGGGGACGATCTCTCCCCTCCGACCGCGCGGCGGCGACATAATTTCCGACAGGTAACCGCTGATTTCCTCGCGATGCCTGCCGACGATGGGCCCTTCGAGCGTCAGTTGAACCGGCCCGGAAACCACAGGGCATTCTTTCGATAATCCAGCCAGAAGCTTGCACAGCCAGCCTTCGGTGACCAGCACGTCGTCATCAATGAAGACGATCGTCTCGCCACCGGCAACGTTGAGAGCGGCGTTTCGTGACGCGTTTGCTCCCATTGGACGCTCTTGCCGCAAATAGATCACCTTCCATCCGGTGGCATTGCGAAACTCCTCAACGGTCCTTCGCGTGTCATCCGAAGAACAATCATCGGCAACTATCACTTCGAGGGACGGCACTTCGCGCGTGCCCGCGGGAAGCGCGCCTAAACACAAAGCCAGAGTCGCGCAGCGATTTCGCGTCGGAATGACGATCGAAACGGACGAAGCTGAAGGGCATGGATCTACTGCGTTCGCGGTCAGCGGTTCCAGATTCATCTTCGCACCGGCGCAGCGGATGAATTTGCCGGTTGTAGTCCTGGTGCAGCCTCAGTACGACGGTTCTGCTTGCTGCGCTTTATAGGCAGCAGGCATGCGACTGGCAAAGCCAAATGCCTCCAATTGCAAAAGCGACCGTTGGCGGCGAGGATAAAGGAAACGAGAATACCCGCCCACGCCCCTTCAAAAACCTTCTGCCCGGTCCGGCTGGCAACATAAGCCTTCCTTTCGAGAATTTTGGCGTGCAACAGACTGGCGTGCCGGCTCGATAGGAAGCGCCGAAAATTCGGACTCCCGAGCAGAAATTCCCACATGCGCATCGTTTCTTGGTTGGAGGCGACGTTCCCGAACCCCGCGTTGTTTCCGTGGATTCGATAGGCCGCCAAAGCATCGGGCAGATAAGTCACGCCAAAACGAAGCGCTCCGGCAAGCAGTGCACCATCCACCGCCCCGCCCACTTCAGGCGGCAGCGGGAATAGGTCCTCGACACAACTCCGGCGGACACAACAGGTATTTGGCACGCCCCAGAAACGCCCCCGCATCTTCGGCAGACGATACAAAAAGCCAGCGTCCCCGCATTCATCCAGCGTCAGAAGCAGAGGCTCGGCTGGGTGTTGCTGTTCCCATGGAAAATTTAGGGCACGGCCGTATGGGTCCACATAGCTGACCTCGTGAACGACGCCGCCAATGCTGGAGTCTTCTTCGAGGCAATGTAGCACGCGCTCCAGCTTGTCGAGTTCCCAATAATCGTCGGCATCCAAATGACAGACGATCTCGCCGCTCGACAAAGAAAGCGCTCGACCGAAAGCCGCCGCCTTGCCAGCATTTTGCTGATAGACGTAGCGGACTTCCGGAAATTGCTTCATCAATTCAGGAGTGCCGTCGGTTGAGCCGTCGTCGACGACGACGATCTCGTCGGGCGGACGGGTCTGGTTCAACACGCGTCCCAGGCACTGCGGCAAATAGCGGGCGTAATTGTAAGTGGCAATCAGAGCTGAGACCCGCTCACTCACGGCCCATCCTCCAGGAGTTTAGCCAGCATGCCTTCGATAGGCCCACAAACGTCCTCAATCGGCTCACTCATCCAGCACGGTCCGAGCGCGTTCGTCCGCGCTCACAATAGTGCTTCTGTGCAGACCCAGCGCATGCCGCAACTTAAATGTGCTCTTCAAGATCCAATACCAAGCCTGGCTCGCGTAGGTGCCGAGAAAAAAAGTGAACGGCACGTGCCAGCGGCGGGGTTTGTCTTCCACGCGCCCATCGATGAGCCGGTGTGTGGCGTGTTCGATCGTGTAAAGATGCCATTGACCGCCGGCAAGAGCACGATTCCGTTTGGATTCGGCGTCTATCCGCAAGCCTTCGAGCCCTGCCGGATGATACGAGTGGTCATGATTCTGGTGGATGGCAAGCACGTCCGCGGTGGCGTCGACGACCGGCGCTCCCATCGAACGAGCCCTCCAGACCAGCCAGTGATCCCAATACACTCGCCCGATCACGAAAGGCGGCATCTGCGAATATAAGCCGCGCGAGAAAACGAAATAATCCACGGCTGCCTGCGAATGCATTTTGCCGGCGCGCAGAGCCTCCTCACGTAAATGCATTTGCCAAGACGGCTCGGCAAAATTAATGGGACCTTCTATCGGGGTATCCCACCTCTGGCCGATCATCAGGAAGGTCTTCGAGCAATCTGCGGCGGCAGCAACCTCTCGAGCGAACGAGTCTAGAAATATGATGTCGCAATTCGCATAGCAAAGCAGATTATGCCGCGCCATCTCTTGTGCGCGGGCAAACATATCGTCCAGCCGAACGCTGCCATATTCGCTACGGAGCACGTCCGGCACGTGACGAATTCCGAGTTCGGCGGCAACTTCGCGGCCCCCCGGAACGTCCCCAAAAAGGATTACCTCACAATCCGGATGGAGCAGCGTCCAGCTGTGAAGCGCATTCCGCTGTCTCGTCAGATCGTCGCCCCGAAACGGTTTGGCAGTGGTGAAAAGCGTCAACATGCGCTTTTGACCTTTGGGAACGAGCGATTGAATGCTACCTCGCATTCACTTTCTCCCAATTCCACAAGACAAACTTCGGAAGGAATGTTGAGCACGCCGCTCCACTCATCAAGAACGTGTTGAAAATTCGGCGTAGCCACAATCATCTCCGGCAGGCAATCCCAAACGTCGAAGCGTTCGCCATCTTCCCAAATGGTTACTTGCCAAAAATAGGGGCCGGGACGCAACGGTAGACACGGGAACGTATACGATATTCTATGCAGCCCGGGCTGCAAGTGAAGGCCATCCGTGGCTCGGCCCCATAAAAGCTCGCGATCGGCAGTGAACAGGGCAATACCGTGATGCCCGCGATGAAGAGTGCGATCGAGCCAGAGATCGAAATGTACCGTAACCTGTCCTACGGAATCGAGACAGTAAGGGCCTGCCGCTTCCATTGGGCAGTCGAAATGCCACTTCAGAAATCGCGTCCCGGTCCCGCGCTCTCTAGCTTCCTGCGGTTCCATATCGCCCCGTGACATTGCGCTTTCGTAGGCGCTCGCGACCTCAGCGGTTGGGCCATCCATGCGCAGCTTTCCGGAATCGATCCACAGGACGCGAGAGCACAGGCGGCGAACTTGATTCATCTGGTGGCTCACAAAGAAAATGGTGCGACCTGCCCGCGCCACCGTGTGCATCTTGCCCATGCATTTCTTTTGAAAGGCAAGGTCCCCCACAGCCAGCACTTCATCCACCAGCAGAATTTCCGGCTCCAAATGGGCCGCCACGGCAAAGGCCAGCCGCGTCTGCATGCCGCTGCTGTAATGCTTCAGCGGAGTGTCCAGAAATTCGGGAATTTCCGCGAAGGCCACGATCTCGTCGAACTTACGCAGGATTTCCCGCCGCTTCATGCCCAGAATCGCGCCGTTGAGAAAAATGTTCTCGCGCCCGGTCAGTTCGGGATGGAATCCCGTGCCGACCTCGAGCAGGCTGCGCACCGACCCCCAAATCTCCGCGGAGCCCGCGGAAGGCTCGGTTACGCGCGAAAGAATTTTGAGCAGAGTGGTCTTACCGGCCCCGTTGCGGCCGATCACGCCGATGACTTCGCCCTGCTGCACCTGGAAGCCGACGTCGCGTAGCGCCCAAATCTCTCCGCGTTCGGATACGCCGCTTCGGTCCTTGTGCCAAAGCTGCGCCGGCGAGCGCAAGATTTCCTCTATGCGGTCGCGCAAAGCCAGATACCGCTGCCGCGGGGCAATCCGGTAGCGCTTCCCGAGCCCGCTCACGCGAATGGCGGGATTCAAATCCGAGCCTCCAGGCATCGGCAAGCCCGATTCCTCGTCGTCACAACCTCATACCACATCGGCAATCCTGCCTTCCGTTCGGCGAAAATAGGAAAGTCCGCTCAGTAGCACCAGCATCATCGCTCCGGCAGATGCTCCAATCAGCGGTCCGGGAGCCACTCCTTGGCCGGTAAGCGCCCAGCGAAAGCCCTCGATCACTCCGGCCATCGGGTTCAGCCCATATATCCAGCGCCAGCGCTGCGGAACCAGCACGGTGGAATAAGCCACCGGCGATGCAAACATCCAAAATTGAATGAGAAAGGGAACCACATAACGCACATCTCTATAGATAGCGTTCAGCGCAGAAAGCCACAGGCCGAAGCCCAAGGCGGTGACAACGGCGAGCAACAGGAATGCCGGCAGCAGAAGCACGGCACGTCCCGGCACGATTCGATAATAGGCCATCAACACGATCAGCACGCCGAAAGCGGCGGCGAAGTCCACCAGGCCGGAGAGCACGGCCGAGAGGGGCAGCACCACGCGCGGAAAATAGATTTTGGTGATCAGCCGCTGCTGCTCAACCATGATGTTGGTGGCGGTTTGCAACGACGTGGCGAAGTAGCCCCAGGGCAAAAGGGCGCAATAGTAGAAAACCGGATAGGGCAATCCATTGGTCGGAAGCTTGGCCAGCTTTCCAAAAAAAAGGCTGAAGACCAGCATCGTCAAGAAAGGCTGCAAGACGGCCCAAGCCAGCCCAATGACCGTCTGCTTATAACGAACCTTGATGTCGCGCCAGACGAAAAAGTAAAGCAGTTCGCGGTAGGCCCATAACTCGCGCAGCCGGAAGTTCAGCGTCCCGTGCGACGGGCCGATTCGCACCGGCGCCGATGCGCCAATCTCGGCTGGAAAAGCTGTGGCCATTCGTTCTTCGCCTACTTCATCGCTCCCGCGAAAAGCGTGCTTAAACCGCTCGTACGCCTTGGATCTGCTCTCTTTCCGCGGATACCATCTCTTCCAAAATTCCCGGCAATTTCCGGGTGATCTTCCAATCCGGGTAATGCGACTTCAGCTTATTTAAATTCGAGATGTAGCAAATGTGATCGGCCTTGCGCGGCTGCTCGCGATACTTGTGAACGATCTTGCGTCCGGTGATCTCTTCCACCAGGGCAATCGCCTCGATAACCGAGACGCTGTTCTTGCGCCCGCCTCCCAAGTTGTAGACTTCGCCGGGCCGCGGTTTCCGCGCGAACTCCTCGAAGGCGCGCACCGCATCGTAACTGTGGACGTTGTCGCGCACCTGCTTGCCCTTGAACCCAAAAATCGTATAACTCTCGCCGCTCATCGCCACTTTCACCAGATAGGACAGAAAGCCGTGCAGTTCCACGCCGGAATGCTGCGGCCCGGTCACGCAGCCGGCTCGGAAAATCCCCACGTTGAGCCCAAAATATCTTCCGTACTCCTGCGCGTAAATATCCGCCGCCGCTTTGGAAGCTCCAAAAAGGGAGTGCAGCGTACGGTCGATCCGGCACGATTCGTCAATGCCGTCGAAATCCTCCGGGTCTGCGTAGTCGTAGCGCGTGGGCAGCTCTTTCAAACGTCTCTCGTTGGGCGCTTCGCCGTATACCTTGTTGGTGCTCAAAAAAATAAATGCGGCATCGGGACAATGCTCGCGGACGGCTTCAAGCAGATAGATCGTTGCCGCGGTATTCACTTCGAAGTCGAGCAGCGGAATTTCTGCCGCCTTGTCGTGGGAAGGCTGGGCCGCGCAATGCAACACCACGTCAAAACGCTCCTGGGCGAACACGTCGAAAAGCCGTGCCCGGTCGCGCAAGTCCATATCAATGTGCGTAAATCGCCTGGTGCCTTCTCTCAACCTGCGCAAGTTCCACTGCGTATCCCCGGAAGCGCCAAAAAAGATGCGCCGCATGTTGTTATCGATCCCGGTCACGCGATGGCCCAGCCGGTCAAAATATTCCGCGGCTTCCGAGCCAATCAGGCCGTTGCTGCCGGTAACCAGGATGTTCCAGGTTTTCACGCGATCTTTCCCACAACCGAAGCTGTTCGGCCGATGATAGCCTCTACGCTCTCACCTGCAAGGCCGGCCAGGCGCGCTGCCGATCCAGACGGGCTTCGCCATCGCTCGTCGGGCGCTCGGCTAAGCGTCCAGCTTCAAATCTTCTTTCCTTGAATTTTCTTTTTGGCTGCCGTTGGTACCGTACGCATAGGGGTAATATCGATACGAATAGTAGTAGTTCGGCGAGCTGGCATCCACGGCGTTCAGCACCACCCCCAGCACCCGCGATTTGACGCTATGGAGCAAGTCCCGCGTGCGCATGAACGCTTCCTTGGGCGTCTCGCCGCTGCGCACCACCAGAAGCACGCCATCCGCCAGCGCCGACAAAATGACCGCGTCGGTGGCGGCCATAATCGGCGGAGAGTCGATCACGATGAATTTATAGCGCTTGCGCAGCTCGGCAATCATCTGCCCCAATCGGTGCGAGGAGAGCAGATCGGCGGAGTTGGGCGGAACCGGTCCGGTGGGAATTGAGTGCAGGTTGCTGATGGCCGGGTGCGGGACAGTAACCACGTCCAGCGAACTGACTCCCGCCAGATACGAGCTTAACCCGACGTGCTTGGTATCGTTCATATGCAACGCTCGGCTGATGCCCGGCTTGCGAAGATCGCCATCGATCAGCAGCGTCTTATCGCCAAGCTGCGCGAGCGTCACGCCAATGTTCACGGACGCCGTCGTCTTGCCTTCATGAGGCAGGGCGCTGGTTACCAGAATGACCTGCGGGGGATGATCGGCCTGCGAAAGCAAAAGCGAAGTGCGCAGGGCGCGGAAGGCTTCCGAAATCTGCGATTGGGGCTCGGAGTGAGAGAGCAACGCCAGTCCTTCGTGATATCCATTACCGGAGCCGTGCAGGAGCTTCTGCAGCCGGTTCCGGCGAGCGCCGTTGGTGCTGATAAATGCCGGCACCACGGCGAGAGACGGCAGGCGGGATAAGGTCTTCACATCGTCCGGGTTCTTGACGGTATTATCGAGATATTCGCGCAGCAGAGCGAGCCCCACGCCGCCGACGAGGCCAACCAGAATGGCCAGCGTGATATTGCGCGACTTGTTGGGACGAGCGGGAGCCGTGGGCACCAGGGCCGGATCGACGATGCGAATGTTGCTGGAACGCAAACCCGCGCTGATGCCGGCTTCCTTGAGCTTCTGCAACAAACCATCGTAAAGCTGCTTGTTGGCCTCGGCTTCGCGTTTCAAGATGTTGTACTGCACCATCTTGTCGGCCATGGCCGCGGTATCGTTCTTTTGCTGAGCCAGGGCCTGCTGCAGCAGGACTTCTCGCTGGCGCGATCCCCGGTATTCCGCCTCGAGCTGATTTCCGATGTTCTTTTTTTCGTTTTCGATCAGAGTTTGAATATCCTTCAGCTGCGCCTCGAGCCGGACCACCTTGGGAAATTTCGGCCCGTACTGATTCAGGGCCTCGGTATATTGCTCGCTCAAATCGGCCTGGCGCTTGAGGCTGTCCTGCAGGACCGGGCTCTCTCGCACGGCGGGAAGAGCGTCATAGTTACCCGCTTCGGCCAGCTGATAGATGGCCTCTTTGCTGATCCGATCGGCTTGCGCTTCGGTCAAGTCGCGGTTCAGGTCGGCCAGCTTTTGCGTGGTGACGTCCTGCTTTTCGTCCAGGGTCCAGATTTGATTGTCGCGTTCGTATTTGATCCTGGCGTCTTCGGAGGCCTCCACCTTGGCCTTCAATTCATCCAGCTGATTGGCCAGCCAATTGGAGGCCTGAGTTGTGGCTTCGTAGCGGCTGCGGAAATTCTGCTCGATGAAATTGTTTACGTGCGTGTTGACGATCAGCGCCGCCAGCTTCGGATCCGTGGTCGCAAAGGTAACGTCCAGCAACCGGCTGTTGGGCACACGTTTGACCGACAATCCTCCGAGAAACGCTCCCAGGGCGGGGGGAGGCGATATGAGCCCATCGCTTGGCGCCGCGACGGGCAGAGTTCCCGGCTTGAGGGGCTGTCCACCGAATCTCGGGTCCTGATCGAGGTTCAGAGACTTGACCGTCTGGATGCCGAGCGTCTCGCTGACCAAAATTTTGGATTGGGTCTCGATGTAATCTTCCAAATCCTGGTAAAGGTCGTAGGGATCGTTTCCGCCAAAAGGCAAAAAATTGGTGTTCTCCCGGTCGATCTCGATCCGCGTGGTGGCCTCGTAAACGGGCTGGATGCGAAAGGTGGCGATGGTCACGATGGTGACCAGGGCCAAAAGGAAGGAGACGATCAGCCACTGATGCTTCCGCAGAATCATCAGGTAGTCGAGCAGATGCGATTCGCGCGGGGCCATCTCCAGCGTGATGTAGGGCGTCCGCGGTGCCAGGCCATCGAGGGCGGCTCCGTGATCCTTGGTAATCAGATTTGTTTGTTCATCCATTCTCGCTGAACTCTTCCTCGCCAGGGACGGACGCTTTATTGCACCCGGATGATCGCGGCTCCCGTAGCAATGGCGATGGCGATTTCGGCTGAGCGGCGCAGCGCATGCTTACCCGTACTGTCCGGCACATAAAGGATGTCATTCCTCTCGAGCGTAAGGTCCTCGCTCTTGAGCGAGAGTATCTTCCTGACGTCCACCGGCAACTGGCGCCTCTGGGCGCTTCCGGGAGGCTGTCGCAAAATCACGGCGCTGCCCGGCTTTGCCGTCGGCGACAACCCCCCTGCCAAGGACACGATCTTGAGAACGGTCAATTGCTGGCGATCCGTCTCCATCGCGAACCCCCCGGGCCGCTGCACCGCCCCGACGGCATAGATCACGCCGGAATGAGGCACGGTTACGACGTCCCCTCCATACAGCGGGATGTTGAATTTCGGGTCGCCACTGTCGAGCAGGTCGTTCAGATCGATTGATATCGAGTCCTTGCTCTCGGTCCCGGCCCCTTGGCTAACTGCCTGCGGGTTCGCAGCTGGATCGGATGCCGCGGGACTGTTCGCCGGATTGTTCGCGAGGGTGTTCGCCGGGTTGCTCGAAAGACTGGCCGGATCGGGGCTGCCCGGATCAGGAGTCCCGGGGTCGGAAGTTGCGGGATCGGGAAAACGCCGCACTCGCGTGATCAGCACTTTGCTGCCCGCGTCATCGGTGATGCCGCCCGCTTGTGAGAGCACCTGTAGCAAGGTCATCTGATGCACAGCCTGGAGCGTGAGCGGCGTTCTCACCGCCCCGATGACGGTGATCGGTTCGCTATGTTGCTCCTTCACCGTGACCGTGATCTGCGGATGCGTTACCAGCCCATTGGACTGCAATAATTCCGCCAGCTTGTCTTGCAACTGAAATGCGGTGAGGCCGGCGGCCTGCACCTTGACGGGAACCAGGGGGATGCTCACAAAGCCGGATTCGTTGACCCGCACTTCACGCGAAAGTTCAGGCACATCAAAGACTTCGATCCCTAAAAGATCGCCGCCGCCAATGACGTAGTCGCCTTGCCTGGACTTGTCCGCAAGCGCCAGCTCAGCGATGCGCTCGTTGGTCTGCCGGGCCGTCTCCATCTTTTGTAAATCTGTTACTTGGCCCGCGTCTGGCGCTTTCTGTGAGAATGCAACGCCAGGAGCCAGCAAGAAAAAGCAGAGGATAGCCCAGCGGCGAACCGCTCGGCTTCGCCGGCCGGGTACACGAGTACGTTTAGAAAGCATTGGACGAACCCACCACGCGGCTGAAATTATACCGTCGAGACTGTACGGGTCACGTTCAATTTTGACGCTTGTTTCGCATGGGTGCTGTAGGGACTTTCCGGTATTTTCGCGGTGGGGCAAGTGGCCAAAGCCGCCAAGGTGAGAAATATCAGGGCATTCGCGGGAATATGCAGGTTAAAGTCCACCAAACTATGGGCCAGCAGTGCGAAGCAAGCCGCCACCGCGCCGAGGTGTAAAGCCAGATCCAACCGATTATCGGCGAGAGCAATGCGCCGCCAGGCTCCCAGAAGCAGGAGCACCAAAAAGCTTAGGCCTATCATTCCGCCGACGATGCCGGTCTCGGCGAGGCCCTCGACGTAATCGTTGTGGGTATGGCTGACGATCGCCCCATCGTAGAGAGTCTCGTATCGGGGAAAAACCTCTTTGAGCGTTCCGAGTCCCGTTCCCATTACGGGGTGGTCCAGGAAAATTCGCCAGGAGTCGCGCAGCATCTCGGCGCGTCGTGCTTCGGTGACTTCCAGCTGGCGGTAGGACTCGAATCGGTCCAATGCGCGGCCGGCGCCGAGCCAGGCTACAAAACCGCCGGCCACCAGCAACAGCACCGCGCCCGCAACCAGCTGCTTCCCGGCGTGACCGCGCAAAACCGCCAGAATGAAGAGCAGGCCAAGCTCCAGGAAAAATGCCGCAATCCCGCCGCGCGAAGCGGAGAGAAAGAGCGCGCCGATGGGCATCAGGGTCAAGACCCCCAGCAAGGGCAACCGGTCCCGCTCCTCCGCTCGCAAGAGCAGGAGGGAAAGTCCCAAGGGAATGATCAACTCCACAAGACCCGCGAAGTGATTGCGATTCACGTACGGCCCGAAAGGAATTCCGCCATAGCGCATTTCGCGGAACCAATAGAGTTTTCCGTTGAACGTGAAGTGCTGCAGAATCCCAAAGACGGAGACGGCAAATCCCAAAGTGAGTAGAAACCAGGCGAACGCGCGCCAGTGCCCGAGCGTCTGAAAAGCCTGTACAATTACGAAGAACAAGAGCGCCAGCGCGGAGAGTTTGAGGATTTCGATCCTGGTCGGAAAGGCGACGGCGGTGATTCCCGCGTGGTATTGCACCATGGCCCATAGCCACAAGGCCGCCAGCGGCCAAAACAATGGATGCCAGCGCACGCGCGCCGGCCTTCCCTGGGCAAAAAGCAATCCCCACCACACCAAGAGCACGGCAGCCCCGATCTCCAAAACCGCTTCCGACCAGGGTTCAACCACGCCATGGGCGAAGACGCCGAACGCCAGCAAGGCGCAGATGCCAATTCGCAGGGCCTTCATTGGAGCTTCCCTGCGCCGTGACCCACCGGCACGAGCGTGACGTCATCGATCCAGGCCGTTCCCCGAATCTTGTTCCCGAGCTTATCGCTGCGCGTACGCCTCAGCACGACTTGCAACAAACTCGTATCGGGACCTGTAACGATCTCTATTTTCTGTTGCGCCCAATTCTGTGAGCCCACCAGATTGGCCGTAGAACGCACGGCGGTTCCGGGCCGTGAGACGTCGCGGATATCGAAATGTATCCCGCTGTCGGTGGTTAAATCGTCGGTCCGGAAGAATGCGCTGAAGCGGTAACCTGTGGAAGGCGAGACCGGCACATACTGCCACACGTTCTCGAAATCAACATTGGTCTGGCCATCGAAATCCACCCGCAGCGAGCGCCGTCCCGAATGTAGATCCTCTTCGTCCCACCTCATCTCCGCGCCTTCGATGGGGAGGAAGCGCCAGTCGAAGCCCCCGTCCAGCGGATCGTTTTCGAATCCGCCATTCCACACCAGCGATCCACCGGCGTCCGATTCTCGCGGCACGGCCGCGGCCTGCAGCGCCTGGCTCCAAACAACGCGTGCCTCATCCACATGTCCGGTGGCGATCAGCATGTCCAGCAGCGGAAAAGCCTCCGCTGCTGAAAAGGAGTCATGGTGAGCGGCAATCCGCTTCCACACAGCCATTGCCGGCAGGGGCTCCCTGGCCTGCACGAAAAATTGGATCGCTCCCCAATTCTCGTCCGGCCTGTCGGGCAAAACCGCCTTCAGAATTTGATCGATATCGCGGGTGCTGCGCCAGCAAACCGAGATGGCGGATACGGTCAGCTTCGAATCGACGGCCAGCGCGTCATGAATCTGTTGAAAGGCCTCCGGCACCCTGCCTTGCCGCAAAAGGAAGTTTCCAAACCGCCAGGCCGCATCCGCCGAAATCGGGTAGAGTTCCCGGGCCTTTCGAAAAGCCTGCTCCGCGGCGGCCACATCGCCGGCGCTCTCGTAAGCTCCGGCAAAATCCATCCAGTAGAAAGGAGAGCCGGGATTGAGAGAAGTGGCGCGCCGATAATAGTCGAGGGCTAACGGCAGATCGGAGCTTTGGAAATCCAGCTGCCGGTAGCGAGCCAGTTCATACCAGCGATCGGCGTTCGAGGATTCGGTCTGGGCCGCCCGAAGCCACTGCGCTGGGTCTGTGGATCCCGCCCAGTGTGCGGAAACCGCGTGGTGAGCTCCCGAAATCGCCAAGAAGCCTGCCGCGGCGGCGATCGCGGCAAATGCCAGCCATCGCCAAATCGGATTGATCTCCGCAGTGGACATCCGCGTCTCGTCGTGGTGGGATGTATCACAGCTCAAAGGGCTGCGCAAAGATTATGAGGCCGCTGTGAGAATATCCGATGAACGGATTTGCTGCCGATAGAAGCGCTAGCCGGCCCGAGATACTCGAGAACGCTAGGGGTAGAGGCAAGCCTATCGAACTTCGATCAACCCGGCTTCCAGGAGGTCGCTCAGCAAGGCCAGCAGGTCGCGTTGGCACCGCTCGGGCTCGACGTCGTATTCTCGCACTAAAATCGCCTGTATATCCGCTACCTTGCAGGGGGTTTGCAGCAGCTGCCAAATCTGTGCGCCAACCGGGTCAAGCCCGTAATAAATGCCCTTTTTTGTATTCAGAATGGCCGCCTCTGCGCCCAAACTGCAAGACACCTGATCCGTTGTCGCCGCAACAACCGATTCCTCGGAAAAATTCATTCCGCTACCCGGCTCCGAACTCTAACGATTCCCGGCCACCACGCAGGGAACGCTGAACAAGTCTCGCCTTTTCTTAACTCGAATGGCCGGGGCAAAAAGAAAGGCCCCGCGAAAATTCGCGGAGCCTTAACCCTAGCGACGGCTAGCCTACGATTCACTTCTTCTTCGCCGGCGGCCGTTGATTCACCTTCGTATCGATGCCCACGCCCATGGCCTGCAACGCTTCCAAGCCCTGTTTAGCCTGTGCGCCCCATGGTCCGTTCGGGTCCAGCTGTATCGCTTTCTGATAAGCCTCCTGGGTTCCGGGCTGCAACACAGGCACCAGTTTGTCGCCGTCCTGCTTGAACTCCATCGTATTCACCAGCGCCGCTCCCAGCAGATACCAGGCCTGCGCGTTATTGGGATCCGCCGCGGTGGCCTTCTTCAACGGGTCCACGGACTCTTTGATGCGTCCGCTGTTATAAAGTCCGATGGAGAAGTTCCGCCAGTACATGGCCGTATTCATGGGATCTAGTTCGATGGCCTTCTGATATGCGGTTAACGCGTCGTCCACCTTGCCGGTCCTGGCCAGCGAATTCCCCAAATTATTGTAGTAACTCGGATCTGGCTTCAGCGCCACTGCCTTGGCGTAGGTATCCGCGGCGTCGGAGTACTTGTTATCGGTCTCGTAAGCTTCGCCAAGTTTCGCCAGAACGATGTTCCGGTTCGTATCGGTATCGCCCATTTGTGCAAGAGCGGCATTCAACTCGGTGATTGCCGTTCCCGCGGGCTGATCGACTTGCGCCTGAGCGGACGCTTGTTGATCCTTGGGCATCTTGTCCAGCTGAGCCCGCGCCTGTTTGGCCTGCTCCAAAGCCGCGGTGCCCGCGTCGAAATGCTGCTTCATGGCGGCGAACTTGGCCTTGGCCTCTTCGTTCTTCTTCGCCGCTTCAGCCTGATCTTGCGTTTGCTCCTTCTGCAATTCCTTGAAATTGAAGTCCTGCTGCGTATCTTGCCCGGCCGTAAGGTTCACGATTTGCGAATACGCAACCTGGCCGTTTACTTTGATATCGACCGAGTAGCTCCCGGCCGGCAAGTTGCCGCTCCGGTAGCGCCCTCCCGAGTCCGCGCTCAACGTAACCACCTGGCCTGTGGTGCTATTTCGCAGCGCTAACATAGCGCCGTTGAATGGATTGCCCGAACTATCCAGCACCGTCCCATGTATTTTCGCCGGCTTCTCTTGTGCCACCGCGGTGATTGCAAGCCCCACTGCGAGCGATAGCACGCAAACGAAGACCATTGCTATCTGAGTTCTCTTCAGCTGGTTCATGGTCTACCTCCTCCTCCTGCCGGCGGTGCGCCGGATCCATGCTATTGATGTGCTCCCATTATCTCTTAACCACATTATCTTGCAACCCGTGTCCGGTAGGGTATCGGATCGGGGACCCCCGCTTCGGCAAACGCCTGCAGCCTCAGCCGGCAACTGTCACATACTCCGCAGGCCTCGTCCTCATATTGATAGCATGACCAGGTAAGGTCCAGCGGCGCGCGCAGTTCCATTCCCTTCTTGACGATGGCGCTTTTGCGCATTCCGATCACAGGCGTTTCTATGGTGATCTGCGTCTCGGGCCGCGTGCCCATGTTCGCCAATTGTTCAAACACGCGGTAATACTCGGGACGGCAATCCGGATAACCCGAACTGTCCTCTGCGACGGCGCCGATAAAAATAGCGTTCGCTCCAATCACCTCGGCCCAGCTCACGGCCACGGAAAGAAAATGAGCGTTACGAAAGGGCACGTACGTCACCGGGATGGAACTCCCGCCTACCGGCGCATTCGCTTCGCCCTCCGGCACGCGAATGCTCTCCTCGGTCAGCGCCGAGCCGCCAATTTGCTTGAAGTGATCGAACTGCGCGACGAGCCGTTCGCCTACCCCAAAAAATTCGGCGATGGCCTCGAACGCTTCGCGCTCTCGCCGCTCGGTACGTTGCCCGTAACTGGCGTGCAGAAAAGCCAGCCGATGCGAGGTTTGCGCCATGGCCGCGGCGACGCACGAATCCATCCCCCCGCTAACCAGAACCACCGCCTTGGATTTTTCCGCCATCCCCGGCTTAAACGCCACGCTCGGACGGATGCCAGATGAATTTGTGCAACTGCAACCCGAGTCGTACCGGCAGCCCGTCGGCCAGCACCCATTCCGCAAGCAGGCGCGGCTCCAATCCTTTCCATGATCCATTGGGGTCCGGAAACACCGGCGAAAACAGGACCTGCCGCACACGCCGCGGCAATTCGTGCCGGGTGGAGAAGTCCTTGGCGAATTCATAATCGCGCCGGCTGCCGATCACAAATTTGATCTCGTCCTTGCTGTCCACCACCTTGAGATTGTCCATCGCGAATGTGCCGCTTTCCCCCGAATCCGGGCACTTTACGTCCACGATTTTCACCACTTCCCGCGGCAACGAGCCTACGAATCGCTCACCGCTCGTCTCTACCAGAACCGTGTACTGTTCGGCTGTCAGCCGCTCCGCTAGCGCAATCGCTTCCGGCTGAAGCAAGGGCTCGCCCCCGGTCAGTTCCACAAGCGAAGGTTCAGGTGCTGGCGAGGCCTGGGACGCCGGGCCATTCGCATCGGGCGCGATCTTCCCGGAAAGTGCGTGCACTCGCCCGAGCACCTCATCGATGCTCATTTTCGTTCCGCCATGAAACGCGTATGCCGTGTCGCACCACGTGCACCGCAAGTTGCATCCGGTGAAACGCACGAAGATACAGGGAAGCCCCGCATACGTGCTTTCCCCTTGAATCGAGCGGAAGATTTCCGTGATCACCATTAGGAACTCCCGTGCCGCCGGGATTTGCGCTTGTGATAATAGCGCACCATCAACACCGCGGCGACGAACGCAGCCGCAGCACCGAGAAATGGTGCCGGGTGAATTGGCGCGCCTATGTGGTGCAGCAGAATCACATAAGCAATGCCCACCAAAACCGCGGGAATGACAATCAGGAGATAGGCGCGGCGCATTTCACGATCCGGTCACGGCGTGTAGGTGGCCGAAGTCTCGTCGGTCTCCCACACGGTGACGCTCTTGATTCGAGGAGCATGGGACATCCGGCGCATCTCTTTGGAAGTCTCGTCGTACAGAAATTTGGCGATATTCTCAGCGGAGGGGTTAATGGCGTCAAATGGCGCCTGGTCGTTCAGGAATTTGTGGTCCACGTCCGCGATGAGCTCGCGCAGGATTTTCTTCAGGTGCGCGAAATCGAAAAGCAGCCCGATCGAATCGAGCTGTTCGCCCTCGACGTTCACCCGCACGCGATAGTTGTGCCCGTGCGGATTCTCGCACTTGCCCTTGTATCCTCGCAGGGCGTGCCCGGCAGAAAAAGTCTCTTCCACGCTGACTTCGAACATTCGCTTTTTGGCTGATCGGCCGGCCCGGAGAGGTTTTTCGCGCTAACTCGGCGCCTGCATGAAGCGTTGAACTTCAGCGATGTCCCGGGTGAGGCTATATTCCGGCAGCGATTCGATGAAAATTTTACCATACTGCATGCGCTGAATGCGGTTATCCAGGATCGCCAGCACCCCGCGATCGGTCCGGGTGCGAATCAACCGGCCGAAGCCCTGCTTCAGCGCCAGCACCGCCTCCGGAATCTGATATTCGGCAAAAGCATTGCGGCCTTCCTCGGTGAGAGTGCGCACCCGCGCCGCCACCACCGGGTCGGTGGGAACGGCAAACGGCAGCCGGTCGATGATCACGCAGGAGAGCTGCTCTCCGGGCACGTCCACGCCTTGCCAGAAGCTGGAAGTAGCGAAGAGCACCGCCCCCGGAGTCATCCGGAAACGCTCCAGCAGCGCCATGCGCGGCGCCGTACCTTGCAGAAGCAAGGGGAACTGCACGCGCCCGCGCACCAGTTCGAACACCTGATTCATCTGCCCGTAGCTGGTGAACAGGCAAAAGGCCCGCCCTGCCGTCAACTCCAGCAAGCGCGCAATCTCTTCCGCCGCCTTGCGCGCGAATCCCGCGTCGCGCACGTCCGGCAGGCCCGCGGGAATATAGAGCAACGCTTGCCGGGCATAATCGAATTCGTGCGGCAAGACGGTTTCCTGCGCCACCTGAATTCCCAGCCGCTGCTTCAGAAAATCGAAGCGGCCGCTCACCGCCAGGGTTGCCGAGGTCATTACAATCGTGTCGAATGCTTCGAAGAGGTTCTCGCGCAGAATGGAACTCACGTCGATGGGAGTCGCGGTCACAAACACGCCTTTGCCGCGCCGCTCCAGCCAATAGACGTAATTCTTTTCATTCGATTCGAAAAGGAACTCCGTCTCTCCCTGCAGCTCCGCCAATCTGCGCGCGATCACCAGCAACTCCTCCGGCTTGGAAGGCAGCGCCGCGATATCCGTCTCCAGTGCCTTCAAAGCGGCTTTCAATTCCTCGTAAGAACCGCGGTTTCGCCCCACAAAAGCCGCGCGCGCGCCCGGCTCGAACGCGGAGCGCCCTTCCTGCGGAGGCAATAACCCGAAAAAGTCGTGGGTCTTTTCCCGCAGCCGGTTCACCCGCCGCAGCAGCGGGGGCTTGCCTAGCTGCGTAACCCGCATGGCCTGCTCGGCATCGCGAGCCAGTTCCTCGAAACGGTAATTCGACACTTGCCGCCCGAAGTAATCGCTGGCCACGTCTTCGATCTCGTGCGCTTCGTCGAATATCACCGCCGAGTATTCCGGCAAAATGCTGCCAAAGTCGTCCTGGCGCAGCGCCAGGTCGGCGAAAAACAAATGGTGATTGACGATGATCACATCCGCATTCTGGGCGCGCCGGTGCATCGCCGTAACGAAGCAGCGCTCGAACTCCACGCACTTCTGTCCCGTGCAAGCTTCCCGCCGCGCGTCGAGGCGCGCCCAAAGTTCGGCATCGTCGGGCAGAAAACTGAGTTCCGCGCGGTCGCCGGTATCGGTCAAACGCTCCCAGTCGCGGATCTGGCCGAACCAATCCAGTTCCTCCAGTCCCTTCAGAACCGGCTGCCCCTCCATCTGGTGCACTTTATGCCGGCAGAGGAAGTTGGCGCGGCCTTTCATCACCGCTACTTTCAGATCGGGGGCAAAATGCTTCTGCACAAAGGGGACATCCTTGGTGTAGAGCTGCTCCTGCAGCGACTTGGTGGCTGTGGAAATCACTACCCGCCGCCCGCTGCAAATCGCCGGTATCAGATAGGCCAGCGTCTTCCCCGTTCCCGTCCCTGCCTCGACGAGAAGATGCCGCTTTTTGCGGAAGGCGTCCTCGACCAGCTCGGCCATGGATAATTGCGAGCGCCGATGCTCGTAGCCGGCCGGCATGCATTTTTCGATCATTCCGCCGGGCCCGAATATGTCCGCCATGCTGGGTGAAGGTGTGTCTGAAGCAGAGGTCTTAACGGAAGGAGTCATGCGTCCGAACGAGGTCTCCGGCTGCAACCTTAACACAATGCTTCCGCGAACGCCCGAGCGCGACAATGGACGCGAAGATGTGCCGCTACCGCTCAATGTTAGACCGAAAAGAAAAGCGGGCGAAAACAAGCGGGCCATCTTCCTTGAAAAACGGCCCGCCGTTCGAGAAGGGCTTATTGTTCCGCGACCACGATCACGCCGGTACTTTCGTCGATATAAAAGATTTTTGTGCCGTTTATGATGGCCACGGTTTGCGATCCCAAATTCCCGGTCCCGTTCGAATTGCTGATGGTCACCGTGGCACTAAACGGCAAGTTGGGCGTCAAGCCCGCAGCCGAGCTCAAATCCGCCGTTCCGCTGGCGGATCCGCCGCTGGTTATGGTCGCCGACCCGGCGTCGTTGTAGACGGTGTTGTCCCCCGGATCTTCGCTGCCGAAGGCATATGTCCCGGCCGCCGAGGCTGCGGTGTATGTCTGGCTCGGCTGGAACTCGATCACGCCCTGCTGGGCATCCGCGTTAACTCCCACGACGAAGGCGGAAATTCCGTCTGTAGGCATCGTCACATAGAGCACGGGCAGATTATCGCTTGGATTGCCGAGCGCCACGCGGCCCGAAGCTGGATCGATGTTATACGCGACGTTGCTTAAAGAGGTCGTTGCGGCGCTGCTTCCTCCGCCATCGGAATACACCGTGCCCGAGAGTGTCCCGGTCTGTGCGCCGCCCGGCGTCGTCGTCAGCAAATCCAGATCAACGCTGGCGCTGCCGCTTGAATTACCAGTCGCGTGCAAAATGTAATTTCCCGAAAGAGCGGTCGCCGAGAATGAGTTTGCGGTAACGATGGCCCGGCCGGCGCTGGTTTCGAAGCTATCGGTTCCGATCAAGAACAGTTCCGACGGGTTGATCACATACACGGCCCAATTGAAGATATCGAAGCTGGCGGTTGTCCGTCCCGTCGTTGCGGAGATGGGATCGATACTGCCCGTATGATTTGGGCTGTTCGGAGAGTAAAAACCGTCAATGTTGATATCATCCACGCCGTTGCTAAGAGCACCATTGCTGTTGTCGAACGATCCGCCGGCAGTCAGGTGCACAAATGCATTGCCATTCGAGGCCCAGCCATCGACCCCGAACGCGTAATTCGCCTGCAGTGCGCTGAGCACAAAGGAGCTCGGAGCTTGCAGCCGGAGAATTCCCGAGCCCCGGCTTCCCGCGCCGCTGCTGCTGCTGGAATCGAATTCGATAATCCTGCCCTTGGAAGCTACGCCCGAAGTGATTCCGCTCACCGCGAAATGGAAGACAGTCGTCGTTCCGCTGGCATTCGTGAGCTGCAAGCACCCGCGGTGATCGGAGCCCACGGTATAGAGGCTGCCGCTGGACGTGAAGGTCAGATGCTGCGCGGAAACAGTATCGTTAACGTCCTCCTCGCCGCCGGTAACGGAGCCACTTCCGTTGGCGGCAAAGCTGGCGCCAATTAGAATCGGGGTACCCGCTCCGCTCCCTTCAAAGCCCTGCATCAGAAAGGCATAATGACCGTTGAGCAAAGACTCCTGCCCGTGTGACGCGCCCGAGCAACCATTGGCCACTGTCGAGGTTATGGTCAGCGTGTCCGACGCCGACTTGGTGTTATCCGCGATGGAAGTAGCCTTAATCGTAGCCTGGTTACTGGGGGGAGCCGTGGCTGGCGGAGTATACGTTACTGACGTGGTGGTGTTGCCAGTAAGCTGACCGCAGTTCGTTGAGGGAGGGCAGGTCAGCGTCCAGGTGACTCCGCTGTCGCTGGAATCGTTTTGGACGGCAGCATCGAAATTGGTGCCCGCCGTGCCGGCCAGCACGGAGCTCACTTGATTGATTGTGACCGTAATCGACGCGGCCGCAGTGATCGTGAACGCGTCTGAATCGGATTTCGTGGAATTTGACACGGAGGTCGCGGTAAGCGTTGGTCTATTGTTCGGCGACGAAGGCACCGACGTAGGAGGGGTATAAAAGATCGTATTCTGTGCCGCCGTCGCCAGCGTGCCGCACGTAGGCTGGCAATTGGCGCCATTGGCCTTCAGCGTCCAGGTAATTCCCGCATTGGCTGAATCGTTCTGCACGCTGGCGCTGAAAAGGATGGTGCCGCTGTCGGCGGGAACGGTCGTGACTTTGTTCAGGATCGATACGGAAATCGCCGCTTGCGAGAGCGTGAAGCTCTCGAAATCCGATGTAGAGCTCTTCGCGATCGACGTAGCGGTAAGTTTCGGTTGATTGTTCGGTGAGCTCGGCGTGGTTGCCGGAGGCGCGTAAGTGACACTCGTTGTGTTACTCCCAGACAAAGTACCGCACGCAGGCGAGCAAGCGCTTCCGTTGGCCGTGAGGCTCCAGCTGACCCCGCTATTGGTCGAGTCGTTCTGCACCGTTGCCGTTACCACAAATGGCTCAGTCCCTGCATTCACGGTGCTGACTTTGTTCGCGATCGTTACGGTCAGTGCGGGGCTGACCGTGAATGTGTCCGAGTCGGATTTGGAGGTACTCGCGACCGAGGTTGCGGTAAGTTTCGGCTGATTGTTGGGCGAAGCTCCCGCGGAAGCGGGTGGCGTGTAAGTCACACTCGTCTTAGTCGCTGCGGACAGAGCGCCGCAAGTTGGAGAGCAGCTCGAGCCATTGGCGGTGAGGCTCCAAGTGACGCCCTTGTTGCCGGAGTCATTTTGCACTGAGGCGCTGAACGAGACTGCCGCTGTGCCCGCTTGCACGGAGGTCACTTTATTGGCGATCGTCACACTTATGTTCCCGCCGCCGCCCGCTCCCGCGCTGCAGCCTGCCAGAGCCAGGATCGCCACCGTAATAATCGAAGGTAAAGTCAGTTCCGTGAAGCTTACTGGCGCAGGCCGAACGCCGTGCTTTATCTTCATCGGGGGGCTCCTTGGGCTCGGGGGTTGAGGTTGACCCGAAGCGGAAGGCCTGCGAAGAGGCCACTTACACGACACTTGACTAACTAGGATATTCTATATCCGTAATTTTATTTTCTTATTAATACACTGCGTTGTCCTTACGATAAACGCTAACGGTTAGGTTTATGAGCTGGATGTGTGGCCCTGGCCATGGAACGAAAGTTTGTTTTTGATACGGTATCTCCCCTATGCTACTTTCTTCGGCAGCCTTCTGAGACAGCGCGCCACCGTGAACTCGCTCCATGCCCAAGCTTTATAGCCCTTTGCCTTTGGCAACTGCGGTTTATCGTTACGCGGCTTACGGCGTCTCGATTCGCAGCGATGCCCCCTTGCCCCTCCCTCCACTGGCTACATCGGGGGTTTTCGAAATTGAGGTCCACAACAACAATGGGCCCATCGATCCTCGTATCCAGGTGGAGAGCGGATTCGAGCAGAATCCGTCCACTGCTTTTGATGTCGCTTCGTTTCCTGATGGGTCGAGCTATGTGCGCATGCCCGGCGTAGGCGAAATTTCCGTTTCTCCGGACGGGCGCTTCCTGGATTGTCGCCGTTACGCTGAATCGACCTCCGAGTCGTTCAACGTCTACCTTGTGACCCAGGCCCTTTCTTTTGCGCTGGTGAAATGCGGATTAGAGCCGTTGCACGCCACCGCGGTGGCCATCGACGGCAAGGCCGCTCTCTTCCTCGGCGATTGTGGCTTTGGAAAATCCACCTTGGCAGCCGCGTTCCTGCAAGCGGGCTACCCGCTGCTCACCGATGATCTCTTGGTGCTGCACAAGCCTCATGCCGCGCTGCTTGCTTATCCCGGTTCGCCGCGCATCAAACTTTTTCCGCAGATGGCAAGCAAGTTCTTGGGCGAATCTGTCACCGGTGCTCCAATGAACCCGTACACGCATAAAATGATCGTTCCTCTGAAGGAATGGCAGGTCTGCACTGATGCGCTCCCCGTTGGCGCAATCTATGCGCTTGCGCGGGCATCTGAGGTCCGCGGCGCTGAAGTCGGTCTTTCCGTCATGAGTCAAAGAGAGACTTTCCTCGCTTTGCTGGCCAGCACCTTTAATCGAACTCTTTTGGAACCAGCTCGCCTGCGGCGCCAATTTGAAGCCACCCAAGGTCTTGCAAACACTCTGCGCGTCAAAAAGCTCTCCTATCCGAGGTCGCTCGACTCCCTCCCCGCCGTTCTGGAATTAGTGGTTTCAGACCTTTGCGCCGAGAAATCCGAGGCGGCATGCAGCGCGTGAAGCGCTTCCTGCGGCTTCCCCGCACAGAGCGGACCCTGTTGCTGCAAGCGGCCTTCTCTATACTGGCCGTCCGCTTTGCCCTCCGGTTCCTTTCGTTTGAGCGCTTGCAGGTGCTGGCCTGCCGTTGGGCAGGGCGTGCCACAACGCCGGTTAGTTCCGATCGCATCGTCTGGGCCGTGGAGGCAGCCGCTCGTCATATTCCGGCATCTAGTTGCCTGAGCAAGGCCCTGGCGGCTCAAGCACTCCTCGCCAGGCACGGTTATGCTTCGCAACTCATGATTGGCGTTGCAAAAGATGAAGCGCTTCGCTTGGAAGCGCATGCGTGGATCATCTGCCAGGACCGGGTCTTGATCGGTGGGCCGGAAACCGGCCGCTACGCTCCGCTTCTGAATCGAGAGGTCCGATCCTGAATTCCGATCCTCCTTATCGGGCTTATCGGGACAGACCTTATTTAACAATCTTGAGTTCTCCGCGCTCATGAGCGGCATTGCCGGCGTCGTGCAGTTCGACCGATCCCCTCTCGATCCCAAGCTTCTTCAGCGGCTCGCCGATTCTCTGGCTTTCCGCGGTCCCGACGCGCAGCGAATCTGGCTCAAAGACTACGTTGGCTTCGCTCACACCCTCTTCAAAACCACGGAGGAGTCCGAGCGCGAAGTCCAGCCTCTCACCTTGGATGGGAAGACGTGGATCGTGGCCGACGCGCGGATCGACACCCGTAAGGAGCTTTTCGCCGCATGGATGGCCGCCGGGGAACCCGATCTTACGCGCTCCTCTTGGACCGACGCGGAACTCATCCTGCGCGCCTATCGCACCTGGGGGGAAGCTTGCGTGGAACGCTTGCGAGGCGATTTCGCCTTCGCTATTTGGGACGACGCAAAACAGGAGCTGTTTTGCGCGCGCGACCACATGGGCGTGAAGTTTCTCTACTATGCGCAAGTCGGCTCCTGCGTAATCTTCAGCAACACGCTCGAATGCATCCGGCGTCACCCGCTCGTCTCGGACCGATTGAACGATCTCGCGGTGGCTGATTTCCTCCTGTTCGGAGTTAATTCGGATCTGGAGACAACTTCCTTCGCCCAAATTCAAAGAATCCCCCCGGCCCACAGGGCTGCCTGGTCGGCAAGGGGCTTTCGCCTCTCCGCCTACTGGACCATGCCGATTGACGAACCGCTCCTGTACCCCCGCTCCGGCGATTACCTCGATCGGTTTCACGAACTATTGCGAGAGGCCGTCGCGGACCGCCTTCGCTCCAATCGAGTATGGGTGTTCATGAGCGGTGGACTGGACTCCCCCACGCTGGCAGCCGCGGCGCAAGAGCTCATGCGCCGCCGTTACCAAACTTTTGAGTTGCAGGCCCTGACCACTTCGCATCCCTTCTTGCCCGAGGAGGATCGCTACGCGGAGGCCGCGGCTGCGCATCTGAAAATTCCGATCCACTTTCGCCACTCTGCCGAAACAACCAGTGCGAATTGGGAGCAAAGTCCGTTCTCTACGCCAGAACCACATAGCAGCGCCTGGACCGTTCCCACCGAGCGCGAATTCTGGCAGGGCCTGAGAGCTTACAGCCGTGTCTTCTTTTTCGGCGAAGGGCCGGATAACGCTTTGCGCTTCGAGTGGCGGCCCTGTGTTTCCTATACGCTCCGCCGCGGTCTGTACCTGCGCCTGCTGACGAGCCTCACCGCGACTTTATTCTCTCAGCGATACCCTCCCTTCTGGTTCCGCTTATCGAATGGAATGCGCGCGCGCCAGACGGAGACCCTTTTCCCTCCGTGGATTAACCCAACGCTAGAATCCCGCCTTGGCCTCCGGGAGCGATGGCAGGCTCTTGATTCCGCGCCGGTTTCGAACCACCCTTGGCGCCCGGCCGGTTACGCGTCGTTCCAAATACCGCTGTGGCAAACTCTCTTCGAATATTTTGACGCCGCGATTACCCGCGCCTGTTTTGAAGCCCGGCATCCCTTTCTCGATTTAGATTTGCTCCGTTTCCTGCTGGCAGTTCCCGCGCTTCCCTGGTGCCGTTCCAAACACCTCCTGCGGCGCGCAATGCGCGGCGCCCTGCCGCCCGAAATCTTGCGCCGCAGGAAGACCGGCACGCCGGCCACGGCATTCACGAAAGATCTCTCGGAACTGTGTAGCGCGCCTTTTTTGCCGGCGCCCGGCATTGGCGAATATCTCGATGTCGAGCAAGTGCCCCACGCGGCCCCGCCCAGCCTCGTCGAAAGCAACATTCGTGCACGGATTCTGAATCATTGGTTGCAAAACTCGTTGCTGGCTAACGATAATCAGGAGCGGGAACATCTCAGTGGCCGACTCGTCCGACAAAGCGCCGCAAAGCACTGATCAGCCTGCGCCCAAAAAGCCCTACAGCAGCCCTCGGCTGGAGGTCTACGGCGACTTGCGCAAAATCACGACCACTATGGGTGGCCATGGACTCTCGGATAATCGTTTTTTCCCCATTATCAGGACGCATACCTAACCTTCGGCCAAAAGTCTCTCCCTGCGGCCATCTCCGGTTTCGCGCTTCACGTTGGCACTGCATCGCTCTGCTATACTCCTTCGGTGACCCCCAAATCCCCGAAAAAACTCTTCCTGATCGACGCCATGGGCTTCATTTTTCGCGCCTTCTTTGCCCCCATGGACCGCCTCCAAAATAAGGGCGTCCCCACCAAAGTCCCTTTCCTTTTTTCCAACATGCTTCGCCGCGTCACCAAGGATTTGCAGCCCGATTTTGTCGCCGTCGTTTTCGATCCCCCGGGCCCCACCTTTCGCGACAAGCTTTTCACCGAGTACAAAGCCCAGCGCCCGCCCATGCCCAACGATCTTTTTATTCAGATTCCCTTTGTGCGCCGCCTCTGCGAAGCCATGCGCCTGCCCATCATCGAGGTTCCCGGTTACGAAGCGGACGACGTCATCGGCGCGCTCGCCCAGCAATCCGGCCGCCGCGACGTCGACGTCTACATTGTCACCAGCGACAAAGACATGATGCAGCTGGTCGGCGGCCGCGTTCGTGTCCTGCGTCCAGGCCAAGGCGCCGCCAAGCCCGATGTCATACTAGATTCCGCCAAGGTCGAAGAAGTCATGGGCGTACCTCCCGCGCAAGTCGCCGACGTCATGGCCTTGATGGGCGATTCCATCGACAATATCCCCGGCGCCAAAGGCATCGGCGATAAAGGCGCCCGCGAACTGATCCGCCGCTTCGGTTCCGTCGAAGCGGCTCTCGACCACGCCTCCGAGGTTGAAAACAAACGCTATCGCGAAGCGCTCCTCAACTGCCGCGAGCAGGTGATCCTCTCCAAGCAGCTCGCCCGCATCGCCTCCGACGCCCCGGTCGAGCTTGATTGGGAGGCCCTCGCCCGGCGAGAGCCGGATTGGTCCGCTCTGCGCGACCTCTATGCCGACCTCGGCTTTACGTCGCTTCTGAAGGAATTGCCCGCCGCCACCACCACCTCTGCCGTCATCACCGATTATGCCGCCCTCGATTCGCCCGCCGCCGTCGGCGAATTCCTGGCTGCGCAGCCGCCCGATCGTCCAATCGCCGTCTGGCTCACGCTCGACTCCGGCGCCCGCGAGATCCAAGGCTACGGAGCCCGCGTCGCGGGATTCGAGCTATCGCCCGGGCCCGGCGTAGCGCGTTGCGCCTGGTGCGACCCCCGGCCGGAAATCATTGAACCCTTGCGCGCATTTCTCGCCGACCCGCGGCGCCCCAAAATCGTCCACGATCCCAAGCTCATCGAGCTTTTGGCCGGTCCTTTGCGCGGTGTAAATCACGCGGTCATGCTTTATTCCTTTCTCATTCGGCCCACCACCGCGCAGCACAACCTGGCCGAAGTGGCCCTGCGTCATTTGAATCTCACCCTCTCCGGCGCTACCGGCGAGCATGCCGATTTCCTCCAGCGCCTGGCTCCGCTGCTTCGCCGCGAAGTCGAAGAACAGGATCTGATCGCGGTTTACGACAATATCGACCTGCCGCTCGCTCCCGTCCTCGCGGTCATGGAACGCCACGGGATTCGCGTCGATCCCGCCGCGCTGGCCTCCATGTCGGCGTCCATGGAAACCGAGATTCGCTCCCTCGAGCGCTGCATCTGGGAGCTGGCCGGCAGCGAATTCAATGTCAATTCGCCGCCGCAGTTGGCGGAAATCCTCTTTGACAAGATGAACCTCGCCCCTTCCGCCAAGCGCGGCCGGGCTCGTGCGCGCTCCACCGCCGCCGACGTTCTCAACGAGCTGGCCTTGCTCCACGAGCTGCCTCGCAAAGTCCTCGAATATCGCGAACTGGCTAAGCTCAAATCCACTTACGTTGACGCTTTGCCGCCCCTCATTGAGCCTGCGACCGGGCGCCTGCACACCCGCTTCAGCCAGACCGGCGCGGCCACTGGCCGGCTCAGCTCTTCCGAACCCAATCTGCAAAATATTCCCGTGCGCACCGAATTGAGCCGCCAGATTCGCGCCGCCTTTGTCGCCGAACCGGGCTGGACTTTGCTCTCCGCCGACTATTCCCAGATCGAACTGCGCATCCTGGCCCATTTCTCGGAAGATCCCGTCCTGGTCGAGGCCTTTCGCACCGGCCAGGATATTCACTCGCGCACCGCCCAGGAAGTTTTCGGCGTCGGTCCCATGGCCCAGACCTCCGAACATCGCCGCGCCGCCAAGGTGATCAATTTCGGCATCATCTATGGTCTTTCTCCCTTTGGGCTGGCTCAGAATCTGCAGATCGACCAGAAAGAAGCGGCAAAATTCATCGCAGCGTATTTCGAGCGCTATCGCGGCGTAAAGGAATATCTCGATCGTGGGCTTGAGGAAGTCCGCCGTACCGGCTTCACCCGCACGCTTTTTGGCCGCCGCCGGCCGATTCCGGAAATCTCCTCGCCTCAGTTTAATTTGCGCAACCTCGCCGAGCGCACCGCCCTGAATACTCCCCTGCAAGGCACGGCCGCCGACCTCATCAAGCTGGCCATGATCAAAATTCAGCAGGAACTCGAATCGCTCCGCTTGGGCTCCCGCATGATTTTGCAAGTGCACGACGAACTGCTCTTTGAGGCGCCTCCCGAGGAACTCGATCGATTGAGCGCCATCGTGCGCCCCGCCATGGAGCAGGTCTATCCGCTGAGCGTCCCTCTTGTCGTCGATCTAAAATCGGGTGCAAACTGGAGAGACATGAAGTAGCGCCAGATCTGTGCTCTTCATGACAGCAGATCTGTGCGCCCTTCATGACAGAAGGAGGCCCGCTCGATGAGACACTCTCCCGGATTTTTGAAATTAGTTGACGACGCCAAAACTCGCGTCAAAGAGGCCGATTTTCGCGACATCAAGCGGCGCCTCGACTCTCGCGAAAAGCTCACTCTCGTCGATGTCCGCGAAGACAACGAATGGGCCCGAGGCCATCTGCCTGGAGCCGTCCACCTCGGCAAAGGCATCATCGAGCGCGATATCGAACAGGCCATTCCCGATAAGGATGCGCCGCTGGTGCTCTATTGCGGAGGAGGATTCCGGTCCGCTCTGGTCGCCGATAACCTGCAGAAGATGGGCTACACCAACGTCATCTCCATGGACGGCGGCTGGCGCGGCTGGACCACGGCCGGCTATCCCATCGAAAGGCCCGGCGAAGACTCCGCCGAGGAGCTTCCTATGGAAAAAGGCGAAGCTGCCCGCTAACTCGCTTTAGCAGGCTGCCTTGCGGCAGTCATCCGCCCGTGCTTGTCGTAGAATTTATCGCTTCTTAACGCGCGTTGTTTGCAGGAAGTCTTTATGGCTTGTTACTATGTGCGTTTACTGGGGCGTGGTCCAACCGGTAGGACACCGCACTGTTAATGCGGATGGTGAAGGTTCGAATCCTTCCGCCCCAGCCAACGCTTCCCCCCGGAGCGAAATCCCCCGGCGCGCAGTTCCCCGGTAGCAAATTCAAAGACGCTGAATCTCGTGTACCCCAAGACACACCTGCACGCCCATATCGGTTTACGATACATAAGTCTTGGGGAACGAACTGAGAGAAATGGCTTCCGCTCAAAACTTCGGTCTAAAAAGGTGGGGGCTGAAAAAGGTCGGGGGGAAGATCGCGCCGGCCCAGCCCTCAATCCCCTAAAGGGATCCTCGGCTCGTCTTCCCCCTTCGGGTAATTCTTAGGGCACGCGGCGCGCCAAACTTAACTTCCTGAAACTGCGAGCCCTTTTTGGTCGCCCCCTGGGTAAAAAGGGAAACCTGCCGGGAAAAAATTCTGGTGCCCCTATCTAGTGACGCTGTGAATTGCCTGAACGACGCCTGGTGAATTTGCCTGAACGAATGACCCGAGCTTTGTCTTTACCCAGGAAAAGGATTTGCCTTCCGTCAGGTAAACGAAAGACTCCACAAATCTTCGCCTCATTACTAAAATAACGCCGCGTTCGTAAAACGACGAGGAAACATGAGGTTAGGTAACGAAACGAAGCAAAATCGCTGCCTGCCCCTTGTCTTGACCCGCACCTGGTCGGCTGTTAGTGTTGAGGATTACCCTGGCCGTATTTTACCTACCGTCCACTGGCCCGCTCTGTGGGGCCGTGCAACGGCAGGGTCGTTTAACCATGGCACTGAAAAGCATCGTCATTCGCGGGGCCCGTCAGCACAACCTGAAAAATATCAGCCTGGAAATCCCGCGTAACTCCCTCACCGTCATTACCGGACTATCCGGATCGGGCAAATCCTCGCTCGCCTTTGACACCATCTACGCCGAGGGCCAGCGCCGCTACGTTGAATCCCTTTCCGCTTACGCGCGCCAGTTCCTCGACCAGATGGAGCGCCCGGAAGTCGATTCCATCGACGGCCTCTCGCCCTCCATCGCCATCGAGCAGAAAACGACAACGCGCTCGCCCCGATCCACCGTGGGAACCATCACGGAGATTTACGATTACCTGCGCGTCGTCTATAGCTCCATCGGCGTGCCGCATTGTCCCAACTGCGGCCGCGCCATCACTCGGCAGTCCAGCGAACAGATCGTTCAGGCGGTCTTGAGCGGCGAATTGGCCCATGAAGGCGATCGCATCATGGTGCTTGCGCCCATCGTTCGCGGCCGCAAGGGAGAATACCGCCAGGAGCTCGATAAATTGGCGCGCGCCGGATACACGCGGGTGCGCATCGATCGCGTGCTTTATCCTCTTGACGAGCCTCCCCGCCTCGATCGCCGCAAGAATCACGACATTGAAATCGTGGTCGATCGCCTGCTCGTGAAGCCCGGCATTGCCGCGCGTTTGGCCCAGTCGCTGAATGCGGCGCTCAAGCTCGCCCAAGGCTTGGTAACCGTTTCCGTGGTTGACGGTACCGAGCAAGTCTTTTCGGAAAAGCTGGCTTGCCCTGAATGCGGCATCTCCGTGCCGCAGCTCGAGCCGCGCTCCTTCAGCTTCAATTCGCCCTACGGCGCGTGTCCCGCCTGCCATGGCTTGGGTTCCAAATACGATTTCGATCCCGCCAAGGTGATCGTGGATTGGTCGCGTCCCCTTTTCGAAGGTGGACTGGGACCTGGTTCGGGTTCCGTCTATCTGAAGCGAACACTCGATATCGCCGCCGCGGCCCACGGATTGGATCTCTCCAAGCCCTTCGAAAAATTCTCCCGGCGCGAGCAAAACTTGATCCTATACGGCTATCCGCCTTCTCAGGACCGCTTGGCCGCCAATGGCCAAAATGGAAACGAGTCATCGGAAGCCTCTCGCGCCAAGGACGAGAAGAAAGTCAAGAAGACCGTTCCCGGATTGCGATTCCCGGGCCTTTTCGGTTTTCTCGAAAGCAATCTTGCGGAAACCAATTCCGACGGGTATCGCGAATGGCTCACGCAATACATGTCCGCCGCGGTCTGTTCGGCTTGCGGCGAAAGGCGCCTGCGTCCCGAGAGCCTGGCGGTCAAGGTGGGCGACCTCTCCATCTCGGATTTCACCGCCTTGGCACTGACCGAGGCGCGTCCCGCCGTCGATCGCATTCGCGATGGACTCACGCTGCGCCAGCGCAAAGTCGCCGGCCGTCCGCTGGCGGAAATTTCCGAACGCCTGGACTTTCTGCTCGCCGTGGGCTTGGGCTACCTGAGTCTGGACCGTTCGGCTGCCACGCTCTCCGGCGGCGAAGCCCAGCGCATTCGCCTCGCCACGCAGATCGGTTCGCGCCTTCGCGGCGTGCTCTATGTGCTGGACGAGCCTTCCATCGGCTTGCACGCGCGCGATAACCATCGCCTGCTCACCTCCCTGGAACAGCTTCGCAACCTCGGCAACACCGTTCTCGTCGTGGAGCACGACGAAGAGACCATCCGACGCGCCGATTTTGTCGTCGATCTCGGGCCCGGCGCAGGCAATGCTGGCGGCCATCTGGTCGCCCTCGGCACTCCCGCGGCCATCGCCGCCAGCGAAGACTCTCTGACGGGCCGCTATCTTTCCGGCAAATTGGAAATCCCGGTCCCGCGGACGCGGCGCAGCCCAGGCCCCAAAGTGCTCTCGCTGCTGGGCTGCGAGGCCAATAACCTTAAAAACCTGGACGTCAATCTTCCGCTCGGTCTGCTCATCGTCGTCGCTGGCGTATCCGGTTCGGGAAAATCCACTCTGGTGAATGACATTCTGTATCGCGCCCTGGCTCAGAAGCTCTACCGTTCCATGGAACAGCCCGGGCAGTTCCGCGAGATCCGCGGCGCCGAACACATCGACAAAGTGATCGAAATCGATCAGGCACCCATCGGACGCTCGCCGCGCTCCAATCCCGCCACGTATACCGGCGTCTTCGCGCCCATTCGTGAACTATTCGCCATGCTGCCCGAATCCCGCGAGCGCGGGTATCGTCCCGGGCGTTTCAGCTTCAACGTCAAAGGCGGCCGGTGCGAAGCCTGCCAGGGCGACGGCCTCAAGCGTATCGAGATGAACTTCCTCCCCGACGTCTACGTCACCTGCGACGTTTGCCGCGGCCGCCGTTACAACTCCGAGACCCTGGCCGTGCGCTATAAAGGCTATTCCATCTCCGATGTGCTGGATATGCCCATCGAGGAAGCCGTCAAGCTGCTGGAGAACATTCCTCAGGTAAACCAAAAGCTGCAAACCCTGGTCGACGTCGGCCTAGGCTATGTCGAACTCGGCCAGTCTTCCACCACGCTTTCCGGCGGAGAAGCGCAAAGGATCAAGCTGGCCCGCGAACTCTCCCGCCGCCAGACCGGCCGTACTTTGTACATCCTCGATGAGCCCACCACCGGCCTGCATTTCGACGATGTAAAGAAGCTCATGCACGTCCTGAATCGCCTGGTGGACCTCGGCAATACTGTGCTGATCATCGAACACCACCTCGACGTCATCAAACAGGCCGATTGGGTGATCGATCTTGGCCCCGAAGGCGGAGAAGCGGGAGGCCGGATCGTCGCTCAGGGCACCCCGGAACAAGTAGCGCGCAACAAAAAATCCTACACGGGTCAGGCTCTGGCCCCCGTGCTGGACCTCAATGGAACTGCAAATACAAAGCAGTTGGTCGCAACTGAGCCGCTCGCCAATTCGACTGGAACTACCGGTACTGGCGCCAATTTCGCGTCCAAGTAGCCTAGAAGCGCGAATCGGCCGGGCCGCCCCGAGACACTTGCGCCAAACGCTCACTCCATCTACAGTGCAAGGGAGGGTACCGCTCGCTGCGGGCCGATCATCCGAACAGTTATCGGGCGAGCGTCATCCCAGGACCATTGAAAGAATAGAGCAGCCGAATGAGCACTTTGTATCCAGATAGAGCACCCGAGCCCCCTGAGCCTCACGAGCCGCAATCCGAAGAGCTTTCCCCGGAGCCATTCCGTGCCCCCAGCCCCGAAGAGCTCTCGCCCCAATTCAGGCCGCGTCCCGAATTTGAGCTGAGGCCGATGCCCGATCGCCTGGCGCCTTTCGATTCGCGCACCCCCTTCCAGTGGATGGATCTCGTCTACCTGATCCTCTTTTATTTCGTTTGCGGCGGTTTGCTTACCTTGATTGTTGCCGCCGGCGCCTTCGTTTTCTTTGGGATCTCCCCTTCCGAATTGAAAAGCTCTACCACAGCCTGGGCTTCGGTGATGATCATCAGCCAGGCGTTGCTCTCCGGAGCCACCTTGGCATTCCTCTACGCCATCCTTCGTGGCCGCACTTCGGCTCCGTTTTGGCAGGCCCTCGGCTGGCGAGATTTCCATCAGATGGCCTCGCACGCTTCCATTGCGCTGCGCTACATATTCGGAGGTTTTGGTTTAGCGGTCCTGGTGGGCTGGGCGGGGAATTTCGTGGGCCGCGAATCCGGTATTCCCATGGAGGAACTGTTCCGCAGCCGCCAGAGCGTTCTGATGCTTATGGCGCTGGGTATTCTCGTGGCACCGGTGGTCGAGGAAACGATTTTTCGCGGCTGCATCTACCCTGTGATCGCCCGAAAGTTTGGCATCACAGCGGGCGTCGTGGCCACTGGCGCTCTCTTTGGACTGGCCCACGCCCAGCAACTCGGCGGCGCTTGGGGACAAATCGGGCTGCTGATTTGCGTGGGCATTGTGCTTACCTACGTGCGCGCCCGCGCCGGCACCGTCGCCGCCAGCTACTTCGTCCACCTTGGCTACAACACCATCTTATTCGCAGGCTTTTTCATCGCCACCGGCGGACTCCGCCATCTCCCCACCAGTTGAGCCAGCCATCAGTCATCGCCGCCTCGGCGCAACTCCGAGGGGAGTGATCTTCCCACGCGAACCATGAGCAAAGTCGTCCAGCCCATTGAATGGACCTCGGACGGCGTCGTCATGCTCGACCAGCGCCGCCTGCCCGCCGAAGTCGTGCGCCACACCTATACCGATTACCAGGATGTTGCCGCCGCCATCCGCGACATGGTCATCCGTGGCGCGCCGGCAATCGGCGTCGCCGCGGCCATGGGTATTGCGCTCGGCGTGTCGCGCTCGAACGCCGCCTCGGTCCCTGAGTTGAGCGTAGAGTTCCCGGTTATCTGCGACGCCATGGCTCGCACTCGTCCCACCGCCGTCGACCTCTTTTGGGCCATCAATCGCCTGAAGCGTCGCTTCGAGGAACTCGCCGCGGGTTCCGACCTGCCCGCCATTCGTGAAGCTCTCGTCGCCGAAGCTCGCCTGATCCATGAAGAAAAGCGCGCCATTGACGAAGCCATCGGCCGTTTCGGCGCCGCGCTGATGCCCCAGAGCGGCCGGGTGATGACGCAATGCAACGCCGGAGCTTTGGCCACCGCCGGCATTGGCACCGCCCTGGGCGTGATTCGCGTGGCCGTCGAACAGGGCCGCAGGCTGCGCGTCTTCGTCCCCGAAACGCGCCCTTATCTCCAGGGCGCGCGCCTCACGGCCTGGGAATTGGCCGAAGGCGGCATTCCCCTCACCCTGATTACCGACAATATGGTTGGTCATTTCCTCAAGATGGGAAAAATCGGCGCTGTGGTTGTGGGCGCGGACCGCATCGCCGCTAACGGCGACACGGCAAATAAAATCGGCACATATCAAATGGCCGTGCTGGCGCGGGAGAATGACGTGCCCTTTTACGTCGCCGCGCCGCTTAGCACTTTGGATCTCTCCATTGCTTCGGGCGACAGCATTCCCATCGAGGAGCGCCCCGCCGAGGAGGTCACGCACTTCCGCGGCATTCGCATCGCGCCCGACGTCGAAGCGGCCCATCCCGCCTTCGACGTCACTCCGGCCCGCCTGATCACCGGCATTATCACGGAATGCGGCGTCGCTTCGGCGCCCTATCGCGATTCGCTGGCGCGCCTTTTCGTTCAGCCCGACGTGGAGCCGGAGAGGAGCTCGTCCGCCCCGCCGGAGCGTCCCGCTTCGGCGCGCTAATCGCGAATCGTCTTATTTCGGCGCGGGTGCCGTCGTCGCAGGCGAAGAGTTCGGCGCCGTCGACGGCGCTCCTCCCGGAATCTCTCTCGATTGTCCCAGTTGGATGGTGGATCCGAACCGTTTGTAATTCTTGTATCGCACGGTCATGCGAATGTGCACGTCGCCCTGGCTGAAGTGGAGGAAGTCGTCGGCGTGCGTGTAGGTCGGAAACCAGAACGTGCCTTCGATGTTCTCCCGGTAGGTCACGAATCGCGGAAAAAGGTTCTGATTGCCGCCGGTGAGGATATCTGGCACGGCCTTGCCGTCAGTCTTCACCACGGCCAGATCGCGGCCATCCACCCAAACCGTGCCCTGAAAGTAGCGCTGGTTTTTTTCGATACGCTTGGGGCCCACGCAAAACTTATAGGTATTCAGCTCGTCCAGCTTCTCCGTGCCCGCCGCTTGGATGTCGTACTTCGGCAAATCTTCCGCCGTCAGCACAAACGGCTGAATGTTCTCGAGGTCCTTCATGTCTTCCGGCGAGAGCGAGAAATCATGCAGACTCGGCGCGGGCGCGTAGGTGATGTTCTCGTAGCGCCTCCCCTGCGGCGTAAACACAATTTCGCTGTCCAGTTGATAGTCGCCCGGATTCGGCGATACGTCTTCCACGAGCACCTCTTGCGAATAGGTGTAGTTCTCGCGCGCCAATTTGAAATCCGATTCGTGCTGCGCGAACTTGCTGATGATGTCCCCCGTCGGCGCTGACGTAGCCGCCGATCCTCCCGCGTCAGTGGGTCCGCCCGTTCCCGGTGCGCATTGCGCGCCGGTCTGGGAAGCGAATTGCCCTTTATCCTTGTCTTTCTTGTTGTCTTTTTCCTTTTTCTCTTTTTGAGACGGCAGGCCCGCCGCAAACAATGGCTGAGTGGAGAGCAATAGTCCCGCGCTCAGAAATCCCACCGTCACGTGCCACGCTAAATTGCTCAGAAAACTTCTGCGAATATTCATCGCCGCTACCTTCCCGCTGTTCCGAATCTTTGCCTGGCCCCTTGGTCCAATCCCTTGGGTTTAACGCCCTTTTCTTTAACATAAGAACCCGCCCCGTTGGAACAAGGTTGCCCGTTGGTACAAGGTACCGTCATCGCTTTTGAGCCCCGATTATATCGCCCGACGACCTCTGCCTATGATTATGCCTCTTGCGCGGACGCCTCGCTTATCGGTGAACTCCAGTAGCCGCGCGAGCTCTTCCCGAATCGAACTCCCTGCAGCATCCAATCTCAAGCGCAAAGACTTGAATCGTCCGCTTGGCTGCGCTGTGGATATTATTTCTCGGCGCGTGGTTTGCCTTGACAACTCCCCGCGCTTTGTTATGATTGCCGAATCCGCTGTGACCTTCCTGCCGGACAGGAAGTTTGTTCTTTGACAACTGAATGAGACATGCCAGAACCCGTTCGATTTATGAGTGAATCGAGCGATATTTTATTCAAAAGTTCGTTCTGAAATCACCTTTCGGCTTCCAAGCCGGAAATCCGATTTTAGGACAACCAGTTTCAAACGAGAGTTTGATCCTGGCTCAGAGCGAACGCTGGCGGCGTGCTTAACACATGCAAGTCGAGTGCGCAGTCTGCTGTAGCAATACAGTAGGCCGGCGCACGGCGCACGGGTGCGTAACACGTGGGCAACCTGCCCTCCAAAGGGGGATAACCCGCCGAAAGGCGGGCTAATACCGCATGACATTCCGGTGGCTTCGGCCGCCGGAATCAAAGTCCGCAAGGACGTTGGAGGAGGGGCCCGCGCCCGATTAGCTTGTTGGCGAGGTAACGGCTCACCAAGGCTTTGATCGGTAGCCGGTCTGAGAGGATGGCCGGCCACACTGGAACTGAGACACGGTCCAGACTCCTACGGGAGGCAGCAGTGGGGAATCTTGCGCAATGGGCGAAAGCCTGACGCAGCGACGCCGCGTGGGGGATGAAGCTTCTCGGAGTGTAAACCCCTTTCGACCCGGACGAAACGCCCGCAAGGGCTTGACGGTACGGGTATAAGAAGCCCCGGCTAACTACGTGCCAGCAGCCGCGGTAAGACGTAGGGGGCCAGCGTTGCTCGGAATTACTGGGCGTAAAGGGTTCGTAGGCGGTGCGGTAAGTCGGAAGTGAAATCTCTGGGCTTAACTCAGAGGCTGCTTTCGAAACTGCCGTGCTAGAGTGCGGGAGAGGCGAGTGGAATTGCAGGTGTAGCGGTGAAATGCGTAGATATCTGCAGGAACACCCGTGGCGAAGGCGGCTCGCTGGACCGCAACTGACGCTGAGGAACGAAAGCTAGGGGAGCAAACAGGATTAGATACCCTGGTAGTCCTAGCCCTAAACGATCAGGACTTGGGGTGCATCCCGTTGGGGGTGCGTCCCGTAGCTAACGCGTTAAGTCCTGCGCCTGGGGAGTACGGTCGCAAGGCTGAAACTCAAAGGAATTGACGGGGGCCCGCACAAGCGGTGGAACATGTGGTTCAATTCGACGCAACGCGAAGAACCTTACCTGGGCTTGAACTGCCACTGACCAGCGGTGGAAACATCGCCTTCCCGCAAGGGACAGTGGTAGAGGTGCTGCATGGCTGTCGTCAGCTCGTGCCGTGAGGTGTTGGGTTAAGTCCCGCAACGAGCGCAACCCCTACTCTTAGTTGCCACCCGCAAGGGGGAACTCTAAGAGGACTGCTCCGGATAACGGAGAGGAAGGTGGGGATGACGTCAAGTCAGCACGGCCTTTATGTCCAGGGCTACACACGTGTTACAATGCACGGTACAAACCGTCGCGAACCCGCGAGGGGGAGCTAATCGGAAAAAACCATGCTCAGTTCGGATTGCAGTCTGCAACTCGACTGCATGAAGCCGGAATCGCTAGTAATGGCGTATCAGAACGACGCCG
>Ga0335085_10000281_pt1 | contig 154764 bp, 123 predicted proteins | sample Lox_Sample_45_FD_206712 | JGI IMG/M metagenome (GOLD analysis project Ga0335085, IMG submission 206712) | Soil microbial communities from Loxahatchee National Wildlife Refuge, Florida, United States - Lox_Sample_4.5 | ecosystem: Environmental > Terrestrial > Soil > Wetlands | place: USA... | reverse complement strand
GCGCGGAGGCGCCGCGCGACGACGAGGCGCAGCTGCTCGACTGGGAGCTCGTGATCCCCGGCCCCGACGCCGCGGCGGCGGCGCGCGAGAGCCTGCGCACGAAGGGCTTCGACGTGGACGCCGCGACGGGGCACGTGGCGGACCCGTCGGGGACGAAGTTGCGCTTCTAGTCCCCGGTCGGGACGATCCCCTCGCCCTCCACCATGATGAGCGTGGTCTTCTCGGGGGCGCGCGGGCGATGCCGCACTCCCTTGGGAATGACCACTCCCTGCCGCGGGCCGAGCTCGATCGTGCGTGAGTCGGTGTCGATCAGGAACCGGCCATCGAGCACGAAGAAGAACTCGTCCAGGTCGTCGTGCTTGTGCCAGTGGTACTCGCCCTGCACGACCCCCATCCGCACCACGGAGTCGTTCACCTTGCACAACGTTTGATTGAACCAGGGATGCCGGTTGGCGTCCGCGATCTTCTGCACGTCCACCGTCTCCATGGGGCCGCAGAGTACGTTGAGCAGCGTGAGGTACGGGTAGTCCTTCTCGGGCATGCGCAGCTCCGGTGGGTCAGGGGGCGAGACTCGAGACTTGGCGTGCGCCACGATAGACGGCGAAGGTGCCGAGCTTGTCGCGCTGGTCGGCGCAGCCGTCGAAGTACTCGATGTCCCCGATGAGCGCTGAGCCGCCGTTCGCGGCGGTGCCCGTGAGACGCATCGTCCCGCCGCATTTCCGCTCGGCGATGCTCCACTTGGCGTCGATGGTGAGCGTGTCGTGCAGCACGCGGCCGTGCCCCTGCGCATGGACGTTGAAGCGCTCGGTGGTGAAAGTGAGCGAGGCCGACGTGTCGGCGAGTGTGAGCTCCCACGCGGCGCGCACCCAGGAACGATCGAGGATCATGTGCCCGGCGTACTTGCCGCCCGCGATGTGGAGCGGCGCCATCGGTGGAGCGGGCGCGGCCTCCGGGAGCGCGAAGGCCACGATGTAATCGCCCGGCTTGTCGCCGATGTCCTTGTGTCCGCCGGCGGCCACGACGATGAACTGCTTCCCCTGCGCGTCGGTGAACGTCATGGGCGCGGCGTGGACGCCTGCCGGGAGCATCGCGCTCCACAATTCGGCGCCGGTCTCCGCGTCGTACGCGTGGAGGCGCTGGTCGAGCGCCCCCGTCACGAACACGAGGCCGCCGGCGGTGGCCATCGAGCCGCCGAGGCTGAACGAGCCCCAGCGGTCGCTCCCGGGGATCTTCTCCGTGCCGGCGATGCGCCCGAACGGGACCTCCCATTTCTTCGCCCCCGTCTCGAGGTCGATGGCGGTGAGCACCCCCCACGGCGGGCGGTTGCACGGGATGCCGCTGCTCGCCTGCAGCGGCGTGTGCCGCTTCATGGCATACGGCGTTCCGTTCTGCGGCGCGAACTCGAAGAGGCGCCCCTGCGTCATCTCTTGGCCCATCGCGTCGGGGCGCGGCACGAGCGAGAGGAGTGTGATCACGCGATTCGACGGGATGAACGCGAGATGACGCACGGGATCGATCGAGATGCCGCTCCAGTTCGAGCCGCCGATGTTGCCGGGGAAGAGCACCGTGCCCCTGACCGACGGCGGCGTGAAGATCCCTTCCATGCGCACGCCCTTCAGCTGCGCGAGGCATGAGGCGCGCGACGAATCGTCGAGCGCGAACACGCTGTCGGCGGTGAAGCGCGTGGGGCCGAGCGGGGCGGGGATGGTCGGCACCGGTTGCGTCGGCCACGATTCCTCGCCCGGCACGTCGCTCTTCGGCACGGGCACTTCGTTCACCGGGAAGAGCGGCGTGCCGGCGGTGCGATCGAAGAAGTAGACGAACCCCATCTTCGTGGTCTGCGCGAGCGCGGGGATCTCCTTGCCGCCGCGGTGCATCGTGAAGAGCACCGGTTGCGCGGGCAGGTCGTAGTCCCAGAGGTCGTGATGCACCGCTTGGAAGCTCCACTGGAGCTTGCCGGTGGATGCCTGGAGCGCGACGAGCGAATTCGCGTACAGGTTCTGGCCGAGTCGTTCGCCGCCGTAGAAGTCGGGGCTCGCGCTCCCGACGGGGACGAACACCAGATCGCGCGCGGAGTCCACGGAGATCACGGCCCACGCGTTCGCCGCGCCCGTCTGATGCGCTCGCGGGCCCTTCCAGGTGTCGAAGCCGGGCGCCCCCGAGTCGCGCGGGATCGGATCCCATGACCAGCGCAGCGCGCCGGTGCGCGCGTCGAACGCGCGCACCACGCCGTCGGGCGCGTTCGTGCGTTGGTTGTCCGACACCTCGGAGCCCACGATCACGAAGTCCTGGAAGATGGCGGGGGGCGAGGTGACCTCGTACTCACCCAGATAATCCGGCTGGTTGATCACGCCTCGCTTGAGATGCACCTGGCCGTGTTCGCCGAAATCCTCGCACGGTTGGCCGCTGCGCGCGTCGAGCGCGATGAGTCGCGCGTCCACGGTGGCGATGAAGATCCGGCGCCGGCACGCGGCGACCGGCGCGGCCTTCGGATCGAGCCAGGTGGAGACGCCGCGATTGGTGAAGTCGCCGTAGTGCCCTTCGAAGTCGAGCTCGGAATCGAACGCCCAGAGCTCGCGCCCCGTCTCGGGATCGAGCGCGCGCACGCCGCCGAACGGCGTGGAGGCATAGAGCACGCCGTCCACCATGAGGGGAGTGGTCTCGTCGCGTGCGGTGGCGGGGCCGCGCCCGTAGTCGCCGGTGCGATAGGTCCACACCGGCACGAGCCGCGCGACGTTGGCGCGCGTGATCTGCGCGGCCGGCGAGTACTTGCTCCCGCCCGCGTCGCGCGCGTAGGCGCCCCACTCGATCGACGCTTGCTGTTGTTCCGCGTGCGCATCGCGCGCGCGCGGCGCGCACGCCGTGCCGAGAAGCATCGCGCCCGACGCGAGCATGCCGGCCGCGCGCATCAGGGCGAGACCCCGCTACGGGTGAAGAACGGGCGCGGCGGCCCCCCTTCGGCCACATGCTTGAGTCGATGCAGGAGCGCGCCCCAGGTGGTGTTGCACGCGATGAAGTAGGGCGTGACCTCGCGCCATCCTTCGTGCGTGAAGCGCAGCTCCGTGGCGCTTCCCTTGGCCGCCATGTGGAAGATGAGGCGCGTGAGCGCCCACTCCTTGCCCGATTCGCAGAGCCACGCCGCGGTGGCAGGGGGCGCGAGCGTGAGGCCGCGGAGGCGGTAGACGGTGCTGCGGTCGAAGAAGCCGAGTTCGGCGCCGCCGCCGACCTCGGTCACATCTTCGGCCCACCACTTCGCGAGCCCCGACGGGAGCGAGACGAAGGGGAAGAGTGCCTTCGGCGGGATCGCGATCTCCACGCTGTGGATGAGTTCCGGCATGGCGCGCTTGCGGGGGTGCGAGCTAACGCTAGCGCGCGGGGGCGGGGGAGGGTAGGTGGCGACAGCCCGGTGGACGCGGCTGCTCGGTGTCCATACCTTGCCACATGACCTCCGCCGGGGCGTCCCCAGCCAGCGACCAGCGCACCCCGATGGCACGCGCGTGGCGTGTCCTCCGCGACGCGTTCCGCGCCCTCCGTGCGAACGTCAGCACGCTCGCGTGGACGTACCTGCTCTACCAGGCGATCGCGTTCGCCGTGCTCGTGCCGCTGCTCACGATATTGGCGCGCCTGCTCATCCATGGGAGCGGCGCCGGGGCGATGGTCCTCCCCGACTTCGTGAGGTTCCTCTTCGCGTCGCCCCTCGGCATCATGGCGCTCCTGCTCGTGTCCGCGGTCGCGATCGCGATCATGGCGCTCGAGATCGCGTGCCTCATGACGCTGGGACTCGCCGCCGACCGCGGCACGCGGCTCCGCGTGCGCGATGCGTTCGCGCACGGCGCGGCGCGCGCGCAACGCATCCTGCGCGTGACGGCGGTGCTGGTGGTGCGCCTCATCGTGCTCGCGCTCCCCTTCGTGGCCGCCCTCGGCGCCACGTACTGGCTGCTCCTCACGGCGCACGACATCAACTACTACCTCAGCGCGCGCCCGCCGCAGTTCTGGGCGGCCGTGGCGGTCGGGAGCGTGATCGCGCTCGCACTCGCCTTCGTGCTCGCGCGCCGCGCCACGAGCTGGCTCCTGGTGCTCCCGATCGTGGTGTTCGAGTCCGAGCTCCCGTATCGCGCGTTCGGCGAGAGCGCGCGGCGCATGGACGGGAGGCGCCGCGCCGCCGCGATCGCCCTGCTCGCGTGGGCCGCCGGCTGGGCGGTCATCGGCGTGCCGCTGAACGGTGCGGTGCGCGCTCTGGGCCGCGCGATGGCGCCGCAGCTCGCGGGGTCGCTGGCATCGCTCCTCTTCTTCGTCGCGCTCTACCTGGTGACGGCCGCGGTGGTCGCGCTCGTCGTGGGGATGATCGCGGCGTCGATGTTCGCGCTCATCCTCGAGCGCTTCTACGTGGACGCCGGGCTCCCCACCGAGCTCGCGATGCCCAAGGCGTTCGCGAACGAGCTCGAGCTGGAAGGGCGCCGCATCAGGGTATCCTGGGCCGCGATCGTCGGCGGGCTCGCCGCCGCGGTGGTGCTCATGGCGGTGGCCGCGAACTACCTCATGAAGGCGTCGTGGACCGACCATCCCGTGCGCATCTTCGCGCATCGCGGCGCCTCCCTCGAGGCGCCCGAGAACTCGCTCGCCGCCTTCAGGAAGGCGGGACAGGAGCACGCGGACTTCGTCGAGCTCGATGTGCAGGAATCATCGGATGGCGTCGTGCTGGTGAACCACGACGTGGACCTCATGAAGCTGGCGCGCTCGCCGCTCAAGATCTGGCAGACGCCGGCCGCGGAGCTCCGCGCCGTGGACATCGGGAGCTCCACCGGACCGCAATTCGCCGGCGAGCGCGTGCCCACGCTGGCCGAGGCGCTCGAAGCGTGCAAGGGCGTGACCGAGGTGGACATCGAGCTTAAGGATTACGGGCACGACCAGCAGCTCGAAGAGCGCGTGGTGGGCATCGTGGAGGCGGCGGGGATGCAGGACCGCATCGTCACGATGTCGCTCAACCCGAAGATGGTCGCCCGCATGAAGGCGCTGCGCCCGCAGTGGACGTCAGGGACGCTCGTCGCGAAGTCGATCGGTGATCCGAAGGATCTCCCGGGTGACTTCCTCGCGGTGCAGAAGGCGCTCGCCACGCGGCGGTTCATCCGCCAGGTGCATTCCACCGGCCGCCCGGTCTACGTCTGGACGGTGGACGATCCGCAGGTGATGCTGCGCTTCGTCGGACTCGGCGTGGATGGGCTGATCACCAACGCGCCGGGCGTCGCGCGCGAGGCGCTGGCGAATTACGCCGCCATGACGGAATCGGAGCGGATGCTCCTGTTCATCATGACCACGCTCGGCGCCAAGCAAGAAGTGCTTCCGCCGGAGAGCGAACTGCGGCCGTAGCGACGGCTGATGCGACGCGGGATCGGGTGGAGGCGGCGGCTCGGAGGTCGTGCCTTCCCCTGGGGATAGTGGTGAGTGGGGAACTGACGGGAATCAATGGTCGGGAGTCGATGAGGCATGACAACGATGGTGTTGGCCTGGTGCGCGGGCACCCGCCCGTGCACCGGGCCAACACCATCGTTCTTGTTCCACATCGACTCCCGACCATCGAGTCCCGTCAGTTCTCCACGTACTACTATCCCTCCGAAGTTATCTTCACTCCGTGCGCATCGAGCTCCTCACCATCGGCGACGAACTCCTCCTCGGCTTCACGATCGACACGAACGCCGCGCACATCGCGCGCGCGCTCGCCAGCCTCGGCGTGGAGATCGTGCGTCGCGGCACCGTCGGCGATCGCGCGGAGGACATCGCGAGCGGCGTGCGTGAGGCGCTCGAGCGCAGCGGCGCGGTGATCACCACGGGAGGACTCGGCCCCACCTCGGACGACCGCACGCGCGAGGCGATCGCGGCGCTCTTCGGCCGCGCGCTGCGCAAGGATGAAGCCGTGATGGCCGACGTGGCCGCGCGATTCTCCAAGCTCGGCGCGAAGATGCCGGCGATGAACGTGAACCAGGCGATGATCCCCGAGGGCGCGCGCGTGCTGCGCAACCGCCACGGCACGGCGCCGGGCATCTGGCTCGAGGATGCGCGCGGGCGCTGGTGCGTGATGCTCCCGGGAGTGCCGCGCGAGATGCGCGGGCTCCTCAAGGACGAATTGCTCCCGATCCTCGCCGAGCGCGCCGGGAAGGAGCCGAACGTGATCCTGTCGCGCGCGCTGCGCACGACCGGCATCGGCGAGTCGGCGCTGGCGGAGCAGCTGGGCGATCTCGCGCACGGGGTGGACGGTCTTCCGCTCGCGTTCCTGCCGAGCTGGAGCGGCGTGGACCTGCGGCTCACGAGCTCGGGGCGTCCCGCGCCGGACGCCGAGCGCGCGCTCTCGGCGGCCGCGGCGAAACTTCGCCGTCCCGTGGAACGCTATGTCTACGGCGAGGACGAGGCCGATCTGGCCGCGGTGGTGCTGGAGCTCTGTCGCGGGAAGAAGCTGAGCGTGGCCACGGCGGAGAGCTGCACGGGGGGGCTCGTGGGTGCGCGTCTCACGGCGATCCCGGGATCGAGCGAGGTCTATCTTGGCGGGATCATCTCCTATGCGAACGCCATGAAGGAAACCGAATTGAACGTGCCCGCGGCGCTGTTGCACGAGCACGGCGCTGTGAGCGAGCCCGTGGCGCGCGCGATGGCCGACGGTATCTGCGCGAGAGTCGGCGCGGACGTGGGGATCGCGATCACCGGGATCGCGGGCCCCGATGGCGGCACGGCAGAGAAGCCCGTGGGCACGATATGGATGGCCGTCCATGTGAAGGGGGAGACGCGCGCGGTCACGCGCAAGTTCCTGGGCGACCGCGAGGAGATCCGCCTGCGCGCTTCGCAGGGGGCGCTCGATATGGTGCGCCGTGCACTGACCGGGCAGATTACCTGAGACGCATATGACCAAGAAGCACTCGCACACCGAGCACCGCGCGATGCACGCGGATCCCTCCGGCGACGCCGATCCGGCGCCGCAGGCGGATGGCGCCGTCGACGCCGCGCCGGACTCCGCGCCCGAGGCGCCGCTCCCCGTCGCGGAGCCGGGCGTGGCGCCGGCCGCCGCGCTCGACGAGCTCAACGACAAGTACCTGCGTCTCGCCGCGGAGTACGACAACTTCCGCCGTCGCACGAGCAAGGAGCGGCTCGAGCTGAGCGCGCGGTCGCAGGGTGAGCTGCTCAAGATGCTCATCGACCCGCTCGATGATCTCGCGCGCGTGATCGCGCAGGGGCCGGGCGCGAGCGACGCGAAGACGGTGCTCGACGCGGTGGAGGTCGTCGACAAGAAGATGATGAAGGGACTCGTCGCGGCGGGACTCGAGGTGATCAACCCCGTGGGGAAGCCGTTCGACCCCACGCTGCACGAGGCGGTATCCACGGCCCCTGCGGCGACCAAGGAAGAGGATCACATCGTGAGCCAGGTCTTCCAGCCCGGCTATCTGTTCAAGGGTCAGCTGCTGCGCGCGGCGCGCGTGGTGGTGCTCCAGTGGAACGGCTGAGCGAGGCGTAGCGCATGGCGCAGGGGAAGGACTACTACGCGACGTTGGGCGTGTCCGCGAGCGCGAGCGCCGACGAGATCAAGAAGCAGTACCGGCGGCTCGCGAAGCGCCATCACCCCGACGCGAACAAGAGCGATCCGAAGGCGGCGGAGCGCTTCAAGGAGATCTCCGAGGCGTACAACACGCTCGGCGATCCCGAGCAGCGCAAGAAGTACGACGAGATGCGGCGCTTGGGCGCGTTCGGCGGTTTCGGCACGCGGCCGCCGGGCGGCGCGGGGGGCGCGCGTCCGCGCGGCGGCGCGCCCTCGGGAGACGCTGGGCCGAGCTTCGAGGACTTCGACATCGGCGGCCTGGGCGGACTCGGCGACTTGTTCTCGTCGATGTTCGGCGGGGGCTCGCGCGGCGGCGCGCGCGCACGCGGCCCCGAGCGCGGGCAGGAGATCGAAGCGCACGTCGACATCCCGTTCCGCACGGCGGCCACCGGCGGCACCGTGCCGATCTCCCTCGAGGTGAACGAGGAATGCGCGACGTGTCATGGCACCGGCGGCGCACCGGGAGCGAAGCTGAGCACGTGCCCCGAGTGCAAGGGACGCGGCACCGTGTCGTTCGGCCAAGGGGGGTTCGCGGTGAACCGGCCGTGCCCCATGTGCCTGGGGCGCGGGCAGGTGCCGAGCGAGCGCTGTCCCACGTGTGGCGGGAGCGGCGAGGTGCGCGCGAAGCGGACCATCAGCATCAAGGTGCCGGCGGGGACGGACACGGGCACGCGGCTGCGGCTGTCGGGGCAAGGCGGCCGCGGCGCCGCCGGCGGGCCGACGGGGGATCTGTTCATCACGTTCACCGTGCTCCCCGACCGTTTCTACAAGCGCGAGGGGCTCGATCTCATCGCGACCGTGCCGCTCAACATCGCGCAGGCGACGCTGGGCTCGAAGGTGAGCGTGCGCACGCTCGACGGGAAGAAGGTGACCATACGCATCCCGCACGGCACGCCGGCGGGGAAGCGGTTCCGCGTGCGGGAGCAGGGGATCGAGCACAACGCGACGAAGGGGGATCTCATCGTGGAGGTCACCATCGTGGCGCCGGAGAAGCTCACGCCGGAGCAGGAGAAGTTGATGAAGGAGTTCGCGGAAGCGGGAGGGATGAAGTACTGACTGCGAACGGACGATGGTCGATGGTCGACGGTCGATGTGGCATGACGACGATGGTATGATCCATCGATCGCTCGGGGATCAGTGGGCAGGCGCCGGGTGCGTCAGCAGGAACTCCCAGATCAAGCTAGACGCGTCTACCGCATCGCTCTGCGGTCCCACCAGACTCTCCGGCAGCGGATCGTTCTCGCCGGGCCATCCGTGCCCGCCGCCGACGAGCACGTAGAGCACCACGGATCGCCTGCTCGCGCACGCGCTGAACTCGATGCGCGTCGCGTGCGTTGCGCTCGACGCCGCGGCCGGCGGGAGCTCCGTTCGCGTGGGCATGCTGTCGCACCCGTCCGCGCGCGCCCAGAAAGCCGCGTTCTTTTGCGCGCCGAGCATTGCGCCGTGCAGGCCTCCTCCATCGTACGGAACGAGCGGGTCCTCCGTGCCATGGATCGCGATCACGGACACGGGCTTCGCGTTCCCGCAGCGAGGGACGTCGTTCACCGGGAGCGCGCTCCCGAGAGTGCCGATGGCGGCGAAGGCGCCGGGGAGACGGCAGGCGAGCGTGTAGATCATGATGCCGCCGTTGCTGTGGCCGACGGCGAACACGCGCGCGCGATCGATCTTCCAGCGCTGTTCGAGTCGCGCGAGGAGCGCGCGCACGAATTCGACATCGTCGGCGTTGCGGAAGTAGTCGCGGCCGTCGCTCCAGTGGTGGTCGATGCCCTCGGGGTAGACGACGATGGCGCCGTGCGCGGCCTGACTGAACGCGTAGCGGCTGGCGGCACCGCGCGCGTTGCCGGCGCCGCCGTGGAAGAACAGTACGAGCGGGGCGGGGGATGCCGGCGCCGTGTCGGCCGCCGCGAAGTAGTACTCGCGCACGCGGCCGCCGGCGGTGATCGTGTCGCGCGCGAGGGTGGATTGCGCGCCGGCTGCCGACGCGATGGTCCCCAGTATGATGGCCGCCGCCATCCGTGCCGTCATGCTCGTCACTCTATCGCCGCGCCCGGCCGCCCGCCATAGATTCTCCGGAATGACCGAGTCGTCCACGCCCCGGCCTCGCGCTACCGCCGAACGCCGCGTGCCGGCCACCGTGCTGCGGCTGCGCGACCCGCACGCGCGCAATCCGGGCACGGCGCTCGATCTCGACATCGTCCGCGCGATCCGCGTGAATCGCAGCGCTGTCGAGCGCCGCGCGGCGACGATGCCAACACGGCGCACGGTCAAGAAGCAATGGCAGGCTGCGTGGCTGTTGCGCGCCATCACGCTCATCGATCTGACCACCCTCGCCGGCGACGACACGCCGGGCAACGTGCGCCGCCTCTGCGCGAAGGCGAAAGCGCCCGTGCGCCCGGACCTCCTCGAGGCACTCCGCGCGAGCGCGCTCCCGATCCGCGTGGCCGCGGTGTGCGTGTATCACGAGCTCGTGGCCACGGCGGTCGAAGCGCTCGAAGGGAGCGGCATCCCGGTGGCCGCGGTGAGTGCGGGATTCCCCGCCGGGCTCAGCCCGTTCGCCACGCGCGTGGCCGAGATCAAGGCCAGCGTGGCCGCGGGCGCGCGGGAGATCGACATCGTGATCACGCGCGCGCACGTCCTCACGGGCGACTGGCCCGCGCTCTACGACGAAGTGCGCGCCTTCCGCGACGCGTGCGGCGAGGCGCACTTGAAGACGATCCTCGCCACGGGAGAGCTCGCCACGCTCACCAACGTGGCCCGCGCCAGCCGCGTGGCGATGATGGCCGGCGCCGACTTCATCAAGACCTCCACCGGCAAGGAGAGCGTGAACGCCACGCTCCCCTTCGGCATCGTGATGGCGCGTCAGATCCGCGAATACGAAGCCGAGACCGGCGCCGCGGTGGGCTTCAAGCCCGCGGGCGGCATCCGCAGCGCGAAGAACGCGCTCGACTGGATGATCACCATGAAAGAAGAGCTCGGCGACGCGTGGCTGCGCGCCGAACGCTTCCGCCTGGGCGCGAGCGCGCTCATCACCGACCTCGAACGCCAACTCGAGCACGCGGCCACCGGGCGCTACGGGGCCGCCTACCGGATGCCGATGCCATGACCGTCGCCGAGATCTTCGAGACGATGACCTACGGCCCCGCGCCGGAGAGCGCGAAGCCCGCGCTCGATTGGATCGCGGCGCACGGCGGGGAATTCGGTCACTTCATAGGCGGGCGATTCGTGCGCGCGAAGGGCGCGACGATGTTCGACACGATCAACCCCGCCACCGCCAAGCCGCTCGCGCGCGTGTCGCAGGGCACGGCCAAAGATGTGGACGCGGCGGTGCGCGCCGCCCGCGCCGCGCTCCCCGCGTGGACCAAGCTCGGCACGCACGGGCGCGCCAAGCACCTGTACGCGCTCGCGCGCATGGTGCAGCGGAACTCACGCCTGCTCGCCGTGCTCGAGAGCCTCGACAACGGCAAGCCGATCCGCGAGACGCGCGATCTCGACATCCCGCTCGTCGCGCGGCACTTCTACCACCACGCCGGCTGGGCGCAACTCCTCGACACCGAGTTCGCGGGCTACGGCGCGCTCGGCGTGGTGGGGCAGATCATCCCGTGGAACTTCCCGCTGCTCATGCTCGCGTGGAAGGTCGCCCCCGCGCTCGCGGCGGGGAATACGAGCGTCTTGAAGCCCGCCGAGTTCACGCCGCTCACGGCGCTCTGCTTCGCGGAGCTCGCGGCGCACGCGGGGCTCCCCGCCGGTGTGCTCAACATCATCACCGGAGATGGCGAGACGGGCGCCGCGCTCGTCGACCACGCGGGCGTGGACAAGATCGCGTTCACCGGATCCACTGAAGTGGGGCGCGTGATCCGCAAGGCGACGGCGGGGAGCGGGAAGAAGCTCTCCCTCGAGCTCGGCGGGAAGAGTCCATTCGTCGTGTTCGAAGACGCGGACCTCGACTCGGTGGTGGAAGGCGTCGTGGACGCGATCTGGTTCAATCAGGGACAAGTGTGCTGCGCGGGGTCGCGGCTGCTCGTGCAGGAAGGCATCGCGGAGCGTCTCACGGAGAAGCTGCGCGCGCGGATGGAGAAACTGCGCGTGGGCTCGCCGCTGGACAAAGCGGTGGACATGGGGGCGATCGTGGCGCCGGTGCAGCTCGAGCGCATCCGCGGTCTCGTGAGCAAGGGCGTGGAGGAAGGGGCCGAGCTCTGGCAGCCCAGTTGGGCGGTGCCCAAGGAGGGATGCTTCTATCCGCCCACGTTGTTCACGAACGTGAGCCCGAGCAGCACCATCGCGCAGGTGGAGATATTCGGGCCCGTGCTGGTGAGCATGACGTTCCGCACGCCGGACGAGGCGGTGGCGCTGGCGAACAACACGCCGTACGGGCTGGCGAGCAGCGTGTGGACGGAGAACATCAATCTCGCGCTCGATATCGCGCCGAAGATCAAGGCGGGAGTGGTGTGGGTGAATTGCACGAATCTCTTCGATGCGGCGAGTGGGTTCGGTGGGTATCGGGAGAGTGGGTTCGGGAGGGAGGGCGGGAGAGAAGGGATGTACGAGTATCTCGCGCCGATTCGCGCGCCGCTTCGCGAGCGACCATTACGGGCAGTGCGCAGTGCGCAGAGAACGGAAGTCACTGCTGACTACATCGATCGCACTGCCAAGCTCTTCATAGGTGGGAGGCAAGCGCGACCCGATTCGGGCTATTCGCGGATGATCGTCGGCGCAGGGAAGCGCGAGCTGGGCGAAGTCGGGGAAGGGAACAGGAAGGACATCCGCAACGCGGTCGAGGCGGCGCATGCCGCATCGGCGTGGGCGCGGGCGACGGGACATGCGCGGGCGCAGGTCCTCTACTACATGGCGGAGAACCTTTCGGCGCGCACCGACGAATTCGCGAGGCGGCTCGATGCCATGAGCGGGCGCCGCGATGGGCGCGCCGAGGTCGAGGCGACCATCGCGCGGCTCTTCACGTACGGCGCGTGGGCGGACAAATGGGACGGCGCGGTGCATTCGGTGCCGATGCGCGGGGTCACGCTCGCGATGAACGAGCCGCTCGGGGTGGTCGGGGCCGCGTGCCCCGAGGAGCGGCCGCTCCTCGGCTTCGTCTCGTTCGTGGCGCCGCTCGTCGCGACGGGCAACACCGTGATCGCGATCCCCAGCGAGGCGCATCCGCTCGCCGCGACGGACTTCTACTCCGTGCTCGAGACGAGCGACCTTCCCGGCGGTGTGATCAACATCGTCACGGGCGGCAAGGACGCGCTGTCACTCGTGCTCGCCGAGCACGATGACGTGGATGGCATCTGGTATCACGGCACGCACGCGGGGGCGACGGCCATCGAGAGGGCGAGCGCGGCGAACATGAAGCGCACGTGGTGCTCGTGGGGGCCGGCGCGAGACTGGATGGGGCCCGAGTTCGAGGGGCGCGATGTGCTGCGGCACGCCACGCAGGTCAAGAACATCTGGATCCCGTATGGCGAGTAGCGAGTGGTGAGCTGACGGGAATCGATGCTCGGAAGTCGGTGAGGCATAACAACGATGGTGTGGTCCGGTGCGCAGGAGGGCTCAGTGCGCACGGGACCACACCATCATTGTTATTCCTCATCGACTCCCGACCATCGAGTCCCGTCAGTTCAACTCCTCGCGCAGCGAAATCCTACGAACGGCTTGGCGTCCCCGGCGGGATGCGAGTCGCGGTAGCGCACGCGCAGGTTCACCGGCGCGGCGTCGTACGATCCGCCGCGGATGACCACGCGCGTGAGCAGGTCGAGCGACGGGTCCTTGCTCCAGGGCTGTGACACCACCGGCTCGTTGCGCGGGGGATCGCGCGGATCGGACCACTGGTCCGCCGTGAATTCCCACACGTTCCCCGCCATGTCGTACAATCCGTACCCGTTGGCCGGATACATGCCCGGCCGCGTCGGGTGCGCCATGTCGCTCGCGCCGTAGTTGGCGCGCGCCGTGTCCGGCGGCGCGTCCCCCCACGGGTAGATGTCGCCGCCCGTGAGACCGCCGCGCGCCGCGTACTCCCATTCGACTTCCGTGGGAAGCCGGCGATTCTTGGCGCGGCAGTAGGCGCGCGCCGAGAACCACGTGACGTACGTGACGGGAAGACTGTCGCTCCCGGCGACGATGTGCCCGCTCGCCCACATCCGGAGGTAGTCGCCGTTCGAGAACCTCGCGGAGTCGCCATGCGGGAGCCACGCGGTGTCCTTCGCGACGAACTGCACGAAGTCGGAGACGAGCACTTCGCCCTTGTCGAGATAGAACGGCTTCATCGTGACTTTGCGTTGCGGCGCCTCGGAGCTCACGATCGAAGGATCGGACAGATGGTACTTGGCGACGAGCGCGGGGATGTCCGCGGAATCGGTGCCGTACTCGAAAGTGCCGCCGGGGATCTTCACCATGCCGTCGGGGACGGCGACATCGAAACTCGCGAGCGCGACCACCGCCGCGCAGGCGGCCGGGAGCGTGAGAAGGCGTCTGATCATGGAGAGGAAGCTACTTGAGGTCGATGACCATCACTATCGGCCGCTCGAGCGCCGCGCCGGGCGTGATGCTCCCGTCGGGGGCGAAGCGATCCCATCCGCTCGTCGCGATGAAGTAGAACTTCTCCCCCACGAGCACCCCGTGCGTGGGCTCGGCGAGCTTCGGCACGTTCGCCTCGAGCGTGGTCCAGCGCAGGATCTTCGTGAAGGAAGGATCCAGCACGAGACGGATCACGCGATTCGGATTCACCCCGTTCTGGATCGCGATGAGCGAGCGCCCCGAGAGCACCAGGCCGTCGATCCCGTTGATCGCCGCGTGCGCCGCGTTCTCGAGCCACGACACCTTGCCGGTGGCGCGATCGACGACCGCGATCCCGCGGATGTAATCAGGCACCAGGACGCGCTTGCCGTCGGGGAGCACCACGGGCTGCTGCGGCGATGCGAACGTGCCGGCGGGGACCACGGTCTCGATGCTGTCGCTCCCGGCGCGGATCGCGTACAACTGGCCGCTCACGGAGTTCGTGAAGAAGAGATCCCCCTCACGCGAGAGGTCGAGGTCGCCGTAGACATCGCGGTCCGTGTCCGCCGCCACGTCGTACGTGTCGGCGAGCGCGCCGCTCTTGAGATCGAAGCGGAGCACCGCCGTGCCGTCCCACGCCAACGTGTCCTCCGCCTGGGGGAGTCCCGCGGCCGTGGCCCACAGGCGGCCGCGCTTCGCGTCCACGCCGAGGGCCATCATCGCCCGGTCGCCGCTGTCGCGCGCGAAGGTGGACATCCGGCCGTCCTTGAACGCGACGATGCGCCCTTCGCGGACGGAGCTGAGCAGGAACCGCTTGCCGGCGGAGTCGTACGCGATGTCCTCGGCCACGAAGTCGCTGTCGGGCACGGTGAACGCGACGGCCGCCACGTGCACCGCGAGCCGATTGCCGGACATCTGCGCGAGGAGGCTGCGCCACTGCTTGCTCGCGTGCAGCGGCGCGAGGAGCGAATCGGCGCCGAGGTCGCGCACGAGCCCCATGCCCGCGTACATCCGCAGCCACTCGATCGCTCTCGCGGTGTCCCCGAGCTGCGCCGCGGCGCGCGCGAGCGCGAGGACCGTGCCCGGGTGCCCGTGCAGCTCGCGGTAGAGGATCTCGGCGTGGTGCTCGTACGACTTCCAGTCGCCGTGCACGCGCGCCGAATCGCCCGCGGCGGAGTGCTCCTGCCACGTGGAATCGCCCTGCGCATGCGCCGCCGCGGCGCACGCGAACGCCAGCAAGGCGGAGACCCGCGCGCGGAGACGCAGCGGAACCTCGGCTACGCCGCCAGCACGGGGAGGGCGCGCGACGCGCCCTCGATGATCCCACCGCCGAGCACGCGCTCGCCGTCGTAGACTACGAGCGATTGCCCGGGCGTGATGGCGCTCAGCGGCTCGTCGAGCGCGAGCTCGATCTCGCCGCCGCGCACGCGCACGAGCTCGGCGTTCGCGGCCGGCGCGCGATGGCGTACCTGCACCTGCACGCGCGCGCCCACCGAGGGCGCGGCACCGAGCCAGTTCACCGCGCGCGCGACCACGCCGCGGCCGAGGAGCTCTTCGCGCGGGCCGATCACCACGGCGCGCTCCGCGGGGCGGATCGCGACCACGAACATCGGCGCGCCGAAGCCTCCGGGGAGCCCGCGGCGCTGGCCGATGGTGAAGCGGGCGTGCCCGCGATGCTCGCCCACCACGCGGCCGTCGCTCGTCACGAACGGGCCCGGCTGCAGCGACGGCGCGTCGGCGCCGAGCTCGCGCGCGATCACCTTGGCGTGATCGCCGTCGGGGACGAAACAGATGTCCTGGCTCTCCGGCTTCTCGCTCACCACGCTCAGCCCGAGGGCGCGCGCGCGGTCGCGCGTCTCCGCCTTGGTCATCGCGCCCACCGGGAGGATCATGCGCGGTACCACGGCGGCGTCGATGCCCCAGAGGAAGTAGCTCTGGTCCTTCTTGTGGTCGCGCCCGCGGTGGAGCGCGCCGTCGGCGACGCGCGCGTAGTGCCCGGTGGCGATGAAGCGCGCGTCGAGCGCGTCGGCCTTGTGCACGAGGTCGCGGAACTTGGTGAAGGTGTTGCAGCGTACGCACGGGATCGGCGTGCGTCCCGCGGCGTACTCGTGGACGAAGTCGCGCACCACGTCGCGCGAGAAGGCCGTCTCGAGATTGAGCACGTAATGCGGCACGCCGATGCGCTCGCACACGCGGCGCGCGTCGTCGATCGAATCGAGCGAGCAGCAGGGGCGGTCCGGCACGCTGTCGCCGTAGCAGAAGAGCTTCATCGTCACGCCGATCACGTCGAACCCCTGGGCGGCGAGCTCGGCGGCGGCGACGGAGCTGTCGACGCCCCCCGACATCGCGACCAGCACGCGCTCGCGCGGCACGCTCAGCTCGCGGCGGCCGACAGCCGCCGTGCCTTGGCGACGAGGTTCGGGAAGAGCTGCGCCACCCGCTCCACGGCCTCGGGCGTGGTGAGCGCGCCGAGGCTCATGCGCACCGCGGCCACCGCCACGTCGTGCGGCGCGTGGATGGCACAGAGCACGTGCGACGGATCGACGCTCCCGCTGGTGCACGCGGAGCCCGAGGAACACGCGATCCCCGAGAGGTCGAGCGCCATGAGGAGCGACTCGCTGTCCGTGCCGGGGACGGAGATGTTCAGGATGTGCGCGGCGCGCGGCGCGCCGGCGCCGTTCACGACGGCGTCGGGGATCCGTTCCACGAGGAGCGCCTGCAGCTTGTCGCGCAGGCCGGCCAGCCGCGCCATCTCCGCGTCCATCTCGGCGAGCGCGAGCTCCGCCGCGCGCGCGAAGCCCACCGAGGCGGCGACGTTCTCCGTGCCGGGGCGCTGCCCGCGGTTCTGCGATCCCCCGTACACGAGGGGCTCGAGCGGGGAGCCGCGGCGCACGTAGAGCGCGCCGATCCCCTTCGGGGCGCCGATCTTGTGGCCGCTGAACGCGAAGTAGTCGAAGGGTTGCGTGCGCGCATCCACCTTCACCTTGCCGAACGCCTGCACGCCGTCGGTATGGAAGAGCGCGCCCTTGGCCTTCGCGGCGGCGGCGAGCGCGGGGATGTCCTGCATGGTGCCGAGCTCGTTGTTCACCCACATGATGCTGACGATCGCCACGTCGTCGCGCACGGCGTCATCGAACGAGGCGCGGTCGACAACGCCATCGTTGTTCACCGTGACGATGCGCTCGATCCCCCCTTCCTGCGCGACATGGTGCACGGAGGCGAGCACCGCCTTGTGCTCGATGGGCGTGGTGACCGCGGCGCGCTTCCCCTTGGGGCTCAGCGCGCGGAAGGCGCCGAGGATCGCGAGGTTGTCGGCCTCGGTGCCCCCCGAGGTGAAGAGCACTTCATCCGGCTGCGCGCCGATGCAGCGCGCCACGCGCTCACGCGCCTCATCGAGCGCCGCGCGCGCTTCGCGCCCCCAGCGGTGCGTGCTGCTCGGATTCCCGAAGCGGGGCCCGTAGAACGGCTCCATCGCCTCGCGAACTTCCTTGCGGACGGGCGTGGTGGCGGCGTGATCGAGATAGATCGGCTCTGGCATAGGCGCTAAAGATACCAACAGCCTCCGCCGCACAGTAGTACGCCCCGCGGCCTCTCCCCCATGGGGAGTGGAATGGCGCGTCACCCCACTCCCCACTCCCCACGACCGTCAGTCCCCACGCTCCCAACCGCTGGAGTACCAGACCACTCCCCACACCCCACGCACCCGCACTAAGGCGTCTTGTAGACCACCCCATCCTTCATGACGAACACCACATTCTCCATCGTCCTGATGTCCTTCACCGGGTCCCCCGTGACCGCGATCACGTCCGCGTACTTCCCAGGCTTGATGGAGCCCACCAGGTCGGGGTGGCCGAGGAGGTCGGCGGCGACGATCGTCGCGTGCTGCAGCGCCTGGATGGGAGGGATGCCGTACTTCACCATCAGCGCGAACTCCTTGGCGTTGGTGCCGTAGGGGCACACCGAGATGTCGGTGCCGAAGGCGATCTTCACCCCTTCGCGCACGGCGCGCTTGAAGTTCTCGATCGAGATCGAATCGAGGCGGTGCGAATGCTCGAGGAACTCCGCGGGCTCGTTGGGATCGGCGTGGATGCAGTCCCCCGTCTCGAGCGTGGGCACGAGGTAGGTGCCGTGCTGCTTCATGAGCTGGATCCCTTCTTCGTCGAGATAGCTCCCGTGCTCGATCGAGTTCACGCCGGCCTTCACGGCCGCCTTGATCCCGTTCGCGTTGTGCGCGTGCGCGGCCACGCGGAAGCCGAAGTTGTGCGCCTCGTCCACGGCCGCGAACAGTTCCTCGTCCGTGAACTCACGCGCGTTGGCGTTGCTCCCGTGCGTGAGCACCGCGCCCGATGACAGCACCTTAATGAAGTCGGCGCCGTTCGACGCGAGGCGCCGGATGCGCTCGCGCACCTCCCACGGGGAATTCGCGACGCCGTACGTCATGTCCCACGGGAGCGTGACGTCGGGGGACACGCCGGTCATGGCGCCGGCGCCGCCGGTGATCGTCACGTAGGCGCCGGCCACGAACATGCGCGGGCCGGGGAAGGTGCCGCGCGCGATCGCGTCGCGCATCGCGACGTCGACGAGCGCGCGATAGGTGCCCACGTCGCGCACGGTGGTGAAGCCGGCGAGGAGCACGGCCTTGGCGTTGGGGATGGAGATGTACGCCTCTTCGGCCGCGGTGCGCCGGAGCTCGTTCAGCGGCTCCGGGTCGTTGGCGGCGCCGATGAGATGCGTGTGCATGTCGAGCAGCCCGGGGAGCACGGTGAGCTTCGAGAGATCTATCACCTTCGCGCCGGGCGGGATGCGCAGATTCGCGCCGACGGCGGTGATCTTGTTGCCGTCGATCAGGATGATCTGGTCGTCGAGGAACTTGCCGGCGTCGGCGTCGAAGAAGCGGCCGGCCCGGATCGCGACGGACTGGGCGGAGGAGGCCGCGGTGACGAAGGCGGCGGCGAGGGCGAGGAGCGAGCGGCGCATGGCGAGCTGGAGAGTTGGGATTGGTCGGATAGTGGATCATGGATCGTGGCAACGACCGATCGGCGACATTGGACCGTGGACCGATCAGATATTGGTCGGTGGATAGTGGCAACGGCGACCGTAGGCGTCGCAGTCGCGACTATCCATCACCCAATATCCGATCGATCCACGGTCCAACGTCGCCGTTCGGTCGTTGCCACGATCCATGATCCATTATCTCATTGCTTATAGACCACGCCGGCCTTCATCACGAACTGGACGTTCTGCATGATCGCGATGTTCTTGATCGGATCCCCGGCCACCGCGATGAGGTCCGCGTACTTGCCGGGCTTGATCGAGCCCACCAGCGCGGACTGGCCGAGCAGGTCCGCCGCCGAGACCGTGGCGGCCTGCAGGGCCTGCATGGGCGTCATGCCGTACTGCACCATGAGCTCGAACTCGCGCCCCGGGTACTTGAAGTTGCACACGGGATTGTCGGTGCCGTAGGCGATCTTCACCCCCGCCTTCACCGCGCGGCGGAAGCTCTCCATGTGGATCTTCGCGATGCTGTCGTGCGCGTGGAAATCGCCGGGGAGGAGCGCGTTGGCCTGGATGCAGCTGTGCACCTCGAGCGTGGGCACGAGGTACGTGCCCTTGGCCTTCATCATCGCGACCGCTTCACTGTCGAGGAAGCTCCCGTGCTCGATCGACGCCACCCCCGCGCGGATCGCGTTCTTGATCCCGTTCACGTTGTGCCCGTGCGCCGCTACCTTGAGGCCGAAGTTGTTCGCTTCGTCCACGGCCGCCTGCAGCTCCTCCAGCGTGAACTCGCGCGCGAGGTGGTTGCTGTTGTGCGTGAGGATGGCGCCGGTCACGAGCACTTTGATCAGGTTCGCCCCATTGCTCGCGAGGCGACGCACGCGCTCGCGCACCTCCCACGGGGAGTTCGCGACGCCGTAGGTCATGTCCCACGGGAGCGTGACGTCGGGGGAGACGCCGGTCATGGCCCCCGCGCCGCCGGTGATGGTCACGTACGCCCCCGCCACGAACATGCGCGGGCCGGGGAAGTCGCCGCGCGCGATCGCGTCGCGCATCGCGACATCGATGAGCGCCCGATACGTGCCCACATCGCGCACCGTCGTGAACCCCTCCATGAGCACGGTCTTCGCGTTCGGGATCGAGAGGTACGCTTCCTCCGCGGCGGTGCGGTCGAGCTCGTGCAGCGGCTCGGGATCGTTCACCCAGTTCCCGATCAGATGGCTGTGCATGTCGAGCAGCCCGGGCATGACGGTCATCTGCGAGAGGTCGATCACCTTGGCGTCCGCGGGGATCGCGAGCTTCGCGCCCACCGCGGTGACCTTGCCGTCCTTGATGAGGATCACTTGGTCGCTCAGCACGGTGCCGGCCTCGACGTCCACGAACTTGCCGGCCTTGACTGCGGTGACCTGAGCGACGAGCGCGCCGCCGGGCACCAGCACCATGGCGGCGATCGTGCGGAATGCTGCCCGCATCGGTCTTCTCCTGGGGTGAGTGAGGCGTTCCGGACGCAGCGAAACTGCACGTGGCGAGGGCGCGACGATAGTGCTCCGCTCCTCCTAAACGCCAACCCCTAACGCCTTCCCTCTCCGCAGTGGAACCTCGCCGCGATCCGCGCGCCCTCGAGATGCAGCACGCTGTCGACGACCACGGGGCCGTTCGGCGCCGCCCGCAGCGCGGCGATGGACACCCCCGCTTCGTCGAGCGTGTCGGTCGCCACCATCCAACCCGCCTTCGCCGTGCACGCGCTCGCCGTCGCGCGCTCGAGCGCCGTGTGCGCCGGGGGCGCCCCCCGCGTCTCCCGGAGATCGGGGGTGAGCAGTGGCGCGGCGAGATGGCCGGTGGCCTGCGCGACGAGCGGATCGTTGGCGGTGAGGATGATCGCGTCGCGCGGGAGCGAGTCCACCCAACGCACCACCGGCGCGTAGTTCGCCGCCTCCGCGCGCTGCGGCGCGATCCACCCATCGGCGAGATAGCCGCGCTCGTTGAGCCGCGCGCAGCTCCCCGCGGGCACGAGGATGAGGACCAGGGCCAGCGGGAGCCACGCGAGATCGCGGCCGCGCAGGCTGCGCCACAGCGTGTAGGCGCCGGCGAAGAAGAGCGCGCTCAGGAGGGGGAGCAGCCCCCACAGGAATCGATCGGGGGGGATCGGCCACACGAGCAGCACCGCGAAGTATCCGAGCGTCGAGAAGAAGCTGACGGAGCGTGCGCCGCGGAGCAGGGCGAGCCCGATGAGGGTGAACGCGATGCCGATCGGCGCGCCCCCCTTCCACCAGAGCTGCACCGCCACGCGCCAGAGGCCGGCCACCTGGTGCGCGACGAGCTGCGCGAGATCGCCCGCGCTCGAGACGCTCTCGCGCCACATGAGCGTGTAGCTCCCGTAGCTCGCCGTCCACGCGGCGGGGACCTCCTGCGCGTGCCGCGACGTCCAGGCGAACCAGGTCACGAGCGGCAGGAAGATGAACGCGGCGATCGTCGCGTCGCGCTGCCGCACCGCAACCGGATGCCCGCGCTCGGTCGCGAAACGCCACGCCACCGCGAGCATCACCGGCGCGAGGATCGTGCGCACGAGCGGGAGGAACGCCGCGAGGAGCGCGACGCCGATCGCCATCGCGAACGAGGGCGCGGGCGCGTCGTCGGCGTGGTCGGCCAGGTCGAACGTGAGTCCCAACAGGAGCCACGCCAGTGGCTCCGAGAAGAGGGTGCTCGTGACCGCGCGCGCGGGCACGAGGAGGATCGCGGTGAGCGCCGCGGCTCCCGCGAGCCAGATCGGGAGCCCGAGCCGTCGCGCGCCCCAGCGCGTCCACGGCACGACGGAGAGCGCCGTGAGGAGCGCGTTCCCCTCCTTGAGCCACGCGAGCACGCCCAACGACGCCGCGGGCGGCCGCAGCGCGTTCCACAGCGCGAGCCAGGCGGGGAAGAGCGGGGGATAGTGCACGCCCGGCGGCGCGCCGGGGAGCGCGAGATGGTGATAGCCCGCGCCGCTCGACAGCGCGCGCGCGAGATCGAAGTAGATGCCGTCGTCGTAGAAGACGCCGACGGGCATGGGAGCGCCCGCCGTCATCGCAAGGAGCGCGAATGCCGCAGCGGCGAGCAGCCACGGCGCGACGCTCTCCCAGCGCTCGCTCACTCGACGCGCTTCTGCTGGCCCAGCACCTCGTTCAACCGTGCGGCGTTGGCGAGCCGCTGCGCCTCGGTCATCATCGCCTGGCCCGCCGCCTGCTGGCCATGCTCGCTCAACGCCTCGCCGAGCACCGCTGCCGTGACCACGTAGCGGAGCGGGATGTCCACGCTCGCGCGGTCCACCCACCGGTCCATCCGGATGAGCGCCTTCGGCGCGAGGTACGTGGAGTCCCAGAGGGACATCGAGGCGGTGAGATCGATCGCGCCGTACCCTTGGATGGGAACGTAGCGCGGGCTCGCCGGCGGCACGGTGGGATTGAGCTTCGACACGATGCCCACGCTCGTGAGGTACTTGCCGAGTCCGAGCTGCTGCGCGTAGCCCGAGCTCGTGAAGAACATCCCGCGCTGCGGGAAGGCGTCATGGAGCATGCGGAGCGTGAGCATCTGGTCGCGCGAGAGCACCCCCGCCCGCAGCACGGCGGTGATCGAGTCCTTCGTGAACTCGCGCGCCGAGGGGAGCTCCGTGTACGGCGCCACCGCATCCGCTTCTTGGAGCGTGAGCGCGAGCGGCGGCACGGTGGGCACGGGCCACTGGCGGTCGCGGTAGAGCGCCGGCCCCTTGGCCGCATCGTACGGGCGCGTGGGACGGCGCACGATCTGCCGCACGTACCAGTCGGTGTTCAGGAGCGACGTGACCGCGACGGTGACGTCTTGCCGCACCCCTTCCACTTCCTGCGCGTACCACAGCGGGAAGGTGTCGTTGTCGCCGTTGGTGATGAGGATCCCGTACGGCTCCACGCTGTTGAGCACGTCGACGGCCCAGTCGCGCGTGAAGGTGTCGCCACTGCGCGGGGCGTCGCGCAGGTTGCCGAAGAACGGGATGAAGGCCACGAGGAGGATGGGGCTCACGAGCGCCCAGCTGCGCGCGGCGAAGCGCGGGCGCCCGTCGGCGGCGGAGCGCTGCATCTCCTGATCGCTCGCGAGGAGCGACGCGGCGAGCTCCCAGAGCCAGACGAGCCCGAGCCCCGCCCACACGCTCCAGGCCGAATAGCTCCACAAGTAGAAATAGTCGCGGTCGCGCACCTCGCGCGGCACGCTGTTGCCGAGCTCGGGACTCTGCGTGAACCCGTACTTGAAGTTCATGTAGAAGATGAGCGCGAGCGTGACCGTGAAGATGAGCGGCCCGAAGAACCAGAAGCTCGACGGATCGCGTTTCCAGTGCACCCATCCCCCGAGGATGCCGAGGAGGAAGAACAAGATCGCAAGGGAGAGCTGCAGCCCGGCGCGCGCGCGATAGGGATCGCGCAGCCACTGCCACTCGAAGTAGTACCACCACATGCCGACCTGCGCCGCGAACGTGGTCTGCCGCTCGAACAGGCTCGGCTTGCCGAACTGCTCGCGGTCGATGTTCGCCTTGAGGCGCGTGAAGGTGGTGCTGCTGAGCGTGCACGACCATTCGAACTTGGTCATGCACCCCGTGGGCTCCCCTTCGTTGATCGGCGGGAAGTGGGCGCTGCGGATGGGCTCGAAGACGAACACCGTGAGGCCGAGCACGAGCGCGCCGAACACGGCGGCGACCAGCTTCCATCGCATGAAGGTCTGCCATCGCCGCGCCGCCACCGCGACGAACGCCGCGGGAGCCACGAGGAATCCGGCTGGATGGTTCGTGTAACCGAGCCCGACGAGGAATCCGACCAGGATGAGGAGCTTGTCCGCCCGCGCCCCGTCCGGATCGTCGCACCAGAGCACGACGAGCCAGCTCACCACCGCGAAGAACGCGAGCGAGATCGTGTAGACCTTCTCGTTCACGACGCTCTGGTTCCATACGGTGAACACGGTGCTCGCGATGAGCGCCGCCGCCCCCGCGCCCAGCCACCGCTGCCAGCGCTCCACGAGCCAGAACGAGAGCACGCGCTCGGTCACGAGGAACCACATGCCGGACGTGACCGCGCTGCAGATCGCGGTGAGGATGTTCACGCGCATCGCCACCGTGGGCGCGATGGGGAGGATCGCGAACACGTGCCCGATGAGCACGAAGAACGGATTGCCCGGGGGATGCGGGAGTCCGAGGGTGTACGCGGCGGTGATGAACTCGCTCGCGTCCCACATCGCCGTGGTCGGCGCGAGCGTCGCCACGTAGAGGGCGAGCACGACGACGGACACGATGCCGGCGGCGAGGTATGAAGGCCGGTGATCGGCGGCGGCGCGAGCGGGGGGCTTGGGGGGCATGTGCGGTGGTCAGGAGAGGGGCCGGAGCGCGGCGCGCACGGGGGCGGCGTCGAGTCCGGCGAGCTTCATGGGGAGCGCGAGCAATTCGTACGCGCCGTCGGCGACGCGCCGCAGATCCAGGTTCTCCAGGATGTTCGCGCCGCCATCGAACAGGCAATGGTGCACGGGCAGGGACTTGCTCTCGCGCTCGTCCACGCTCGGCGCGTCCACGCCGAGCAGGGTGAGCCCGCGCGCGAGGAGGGCCCGGGCCTGCTCCACGGTGAGCACGGGCCAGTTCGGGGGGAAGGGGCCGTCGGCGATCGAGCGCCCCGTGCGCAGCAAGAGGCGCTCGACGCGCAGGTCGCCGAGCACGGCCAGATTCTCGAACGAGACCACGCGCGCGACGCCGGCGAAGCTCGCGAGCGGGAGCGCCTCCGCCGCGGGCGCGCCGTCGCGCACGTGCAGCGGGGCGTCGGCGTGCGTGCCCACGTGCGGGCTCGTGGTGAACGCCGAGATGTTCACGCTCGCGCCGTCGCGGAGGCGCGAGGGCCACCCGCACGAGTACGGCGTGTCGCCGGGCCACTCGGGCGTGCCAGGGGCGAGCGGCACCGAGATGTCCACGATCGTCACGCGCCCGCGCTCCCGGCGCCGCCGAACACGCGCGAGCGCACTTCCCACAGGGCGGGGAAGAAGCGCATGGACACGGTGCGCGCGAGGTACTTCGCGCCGAGCGTGCCGCCGGTGCCGCTGGTGGCGGGGCCGATGATGCGCTCCACGAGCTGCACGTGCAGGAAGCGCCATCGCGCGAAGCCCTGATCGTACTCGAGGAGCTCCTCGGCGAGGAGGAAGAGCGGCGACGAGCGCTCGCGCGCGTAGATCGATTCCGCGGTCTCGCCATTCGCGGCGAGCGCCCGCTCGAACAGCGTCTGCAGCGTGGGGCGCGCGAGCCAGCGCGTGACGAGCTCCGGGGGCTCGCCCCCTTCCGCGATCGCGTGCAGGAAGGCGGGATCGCGCAGTCCGCTGGCGGCCTCGATCGCGCGGAACTGCGCGCTCTGCGAGCCGCTGGAGCTCCCCAGGTCGCCGCGGAACTTCGCGAAGCGCTGCGGCGGGAGGGTGTCGAGCGCGGAAAGCTGGTCGGTGACGATCTGCACCAGCGAGTTGAGGCGCTGCGTCACGAAGATGGCGCCGGTGATCTCGTTCGTCTCGAGGTGCGACACCAGGGTGTCGAGCTCGCGCAGGATCACCTTGAACCAGAGCTCGCTGCTCTGATGCACCACGATGAACAGCAGCTCGTCGGGCTGCTCGGGCTTCGACTGCGGCTGCTGGAGCGCCAGGAGCTGGCCGAGCTTCAGGTACGAGCCGTAGTCCATGCGGTCAGAAGGTCGAGACGGGGAGCGCGGCCACATCGTCCACGCGCATCGTCTCGAGGGTGAGGAAGGGCTCGCCGTACCGCGCCCGGATGAGCGAGCCGTAGTGCGCCGCGTGATGCCGGATCACGTCGAAGAGCGACTCCGTGGTGGGGAACACCTCGCCCGCCTGCACGGCTCCCGCGAACTGCGAGGCGTACGCCTGGATCGCGGCCATCTTCTTCTCGAACACGTCGCTCACGTCCACCACGAAGGTGGGCTTCACGTGGTCCTCGCGATAGCTCAGGCAGTGGACGACCTTCCTGGGGCGATGCGCCGCCGTCCCGGGCGCGTACTTGGCGAGCCCCGCGAGGAAGCACGCGTCGCGCACGAGCTCGGCGGTGACGCGATGGTCGGGATGCCGGCCGCTGAGCGCGGGGGCGAGCACGACCGTGGGCTGCAGGCGCCGGATCTCGCGCACGAGGGCGGCGCGCGTCTCGTCCGTGTTGAATATCCCGGCGTCGGGGAATCCCATGTTCACGCGCTCCTTCACGCCGAGGATCTCGGCGGCGCGCGCGGCCTCCTCCTCGCGCAGCGCGGCGCTCCCGCGCGTGCCCATCTCGCCGCGGCTGAGATCGATGATGCCGGTCGGCTGCCCGAGTCCCGCCGCCTTGGCGAGCGTGCCGCCGCAGGTGAGCTCGACGTCGTCTCGGTGCGCTGCTATGGCGAGAACGGAGAGTGGCATGGGCGACAAATATAGTCCCTAACGGCAGTGCGCAGGACCGGAGAGAGAAGAAGTGATGGGCATGGTTGGCGTGTAGACACTACGAACCAACCATGCCTAGAACTTCGGTTCTCTCCGGTCCTGCGCACTGCCGTCAAACTCGCCTAGGGATGGTCTTGCAGCGCGTAGGTCGTTAGTCTTCGGAACGTGCGAACAACCCCCAGCTGGGTCGCGCTGGGCCCGAAGTGGCCGAACACGCACGCGAGTCACTTCGTCGAGGCCGGCGCGCAACGATGGCACGTGCAGCTCTTCGGGAGCGGACCGCCGCTCCTCCTCGTCCACGGCACCGGCGGCGCCACGCATAGTTGGCGTGACCTCGCCCCGAGACTCGCCGCCCGATTCACCGTCATCGCCCCCGATCTCCCGGGGCATGGATTCACCACCGCGCCGCGCACGGACCTGCTCTCCCTCGACGGGATCGCGACCGAGCTCGGCGCGTTGCTCGATGTGCTCGGCGTGCATCCCGCGGTCGGCGTCGGCCACGGCGCGGGGCTGGCGGTCCTCCTGCGCCTCGCCCTCGACCGCGGCGTGCCGTTCCAGACGATGGTCGGCATCAACGGCGCGCTCACGCCGCCGCGACGCCACCTCTGGACGCTCCTCGCCCCCGCCGCGGACGTGGGCACGCGCTCGACGTTCGTGGACGGGCTCGGCGACCGGCTCGCCTCCGGTTCCCTCGAGGAATCGCTCCTGCGGTCGATGGGCTCGGCGATGAGCGCCGAGCAGACGGCGCTCTACACGTCGTTCCTGCGCAGCCGCCGCCACATGGGGGCGGTCACCACGCTGTTCGCGAACTGGGACGCCGCGCGGCTGCAGCGCGACGTGCTGGGCCTCACGCTCCCGGTGACGCTCGCGGTGGCGCTGAACGATCCCTGGGTGCCCGCGCGCGTGGCCGACCGCCTCGCGGGCCGCTTCCAGAACGTGCGGATCGTGGAGATCGGCGACTGCGGCCATCTCGCGCACGAGGAGAAGCCCGGCCTGGTGGAGACCGTGATCGTGGAGAGCGCGCAGCGCGCGTCGGTGCTCACGCGGACCTCGCGTCCGGCGCTCGCGGATCAGCTCACCAACGGCGCGCGCGAGTAGCGCGCGCGGTCACTCGTAACGCAGCGCCTCGACGGGATCCATCCGCGCGGCGCGGTTGGCCGGATAGAGGCCGAACACCACGCCGATCCCGACCGACACCGCGACCGCGATCGCCGTGAGGAGCACCGGCGCCGTCGCCTGGATGCCCATGAGGTAGGTCACCACGCGGCCGAAGGTGAGGCCGATGAGGATCCCGATCACGCCGCCGATGCCGGTGAGCGTGGCCGCCTCCACCAGGAATTGCACGAGGATGTCGGTGCGGCGCGCGCCGAGCGCCTTGCGCACGCCGATCTCGCGCGTGCGGTTGGTGACCGAGACCATCATGATGGCCATCACGCCGATGCCCCCCACGAGGAGCCCGACGCCGGAGAGCGAGATCATCACCGCGAAGAACGTGTTCGTGAGCTTCGTGAACACGTCCAGGATCTGGTCCTGCGTGATGAAGTCGAACGTGTTCGGATCGCCGGGGCGGAGGTGGCGCATGTTCCGCAGCGCCACCATGACCGCGTCCTGCGCATCCTCGGCACGCACGGTGGGACGCGGCTTCACGGCGATGAACAGCTGGTTCGTCTTGTCGATCGTGTAGCTGTGCCAGGCGAAGCGGAACGGCACCACGCCGCCCACTTCCTGGCCGGGTGGGGCGAAGATGTTGTCGGGTTCGGAGATCACGCCGATCACGGTCACGGGGCGCGTCAGCACGCGGATCGTGCGGCCGAGGGGATCGGTCTGCGCGAAGAGCTTGTTCGCGAACTTCTCCGTGAGCACGACCACGCCGGCGCCGGACGTCATCTCCGACTTGCTGAACCACCGCCCCTTGGCGAGCTCGCCGCCCTGGATCTCCGAGTAGCGATCGTCCGCGGCGAAGATCGTGAGCTGCTGCGTGCGGACTCCCGCGTACTCCAGGCGGCCGAAGAGCTGGATCCAGATCGCGCCGTACGCGATCTCGGGGAGCGACGCGATGCGCTGCGCCTCCGCCTCCTCGAGGTCGGGGCGGATGCGCACCCACTTGGGGAGGCGGTCGGGATTGAGCGGGGTCTGCGAGAACACCTTCATGACGTAGAACGTGCTCGGCCCCGCGATCTCGATGGTGTGGATGATCTGCTCGCTGATCCCCTGCACGATCGCCGCCATGGTCATCACGGTGCTCACGCCGATGACCACGCCGAGCACGGTGAGTCCCGAGCGCAGCTTGTTGACGCGCAGGGTGTCGAGCGCGATCGCGATGTTCTCGCGCGCCGCCTCGAGGATCCTCATTCGGCGCGCATGGCCGCGATCGGATCGAGCCGCGAGGCGCGGTCGGCGGGGAGGATGCCGAAGATGACGCCGACCCCCGCGCCGAGTCCGAGCGAGAGCGCCACCGACCACGCGGTGACGCGCACCGGGAGCGGCGACACCCAGGTCACGACCGCGGCGAGCGTGGAGCCCGCGAGCACGCCGATCAGCCCGCCCAGGATCGAGAGCATGACCGCTTCGGCCAGGAACTGGCGCCGGATGTCGCGCCGCGTGGCGCCGACGGATTTCCGGATGCCGACCTCGCGCGTGCGCTCGGTGACGGACATCAGCATGATGTTCATGATCACGATGCCCCCCACGAGGATCCCGATCGCGACCATCGCCGGGACCACGGTGAAGAGCACGCTGGTGAGCTGCTTCCAGAAGGCGACGAGCGCGTCGGCGGTCTCGATCGAGAAATCCTCGTCCTGCTCGGGGCGGAGCCGGTGCGCGACGCGCATCGCCTCCTCGGCGCGGTCCATGCCGGCGGCCACGTCCTTGGCCTCCGGCATCTTGACCGAGATCGTGGTGGTCTTGCGGCGCCCGAAGAGCATCTCGAATTGCGTGAGCGGCATGAGGATGAAGCCGTCGAAGCTCTGGCCGAGGACGCGCCCCTTCTTGGCGATCACGCCCACCACCGTGAGGCGCTGCCCCATGATCCGCACCGTCTGTCCGATCGGATCGACGTTCTCGAAGAGCTTCTCCGCCACGTCGGCGCCGATCACGATCACCGGACGGCGCTCGTCCATGTCGGGCTGCACGAGGGGCCGGCCGCTCGTGAAGCGATAGTCCTGCACCTCCTGGTACTCGGGGGAGATGCCGAACATCAGCACGTCGGCGAGCGTGCGGTCCCCCCAGACGACGTCCGCCTGCGGCGTGGGCCATCCGCTCTGGATGCTGATGGCCTGCGCGTCGGGGATCGCGCGGCGCACCACCTCGGCGTCGGCCTGCGTGATGCGCGGCCGCTTGGCGACGGCGCGCATCGCGTCCTCATCGAAGAGCCCGATGCGGATGGGGGTGCGGCGCACCTGGAAGGTGTTGTTGCCGATCATGGCGTCGGCGATGCTCTCCTTCACGTACGCGTTCATCCCCTGGATGACCGCGACCACCGCGATGAGGAACGCGACGGAGACGATGATCCCGAGGAGGGTGAAGAAGCTCCGCAGCTTGCTCCCGCGGATCTGCGCGAGCGCGAGCGTGACGACGTCCCAGAAGAGCATATGGTGAACCTACACGGGCCCCGGGACTACGAGAAGCGCGGGCTACTCGTAGCGCAGCGCCTCCACCGGATCGAGGCGCGCGGCGCGGAGGGCGGGGATGATCCCGAACAGCACGCCGGTGAACGCGGCGCCGACGAGCGCGGCGACCACCGCCGCCGCCGGGACCGCGGCAGGGACGGGGGTCCACTTGTCGAGGCCGGCGGCGATGGCGCCCCCGATGACCAATCCGGTGACCGCGCCGATCGTGGTGAGCGTGGCCGCCTCCACGAGGAACTGCCAGAGGATGGTGCCGCGCGTGGCGCCGAGCGCCTTCCGCACGCCGATCTCGCGCGTGCGCTCGGTGACGGAGATCATCATGATCGCGATCACGCCGACGCCGCCCACGAGGAGTCCCACGCTCGCGAGCGCGATCATGATCGCGAAGAAGCTCCCCGTGAACTGGTTGAACGCGTCCATGAGCTTGTCCTGCCCGAACACCGCGAAGTTGTTGATCGCCCCGGGGCGGAGGCCGCGGATGCCGCGCAGCGCGGCGGTCACGTCGTCCATCGCGTCGTCGCGCGGGATGCCGTCGCGCGGCTTCACGGTGAGGTCCAGCCCGCGGATCCACAGGTCGAGGTACTTGCGCCCGGTGTTGAACGGGACCTTCGCCTGCGCCTCATCGCCGCTCGCCTGCTCGGTGGGGGCGAAGATGCCGATCGTGCTGTGATAGACGCCGATCACCGTGAAGGGGATGCCGTCGATCGTGATCACCTTGTCGACCGGATCGGACTCGCCGAACAGGCGCTCGGCCATCTTGTCGTTGATCACCGTCACGCGCGCCGACGCCGCGGCCTCGGCGGCGGTGAAGCTCCGGCCGGGCTCGATGTCGCCGCCGTCCACGAGCGTCCAGTTCGGCGTGAACGCGTCTACCGGTGCGCCCTTGAGCTCGCGGTCGCGGTACTTGAAGTTGGCCGACCCCGCGATGTGCGCGGTGACGACCGCGATGCTCGGCACCTGCTGCAGGCGTTCCGCCTCGACGAGCGTGATCGCCGGATTGCGCCGCTGCGGGCACACGTCGTCGGAGCCGTCGCAGTTCTCGAGGAAGTCGCCGCGCCGCTGCACGAAGAAAGTCGTGGGCCCCGAGGCGGCGATGTCCTTCTGCACGCTGTCCTGGATGCCGTGCACCGCGGCGGCCATCCCCGTGACTACGAACACGCCGACGGCCACGCCCATGATCGTGAGCGCGGCGCGCACCTTGTTCGCGCGCAGCGACTCGAGCGCGATCTTGACCCCTTCGATGGTGGAGTAGAGGCGGTCGGCGGCGGACATGCTACTCCTGGCGGATCGCGGAGATCGGATCGAGCCGCGCCGCGCGGATGGCGGGGTAGACGCCGGCCACGATGCCCGTGACGGTGCCGAGCGCCACCCCCACCACGATGGACCACGGCGCCACCGACATGGGGAGCGGACTCACCTGCGCGATGAGCGCCGCGAACGCGATGCCGAGGGCGACGCCGATCGCGGCGCCGAGCGTGGAGAGCGTGGCGGACTCGGCGAGGAACTGCCGCCGGATGTCGCGCCGCCGCGCGCCGAGCGCCTTCCGCACGCCGATCTCGCGCGTGCGTTCCGCGACCGCCACGAGCATGATGTTCATGATCACCATCGCGCCCACGACGAGGCCGATGCCGGGGATCGCCGCGCCGGCGATGGTCATGATGCCCTTGAGCTTCTGCCAGAAGGCGAGCGCGGCGTCGGAGGTGAACATCACGAAGTTGTCGGGCTGGGCGGGGTGCAGCTTGCGGCGCCCGCGCATCGTGGCGCGCACCTGGTCCATCACGTCGCGCATCTGCTCGACGCTCTGGCTCTTGATGAGGATCGTGGCGAGCACGCCCGGCGGCTGCGTGAGGCGGCGCGCGGGGCTCTTGAGGGGCACCACGACGAACTTGTCGAGGGAGTGGCCGAAGATGGAGCCCTGCGGATCGGCGACGCCCACCACCTGGTAGTTGATGCCGCCGATCTTGATGTCGCGCCCGATGGGGTCGAGGCTCGGATAGAAGTGCGACGCCACGTCGGCCCCGATCACCGCGACGAGCGACCCGCGCTGCAGCTCCTGCTCGGAGATCACGCGCCCGCGGCCGATCGTGATGTTCTGCACGTTGAAGAAGTCGCCGTCCACCGCGAAGAGCTGCGCCTGCCGGCGGCGCGCGTACGCGCTCTCGAGATACTGCTGCCACTGCGTGTTGCGGATGGCCCAGCGCGTCCCCTCGGGGAGGTTGTCCACCACCGGGTGGACGTCCGCGTCGCGGATGTACGGCCGCCGCATCCACTCCTTCCATTCGGCGTCGGTGACGTTGCCGATGTTGATGCTCGGGAAGCGCCGGAGCTCGAAGGTATTCACCCCCATGAGCTTCCCGATGAAGTCCTCCTCCATGTAGCGCCCCATCCCCGTCACGATCGAGACGACGGCGACGAGGAACATGACGCCGATCATCACGCCCAGGAGCGTGAAGAAGCTCTTGAGCTTCTGGACGCGGATCTGCTGCAGCGCGAGGCGGATGGAATCGAGGAAGTGCATTGGGGGCCTCCTCCTACTCGTAGCGCAGCGCTTCGACCGGATCGAGCCGGGAGGCGCGGATCGCGGGGAGCATGCCGAAGGCGATGCCGGTGAGCGCGCTCGCGACGAGCGCGGCGCCGATGGCGAGGGGGGGGATGCTCGCCTGGATCGGGAGCGTCGCCCGGACGAGCCACGTGAGCGCGCCGCCGATCAGGAGACCGACCACGGCGCCGATGCCGGTGAGCGTCGCGGCCTCGACCAGGAACTGCCAGAGGATGATGCGCCGCGTCGCGCCGAGCGCCTTCCGGACGCCGATCTCGCGCGTGCGCTCGGTGACGGAGATCATCATGATCGCGACCACGCCCACGCCCCCGACGAGGAGCCCGATCGCCGAGAGCGCGATCATCACCAGGAAGAAGTAGCCGACGATCTGGTTGTACAGCTCCATCACCTTCTCCTGCGTGCTGACGAAGAAGTTGTTCGCCTGTGCCGGGCGGAGGTTGCGCGTGGTGCGCAGCACGGTGACGGCGTCATCCATCGCCTCTTCCTGCGGCACGCCATCGCGCGGCTTCACCGTGAGGTCGAGCCAGCGGACGTTCGTGCTGAGGCGGCGGCGCGCCGTCTCGAAGGGCATGATGATGCGCCCGCGCTGGCTGTTGTCGAAGAAGTTCTCGCTCGGCGTGTAGATGCCGATCACGCGGAAGGGGCGCCCCTCGATCTCGAAGGTCTTGTTGAGCGCGTCCGTGCCGCCGAAGAGGCGGTCGATGATCTTCTGGTCGACGAGCGCGACCTGCGAGGCATCGGTGTTCTCCGCCTCCGTGAAGCTCCGGCCCTGCGCGATGCTCCCGCCGTCGACGTCCGTCCAGCCGGGCGTGTACGCGTCCACCTGCGCGCCGGGGAGCGACCGATCGCGGTACTTCACCGCCGCCGACGTGTTGACGTGCGCGATGACCCCCTTGATGGTGGGGAGCTTCGCCACCTGCGCCGCGTTGTCCGTGGTGAGGGGCGGGTAGCGGATCCACGGGCACGTCTCGGGACCGTTGCAGTTGTTGATCGCGATGGGCCACTTGGTCACGTAGAACGTGGTGGGGCCCGCCGCGTCGAAGGCGGCCTGCACCCCCGCGTTGATCCCGTGCACGCCCGCGCTCATCACCGTCACGACGAGCACGCCGATCGCGATCCCGGCGATGGTGAGCGCCGCGCGCACCTTGTTGGAGCGCATCGCGTCGAAGGCGATCGCGACCCCTTCGCTGAGCGGGCGGAGACGTTCGCGCAGGCCCATCAGTCGGACCGCAGCGCGATGATCGGGTCGAGATGCGCGGCCCGCACCGCGGGATACGTTCCCGCGATGATGCCGACGCCCGCCCCCACCGCCACCGAGAGGATGATGCTCCACGGCGCGACCGTGGTCGGGAAGTCCACCATCTTCAGGATGGCCGAGATCCCGAATCCGAACGCGATCCCGATCAGCGCGCCGAGCACGCTCAGCGTGGACGACTCGACCAGGAACTGCCGCCGGATGTCGCGGCTCCGCGCCCCGAGCGCCTTGCGGATGCCGATCTCGCGCGTCCGCTCCGCCACCGCGACGAGCATGATATTCATGATGACGATCGCGCCGACCACGAGCCCGACCGTCGGGAGCGCGATGCCCACGAGCACGAGCACCTTCTTGATCTTGTCCCAGGCCGCGAACGCCGACTGGGTAGTCTCGAGCACGAAATTGTCGGGTTCCGCGGGATGCAACCGGCGCCGCTGCCGCATCACTTCGCGGACGCGCGCTTCCACCTCGCTCAGCGCGTTCTGGTTCGGCGCCTGCACGACGATCCCGGAGATGTCGCGGAACGACATCGTGACGCGGTGCATCGGGCTGTCGAAGGGCCCGAACACCTGGCGGTCGAAGTTGAAGCCGAGGGACTTCCCTTGCTTCTCCATCACCCCGATCACGCGGAACTCGATGCCATCGAGGCGGATGATGCGGTCGATCGGATCGAGGTTGGGGAAGTACTCATCGGCGATCTCGGTGCCGATCACGACCACGGGCGTGCCGAGCGCGTCCTCCTCTTCCGTGAAGAGCCGCCCTTTCTCCACGCGGAGGTCCTTGATCGCGAAGTAGCCGGGCGTCACCGCCTCGGCGAGCACCGTCGCGCCGTTGCGCCGGAAGTCGGTCACCGCCGGCACGTTGCGCATGTCCTGGATCGCCCACCCCGCATCCTCCGGCAGGGCCGCCTTGATGGCGAGCGCGTCGTCCTTGGTGATCTTCGGGCGCCGCATCCACGCGCGCCAATCGGCCTCCGTCGCATCCCCGATGTTGATGTCGGGCATACGCCGGACGTTGAACGTGTTGATGCCGAGGAACTTCCCCGCGAAATCCACCTCGATCTTGCGGTCGAGCCCCTCGACGATCGACACCACCGCGATCAGGAACATCACGCCGATGATGACGCCGATGAGGGTGAAGAAGCTCTTCAGCTTCTGCACCCTGATCTGCTCCAGGGCGACCCGCACGGCGTCGAGGAAGTGCATCCCTCTCCCGGCTCAGGTGGTGCGGCGGACGAACTTCTCCTGCGCCTCGTCCGAGCTCACGCGCCCGTCGCGGAGGGTCACCACGCGGCGCGCGTGCCGCGCGATGTCCGCCTCGTGCGTCACCATGATCACGGTCTGGCCGCTGTTGGCGAGGGTCTCGAACACCTTCATGATTTCGTCACTCGTGGTCGAGTCGAGGTTGCCCGTGGGCTCGTCGGCGAGGAGGATGGCCGGTTCGTTCACGAGCGCGCGCGCGATCGCGACGCGCTGCCGCTGGCCGCCGGAGAGCTCGTTCGGCCGGTGGTCCATGCGGTCGGCGAGCTGCACGCGCTCGAGCGCGTGCTCGGCGCGGCGCTTCCGCTCCGCGCTCGCCACCCCCGCGTACACGAGCGGCAGCTCCACGTTCGCGAGCGCGTTCGCGCGCGGCAGGAGGTTGAAGGTCTGGAACACGAAGCCGATCTCGCGGTTGCGCACCCGCGCGAGGTCGTCGTCCGCCATGCGCGAGACGAGCTCCCCGTTGAGCCAGTACTCGCCCGCCGAGGGCGTGTCGAGGCAGCCGATGAGGTTCATCAGCGTCGACTTCCCCGAGCCCGACGGGCCCATGATGGCCACGTACTCGTTGCGGCGGATCGCGATGTCCACGCCGCGGAGCGCGTGGACCACCTCGCCCCCCATGTCGTAGTCGCGCGTGATGCCGCGCGTGACGATGACCCATTCCTTGCCCGGAGCCGCCCCGGTGACCCCGGTGACGGCCTGCCGTTCGGCGGTGGTGCTGAGCCCGGGCTCGCTCGTGAAAGCGTTCATGTCTTCACCGGTGTCTTGGTCGCGTCCTTCTTGGGCGCGGGTTGCTCGCGGACGGTCGTCCCTTCCTTGAGTTCGCGGATCGCCTGGAAGCTGCCGGAGACGATGGTCTCACCCTCCTGCAGGCCGCTGACCACCTCGAAGTACTCCTCACCCGCGATCCCGATCTTTACGGGGCGGAACGCGACTTTGTTGTCCTTGCCGACCACGAACACCCCTTCGACGTCGCGCTTGCCGACGTCCTTCGTCGCCTTCTTGCCGAGCACGACCTGCGCCGAATCCTTGTTCTCGTTGCTCTCGTGCTCACGCACGGTGAGCGCGATGATCGGGATGGCGAGCACGTTCGTGCGCGTGTCGGTGATCACCTTCGCGGTGGCCGAGTAGTCGGGGCGCGTGTCGCGCGGCGGGTTCAAGAGGCGGACCTTCACGTAATAGTCCACCGCCTGGTCGCTCGTGGTGGTCGTGGCGCCCGTCGCGAGGATCGCCGAGTTGCCGATCTCCACCACCTTGCCGCGGAACGTGGTGTCGGGGAACGCGTCGATCTCCACCGTGGCGGAGTCCCCCACGCTGATGCGCGCGACGTCCGTCTCGTCGACCTTCACCTTGGTCTCGAGGTCGGTCATGTCGCTGATCGTCAGCAGGAGCGCCTGGTCCTTGCTGAACGTGCCGGGCACGGCGGTCTCGCCCTGCTCGACGGCGAGGCGCGTCACCTGGCCGCTCATCGGCGCGTTGATCGTGGTCTTCGCCAGGAGCGACTGCGAGTTCTTGAGCGCCGCCTCGGCCTGGTCGATCGAGTGCTGCGCCGATTCATAGAGCGCCTGGTTGACGTCCACCGTGGTCTTCAGCTGCTCGAGCTGCTCGGCGGAGATGAGGGTCGCGTTCGTCTGCGCGATCTCCTGGCTGCGGTGCAGCGAGCTCTTCGACTGGTCGAGGTTCGCCTTCGCGCGGGCGTAGTCGGCGCGCGCGGCCGCGACGGCGGCCTTGTTCCGCTCGACGTCCGCCTGGTACGTGGACGGATCGATCTGGAGGAGGAACTGCCCCTTCGTGACCATCTCCCCTTCCTTCACCGCGAGGCGGGTGATGCGCCCGCTCACGTCGGAGGCGACGTCCACCTTCGTGTGCGGCTCGACCTGCCCGCTCGCGGTGACGGAGGCGACGAGGTCGCGCTTGGCGACCTTCTCCTCGCGCACGAGCGTCGCCTGGTTGCTCCCCTTCTTGACGGCCGCCGCGACGATCACGGCGAGCCCGAGGAGGCCGACGACGATGACGACGTACTTGGTCCGCTTGGTCATTGCAGTCCTCAGATCAGCGAAGAGGACGCCCGACCGCGCGCTCCAGCGCGGCGAACGCCCGGTGATAATCGAACGTGGAGGCGAGCAACTGCTGCACCGCGCGCTGGTAGTCGTCGCGCTGCGTCGACAGGTCGACGGCGGTGGCGGAGCCGACCCGGTACTTCTCCTGCGCGAGCTTCAAGGCGAGGGAGGCCTGCTCCATGTTCTCCCGCGCGAGGCGATCGGCGTCGAGCGCCGCTTCGAGCGTGAGGTACGCGCTCGTGACGGTCTGGGTGATCGCGAGCTCCTGCGACTGGATCCGGTACATCGCGTCGTTGCGCTGCGCCTGCGCGACCTCGAGGTTCGTCGCGCGGCTCAGGCCGTCGAGGACCGTGATCGAGAGCGTCACCGACGCCTGGAACGGGGCGGTGGTGAAGGTCCACGGCACGGCGTTGTTCTGCTTGATGATCGCGGCCGTGTCGGGCGGCACGATCAGCGCGCACGACGCGGAGGGCCCGAGTCCCGAGCCCATCCGGATCGAGTCGAGCGAGGCGCACTGCGCGAGCTGCGAGTTGTACTGCGCGGTGGCCGTCGACACGGGGTAGTTCCTGTTGGTGTACTCGTTGGCGTAGCCCCCCCAGCCCGCGAACGCCGAGAGCGTCGGGAAGTACGCGCCCTTCGCGGTCTCGACGCTGCGCACCGCCGCCTTCTGGCGCTGCTCGAGCGAGATCAAGGCGGGATTGGTCGCCCGCGCGAGGGACAGCACGGAATCGAGCGAGAAGGCGGGCGGGGTGACGCCGTAGCGCGTCGTGAGCCGCACGTTCACGGGCTGCGGCACGCCGATGAGCTGGAAGAGGCTCAGCCGGTCCACCTGCACCTGGTTGTGGGCGCGGATGGCCGCGATGCGCTGGTTCCCCAGGTCGACGAGCGCCTTGGAGACGTCGAGCTGCGTGCCCGAGCCCGCGGTCATCTTCGCGCGCGCGAGATCGACCTGCACCTGGTTGCTCGCGATGAGCGAGTCCTGCAGCGCCGCGTTGGCTTCGTCCACGAGCACCAGCAGGTACGCGTCCGCGACGTTCGACCGGAGCGTCGCGCTGGCGCCATCCACGTCGGCGCGCGCCGCGTTGAGGTTGTGCTGGTTGAGCGACGGGGCCAGGAAGGTGGCCGCGCTCAAGCTATAGTTGAGGCCGATCTGGTACGACGACTGGATCTGGTCCGATCCCGTGGTGATGCCGGGGACGCCGCTCACCGTGATGCCGCCCTGTCCGAGGTAGCCGCCGGAGAGCGAGCCCCCCGCGGTCGGGATGAACGCGCCGTACGCGCTGCGCACGCGCGCCGCGGCGGGATTGATCTGGTCGACCACGGTGAGGTAGTCGGGGTTGTTCTTGAGCGCCAGCGCGACCGCCTGGTCGAGGGTCAGCGTCGGCGCGCCCGTCGTGTCGGTCGCTTGCGCGGCGGCAGGGGAGAGCCCCATGCCGAGCACGCACCACGCGGCCGCGACGAACTCCTTGCATCGCATCGGGTAGAATCCTGGTTGGGTGTCCAGCGGAACGTACGGCGCGGCGTTCGCGGCGGTTTCACCGCGCGAAGCGCGACGCCCCGCCAGAGGAGGCGGGGCGTGGACAGCAATCTAATCGCGCGGCGCTCGACGCGCGCGGTGCGTCCCGCTCAGTGCGTCCCGCTCAGTGCGGGAGCTCGTCGCGCACCGCGGTGATGTCGCCGTGCACCACCTTCAGCACGCGCCCCTGCGAGTCCACCCAGATGTCGCGTCCGCCCCCGCCGCTCACCGCCGCCACGAGCTTCCGCGCGTCCACCGGCGTGCCGCCGATGGTGATGCGGTCCACGCCCGCGAGCTGCACCCGCATCGTGAGCTGCACGTTCCGCTGGGGGATCACCACCGGCACCGTCATCGTGCTCCCCTTCATGCGCTGGGCGAGGAAGTAGTACTGGTGGAAGACCATGTCGTCGATCACCAGCGCCCCTTCGCTCACGATGTACTCCTTCGCCGCCTCGCCGCTCGGCGTGCGCACGCGCGCGGTGAATCGGCCGCGGCCGATCACGCCCTTGAGGCGCAGCTGGAGCTTGTCGTCGGTGCGCACTTCCATCTGGTAGGCGAGCGGGGTGAACGCCGTGTCGGTGCGCAGCGCGGGGGAGAGGCGCTGGGTGTCGAACTCCACCGTCGCGTTCGCGATGTAGACCTCTTCGGCGTTCTCGAGCGAGCGGCGGATCGTGAAGGTCTCGCGCCCGATGCGCACGCCCTTCCGCAAGATGGTGAAGCTCCCTTCGTCCACGATCCCTTCCGGGGCGGGGGGCGCCGCCTGCGCGCGCCCCAGGGTGGCCGCCGCGCAGGCGACGGCACAGACCACCGTGAGCCGGAGCGGGAGAGCCATCATGCGTCGCGGGGAGGAGAGAGGAAGATGCGGCGCCCGATCGTCTCGCGCAGGCGCTCGTACAGGGCGCGCCCGGTCGGCGCGCTGGCCGCGCGCGGGCATCCGAGGGCGACGTTCTCCCCGGGGACGCGCAGTCGCCCGGAGCGGTAACGCCGCATCTGCTCGGGATCGAGCGGGTAGTCCGCGGCGAGGTCCGGGCGCACCAACGCGGGGGCGAGGTGTAGGAGGAGCGACGTCTCCGCCTCGCCCCCCGCGAGCGCGCAGTGGTCCACCGTGAGGAGGTCGGCGATCGGCACGGACCAGATGTCGGCCACGCGCACGCGCGCGCCCTGGGTGATGACGGTGAGGAGCGCTTCCTGATGGTGGATATGGTCGTTGGCGCTGAGCAGGATACATTCCGAGATGCCGGCGCTCTCCCAGCCGGCGAGCAGGTCGTTCAAGAGACGGTGGAGCGTCTTGCGCTGCACGGAGCAGTCGCCGGGCTGTGCCACGTGGGTGCCGCGGGAGACGCCGAGCGGGATCGTCGGGGCGCGCAGGACGCCGAAGTCGGCGGAGAGATCATCCGCCAGGCGCTCGACGATGATCGTCGGCGCGCCGACGGGGAGGTGGGGGCCGTGCGGCTCGCAGGTGCCCACGGGAACGATGAGGCGCGGATCCTCGGCGAGGAGGGCCGCGACCTCGGCAGGTGTCATCTCCTGAAGACGCCGTGGAGCTGGCGCGACGGCGCGGAGGGCAGCGGTCATTTCGACTGGCGGTGATGATCGAATGGACGTGCGCGGACGCTCCCGCACGTTCGCGGCGCTCTGGACGACGGCCGCCGCGGCGGCCGTGGTGTCCGCGGCGTGGTGGCTCCGCGACCCGGTCGAACGCTACCTCGTGGCGGCGGTCATCGCTACGGTGCTCGCGGCCGGCCTGAGCGCCGCGCTGCCGCGGGCCATGCGCGCGTTCGCGTGGGCGACGACGGCGGCGGCGGTGCTCTTCCTCGCGCTCGCGCTCGACTCGCAGCGCACGCTCACGCGGATCTCGGCGGACTGGCCGGGCTATCGCGCGACGCGCCTGGCGCGTGGCGGCGCGGCGCTCTCGACCGCGCTCGCGCGCACCGCGGCGCAGGTGCAGAGCGAGGCGGAGCGCGCGCTCGACGCGCCGGAGGATCCCGCGCGCGCCTTCCCGTGGCTCGAGGGTCTCGTCTCGGGAGACGACCAAGGGATCGTGCTCTTCGAGCGGGGACGCGCGGCGGCGTGGGCGGGGCGCTCGTACGCGCCGGTGGATTCGCTCGCGGGAGGACTCGGCATCGCGCGCGGCCCCTTCTACACGACGCTGTACGCGGCCGCGGTGCGCGGCACGCGGCGCGCGGTGGCGACCTCCGTGGTGCACGCGGAGGCGCCGGGCGACGCACTCGCGCATGCGGTGGACGCGCGGGTCGTGGAGCAGGAGGGACTGCACGGCTTCACGGTGCTCCCCGCAGGGGTACGCGGGAGCGCGGCGGCGGCGCGCTTCGTGGTGGATGGCGTCTCGCTCCTGGAGGAGGAGCCGGTGGCGCCCGAGAGCGAGGAAGCGCGGCTGAACGAGAGCGATCGCGCGCGCACGAGCGGCCTCCCGTTGCTCGCGGCCGCGCTGGTGTTCCTGGTCGCGGCGTGCTGGCGCGAGGGGACCTCGCCCGCGTGGCGCGTCGCGCCGCTCGCGGCCGCGCTGGCGGTGGTGGCGCTCGCGCCCCTCTCCGCGCTCTCGGCGAAGTCGGTGTTCTTCGATCCGACCGTGTACTACGCGCGTCTCGGCGGACCGTTCACGGCCACGGCGGGGGCGCTGGCGGCGACCGCCGCGATCCTGCTCCTGCTGCTGCTCCTGGCGATGCGGCCGCGCCTGCGCATCCGCTCGCGCCGATGGGCGCTGGTGATCGCGGCGGCGGTGATGGGGGCGGGGCCGTTCGTGCTGCGCGCGCTCTCGCGCGGCGTGTCGCCCCCCACCGGCGGCGTGACGATCACGCTCTGGCTCGCGTGGGAGGTCGCGCTCTTCCTGCCCGCGGCGGTGATGCTCGTGGCCGCGGCCTGGGCGGGGCGCACCGCGCTCGGCGCGATGCGCGTGGTGCCGGTGTGGCTGGCCCCCGCGCTCGCCGCCGTGACGGCGCTGCTCGGCACCGTGCTGCTCCAGGCGCCGGGGGACTGGCCGCAATGGTACACGGCGCTGTGGATCGCGGTGGTGGGCGCGCTGGCGTTCGCGCGGCCGCATCGGCGCACGGTGCTCGCGGCGAGCATCGTCGCGGCGTGCGGCGCGGCGACGCTCACGTGGAACGCCGGCGTGCGCGGGCGCACGGCGCTCGCCGACCGCGATCTGGACGAGCTCGAGGCGCCCGACCCCGACGTGACCGCGCTCCTCACGCGGATGGGCGCGTCGCTGCGCGTGCAGCCCGCGCCGCTCGACGAGGCGTCGCTGCTGCGCGCGTACGTGCGGTCAGACCTCGTGGGCGCCGGTTTCCCCGTGCGGCTCACCCGCTGGCGCGCGGACGGCACGCCGCTCGCGACGGTGGCCCTCGACCCGCTGGTGGTGCCGGAGGGGGCGTTGCGCACGCTGGTGGAGGCGGCCACCCGCACGGGGGCGCCGCTCGTGCGCCAGGTGCTGGCGATGCCGGGCGTGCTCACGGTGCTCGCCGTGCCGAGCGCGGGCGGCGGAGCGACGACCGTAGCCGTGGCGCCGCGCACGCGGCTCATCCCCGACGATCCGTACATGCCGCTCCTCGGCCTCGCGCCGCGCGAGCACGGCGAGCCGCCGTACCAGGTGTCGCTCGGGGGGCTCGATCCGGCGTCGGGACTCGAATCCCGGCGCACGGTGTGGTACCGCCGCGGCGATGCGCTGCACGGCGACCGGGTGGTGGGCACGGTGCAGGGCGCGCGGCGCGCGCACGTCGAGATCGCGCTCCGCTCGCCGCTCGTGCTGGCGGAGGGGGGCTCGCTCGTGCTGATGCTCGATCTCGTGCTCATCGCGTGCATCTGGGTGCTGAGCGCGGCGCCGCTGCGCGTGATGCGGCGCTGGGCACGCGCGCGCACGCGGATCTGGATCGTGAGCTATCGCGCGCGATTGTCCCTGGCGCTCTTCGCGTTCTTCCTCCTCCCGGCGCTCGGCTTCGCGCTCTGGAGCTACGAGCGGCTGCGCACGGAGGACCTCGACTCGCGGCAGCTCGTGGTGCGCGAGACGCTGCGCGCGGCGGACGGAGTGCCGCTCCCGGCCATGGACAGCATCGGCGACCGGCTCGGCACGCCGCTCCTCGTGTACGGCGGCGGCGTGCTGCGCTGGAGCAGCGATCCGCTCTGGAGCGCGCTCTCGCCCACGGGGCGGATGCTCGAGCCGGCGAGCTACCTGCTGCTGCGCGAGGGACACGAGGAGTTCGCCGGCGACGTGCAGCGCGTGGGGGATGAGCGCGCGCTGTTCGGCTACCGGGTGGGGATGGAGGACGCGGGGACGCCCACCGTGCTCGGCGCGCCGGCGCGCGCGGGAGACCTCGCGCTGATGCAGCGCCGCCGCGACCTCGCGATGCTCCTCGCGTTCTCGATGCTCCTCGGCGCGCTCGCGGCGGTGGGACTGAGCCGCGCGGCGTCGCGCGCGCTCGCGGAACCGATCGGCTCGCTGCGGAGCGCGGCGCTCGCGATCGCGGCGGGGGAGCGCGAGCCGCCGCTCGGCGCCGAGCCGCCGGCGGAGTTCGTTCCCGTGTTCTCCGCGTTCCGCCGGATGGCGGCGGACCTCGGCGCGAGCCGCACCGCGCTCGAGGCGGCGGAGCGGCGCACGAGCGCGGTGCTGCGCGACGTGGCTACGGGCGTCGTGGCGCTCGCGCCCGACGGCACCGTCCTGCTCGCGAACCCGCGCGCGGTCGCGCTGCTCGGCGGGAAGATGACCACCGGCGAGCCCATCGACCGCGTGCACGGGGCGATCGCGGCGCGCGTGCGCGGATTCCTCGGCTCGGACCGCGATGAGGAGGGCTTCGAGATCGCGCTCGGACGGCGGCAGGTGCAAGCGCGGCTCGCGCGGCTTGGCGCGGGCGGCGCCGTGCTCACGCTCGACGATGTGAGCGAGCTCGCGCGCGCGCAGCGCGTGCTCGCCTGGGGAGAGATGGCGCGGCAGGTCGCGCACGAGATCAAGAACCCGCTCACGCCGATCCGCCTCGGCGTCCAGCACCTGCAGCGCGCGTTCACCGATGCGCGCGGCGACTTCGACCGGGTGCTGAGCGAGAACGCGACGCGCATCCTCGCGGAGATCGATCGCCTGGACGAGATCGCGCGGGGCTTCAGCCGCTACGGGAGCGCGCCGGCGGAGCGCAGCCCCGCGGCGCCGACGGACGTCGGCATGGTGGTGCGCGACGTGCTCGCGCTCGAGCGCATGGGGGAGGACGGCGTGGATTGGCGCCTGGTGGAGTCCGCGGAGCGCGCGATGGCGATGGCCAACGAGGACGAGCTGCGCGAGGTGATGCTCAACGTGCTGGAGAACGCGCGGCACGCGGGCGCGGCGCACGTGGACGTGCGCGTGACGCCGCACGACGGCCGCGTGCACGTGGAGGTCCGCGATGACGGGCGCGGGATCCCGGCCGAGGTCATGCCGCGGTTGTTCGAGCCGCACTTCTCCACGCGCACGAGCGGGAGCGGACTCGGGCTCCCGATCAGCCGCCAGCTGCTCGAGGGGTGGGGCGGGGCGATCGCCGTCGCGAGCGAAGTGGGGAAGGGGACGACGGTCCGGATCGAGCTGCGGCGAGTGGCGGCGTGAGGGCGCGGCGGCTCGCCATCGCCGGATCGCTCGCGGCGAGCGCGCTGCTGCGCGCGCAGGACAGCACGGCGTTCGCGCCCCCCGCGCGCTGCGCCTCGGTGCCGGCGGCGGCGCCGGCGCTCCCCGCGCCGCACGACAGCGCCAAGGCGCACGACAGCGCCAAGGCGCACGAGGGCGCCAAGGCGCACGAGGGCGCCAAGAAGCAGTCGCGATCGCGCGCGTCGGCGGACCGGCTCGGCCGTAAGTACGGCGACACCGTGCGCACCGCCCCCGCGCTCCCCGAGATCCTGCCCGGATCGGTGTTCCCGGGCTGCCGCGTGGTCGCGTTCTACGGGAATCCGATGTCGAAGCGCATGGGGATCCTCGGCGCGCTGCCCGCCGATTCGATGCTCGCGCGTCTCGACCGGCAAGCGGCGCAGTACGCGGCGCTCGACAGCACGCGCCCGGTGGTGCGCGCGCTGCAGCTCGTGACGCCCGTGGCGCAAGCGGCGCCCGGACGCGATGGCAAGTACCGGCTCCGCATGCGCGACTCCACCATCGAGCACTACGCGCAGCTCGCGGCGCGCACGAACGGGCTGCTGATCCTCGACATGCAGGTGGGGAAGAGCACCGTGGCGGCGGAGCTCGAGCCGCTCATGCCCTTCCTGGTGCGCCCGGACGTGGACCTCGCGCTCGACGCCGAATTCTCCATCAAGCGGAAGGACAAGCGCCCCGGACAAGTGGTGGGGACGCTCGACGCGGCGGACATCAATCTCGCGATCGACACGCTCTCGGCGCTCGTGACGCGATACCACTTGCCGCCCAAGGTGCTCATCGTGCACCGCTACACCATCCCGATGCTCACGCACTCGTGGGAGATCAAGCTCGATCCGCGCGTGCAGGTGGTGCTCGACATGGATGGGAACGGGATCCCGGGCGACAAGTACGGCTCGTACGGCGCGTACGTGCACGACCGGCCCGTGGAGTTCCCCGGGATCAAGCTGTTCTACAAGCAGGACACGCCGATGCTCACCGTGCGCCAGGTGATGGCGCTGGACCCGGTGCCGCTCTACGTGCAGTACCAGTAGCGTCGCGGCGATGCGGCGCGCCGCGTTCCGGTGACGCGCGCGGCGCGGCGCAGCGGCACCGTGGCGGCATGCTCGCCGCCGTCCGATCCGCCGCCGTGCTCGGCATCGAGGCCTACGATGTGACCGTCGAGGTCGATGCGGCCACCGGGCTCCCGCAGTTCACGATCGTCGGGCTCCCCGCGGGCGCGGTGAAGGAGAGCCGCGAACGCGTGGGCGCGGCGCTCATCAACTCGGGATTCACGGTGCCGCCGCGCCGCATCACGGTGAACCTCGCCCCGGCGGACGTGCGGAAGGACGGCACCGCGTTCGATCTCCCGATCGCGCTCGGCATCCTCGTGGCCACGAAGCAGCTGGACGCGCGCGCGCTCGAGCGCGTGGCCGCGGTGGGGGAGCTCGGGCTCGACGGCGCGCTGCGCTCGGTGCGTGGCGCGCTCCCGATCGCGCGGCGGGTCGCGCTGGGCACCGAGCGCACGCTGGTGCTCCCGCCGGCGAACGTCGCGGAGGCGGCGCTCGTGAGCGCCGCGCGCTTGTCCGCGCCGGCGTCTCTCGCGGCGCTCGTGAACGCGCTGCGCGATGGCGGGCCGCCCGAGGCGCTCGCTGCGCCGGCCGTCTCCGCGCCCGACGATACGCCCGACTTCGCCGAAGTCGCGGCGCAGGAGAGCGCGAAGCGCGCCTTGGAGATCGCCGCGGCGGGGGGACACAACGTGGTCCTGATCGGTCCCCCCGGCGCGGGCAAGACGATGCTCGCGCGGCGGCTCCCGGGCATCCTCCCGGCGCTGAGCGAGCACGAGGCGCTGGAGGTGACGGCCATCCACAGCGTGGCGGGGCTCGTGCGTCCCGGCGAGGCGCTGGCCGTGACGCGACCGTTCCGCGCGCCGCACCACACGATCTCCGACGCCGGGCTCATCGGCGGCGGCTCGCCGCCGCGCCCCGGCGAGGTGAGCCTCGCGCACCACGGCGTGCTGTTCCTCGACGAGCTCCTCGAGTTCCGGCGGCACGTGGTGGAATCGCTGCGGCAGCCTCTCGAGGATGGGCGCGTGACGATCGCGCGCGCGACGATGGCGGTGACCTTCCCGGCGCGTTTCACGCTCGTGGGGGCGATGAATCCCTGCCCGTGCGGGGGCGCCGGGGATCCCGCGCGCGCCTGCACGTGCGCGGCCGCGGACGTCGCGCGGTATCGCGCGCGGCTCTCGGGGCCGATGACGGACCGCGTGGACATGCACGTGCACGTGGGCGCGGTGCCGCCACGCGCGCTCGGAGCGAGCTCGGGGGGCGAGACGAGCGCGGCGATCCGCGTGCGCGTGGAGCGCGCGCGCGCGGCGCAGCGCGAACGCTACGCCGCGGTGCCCGGCGCGAGCGCGAACGCGCACGCGCCGCCGCGCTGGCTCGACCGGCGCGGCGGCGTGGAGCCCGCCGCGCGCGAGATGCTCGCGCGCGCGGCCGAGGAGCTCGGCTTCACGGCGCGCAGCTACCACCGCGTGCTGCGCGTGGCGCGTACGATCGCCGACCTCGACGGACGCGCGAGCGTGACTCCCGATCACGTGGCCGAGGCGGTGCGGTACCGGCGCGTCTAGTTTGCCATGGCGCGCGCCGCGCGCTATCTCATTCGGCGGCGTATGACCTTCAACTCGAGAGTGCTCCTGGCGCTCGGCGCCGGCCTCGCCGCCGGCGCGGCGCTGCAGCGCGCCGACCCCGGCGTGGCCGCGCGCGTGAGCGATGTGGTCGCGCCCGTGGGCGCGTTGTGGGTGAACGCGCTCCTGATGCTCGTGATGCCGCTGGTGCTCGCGAGTCTCGTGCTCAGCGTGGCGGGGGCCGCGGACCTCAGCGCGGTCGGGCGTCTCGGGCGCCGGGCAATCGCGTATTTCGTGGCGCTCGTCACGCTGGTGGCGGCGGTCGCGTTGCTGGTAGTGCCGCCGCTCACGGCGCGCCTGCGCGTGGATGACGCGGCGGCCGCGTCGCTCCGCGCGAGCGTGCCGAGCGCGGCGCAGGCGCCGGAGGTGGCCGGGGCGGGGGAGTGGTTCGCGAGCCTCCTGCCGGCGAATCCCGTGCGCGCGGCATCCGAAGGGAAGCTGCTCCCGCTCGTGATCTTCACCATGCTCTTCGCGCTCGCGCTCACGCAGCTCCCGCGCGCGCGCGCGACGCCGGTGGTGGACGTGTGCGCGGGGATCGTGGGGGCGCTGCACGTGCTCGTGCGCTGGATACTCGCCCTCGCGCCCATCGGCGTGTTCGCGCTCTCGCTCCCGCTGGCGGTGCGGTTCGGGCTCGTGGCGGCGGGACTGCTCGGGTTCTACTTGCTGCTCGCGTGCGCGCTCTGCACGGCGATGGCGCTCCTCGCGTTCCCGTTCGCGCGCGCGGTGGGAGGCGTGCCGTGGAGGCAGTTCGCGCTGGCGGCGGCGCCGGCGTACGCGGTCGCGTTCGTGTCACGCTCGTCCATCGCGACGCTCCCCGCTCTGATGGAGGGCGCGCGAACGCGCCTCCAGCTCCCCGAGACGGTGACGACCTTCGTGCTCCCGCTCTCGGTGACGGTGTTCAAGTACGGCGCGCCCATCACGTTCCTGACGGGCGCGTGGTTCCTCGCGCGCCTCTACGGCGTGGAGATCCCCGGAAACCTGCTCCCGCTCGTGTTCGTGCAGGCGGTGCTGCTCAGCTTCGCGGTGCCGGGCATCCCCGGCGGCTCGGTGGTGACGATCGTCCCCATCCTGGCGACGCTGCGCATCCCGCTCGAGGGAATGGGCCTGTTGCTCGCGGTGGACGTGATCGCCGACATGTTCCGCTCGAGCTGCAACGTGGGCATGGACCTCGCGGTCGCGGCGGCGGTGGCGCGCGCCGCGCCGGCGGCGGCCGCATGAGCGCGCCCCCTCGCCTCGCATCGCACATCGCCGGTGTCGCGCGCGAGAGCGTGAGCGACACCTGGCTCGACTCGGTGAATCCCTCGGACCCGAGCGACATCGTGGCGCGCGTCCCCGAGGGGACGCCCGACGACGTGCACGCGGCGCTCGCCGCGGCGAACGACGCGTGGCCCACGTGGCGCGCGCTCACCGGCATGCAGCGCGCGGAGCATCTCTACAAGTGGGCGGCGGTGCTCGCCGACCGGCAGGAGGCGTTGGCGCAGGCGATGGCGCGCGAAGTGGGGAAGCCGATCGCCGAAGCGCGCGGCGAGGCGGCGCGCGGCGTCGTGATCCTGCGGTATTACGCGGGAGAGGCGGTGCGTCCGCTCGGGAGCGTGATCCCATCGCAGCTCCCCGGCGCGATGCAGTTCACGCTGCAGGAGCCGCTCGGCGTGGTCGCGCTGATCACGCCGTGGAACTTCCCCGTGGCGATCCCGCTCTGGAAGGCGGCGCCCGCGCTCGCGTTCGGCAACACGGTGGTGCTCAAGCCGAGCGAGATGAGCGCGCAGGTGGCGGCACTGCTCGCCGAGAGCGCGGCGGTGGCGGGGATGCCGCCGGGCGCCTTCAACGTGCTCCAGGGCGCCGGCCGCACCGTGGGGGACATCCTCATCCGGCAACCGATGGCGCGCGCGGTGAGCTTCACCGGCTCGATGAAGGTGGGGACGCAGGTGGCGACCGTCGCCGCGAAGCGGAACGCGCGTTACCAGACGGAGATGGGGGGGAAGAACGTCGCGATCGTGCTCGCGGACGCGGACCTCGCGCAGGCGGCGGCGCTCGTCGCGGCCGGGGCGATGCGCTACGCGGGGCAGAAGTGCACGGCGACCAGCCGCGTGGTGGTGGAACGTGCGGTGGAGGGGAAGTTCCTCGACGCGCTGCGCGCCCAAGTGAGCGCGATGGTGCTCGGCCCGGTCACGGATGCGTCGGCCGCGGTGGGCCCGCTGATCAGCGACGCGACGCGCACCGCGATCCGCGGGGTGCTCGACGCCGCGCGCGCGGAGCCGGTGTACGCCGGCGCGATGCCGCGCGGCGGCGCGTTCGACAAGGGATTCTGGTTCGCACCGATGGTGCTGCGCGGGGGGTCGCCCGATGCGGACCTCGCGCAGCGCGAGCTCTTCGGCCCCGTGCTCGTGAGCTTCGCCGCCGAGGACCTCGACCACGCGCTCGACCTCGCGAACGGCACGCCGTACGGCCTGAGCGCGTCGCTCTTCACGCGCGATTTGAAGGCGGCGTTGCACTACATCCCGCGCATCCAGGCGGGGCTCGTGCGCGTGAACGGCGACACGACGGGGGTGGACCCGCACGCGCCGTTCGGCGGCATGAAGGGCTCGAGCTCCGGGAGCCGCGAGCAGGGGCCGGCGGCGAGGGAGTTCTATACGGAGACGAAGACGGTGCAGGTGAATGGCTAAGTGCTGCAGTCGACGACAGTCGACGGCGGTCGACGGCAGTCCACCGCAGTGGACGACAGTCGACGACAGAGCGAGCGGGCTTCCTGTCGTGGACTGCCGTCGACTGTCGCGCACTGCGGTTGACTGTCGTAGACTGACGTCGACTGTCGTCGACTCCTTCCGACTCGTCCTCCCATGAATCGCACCGCCTGGTCCGGCGTCTTCCCCGCCGTCACGACTCCCTTCGACGAACGCCTCGGCGTCGATCACGCGGCGCTCAAGGAGCACGTGGCGTGGCTCGCGCGTGCGGGGTCGCGCGGGATCGTCGCGCTCGGATCGCTCGGCGAGGGGGCGACGCTGTCGTACGAGGAGAAGGTGGCGGTCCTGAAGAGCTGCCGGGCGGGACTCGGCGGGAAGGTCCCGCTCGTGGCGGGGATCGCGGCGCTCTCCACGGCGGAGGCCGTGTCGCTCGCGCGCGATGCGGAGCGCGCCGGATGCGACGCGTTGATGGTGCTCCCGCCCTACGTCTATCGCGGCGATGAGCGCGAGACGGAAGCGCATTTCCGCGCGGTGATCGGCGCCACCGAGCTCTCGTGCATGCTCTACAACAATCCGATCGCCTACGGCACCGATGTGACACCGGCGCAGCTCGCGGCGCTCGTGCGGCACGAGAACCTGCACGCGGTGAAGGACTCGAGCGGCGACATCCGGCGGCTCACGGCGATCGGCGAAGAGTTGGGCGACCGGCTGGCGGTATTCGTCGGGCTCGATGATTGCATCGTCGAAGGCGTCGCGGCGGGAGCCGTGGGATGGGTGGCCGGCCTCGTGAACGCGCTCCCCGAGGAGAGCGTGCGCCTGTTCGAGCTCGCGCGCGCGGGGCAGTGGGAGGAGGCGCGCGCGCTCTACCACTGGTTCCTCCCTCTGCTGCGGCTCGACACGGGGATCAAGTTCGTCCAACTCATCAAGCTCGTGCAGCAGGAGGTGGGGCATGGGAGCGAGCGCGTGCGCCCGCCGCGCCTGGAGCTCGCGGGAGCGGAGCGCGACGGAGCGCTCGCGCTCATCCGCGCGCAGCTCGCGAGCCGGCCGGCGGTGATGGCGTCGCGGTGACCGATGACGCGCGGTTCCCCGAGGCGATGCAGGTGGTCGATTCGCACACCGAGGGGGAGCCGACGCGCGTGATCGTGTCGGGTTGGCCGGCGCCCGAGGGGAACACGATGATGGAGCGCCGCGAGACGCTGCGGCGCCGTTACGATCACCTGCGGCGCGCCGTGGTGCTCGAGCCGCGCGGACACGACGCGGTGGTGGGCGCGCTCCTCACGGAGCCGGTGTCGAAACAGGCGGTGGCCGGGGTCGTGTTCTTCAACGACGCCGGCTATCTGGGCATGTGCGGACACGGGCTCATCGGCGTGGTCCGCACGCTCGAGCATCTGGGCCGGCTGAGCGGCGGGGCGGTGCTCGTCGACACCCCCGCGGGCACGGTGCGCGCGGAACTCGGCGCGGATGGCGCCGTGACCATCGAGAACGTGCCGGCGTACCGGCACGCGGCGGACGTGCAGGTGGAAGTGGCCGGCGTCGGCACGGTGCGCGGCGACGTCGCGTACGGCGGGAACTGGTTCTTCCTCACCGAGCTCGCCGAGCCGCCGCTCGACGCGGCGCACCTGGGCGAGCTGTTGCACGCGACCACGCGCATCCGCGACACCCTGCGCGAGCGCGGGATCACGGGCGCCGGCGGCGCGGAAGTCGATCACATCGAGGTGTTCGGCGCGCCCACGCGCGCCGACGCCGACAGCCGGAACTTCGTGCTCTGCCCCGGGGCGGCGTACGACCGCTCGCCGTGCGGCACGGGGACGAGCGCGAAGCTCGCGGTGCTCCACGCGCGCGGCGAGCTCGCGCTCGGCGAGCCGTGGGTGCAGGAGAGCATCACGGGGAGCACGTTCACCACCTGGCTCACCGAGCGCGACGGCGCGCTCGTGCCGCACATCCGCGGGCGCGCGTTCATCACGGCGGACGCGACGCTGCGCTTCGATCGCGCCGATCCCTTCCGCGGCGGCTGGCAGGCGCGGTGACTCCCGCGCCTGACGTCGTGGTGATCGGCGCGGGCGTGGTGGGCGCGGCGTGCGCGGACGCGCTCTCGGCCGCTGGACTGCGCGTGACGGTGCTGGGGAGGTGGTTCGCCGAGGGCGCGGCGACGGGCGCTGGGATGGGACACATCGTGGTCATGGATGACTCGCCGCCGCAGCTCGCGCTCACCGCGTGGTCGCGCGCGAAGTGGGCGGAGTGGGCGCCGGAGATGCCCGCGGACTGCGAGGATGTGCGCACGGGCACGCTGTGGATCGCGGCGAACGAGGGCGAGTGGGGCGCGCTGGAAGCGAAGCGGCGCGCGTACGCGGCGGCCGGCGTCGCGAGCGACGTGCTCGATGCGGCGGCGCTCGCGCGCGAAGAACCGAATCTCCGGCCGGGGCTCGCGGGCGCGTTGCGCGTGCCGGACGATCGCGTGCTCTATCCGCCGGCGGCGGCGCGATGGCTCCTCGAGCGCGCGGCCGAGCGCGGCGCGACGGTCGTCGAGGATCTCGTACGGAGGATCGCGCCCGGTGAAGTCGTAGCGGAGGGGGCGCGCATGTTCTGCGGCGCGATCGTGAACGCGACGGGCATCTCCGCGCCGCGGCTCACGCCCGGCCTCGCCGTGATCCCGCGCAAGGGGCATCTGCTCATCACCGAGCGCCATCCGGGATTCTGCCGGCATCAGCTGGTGGAGCTCGGCTACCTCGCGAGCGCGCACACGATGACGGCGGTGTCCACCGCGTTCAATCTGCAGCCGCGCGCGACGGGACAGTTGCTCATCGGCTCGTCGCGCCAGCTCGTGGGGCTCGACGCCTCGATCGACCGGCAGGTGCTCGCGGAGATGCTGGCGCGCGCGATCGCGTTCGTCCCCGCGCTCGCCCGGCTCACCGCGCTCCGCGCGTGGACGGGATTCCGGCCGGCGACGCCCGACTCGCTCCCGCTCATCGGCGCGTGGCCGGGCGCGGATCGCACCTTCATCGCGGCGGGGCACGAAGGGCTCGGCATCACGACCGCGCCCGCGACCGCGGCCATCATCGCGGCGCTGATCACCGGTACACGGCCGCCGATCGATGCCGCGCCGTTCGCGCCTGCGCGCGCGATGCCGGCGATGGAGGCCGCGTGAGCGCGGAACGCACCACGCTCGCTGCGGCGATGATGAACGACGGCGTCACAGCGTTCCGCACGTCGGTGCGCGGCGCGGCGCGCGGGCCGCTCTGCGGCATGGGCATCTGCTTCGAGTGCCGGGTGAGTGCGAGCGGCGCGCCCCACGAACGCTCGTGTCTCATGCCGCGCGCGGCGGGAGACTCGCCGCGTGCCGAGGCGCGATCGCTCGAGTGCGATGTCGCCGTGGTCGGCGCGGGGCCCGCGGGACTCGCGGCGGCGGCGCGCGCGGCGGAGGCGGGGAAGCAGGTCGTGATGGTCGACGCCTCTCCCGCGCCGGGGGGCCAGATCTGGCGGCAGGGGGACGGAGCCGCGGCGCCGCGCGCGGCGCGCGCGTGGCTCGCGCGCATCGTGCGGCCGAACGTGCGCGTGCTGCAGCACGCGGAGGTGATCGACGCGCCATCCGCGACGACGCTCCTGGTAGCGACGGGCGACGACACCGTGCGGGTCCACGCGAGAGCCATCGTGCTCGCGACGGGCGCGCGCGAATTGTTCCTGCCGTTCCCCGGATGGACCCTCCCGAACGTGCTCGGCGTTGGCGGAGTGCAAGCGCTCGCGAAGAACGGGCTCGACGTGCGCGGCAAGCGCGTGGTGATCGCGGGATCGGGCCCGCTGTTGCTTCCCGTCGCCGCGTACCTCGCATCGCACGGCGCGCGGCTCGCGATCGTGGCGGAGCAGGCGCGGCCGGAGATGGTGCGCGCGTTCGCGATCTCGCTGTGGAAGGACCCCGCGCGCGCGGCGATGGCCGCGCGGATGCGCGCCGCGTTCCTGCGCACGCCGTATCGCGCCGGCGTGTGGGTGTCGCGCGCCGACGGCGACGATCGCGTGCGCGAAGTGACGCTCACCGACGGCGAGCGGTCGTGGCGCGAGCCGTGCGACCTCCTCGCGTGCGCGTTCGGGCTCATCCCGAACACGGAGCTGGCTCGGCTCATGGGCGCGCAGGTGAAGCGCGACGGCATCGTGGCGGACGGATCGCAGCGGACCACCGTGCCCGGCGTCTACGCCGCGGGGGAGTGCACGGGGGTCGGCGGCGCGCCGCTCGCGATCGCCGAAGGGGAGATCGCGGGGCTCGCCGCCGCCGGAGTGACGAGCGCGCCGAGCGAGCTGCTCGCGCGCCGGGCGCGCGAGCGCGCGTTCGCGGTGCGCGTCGATTCCACCTTCCTGCTGCGCGGCAGTCTCAGCACGCTCGCGGCGCCCGACACGATCCTCTGCCGCTGCGAGGACGTGACCGTGGGCGAGGTGAGCGCGGCGGAGTCGTCGCGCGAGGCGAAGCTCCGCACGCGCGCGGGCATGGGTGCGTGCCAGGGGCGCGTGTGCGGCGCCGCGATGGAATACCTCTTCCATTGGAAGCCGGCCGAGCCGCGCGCGCCGCTCTTCCCGGCGTCCGTCGGCGCGCTCGCCGCGCGCGACGAGCGCGCGCGCTGAACGCACTTCCCACCACCGCGCGGCGGGCTAGCTTCCACACGTGACCGCGGCGCTCAAGGAAGCGGCTCTCCTCGCCTGGCTGCGCGCGCAGCCGTCGGTGCTCGTCGGATTCAGTGGCGGCGTCGACAGCGCGTATCTCGCCAGCGTCGCGCTGGACGCGCTCGGCGCATCGCGCGTGCTCGCCGTGGTGGGGCGGAGCGCGAGCTATCCGGCGGAACAATGGGCGCAAGCGCGCGCCGTCGCGGCGCACGCCTCGCTCCCGCTCCTCGAGTGCGACACGCGCGAGCTCGACGATCCGCGCTACGCCGCCAACCCCGCCGACCGCTGCTACTATTGTAAGGCCGAGCTCTGGGGGCTCCTGGCGCGGATCGCGCGGGAGCGGGGGATCACCACGATCGTGGATGGCACGAACGCGGACGACCTCCACGATTGGCGACCCGGCGCGCGCGCCGCGCGCGAGCACGGCATCGTCTCGCCGCTCGCCGACGCCGGGCTCACGAAGTCCGAGATCCGCGCGCTCTCCGCGGCGCGCGGCCTCCCCACCTGGTCGCAGCCGTCCTCGCCGTGCCTCTCGTCGCGGCTCCCGTACGGCACGCCGGTGACCGTCGCGCGCCTGGCGCAGGTGGAGCGCGCCGAACGCGCGCTGCGGGCGCTCGGGATCACGGGGGACCTGCGCGTGCGGCATCACGAGGACCTCGCGCGCGTGGAGCTCGCGCCGGCGGCGCTCGACGAATGGCTGGCGCCGGCGCGCCTGCGCGCGCTGCGCGATGCCGTGCGCGGGGCGGGGTTCGCGCGCGTGGCGATCGATCTGCGCGGCTTCCGCTCGGGATCGCTGAACGTGCTCGCCGGGGTGACGGCCGCGTGAGCGCGCCCTCGCTCGCGCAGGCCGTGGGGGAGCGCGCCCGCGTCGAGCGGCGTGGAGCGCTCGCCGTGGTGCGCACCGCACACGCGGAAGCCTTCGCCGACGCCGCGCACCGCGCGCGATTGCTCGCGCTCGCGCGCGCCGAGGGGATCACTCATCTCGCGCTCGAGCTGGACGACGATGCCGACCCCGCTGCGCCTCTTCCTCGCGATCAATCTGCCGCCCGCTGAGCGGGAGGCGATCCACGCGGCGGTCGCGCCCCTGCGCTCGGCCGCGCGCTCGGTGTCGTGGGTGGCGGCGGACAAGCTCCACCTCACCCTCAAGTTCATCGGCGCGCAGCCGGCGGAGGCCGCCGACGCGCTGCACGCGGCGATCGCCCCCGCCGTGGCGCGGGCGGCGCCCGCGCCGCTCGAGATCGGCGGCCTGGGAGCGTTCCCCGATCTCCGCGCGCCGCGCGTGATCTGGATGCGCGTGCACCCCGATCCGCGCCTCGAGCTGTTGCACCACGATCTGGAACTCGCGTGCGCGGACGCGGGGTACGAACTGGATGGCCGCACCTTCCGTCCGCACATCACGCTCGGCCGCGTGCGCGAGCGCCTCGCGCCCCCGGCGGCGCGCGCGATCGCGGACGCCGCGCGCGGCGTGCACTACCGCGGACGCGCGCGCGCCGCGAGCGTGGAGATCATGTGCACGGAGCAATCGCCGCAGGGGAACCGGTACCGCGCGCTCGCGAGCCTCGCGCTCGCCGGAGGGACGTGATGGGCGGATGCCTGCGGCGCTTGGGATGTCTCCTCGTGGTGCTCGGATTGATCGCGGCCGCCTGGGTGTTCCGCGACCGGTGGCTGCCGATGGTGCGGCACCGCCTCGGCGCGCAGCCCGCGCCGGCCGCGCCCTCCGCGCCGCCGTGGGACCTCGTCACCGCCGATGAGGGCACGCGCGCGAAGGACCAGATCCTCAAGCTCAACCAGCGCAGCGGTCCGGTGTTCGCCAACCTGAGCGCGGCGGGATTCACGAGCTACGTGGTGGACGAGCTCTCGCGGCAGCTCCCCCCGTCCGCGCTCGGCACGACGGCCACGGTGATCGGCGACGAGCTGTACATCCGGACCATGGTGCGCCCGGCGGACTTCGGCGCGGACGCGCTCGGCCCGCTCGCGGGGGCGCTCGCGGAGCGCGAGCCGCTCGAGATGGGCGGCACGCTCGATGTCGTGAAGCCGGGGCTGGGCGCGTACACCGTGCATTCGCTCAAGATCGCGACCATCGACGTGCCGGGCCCCGGGATCCCCAGTTTGCTGGACCGGATCTCGACGGCGGCGCGCCCCGCCTCGCTCGCGCGCGATGCGCTCCCGCTCGTGATGCCCGTGCAGATCGCCGACCTGCGCGTGCGGAACGGCCACATCACGCTCTACAAGGCGGGCCAGTGAGCCGCCGCGTGCTGATCGCCGACGACGAGCAGGGGATCCGCGCCGTCCTCGGCCAGCTCCTCGAGTACGAGGGCTATGAGGTGCGCGGCGTCGCGAACGGCGTGGACGCGCTCAAGTCGTACGAGGCGTGGCATCCGCACATCGTGTTCCTCGACGTGAAGATGAGCGGCATCGATGGCCTCGAGACGCTCAAGCGCCTGCGCACGGCGGACCCCAACGCGCTCGTGCTGATGATCAGCGGGCACGGCACCATCCAGACGGCGGTGGAGGCGACGCAGCTCGGCGCGTACGATTTCCTCGAGAAGCCGCTCGACACGGGGCGGATCCTCGTGACGCTGCGCAATGCGCTGCGCCACGCGAAGCTCGAGGAGGAGAACACGCGGCTGCGCGCCACGATCGAGTCGCACCACGCGATCGTCGGCAAGAGCGCGGCCATCCGCCAGCTCGTCGAGCGCATCGAGCGCGTGGGCCCCACGAACACGCGCGTGCTCATCACGGGGGAGAACGGCACGGGGAAGGAGCTCGTGGCGCACGCGCTGCATCAGCTGTCGCCGCGCAAGGATGCGCCGTTCGTGGAAGTGAACTGCGCGGCGATCCCCGGCGAGCTGATCGAGAGCGAGCTGTTCGGGCACCTCAAGGGCTCGTTCACCGGCGCGATCGCGGACCGCTCGGGCAAGTTCGAGCAGGCGAACGGCGGCACCCTGTTCCTGGACGAGATCGGCGACATGAGCCTCTCGGCGCAGGCGAAGGTGTTGCGCGTGCTCGAGGACGGCGTGGTCACGCGCATCGGGGGGGCGAAGCCGGCGAGCGTGGACGTGCGTGTGATCGCGGCGACGAACAAGGATCTCGAAGCGGAGATCGCGGCGGGTCGCTTCCGCGAGGACCTGTTCTACCGGCTGAACGTGGTGCCGATCGCGGTGCCGGCGCTACGCGCGCGGCGCGAGGACATCCCGCTGCTCGTCGCGCACTTCGCGCAGCGCCTCGAGGAGACGGGGGGCGTGTCGCGCCGCGTGATCGGCGACGATGCGCTCGCGCGCCTCGCGGAGCGCGATTGGCCCGGCAACGTGCGCGAGCTGCGCAACACCGTGGAGCGGCTCCTCATCCTCTCGACCGGCCCGCGCGTCACCGCGGCGGACGTGGACCGGCTGCTCGGCCCGCGCGCGGGCGGCGGCGAGCCCGCGATCGGCGCGCTCGCGTCGTGCAAGACGTTCGAGGAGTTCCGTGACATGGCCGAGCGCGCCTTCCTCCTGGCGAAGCTGCGCGAGCACGACTGGAACGTGAGCGAGACGGCGCGCCTCCTGGCGATGCCGCGCTCGAACCTGTACAAGAAGATCGAACGCTACCGACTCTCCCGCACCGACGGATAGGCACGCATGGCCGCGAGCGACTGGGACGCCGAACTCAAGAAGATCGACAAGCAGCTCGAGTCGCTGTCGGACGACGAGCTCCTCTCCGCGTCGGAGCCGAAGAGCGCGGCGACGCGCGCCGCGAAGGAGGTGGAGCGGCGCGAGACGAGCACGCTCGGCGTGTTCGCGCGCCTCGTGCTCGCGACCGCGCTCGGCGTCGGCATGCTCTTCTGGCCGTACGCGGCGCGCTGCGGCGCCGGACTGTTCGCCTATCTCGGCGCGACCGCCGTGGTGATCGGCGCGGGCGTGTGGAGCTCGGTGTGGACGTGGCGCCATCGCTCGGGGAAGGCGCACCTGCTCGCGCTGCTCTTGATCGTGTGGGGCGGCGTGCTGGGTGCCATCGAGGTCCTGCCGCGTATAGGTTACGCCAAGCCCACCCCGGTGCACCCGGCGTACTGGATGTGCCCCTGACCCGTCCTTCGTCCCGCACATGACGACCTTCAAGAACTTCATCGCCGGACAGTGGGTGGACCCCACGACCGGCGAGACCTTCGACAACATCAATCCCGCCGACACGCGCGACGTGGTCGGCGCGTTCCCGAAGAGCGGCAAGGCCGACGTGCAGCGCGCGGTCGCGAGCGCGAAGGAGGGGTTCGCGCTCTGGAAGCGCACGCCCGCGCCCGCGCGCGGCGACGTGCTGCGCAAGGTCGGCGACCTCCTCGTCGCGCGCAAAGAGGAGATCGCCGCGCTCATGACGCGCGAGATGGGGAAGCCGCTCGCGGAGACGCGCGGCGACGTGCAGGAGGGGATCGACACCGCGTACTACGCGGCGGTCGAGGGGCGCCGCCTGTTCGGCCGCACCGTGCCGAGCGAGCTGCGCAACAAGTGGGCGATGAGCTTCCGGCGTCCGATCGGCATCGCGGGGCTCATCACGCCGTTCAACTTCCCGCTCGCGATCCCCACGTGGAAGATGTTCCCCGCGCTCGCGTGCGGGAACGCGGTGATCTTCAAGCCCGCGGAGGATGTGCCGCACACCGGGCACGTGCTCGTGGAGATCCTCCTCGAGGCGGGGCTGCCCGCGGAGGTGATCCAGCTCGTGCACGGGTTCGGCGAGACCGTGGGCGCCGCGATCGTGGAGCATCCCGACGTGCCGGTGATCTCGTTCACGGGGTCCACGGAGACGGGGCGCGTCGTGGGCGAGACGTGCGGGCGCATGCACAAGCGCCTCTCGCTCGAGATGGGCGGGAAGAACGCGATGATCGTGCTCGACGATGCGGACCTCGATCTGGCGATGGACGGCCTGCTCTGGGGCGCCTTCGGCACGACGGGACAGCGTTGCACTGCGACGAGCCGGTTGATCGTGCAGCGCGGCGTGCACGACGCGCTCCTCGACCGCCTCGGCGCGCGCGTGGCCAAGCTGAAGCTCGGCGACGGGCGCCGGGAGGGCACCGACGTGGGCCCGCTCATCCACGCGGCGTCGCGCGAGAAGGTGGAGCGCTACGTCGAGATCGGGAAGAAGGAGGGCGCGTCGCTCGTCGCCGGCGGCGGCCGCGCGACCGGGGGCGCGCTCGATCACGGCTTCTTCTTCCAGCCGACGATCTTCACCGGGGTGCGGGCGGGCTCGCGCCTGGAGCAGGAGGAGATCTTCGGCCCGCTCCTCTCGGTGATCCGCGTCGCGGATGCCGATGAGGCGTTCGCGGTGAACAACGACGTGAAGTACGGGCTCTCGAGCTCGCTCTACACGCGCGACGTGAACCTCGCGTTCCGCGCGCTCAACGAGCTCGACAACGGCATCACGTACGTGAACGCGCCGACGATCGGCGCGGAGGCGCATCTCCCCTTCGGCGGCGTGAAGCAGACGGGGAACGGGCACCGCGAGGGGGGCTGGGAAGTCTACGAGTTCTATTCGGAGACCAAGGTCGGGTACGTGGATTATTCGGGCACGCTGCAGCGCGCGCAGATCGACAACTACTGAGCGAAGAACGGGCGGCGCGCGCTCCTTGCGGGAGGCGCGCTCGCTCGTCTTTATTATCGAAGGGAACAGCGCATTCCATGTCCACGCCTCTCACCCCATCACCGGCCCGGCCGGTCAGCGACGCGCAGCGCGCCGGCGCGCTGCGGGCGCTCAATCGCGCGCGCCCGGCGTGGCGGCTCTTCTCCGAGTGGGCGTTCATCATCATCTGTGCAGTGACGCTCTGGTTCTTCGTCTACACGTTCGGCGTGGCGGCGTTCAAGATCCCCTCGGGGAGCATGCAGAACACGCTCCTCGTCGGCGACTTCCTGTTCGTGAACAAGGCGATCTACGGGGCGGAAGTGCCGCTGCTCCACAAGCGGCTCCCGGGGTTCGCGCAGCCGAAGCGCGGCGAGGTCATCATCTTCGAGTATCCGCTCGATCCGGAGAAGGACTACGTGAAGCGGCTCATCGGGCTCCCCGGCGACACGGTCGAGATGCGCGACGGCACGGTGTTCATCGATGGCCGCGCGCAGACGGAGCCGTACGTCGTGCACTCCGATCCGAGCGCCGATCCGGGAGGCGAGGAGTTCGCGTGGCAGCAGCCCTTCCTCGTGCGCACCGCGGAAGCGAGCGTGCATCCGTCGCGTAACAACTGGGGGCCGCTGGTCGTCCCGCAGGACAACTACTTCGTGCTCGGCGACAACCGCGACAACAGTTCCGACAGCCGCTATTGGGGATTCGTGCCCGACTCGCTCGTGCGAGGACGGCCGATGTTCGTGTACTACAGTTACGAGCCGGACGCGACGAAGCGGTTCCCGTGGATCACGAAGATCCGATGGGACCGCGTCGGGAAGGCGGTACGCTGACCGCGCTGGTCGCATCGTTCTGGGAGCGCCCGCGTTGATCCGCGGGATGGGGAGCCCGTCCGCAGGAGCCGTTGGATCCATGGCCGTCACGCCGCATCGCAAGTCCGCCTACGACGAAGGCTCGCTCGACCAGTACCTGCGCGACATCAGCATCTATCCGCTGATCGACCGCGATGAAGAGGTGCGGCTCGCGCAGCTCATCCGGCGCAAGGACATGGAGGCGCTGGACAAGCTCGTGCGGTCCAACCTCCGCTTCGTCGTCTCCGTCGCGAAGAAGTACCAGAACCAAGGGGTCGCGCTCTCTGACCTCATCAACGAGGGCAACCTCGGCCTCATCCGCGCCGCGCACAAGTTCGACGAGACGAAGGGGATCAAGTTCATCTCGTACGCGGTGTGGTGGATCCGCCAGGCGATCCTGCAGGCGCTCGCGGAGCAGTCGCGCATCGTGCGCGTGCCGCTGAATCGCGCCGGCACGCTGCACCGCATCGGCAAGCGCGCGAACGCGCTCCTGCAGGAGCTCGGCCGCGAGCCCACCCACGGGGAGATCGCCGAGGAGATGGACCTCACCGAGGAGGAGGTCGCGAAGACGATCTCCATCTCGCAGACGCATCTCTCGATCGACGCGCCGCTCACGCCGGGCGAGGACAACAAGCTCCTCGACTACCTCCCCGACGACCACAATCCCACGCCCGACGAGCAGACGTTCGAGAAGGCGCTCACCGAGGCGATCGAGGAGTCCCTCTCCGGGCTCAAGGAGCGCGAGGCGAAGATCCTGCGCCTCTACTTCGGCCTCGACGACGAGGAGCCGATGACCCTCGAGCAGATCGGGTCGCTCCTCGGCATCACGCGCGAGCGCGTGCGGCAGATCAAGGAGAAGGCGCTCTCGCGGCTGCGGCACGTCTCGCGCGCCCGCGCGCTCGAATCGTTCCTGGGCTGACCGTCCCTCGCCGCGCGCCACGATGATCCGCCGCGCCGGCGCGGCCGCCGTCGCGCTCGCGTGTCTCGCCCCCGCGCTCGCGGCGCAGCGGCACACCGACCTCGCGCTCCCGAGCACCGCGGGGGCGATCACCCCCGCCGATCTCCGCGCGCGGCTCGAGATGCTCGCGGCCGATTCCCTCCTCGGACGCGCGAGCGGTTCGCGCGGCGACTGGGTGGCGGCGGAGATGGTGGCCGAGGCGTTCCGGCGTGCCGGGCTCGAGCCCGCCGGCGAGAACGGCACGTACTTCCAGACGGTGCCGATCGTGCTCCAGCGCGTGGACCCCGCCGCGGCGCTCGCCGTCGACGACACCGCGCTCGTGCTCTGGCGCGACTTCGTCCCCGCGACCGGTGGGCGCGGCTTCGCCGTCGGGAGGCCGCGTCCCATCGATGGCGACACGGTGATCTTCGCCGGCACGCTCGGCGACACCGCGCACATGATCGCGCCGCAAGCGGCGGTGGGACGCATCGTGGTGCTCGCCGCGCCGCGCATGGGACCCGTCGCGACCGCGTTCTACTGGCGCGCGGCGGGGCTCGATCGCTTCCCGCAGGCCGCCGCGCTCGCGGTCGTCGTGCTGGACATCACTCCGCCGCGATCGCTCGAGTCGCTGCGCGAGGGAGTCCCGCAGCTCGCGCCCGCCGCGGATGCCGCCGTGGTGCCGGCCGCGATGCTCCTCTCGGAGCGCGCGGCGGGGATCCTCCTCGCGCGGCCGTTCGCTGGCGCGCGGCCCGGGATGCTGGGACACGTGGTGCACGGCTCGCTCGGCGCGTGGGCCACGCCGGCGCCGTATCCGGCGCGCAACGTGATCGCGCGGCTCCCCGGGCGCGACGCCGCGCTCCGCGGCGAGTACGTCGCGCTCAGCGCGCACAACGATCACATCGGCTTCTCGCACGCGCCGGTGGACCACGATTCGCTGCGGATCGCGCGCGCCTCGCGCGGCGGCACGGCGAGCCCCGCCGCGCTCGACAGCGCCCGCCGGCTGCGCCCCGCGCGCCTCGACTCCATCTACAACGGCGCGGACGATGATGGCTCGGGCACGGTGGCGCTGATGGAGATCGCCGAGGCGCTCGGCGCGGCGCGCAAGCCGCCCCGCCGCTCGATCCTGTTCATCTCGCACACCGCCGAGGAGATCGGCCTCGTGGGCTCGGCGTGGTTCACCGATCACCCCACGGTGCCGCGCGACTCGATCGTGGCCGAGATCGACCTCGACATGGTGGGGCGCGGCGACGCGTCGGACATCGCGGGAGGGGGCCCGGGGTACCTCGAGGTGGTCGGCGCGCGCCGGCGCTCCACCGAGTTCGGCGCCATCACCGACAGCATCGCGGCGTCGATGCGTCCACCGTTCGTGATCAACTACGCCGTGGACGCGCCCGGCCACCCGGACCAGGACTACTGCCGCGCCGACCACTTCTCGTACGCGCGTTACGGCATCCCCGCGCTCAACATGTCGCGCGGCGACCACATCGACTATCACCAGGTCACCGACGAGGCGCAGTACATCGACTTCGACGCGCTCGCCCGCGTGGCGACCTTCGCCGAGCTCATCGCGGTGGCCGTCGCGGACCGCGACCACCCCCTCGTGCGCGACCGTCCCGCTCCCGATCCGCGCGCGCCCTGCGTGCAGTAGCGCTCCCATGGCCCAGAACGCGTCGTTCGACATCACCACCGGCGTCGACCTGCAGGAGGTCGACAACGCCGTCAATCAGGCGCAGAAGGAGATCGCACAGCGCTACGACTTCAAGGGCTCCAAGGCGGCCATCGAGTTCCGGCGCGCCGAGTCGTCGCTGGTGCTCGTGGCCGACGACGATTTCCGGATGAAGGCGCTGTTCGAGGTGCTGCACGCGAAGCTCGTGAAACGCGGCGTGCCGCCCAAGAACCTGGACATCGGCGAGATCACGCCGGCCGGGGGCGACACGGTGCGGCGCACGATCGCGCTCACGATGGCGCTCGACGGCGACACGGCGAAGGAAGTGGTCGCCGCGATCAAGGGCGCCAAGATGAAGAAGGTGCAGGCGTCCATCCAAGGGGACCAGGTGCGCGTGAGCTCGCCGTCGCGCGATGAGCTGCAGGCGGTGATCGCGCTCCTGCGCGGCCGCGACTTCGGCGTGGAGCTGAAGTTCGGGAACTATCGCTGAGCGGCGAGCGGCACGCGGAACGCGGGTCCCCAGCGGCGGGCGAGCTCCTGGAACGCGTGCCCGGCGCGCGAGTGTTCACGCGACATCGTGAGGAGCCCCTCGCCGCGCACCGCGTTGCCGCGCACGCTCGCGCCACGCTCCCAGCCGACGTGGTCGAGGAGCGCGGGCCACGCGAAGCCGTGCACGCGGGCGAGCGCGGCCCGCAGCGCGAGCGTGCGCTCGCACTCGTCGCGCAGGTGCGCGGCCGCGTCCTCCGGCGCCGGGAGCGCGGCCGCGAGGAGGAGCGGCGCGCCGTAGCGCTCGATGCAGCCGGCCGCGAGCTCGGAGCGCCCCGCGGCGTCGAGCGCGGCATCGCTCACCGCGAGCCAGCGGCGTCCCTCGGCGCGGCGTTCGCGGAAGTAGCTCAGCTCGTTGCTCGGCACGCCGTGCGCCTGGAGGAACGCGCCGGCGCCGGGCGCGAGCTCGTGCCCGAGCATCAAGTCGAGCGCGAGCGGGCGCACGGCGCTCCAGCGAAGCGCCCCGTCGGGACGGCCCGCCGGCGCCGCCGGGAGCGTCTCGCGGTGGACGAACACCGCATCGGGACGCTCGGCGAGGATCGCTTCCACGGCGAGCTCGTGCGCCAGGCAGAGGTTCCGCAGCACGCGCACGAACGTCCCTTCGTCGCGGGCGGCATCGTTCCACTCGCCGGTGAGCGCCGAGCGCGACGCGCAGGCGAGCGTCTCGCTCACCGGCGTGAAGCAGCGCACCCAGGGGAAGCGGCGCGCGAACGCGCGCGCGTGGTCCGCGAAGAGCACGGGGAAGGCGGGATCGCCGAACCCCGCGAGCCACGAGGGCACGCCGAAGCGGCAGAGCTCGGCGATGACGTCGATGCCGAGCGCGCGCAGGCGCAGGAGCGGCTCCTCGACGCAGGTGAAATCGTGATGGTCGGGCGCGAGGTGCGTGCGGTAGTACGGCGGGCCGTACCACAGCGCGTCGACGCCGAGCGCGCGCGCCTGCTCCACATCCTCTTCCCAGCGCGCGTAGTGGCCGCACCGGTCCAACTGGTCGATGCGCGTGCCGCCGGCGATCGCGGGACAGCTGGAGTCGAGGGCGGCGGCGAAGAGGAAAGGCATGGCGGGGAGGACGTCCCGTGGTCTCCTAGGACGCGGCGCGCGCGCGCGGCGCAACCGCGCTGTTGAGCGCGTTCCGCGCCTCCGCTAGCTTGCGCGCATGACGACGGTGAGCGTGATCACACTCGGATGCGACAAGAACACGGTGGACTCCGAGCGGATGCTCGCGGAGCTCGCGGACTACGGTCTTTCGCCGGTCCGCACAGCCGCCGAAGCCGAAGTGATCGTCGTCAACACGTGCGGATTCATCGACGCCGCGAAGCGCGAGTCCATCGATGCGATCGTGGAGGCCGGCCGCTTGAAGGCGCACGGCGCGTGCCGCGTGCTCGCCGCCGTGGGCTGCATGGTGGAGCGGCACGAGCCGGAGCTCGCGCGCGAGCTCCCCGAAGTGGACGTCTTCCTGGGCGCGTCGCGCCTCGACCAGCTCGTGCCGGCGCTGCGCGCGCACGGCGTGTCGCTGGGCGCCTACGCGACGCACCCCGGGGTGCGGATGTACTCGGGCGAGCTGCCGCACGTGCGCTACCTCAAGGTGAGCGAGGGGTGCGACCACGGCTGCGCGTTCTGCGCGATCCCGCTCATGCGCGGCAAGCACCGCTCGTTCGCGCGCGCCGACATCGTGCGCGAGGCGCAGATGCTCGAGGCGCAGGGGGCGCGCGAGGTGAACCTCGTGGCGCAGGATCTCGCGCACTACGGCCGCGACGCGCGCGACGGCTCGGGCATCGCGGCGCTCCTCGCCGAGCTCGTGCGCGAGACGAGCATCCCGTGGTTCCGGCTCCTCTACATCTATTCCGCGGGACTGACGCCGGCGCTCCTCGAGCTCATGGCGCGCGAGCGGCGCATCGTGCCGTACCTGGACATGCCGATCCAGCACGGATCCGACGCGGTGCTCGCGCGGATGCGGCGCCCCGAGCGCGCGCGCACGATCCGCGAAACGGTGCGCCGCGTGCGCGAGGCCGTCCCTGATGTGGCGATCCGCACCACGTGCATCCTCGGCTTCCCGGGCGAGACGGAGCAGGACGTGCAGGCGCTGTGCGACCTGCTCGAAGAGGCGCGCTTCGACCGCGTGGGCGCGTTCACGTACTCCGCGCAGGAGGGGACGCGCGCGGCCGAGCTCGCCGACGACGTGCCCGAGGCCGAGAAGCGCGAGCGGCTCGAGCGCGTGACCGAGTTGCAGCGCGGCATCACCGCGGACCGGTACGAGGCGCTGGTGGGCCGCACGGTCCCGGCCATCGTCGATCGCGCGCCGCGCGCGGGGGCGCGCGCCGAGGCGCGGGTGCTGTGGCAGGCCGATGACATCGACGGCATCACGCATCTCGCGGGGGAAGCCCCGGCGGGGGCGATCGTGGACGTGACGCTGGACGCGGTGGTGGACGACTACGACTTCGAAGCGCGGCTCGAGCGCGTGACGCACGCGCCCGCCGCGCCCGCGCCGTCGCCCGCGCGCGTGCTCCCGGTGCTCGGCGGCATCCTGGGCGGGAGCTTCGGGCGGTGAGGCGCGGCGTGGCCGCGTTGCTCGTGGTGGCCGCCGCGGGGTGCGGTCCGAAGGCGCCGCCGCCCGGGGACGAGCGCATCCCCGATCTTCCCGATACGATGCGCATCGCGATCCCGCCCGCGCCACCGGTGGCCCCGGACCGCGGCGCGCCGCTCGCGGTCGTCCCGGAGTTCGCGAGCGGCCGCCAGGTGCGGGTGGCGCTGTTCACGAACGTGGACCGCATCACGCTCGGCGGCACCGGCGCGTGGCGGCTCTACGACGACAACGGCGCGCACCTGCAGTTCGTGGCCCGGGCGAGCGACGCGTGGACCGTCAAGGCGGAGAAGGGGCAATTGCGCGCGGAGCGCGACGACGGCGAGCGCGCCGCGCGGCGCCCCGCGCCCTTCGTCGCGCGCCCGGAGCGCGCGAACACGTTCATCACCGTGAACGGGCGCCCCTTCCGTGGCGACGTGATCGTGCGGCCGGGCGACCACGGGCTCGTGGTCGTCGACCGTCTCGCGCTCGAGGAGTACCTGCGGGGCGTGGTGCCCCTCGAGATCGGGCGCCGCGCGGTGCAGGAGATGGCCGCCGTGGAGGCGCAGGCGATCGCCGCGCGCAGCTACGCGACGGCGCACGTGCGCGCCGACGCGCCGCGCGGCTTCGATCTCCTCTCGACGATCAGCGACCAGGTGTACGGCGGGGTGAACGCCGAGCAGCCGGTCGCCGATGCGGCGATCGCCGCGACGCGCTCGCTCGTGCTCACGTGGCAGGGGCGCGTGATCGCCGCGCCGTATTCCGCGAGCTGCGGCGGGCACACGGCGGGCGCTGAAGAGACCTGGCACGAAGGGGATCCCGAGTACCTGCGCGGCGTCAGCGACCGCGTGAAGGGGAGCGACCACTTCTACTGCGAGATCGCGCCGCATTTCCACTGGACGCGCGAGTACCAGCGGCGCGAGCTCGACGACGTGCTGGCGGACAACCTGCACGCGTTCGCGACGGTGCCGGGGAAGGTGGGGATCATCACCGACATCCTCGTGGATGGGCACACGCCGAGCGGGCGCGTGGCGGCGCTGCGCATCGTGTCGGACCGCGGCACCTACGTGGTGCACGGCAACGACATCCGCTTCGCGCTGCGCAGCCGCGAGGGGGAGATCCTGCCGAGCACGCTCTTCTCGATGAGCGTAGTGCACGACGGCGTGGGGCGCGTGGACGTGGTGCGCTTCACCGGCACGGGCAACGGGCACGGCGTGGGGATGTGCCAGTGGGGGGCGATCGGGCGCGCGCGCGACGGTGCGAGCGCGCGGGCGATCCTGCGCGCGTACTACCCGGGCGCGGCGGTGACCGCGCTCCCGGAGTAGCCGCGGCGGCGCGCGTCCTCTAGCTTTTCTCTTCCTTCGACACCGGATCGATGAACTCTCCCATCCGCATCGGCGTCGTCGGCGCCGGCGCGATCGCGCAGGTCGCTCATCTCCCGGCGCTGTCGAAGCTCAAGGGCGCGGAGCTCGTCTCGCTCTGCGACTTCGACCGCCCCAAGGCGCACCAGCTGGCGGACCGGTTCGGCATCCCGAACGTGTTCACCGACATCGAGGACCTGTTGTCGGGGCCGGGGCTCGACGCCGTGATCATCATGACGCCGAACCATCTGCACGAGCCGCACGTGCTGAGCGCGCTCCAGGCCAAGATGCACGTGCTCTGCGAGCGTCCCCTCGCGCTCGCCGCGCGCGGCATCGATCGCATCCTCACCGCGGCGGCGCGCGCCGACCGCATGGTGGCGGTCGGGAACAATCATCGCTTCCGCACCGACGTCCAGGCGGCGAGCGCCTTCCTCCGGAGCGGAGAGCTCGGCGCGCTGGCGGCGATCCGCGGCGGGCACTACCAGCTCAAACGCGTGGCGGAAGGGTGGCGCTTCCGGAAGGCGGAGTCCGGCGGGGGCGTGCTGATGGAGCACGGGCTCCCGATCCTCGACCTCGCGCTCTGGCTGGCCGACTTCCCCGAGGTGCAGCGCGTGACGGCGCACGCCGTGCGGTCGCGCGGCGCGGGCGCCGTGGAGGATTCGATGCTCGCGACGCTGGAGTGCGCGCGCGGGCTCACGATCGTGATCGACGTGTGCTGGGAATTCGTCGGCACGGAGGACCGCGCGTGGTTCGACGTGCTCGCCTCGCGCGGGAGCGCGCGGCTCGCGCCGCTGCACGTGGTGAAGGAGCTGAACGGGAAGCCAGCGGACGTGACGCCGCACGGCGCGGCGGGGCGCGAGACCCCGTTCCTGCAGAGCTACCGCGCCGAGCTCGCGCACTTCGCCGCCGTCGTGCGCGGCGAGGCGCCGTACGAGCCACCGGCGGAGCAGGCGATGGTGCTGCGCGCGGTCGAGGCGATCTACCGCTCGGCGGACGAGGGGAAAGAGATCCGCCTGTGATCCGGCGCCGCTCCGGACCGGTGCAGTTCGAGACGTGGGCCGCCGCCGCCGCCGCGCTCCTGTTCGTGCTCGCCTTCCCTCCCGTGCCGCTCGTCGTCCCCGCGTTCGTCTGTCTCGTGCCGTACGCGCTCGTGGTGGAGCGCATGGCGGCGGCGCGCGCGCGGTGGACACGGGCGTTCCGCTTCGGGCTCATCGCCGGCGGACTCGCGTACGCGCTCTCGCTCTACTGGATCGCATTCGCCCTCGCGATCTACACCAAGCTGGCGTTCCTCGGGTATTTCGGCGCGCTCCTCGTGCTGGCCCCCATCTGCGGCGCGGGCACCGCCGCCGTCCTCGTGATGCGGCGTTCGCTCAAGCTCCCCTACGCGGTCACGCTCCCGCTCGCCTGGGTGTCGGTCGAGATGGTGATGATGCACATGTCCGACCTCGCGTTCCCGTGGCTCCCGCTCGGGCTCGCGGTGGCGCGCGTGCCGGTGCTCGCGCAGGCGGCGGACCTGAGCGGCGAGCACGGGCTGAGCGTGTGGGTGGCCGCGACGAACGGCCTGCTCGTGGACGCGTGGCTCCTGCGCGCCGACCGCCGCGCGGTCGCGGTGCGCGTGGCCGCGGTGCTCGCGCTCGTGGCCGCGATGTGGGGATACGGCTCCTGGCGCCTCGCCACCGTCACCACGCATCCCGTGGCCGAGATCGCCGTCGTGCAGCCGAACGTGCCCCAGGAGGACAAGTGGCAGGAGCAGAACCAAGGGCGCATCCTCGGGATGCTCCTGAGCGGCTCGGTGCGCGCGCTCGCGCTCGACACGCCGCAGCTCGTGCTCTGGCCCGAAGCGGCGCTGCCCGGGTTCCTCCCCGATCATCCGGACTGGGCCACCGACGTGGGCGCGCTCGCGGCGCAGAGCCACACGCCGATCCTCTTCGGCGTGCTCGATGTGGACTTCCCGGCGCCCGGGGAGTTCGAGTACTTCAACGCCGCGATGCTCGCGGACTCCACCGGCTCGCTCCGCTCGCAGCCGCCGTACCACAAGCGCGAGCTCGTGCCGGTGGTGGAGCGCGTGCCGTTCCTGAACCCGCGCTGGTTCGCCAAGCTGCGGTTCTTCGGCGGATTCGGACGCGGCGGGAGCGACCAGCCTCCCTTCACGCTCCCGTTCGGCAAAGTGGGAGTGCTCATCTGTTACGAATCGATCTTCCCGGACATCGCGCGGGAGTACCGCCGCGCCGGCGCCTCGCTGGTGGTGAACATCACGAATGACGCGTGGTTCGGGCGCAGTCTCGCGCCGTGGCAGCACGAAGCGCACCTCGCGCTGCGCGCGATCGAGGAGCGCGTGGGGATCGTGCGCGCGGCGAACACCGGGATCTCGTCGTACATCGATCCGCTGGGGCGCATCCACGGCGAGACGGAGATCTTCACCACCGCGGCGCGCAGCTACCGCGCCGAGAGCACGGACATGCGCACGCTCTTCGTGATGACCGGCGACTGGGCGGGCTGGCTCTGCGTGGTGGGAACGCTCGCCCTCCTCGCGCGCGCGCGCGTGGCGCCGCGCTCATGACCAAGCGCTCGGTGGGCATCGACGTCGGCGGCACGTTCACCGATCTCGTGGCGGTGGACGAGACGGGGCACGCGGAGGCGCGCAAGGTGCTGAGCACGCCGGCAGACCAGAGCGGGGGCGTGCTCGCGGCGCTCGACGCGCTCGGCGGCGAGCCGGGATCGCTCGCGCGCATCGTGCACGGGACCACCGTCGCCACCAACACGCTCCTCGAACGGAGCGGAGCGCGCGTGGTGCTCTGCGCGACGGACGGGGCGACCGATCTGCTGGACCTCCGCCGCCAGGAACGTGCCGCGCTCTACGATCTCGCGCGGCATCATCCGCCGCCGCTCGTGGACGCGGCGCACCGCGTGCCCGTGCCGGGGCGCGTCGCGCCGGAAGGGGAGACGCGCCCGCTCGCCGCCGACGCCGCGGCCGCGGCGGCGGACGCCGCGCTCGCGCTCGAGCCGGACATCGTCGCCGTGGCGCTCCTCCATTCGTACCTCGATCCGCGCCACGAGGAAGCCGTCGCGAACGCGGTGCGCGCGAAGGCGCCCAAGATGGACGTCGTGCGCTCGGAGGAAGTACTCCCCGAGATCCGCGAGTACGAGCGCACGGCCACCACCGTCGCCGAGGCGTATCTGCGCCCCGGGGTCTCGCGCTATCTGAAGGCGCTCGCGAAGAAGCTCGAAGCGCGGAACGCGCCGGCCCTCTCGGTGCTCACGTCGTCGGGCGGGATGCGGTCGGCGAGCGCGGCGGCGAAGAGCGCCGCGGCGCTCGCGCTCTCGGGGCCGGCGGGGGGCGTGGTGGGCGCGGCGTTCGTGGCGCGCATCGCCGGCTTCAATGAGGCGCTCACGATCGACATCGGCGGCACGAGCGCCGACGCGGGGCTCGTGCTCGACGGCGAGCCGATCACCGAAGCGGGGGGCGACGTGGCCGGCGTGCCGATCGCGCTCCCGCGCGTGCTGGTGGAGACCGTCTCCGCCGGCGGCGGGAGCCTCGGCTGGGTGGATGACGGCGGCGCCCTGCGCGTGGGGCCGCGCAGCGCGGGGGCGGTGCCCGGACCCGCGGCGTTCGGCCGCGGCGGCACCATCGCGACGGTCACCGACGCGCACGTGGTGCTCGGCAACGTGCGGCAGGCCCGGCTGAGCGGCGGGATCCAGCTCGACGCCGCGGCGGCGAACGCGGCGGTGATCCGCCTCGGCGATGCGCTGCACGCGACCGCGGAGCGCACCGCGCGGGCGATGCTCGCCGCGGCCGATGCGTCGGTGGCGCGCGCGCTCAGGCGCGTGAGCGTCGAGCGCGGCGTCGATCCGCGGCGCGCCGTGCTGGTGGCGTTCGGCGGCGGCGGCCCGTTGCACGGCTGCGCCCTCGCCGAGCATCTGGGCATGCGCACCGTGCTCGTGCCGCCGTTCGCGGGAGTGCTCAGCGCGCTCGGCCTCGCGATCGCGGCCGAGCGGCAGGAGACGCTGATGAGCGTGATGCGCCGCGCCTCCGAGCTCGATCCGGCGGACACGCGCCGCCTCGCGCACTCCCTGTCCGGCAAGCCCGACGCGGCGCGCTCCCACCGTTGGTGGGCGCGCGCGCGCTACGAAGGGCAGGGGCACGAGCTGGAGGTGCCGTTCGAGCCGGGCGACGCGGGGAGCGACATCACCGCGCGCTTCACCGAGATGCACGAGCGGCGGTACGCCTTCACCCTCCCGCGCGAGGTGGAGATCATCAGCGCGCGGCACGCGGCGTCGGGGGCGGAGCACGCCGTGGTGCTGGCCCGGCGCGGGCGCGGCGCGTGGGACGGGACCCTCGAGGACACCGGCGCCGAGCTGGATGTGACCGTGCGCGGGCGCGCGGTGATCGCGCTCCCCGATGCCACGCTCCTCGTGGCGGAGGGGTGGACCGCGCGCGCGCTCCCGATCGGCGGCTGGCTCCTGGAGCGCGACGCATGACGTCGACCACGTTCGATCCCCTCGCGCTCGAGGTGATGGCGCACGCCTTCGCGGGGATCGCGGAGGAGATGGGCACCGTGCTCGTGCGCGGCGCGCTCTCGCCGAACATCCGCGAGCGGCGCGATTCGTCGGCGGCGCTGTTCGACGCCGACGGCCGGATGATCGCGCAGGCCGCGCACATCCCCGTGCACCTCGGCGCGATGCCCGAGGCGGTGCGCGCCGTGCGCGCGGCGCGCCCCCGGCCGCGCGACGTGTTCTTGCTGAACGATCCGTACCACGGCGGTTCGCATCTCCCCGATCTCACGCTCGTGGAGGCGATCTCGATCGAGGGGCGCATCGTGGGCTACGGCGCCGTGCGCGCGCATCACGCGGACGTGGGCGGGATGAGCCCGGGGAGCATGCCGCAGGGCGCCACCGAGCTCGTGCAGGAAGGGCTCGTGCTCCCGCCGGTGCGCCTGGTGCGCGAGGGGGTCGTGGACGAGGAGTTGCTCGCGCTGGTGCTCGCGAACGTGCGCACTCCCGAGGAGCGGCGCGGCGACCTGCGCGCGCAGCTCGCGGCGTGCGCCGCCGGCGTCGCCGGCCTGCGCGCGCTGTACGCGCGCGAAGGGGCGGCGCGCGTCGTGGCGGCGGGCGAGGCCCTCATCGCCTACACCGAGCGCCGCGCGCGCGCCGCGATCGCCGCGCTCGGCGACCGCCGCGGCCGCGCCGAGGACGCGCTCGAGGGGGACGGCGTGACCACCGAGCCCGTGCCGGTGGTGGTCGAAGTGAGCGTGGACGAAGGGCGCCTCCGGTTCGACCTGACGGGCACGTCGCCGCAGGTGAAGGGGAACGTCAATTGCCCGCTGGCCGTGACGCGCGCCGCGGCGGTGTTCGTGTTGCGCACGCTGCTGGAGGACGACGTGCCGACGAACGACGGCATCGCGCGCGCGATCGACATCATCGCCCCCGAGGGGTGCGCGGTGAACGCACGCTGGCCCGCCGCGGTCGCCGCGGGGAACGTGGAGATGTCGAATCGCATCGCCGACACGATGTTCGCGGCGCTCAGCGCCGCGGGCCTGAGCGTGCCCGCGCAAGGGCAGGGGACGATGAACAACATCACCTTCGGCGGCGCGGGCTGGACCTTCTACGAGACGCTGGGGGGCGGCCAGGGCGCGAGCGCGCGCGGACCGGGGCCGAGCGCGGTGCACGTGAGCATGAGCAACACGCGCAACACGCCGATCGAGAGCCTCGAGTGGGCCTATCCGCTCCGCATCGATACGTACGCGGTGCGGCGCGGCACCGGCGGCGCGGGGAAGTTCCACGGCGGCGACGGCGTGATCCGCCGCTACCGCGTGCTCGAGGCGTGCACGCTCACGCTGCTCACCGAGCGGCGCACGCGCGCGCCGTCGGGAGCGATGGGGGGCGAGAGTGGCGCGGTCGGACGCAATTCGCTCAACGACCGCGTGCTCCCCGCGAAATGCCGCGTGGAGCTCGTGCCCGGCGATGTCGTGACGATCGAGACGCCCGGCGGGGGCGGCTGGGGATCCGGCTAGCTCCCGCGCGCCTTCTCGAACACCTTCGCGTCGATGAACACCCGCACGAGATCGGCGTCGAGCATCCCCCCCTTGGTCTCCGCCTCCAGGATGGAGATCGCGCGCGCGGAAGGCACCGCGGGCTTGTACGGACGGTCGGCCGCGGTCAGCGCATCGTAGATGTCGGAGATGGTCATGATGCGCGTCTGCACGGGGATCTCCTCCCCCTTGATCCCGCGGGGATAGCCGATCCCGTTCAGCTTCTCGTGGTGTCCGTACGCGATCTCGGGGAGGCGACGCAGCTCGCGCGTCCACGGGATCTCGCGGAGGAAGCGGAACGTGTGCGTCACGTGCGACTCGATCTCCTTGCGCTCGGCGTCGTCGAGCGTGCCCTTCGGGATCGTGAGGAGGCGCAACTCGTCGGAGTCGAGGAGCGGGTGCTCCTGACGGTCCCAGCCCAGGAAGGTGCGCCCCCCGAACTCGCGCAGGTCGACGGCCGCCGCCTCCGCGAGGAGTGACGGCTCGTTCGCGGTGAGCACCGCCTGCAGGAAACGCTCGACCTCGCCCAGCCGCCCGCCGAGCTGCGCTTTGAGGGCCTGCTCATGCTCCGCGAAGCCCTTCGTGCCGTGCCGCTCGAGGTACGCCGCGCGCGCGCGCTCGAATTCGAGCTCCGCCTGCTGCCGCAGGAAGCCCGCGCGGTCGCGGATCGCCTCGAGCGTGGGGGGATAGAGCTTCTTCGCCTTCACGAGCACCTGCTCGCGCACGCCCACCTTGCCGAAGTCGTGGAGGAGACTCGCGTAGCGGAGCTCGCGCATCTGTTCGCGCGAGAAGCGGAAGTCCTTGTAGCGGCCGGGGGCGCCGCGATCCAGCGCTTCGGCCAGTCCCACGGAGAACTCGGCCACGCGCCCCGAGTGCCCCGAGGTGGTCGGATCGCGCGACTCGATCGCGGTGACGGCCGCGGTCACGAATCCCTCGAACAGCTTCTCGATGTCCTCGTAGAGGAGCGAGTTCTCGATCGCGACGGCGGCCTGGGAGGCGAGCGCCCCGACGAGCTCCACCGCGCGCGCATCGTACGGGAGCACTTCGGCGTCGGCGACCGCCTTCGACGTGAGCTTCGTGCCCTCGGACCGCTTGCGGTTGATGAGCTGCAGCACGCCCACGATGTCGTCGCGCAGCGTCGTGAGCGGGATCACGAGCATGGACTTCGTGCGGTAGTTGAAGCGGTCGTCGAAGCCCTTGTTGAACGAGAAGGTGGAGCCCGCCGGGAGATGGTACACGTCCTCGATCAGCAGCGGCTCGCGCGTGATCGCGGCGTGGCCGGCGAGGCTCGTGTGGTCGATCGGCACCGTGAACTCGCTCCCCGGCATCTGCGCGAGCGAATCGTTCTGCGCGAGCTTGAAGCGGAGGGCGACGGGCGCGTCCTCCGCGTCGCGGTCCACGAGGTAGATGGACCCCGCATCGCTCGTGGTGAGGCGGCGCGCCTGCGAGAGGATCATCTCGAGGAGCTTGGTGAGGTCGCGCTCGTGCGAGAGCGCGGCGCCCACGCGCGCGAGGTCGGCGAGCTCGCGCGTGCGCTCGCGCTCCATCTCGGTCGCCTGGTGCGCCGCCGCGAGCGCCGCGGCGTGGTGCAGCGCCCCGCGCATCTGCGCCGCGGCCGCCCGCGGCGCCGCGCCGGCGGGGATGAATCCCGCGAGCGACTCCAGCGGCCACTCCGCGGGAGGCTCGGCGTCGCCGTCCCCGCCGAAGCCGACGATCGCGGCCACCTGCGCGATCGCGGCGAGGCGCGCCCCCGCGCCCGCGGCGAGCGACCGGTCGAGCACGAGCACCGTCGGCCGCGACGCGTCGATGGATTCCACGTCCGGGACGCTCCCGAGCTCGGCCATGTCCACGCCGGCCTCGCGTCCCAGCCAGCGCGCGACCGCCATGTGACTCTGGAGCGACGTGATGATGAGCGGCTTCACGGCAGTGCGATGCCCTCGATGGCGACCGGCGGACGCAGCGCGCGCCCGCCGGCCAGGTGCCACGACGTTACCGCGCCCACGCGACGCGCGCTACTGCGTCCCTCCGGTGGACTGCAGCTTCTTGAGCTCGTTCTGCGCCGGGGCGAAATCGGGGAAGGCCGCGAGCGACTTCTGCAGGAGCTGCACCGCCTCGTCGTTGTGGCCCGCGTCCTTGGCCGCGAGCGCGCGCGAGTACAGCATGGTCGCCTGGAACGGGACCTTCTTCGCCGTCTCGCTCTGCGACGTCTGCACCGACGCCGAGAGGGCGGGGAGCTTGAGCCCGCTGTTCAGCTGCCCCGCCAGTTGGTTGATGAGCGCCATGAGGTCGTTCTGCTTCCCTTCGACCTTCGTCGTGTACTCCACGACGGTCGTCTCGACGTTCACCGAGCGCGCGGTGATGGTCATGTTGCCCTTCATGTCGGTGACGAAGCCGCCGAAGATCATGTGCCCCGCGCCCAGGATCTTCCCCAGGTGCGCCGCGGTGGCCGCGTCCACGCGCCCGCTCGCCGAGAGGTTCTGCTCGTTCATGAGCGACTGCAGGTTCCCGCGCTCGACCACGCGGACCTTCGCGTTCCCGGAGAGCTGGTCGATGAGGAGGTCCTGGATCCCCGCCGAGAGCGGCGCGAGCTCCGATTGCGCGCTCCCGAGCGCGCCGTTCGAGAACGACATCACGGCGAGCGTGGGGCGCGTGTCCGCCTGCGCTCCCGCCGCCGCCCACGCCGCCGCCGACGTGAGCGCCGCCATCGCCGCCATCGCACGGAACCCCTGGATGCTCCGCTTCATGGTGTCCTCTCGCTAAACGGTGAGTGTGAGTCCTTCGGCCGCCGCCAGCACCTCGAGCTTCGCCCCCCGCTGCTTGGCGAGCGCGCGGCATTCCTCCAACAAGTTGTCCACTTCGGCGTCGCTCCGCTCGGGGCTGTGATGGAAGAGCGCCAGGCGGTCCACGTCCGCGTCGATCGCGAGCGCGAGCGCGTCCGCGACGTGCGAATGCCCCCAGCCGCGATGCCGCGCGTACTCCTCGGTGGTGTACATGGCATCGTGCACGAGCAGCGCCGCGCCGCGCGCGAAGGCCACGAGGTCGTCGCGCCACCCGGCGCGCGCCGTGTACCCGGGCGCCTCCCCCAGCTCGTTGTCCGACACGTAGACCATCGCGCGGGCGCCGTCCCCCATCGCGCTCACGCGGTACGCGAGCGCGCCCCCAGGATGCCGAACCGCGTGGGGGCGCAGCAGGTAGCCGTCGCCGCGATGCGTGTCGCCGAGCGCGCGGAACTCCAGATGCGCGCCCACCTCGTCGAGCGGCACGGGGAACACCGACGGCGACATCTGCTCGTGCAGCGCCCGGTCCACCGCGGGCATGAGCGATGCCGTGCTCCAGAAGGTGAAGCGGTTGCCGCGCACGAAGAGCGGCTGGAAGTACGGCAGCCCCTGGATGTGGTCCCAGTGCGCGTGGCTGAGGAAGACATCCGCCACGATGGGCGAGCCGTTCGCGCGCTTCACGAGCTCGCGCCCGAGCTCGCGGATGCCGGTGCCCGCGTCGAAGATCAGGAGCCCGCCGTCCGGCGTGCGCACCTCGAGGCATGGGGTGTTCCCGCCGTAGCGCACGGTGTTCGGCCCCGGGGCCGGGACGGAGCCCCGCGTCCCCCAGAAGCGCACGGAGAGCGTCATGGCGGCGGACACGCCGTGGGGATCATCCGCCAATCATAGCGCGCCGCTCGGGCGCCGCCGTGACTGGCATCACACCTTGACCTTCGCGAGCGACTCGAGCGCGGCGCGGTCGGCGATGCGGATCTGCCGCCGCACCACCGTGATCAGTCCGCGCGCCACGAAGTCGCGCATCGCGCGCGACACGGTCTCGCGGCTCGCGCCGATCATCTGCGCGATGGTCTGATGCGTGAGGCGCCGCTCGATGGTCGGCCCCGCGCTCTCCGCCGCGGCATCGAGGAGGAGGCGCGCGATGCGGCCGTCCACGTCGAGGAGCACGAGGCTCCCGATCTGCTCGTCGGCGCGCCGCAGCCGGCGCGACAGCTCCTGCATGAGCGCCCACGCGACGGCGGGGGTCTCCTCCACGCGCCGGCGGAAATCCTCGCGCCGCAGCACGATCAGTGTGGAATCTTCCACCGCGATCACGTGCGCCGAGCGCGGCCGGCTGTCGATGAGCGAGAGCTCGCCGAAGTGCTCCCCCACGCCGAGCATCCCGAGGATCACTTCGCGCCCGTCCTCGCCCACGAGCACCACCTTCACGCGCCCCGCGCGCACGATGAAGAGCGAGTCCCCGGGATCGTCCGCTACGAGGATCACAGCGCCGCGCGCGTACGTCCGCTCGCGCGCGTCCTCCGCGAAACGCCCGAGCTCCGTGGCGCCGAGGCCGCTCAGGAGCGGCACCGTCGAGAGGAAGTCCGCCGTCCGCACGGAACTTACCGGCTGGCGAGCGTGAGCGTGAACTGGAGCTCGGTCACCGGGAACGTCTGCAGTCCCGAGTTGATCGTGCCGTACTCGCCGCCGACGACCGGCGTGATGACCACCGGTCCGGTGACGAACGCGACGCCGATCCCCGCGCCCCCGGTCACCGTCGCCGCCGTCGCGAGCGTGTTGTCGATCGAGAGGCCCGTCAGCCACCGCGCGTGCACCTGCGACACGATCGACATAGCGGGATTGAGCGACGTCACGCCGCTCACCCCGGCGTAGAAGAAGTTGCCGTTGGTGCCCGGGACGGTCGCCCCCGCCGCGTTCTGGTAGCGCATCACGTAGCGGTCGTACGCATACACGTTCAACTCGCGGAACGCCGGCATGCTCATGCGCCAGCGCCACTCTCCCTGGAACATGGGGCCGAGCGTCACCTTCGTCGACACGATCGTGTCGCCGGGGAGCGTCTGCGTGAGCGCATCCTGCGTGTAGAACGTCGCCGCGACGCTGAACGCCATCGCCCCTTGCCCCACGAGACCGTCGGCCCCCACCGAGAGCCGGATCGCCGACCCGGGCGCGAGCTGCACGTTCGACACCGCCGTGCCGAGCCCCAGCGCCGCGGCCTGGAATGGCGAGTACTGGCCGCGATACTGGTAGCTCGCTCCCGCCCCCCACGCCCACTTGCCGATGTGCTTCGCCCCCACGACGCCGCCCGTGAAGCTGAACCCGCTCCCGAGCACCGGGCTCATCGCGTTGAGCACGGGGCTCGAGAGCACGAGCATGCTCGCGAACTGCGACGAGTCGAGCTGGGTGAGGCCCGTCGGGAGGTTCACGCCCAACGTGAGGCGCACATCATCGCCGTGCAGCTTGGCGCTCCCGCGCACGGTGATGTCGGTGAGCCCATCGATGCGCACGGTGTGCGACGGCACGGATCCGGAATCGCGCGAGGTCGCGGTGCCCACCACGTACGCGCCGTAGGCATCGATGAGCACGCTGTGGCCGATCGCGAACGCGCCGGAGATGGGGAGCGTGACCTCGCTCGCGCTCTTGAGGCTCGACGGCGTGCTGTCGCCGGAGCAGCAGCCGAAGCTCCAGGCCTGCGCGATGGGCGCGATGCGCCAGCCGTCCTTGCCGTCGAAGGGGAGCTGCGCGCGCGCGGCCGCCGCGCCGGCGGCGAGGCCGGCGCACGCCACGAGGAGCGCGGTGCGCGCGCGGCGCATCAGGGGTTGCCGATGATGATGATGATCGTGCCCGCGTTCGTGGCGCTGAGCGTGCCACCCAGCGGCGCGTTGGTGGTGTTGCCGATGGGGCCGAGCACGTCACCCGGGCTCGGATTGAGTCCCTGCGTCACGCCGCCCAGGATGCCGTCGATCCAGTTGTCGGGCTCCACCGGGAGGTCGAGCGCCGCGGGGCGTCCGGTGTTCGCGCGCACGTTGTTGAGACGCTGCTGCGCGAGCGTGAAGCCCGGATCGATCGACACCGCCGCGCCGTAGTACGCGGCCGCCGCGTCGAGATTCCAGTTCGCCTCCGCCGCCGCGCCGCGCGCGTACGCGAGGAACGCGGACAAGTAGCGCGTGGGGCGCTTCTCGAGCGCCGCGCGCTGCGCCGGCGTGAGCGTCACGCCGAGCTGGCTGAACAAGTCGAGCGCGAGGTCCTTCTCGGCGTCGAGGATGTCGGAGAGCGTCGTGTGCTGGGCCACCGGCTGCCCCACCACCTCGCCTTCCGCCACGCTCGTCACGCGCGCGTCGAGGTTGAGATAGCTCTGCGGGAGCGGCGTGATCATCCCGTTCACGAGCCGGCTCGCGCCCACGAGCTTCCCGAGCTGCGGCGCGGTGACCGTGTCCACGCGCCCGCTCTTCGAGAGATCGAGCTCGCGCACGATCGCGTCCACGCGCACGCGGTCGACCACCGTGAGCTGCGGGCTGATCGCGAGGTCGGCGATCAGCAGGTCCGCCACGCCGTAGCCGAGCGGGGCGAGCGTCGAGTCGTTGCTCTCCACGAGGAGCGGTGACACGCCGACCGCCGACACGGGATACGTCGCGGGATTGAGCGCCTTCTCGTCCTTGATCGCCTTCTGCGCCGCGAGCATCGCCTCCGCCCGGCTGATGTCGCCCAGGCGGGCTTCGACGTCCTGGTCCTTGCCGACGATGCTCAGGTACCGCAGGAACTCGACGCGCGCATCGCTGAGGTTCCCGAGCCGCTGCGCGGCGGCGCCGGCGAACAGGTTCGCCTGCGCGCCGACCTCGCCCCCTTCGGCGAGGAGCGGTTCGAGCGTGCTGCGCGCCTCTCGGTCTTCGTGCGCGCGGTAGAGCGCCTTGCCGTAGTCGACGCGCGCGCGCTGCGAGCCGGGATCGGCCGCGAACGCCGTCTTCGCCGCCTCGACTTCCTGGGCCGCCGTGGCCGGCGCGACGGGCGCGAGCGCCGGCTTGCTGGCGCAACCGGCGGCGGCAATGCACGCTACAGCGCCAACGGCGAGTTGTGAGATCGGTCGCATCGCGGGGCGGGGATCGAGGTGCGGGGATGTTCGAAGGGCCAAGTTACGGACGGCCGGACGGGGTGTCAAACGCCGTCGGCGCCGTGAGTTGGGCCGTCGGCGCGCCGAAACGAGACCGAACGCGGGACGGGCGGCGACGCCCCCTCGACGTGCGATCGCGCGGCACGTGATAATTCGGTCGTGATCCCGGGAAACTGGCTCGCGGGAGGAGATCGCATGGTTCGTGGCCGGCTGGCAGCGATGGTCCTCGCAATCGCGTCGCACGCGGCGGCGCAGGGGACGCCGTCCATGGCGCCGGCGGACCGCGTGCGGATCGCGGAGGCCCACCATCTCGCGGCGGCCGTCGCGGACAGCGTGTGGCCCACGTGGAGCGCCGCGCCGTTCGCGATGCTCCTCATCACGCCGAACACCGAATTCCTGGTGGAGGCGCCGGCGCAGGGGAGCGGCTGGAGCGCCGTGCCCTTCGACACGCTGTTCGGCGCGCTCATCCACTCGCGCGCGCGGCGATTCTCGCCGCAGATGCAGGCCACTTTCCCCCTCGTGAACGGCATCAACACGATCGTCATCGGGCAACCCGCGCTCACCGCCGATCGCACGTCGTCGCGCTGGGTGCTCACGGTGATGCACGAGCATTTCCACCAATGGGTGTACTCCCAGCCGTGGTACTACCCGAAGGTCGCCTCGCTCGGCCTCGACCACGGCGACAAGACGGGGATGTGGATGCTCGATTATCCCTTCCCGTACGATTCCGCCGACGTGCGACACCGCTTCACGCAGATGGCGCGCGCGCTGCGCCAGGCGTTGATCGCCCCCGACGGAGCGCCGCGCGCGCAGGCGATCGCCGATTATCGCGACGCACGCGAAGCGTTCCGTGCGACGGTGCCGGCCGAGGCGCTCAAGTACTTCGACTTCGAGATCTGGCAGGAAGGAGTGGCTCGCTATACGGAGGTGGCCGTGGCCAAGGCCGCGATCCGGCTCAACTATCAGCCCACGGCCGCGTTCAGCGCGCTCCCCGATGTGACGTCCTACGCGCAGGTCGCCTTCCAGATCCTGGCGGGGATCAATCGGGACCTCGATTCGCTCGACCTCGCGCGGGACCGGCGCACGGTCGTCTACTCCGTCGGCGCCGCCGAGGCGATGCTCCTGGACATCACCAAGCCTGCCTGGCGCGCGCAGTACCTCACGCAGCCGTTCCGGTTGCCCGATCCTTGAAACCGGACCCCTAACTCGGCTATATTCAAAAGCTTCCCGTACCACACCTCGAGGATCCCGTGAAGAAAGACATCCATCCGACGTACGCGACCGCCGTGGTCAAGTGCGCCTGCGGAAATACGTTCACCACGCGCTCGACCCAGGGCGAGATCCACACCGACATCTGCTCCAACTGCCACCCGTTCTTCACCGGCAAGCAGAAGCTCGTGGACACCGCCGGCCGCGTGGAGCGCTTCCGCCAGAAGTACGGCAGGGAGAACTGAGCCTCCGCGACCTGCTCGCGCAGGCGCTCGCGCGGTTCGAAGGGATCGAGCGCGAGCTGGCGAGCCCGGCCGCCTCGCGTGACGCGGGCCGGCTCGCCGAGTTGGGACGGGAACATCGCCGCCTGCAGCCGGTGTCGGAGCTCGCCTCCCGCCTGCATCGCGCCGAGTCGGAACGCTCGCAGCTGAACGACCTGATCGCGTCGGACGACGCGGAGCTCGCCGCCGAGGCGAAGGCCGAGGCGCAGCGCCTCGACGCCGAGATCGCCGAGATCGACGCCAAGCTCAAGCCGCTCCTCCTCCCGCACGATCCGCTCGACGACCGCCCCGCGATCTTCGAGATCCGCGCCGGCACCGGCGGCGACGAAGCGGCGCTCTTCGCCGCCGACCTCATGCGCATGTACACGCGCTACTGCGAACGCCAGGGATGGAAGGTGGAGCTGCTCTCCCGCTCCGACGGCGCGCTGGGCGGCGTGAAGGAGGCCGTATTCAAGGTGCGCGGCGATGGCGCGTTCGGACGGCTGCGCCGAGAGTCGGGCGTGCACCGCGTGCAGCGCGTGCCGGCCACCGAGGCGCAGGGGCGCATCCATACGTCCGCCGCGACGGTGGCCGTGCTCCCCGAAGCGGAAGAGGTAGATGTGAAGATCGAGCCGAACGATCTCCGCATCGACGTATTCCGCAGCTCGGGCCCCGGCGGCCAGAGCGTGAACACCACCGACAGCGCCGTGCGCATCACGCACATCCCCTCGGGGATCGTGGTGCAGCAGCAAGACCAGAAGTCCCAGCTGCAGAACAAGCTCAAGGCCATGGAAGTGCTGCGGGCGCGCCTGCTGGACGCGCGGCTCGCCGAGCAGGAAGCGGAGCGCTCGCGCCTGCGCCGCACGCAGGTGGGCACGGGGGACCGCTCGGCCAAGATCCGCACGTACAACTTCCCGCAGAATCGCGTCACGGATCATCGCATCGGGCTCACGCGCAACGAGCTCGCGCGCACGCTCGACGGCGAGCTCGATCCGTACATCGAGGCGCTGCAGTTGGCGGAGGTGGAGGAGATGCTCGGTGGCGAGAGCTGACACGGCCGGCGTGCGCGTGGACGCGCTCGTGCGCGAGCTCGCCGCCGTGCTCGCGGCGGCGAACGTCCCCGAGGCCGCGCGCGAGGGGGCGGACATCGTGGCCGCGCTACAGGACGCGCCGCGCTTCTGGGCGGCCGCGCACACGGACCAGGTGCTCGGCGGATCCCTCGCGCGCGACGCCCGCGCCGCCGCCCGCAAGCGCGCGAGCGGCGCGCCGTTCGCGTACGCCGTGGGGCGCGCCGCGTTCCGCCATCTCACCCTGGCCGTGGACGAGCGCGTGCTCATCCCGCGCGCGGAAACGGAAGAGCTCGTGCAGGCGGTGCTCGACGCCACCGGCGGCGAGACGGGGGGCACAGCGATCGATCTCGGGACGGGGAGCGGCGCGATCGCGCTCGCGCTCGCCACCGAAGGGGCCTTCGATCGCATCATCGCGACCGACGTCAGCACCGCCGCGCTCGATGTCGCGAGCGCGAACGCAGCGCGGATCGCGTCGCGCGGGCGGCGCGTCGCCGTGGAATTCCGCGCCGGGGCGTGGCTCGCGCCGGTGCAGGGGGAGCGCGCGAAGGTGGTGGTGAGCAACCCGCCGTACATCGCGCTCGATGAAGCCCCGGCGCTCCCGCCCTCCGTGCGCGACTGGGAACCGTCCGTAGCGCTCTTCGCCGCGGACTCCGGGATGCGGGACATCGCGGTTATCATTCGTGGGGCCCCGGCGGTGCTCGAGCCGGGCGGTCTGCTCGCGCTCGAGGTCGACTCGCGGCGCGCATCGCTGGCGGCGGAGCTCGCCCTCGCCGACGGCCGTTATCGCGACGTCGCCGTGCGGCTCGACCTCACGGGACGGGAACGCATCCTGCTGGCGAGACGAGGAGAGGGTTGACGTGCTCGAGGACCGCGCGAAGGAGCTGGGCCGGCTGATCGGCCAGAGCGGGGAGTACCAGGCCGTGAAGCGCGCCAACGATGCGCTCGGCGCGGACGCCGACGCGGTGGCGCTGCTCAAGGAGATGGAGAAGATCCGCCGCGATGCGCAGGTGATGATCGAGAAGGGGGAGCAGCCCACGGCCGAGATGGAGCAGCAGCTCGACGACCTGCTCGGCAAGGTGCAGGGGAACCCCGTGTACCAGAACGTGCTGATCGCGCAGGAGAACTTCGACAAGGTGATGGTGCGCGTGAACGAGTGGATCCTCGAGGGGATCCGCCGCGGCGCGGCGAGCCCCATCATCACGCTGGGGTGAGCGGCGAGCCCGGGCGGCTCATCGTCTTCGAAGCGCCGGAGGGAGCGGGGAAGACCACCCAGCTCCAGCTCCTCACGGCGTGGCTCGGTGCGCGCGGGCTGCCCCATCTCGCGGTGCGCGAGCCGGGGGGGACGCCCTTGGGCGACGAGATCCGTGCCATCCTGCTCGATCCCGCGCGCGAGCTCTCCGCGCGCACCGAGGCCCTCCTCTTCATGACGTCGCGGGCCGAGCTCGTGGCGCGCGTGATCCGCCCCGCGCTCGAGCGCGGCGTGATGGTGTTCGCCGACCGCTTCTTCCTCTCGACGTACGCGTACCAGGTGCACGGGCGCGGGCTCCCCTTCGCCGAGGTGCGCGCGGCGAACGCGCTCGCGACCGGCGGGCTGGTGCCCGATCTCACGCTCCTCCTCACGCTGCGGGCGTCGGAACGCGCGGCGCGCGCGGCGCGGCGCGGCGCGGCGGACCGCATGGAAGGCGCCGGCGACGACTTCCACGAGCGCGTCGCCGCGGCCTTCGCGCGCTTCGCGAGCGCCGACTGGCAGGAGGCGCATCCGGAGTGCGGTCCGATCGTGGACATCGACGCCAGTGGGAGCGAGCGCGAGGTGTTCGCGCGCGTGCTCGCGGCGCTCGCGGCGCGCTGGCCGCGTGCGTTCGAGCCCGACGTGGTGCCGCGATGAGCCGCGCGCGCGTGATCGTCGTGATCCTCATCTGCGGCGTCGCGATCGGCGCCGGCGGGCGGCTCCTGGTGTCTTCCCTGGGCGGCGGCACCACGCTCTCGCGCACGCGGCTCTTCGACCAGGTGCTCGGCCACGTTGAGCGCAACTACGTCGATTCGATCGACGCGGGCGACCTGTATCGCCGCGCGGCGAACGGCATGGTGCTGGAGCTCCACGATCCGCCGTCGATGATCCTCGATGCCCGGCGCTCGCGCGAGGAACAGTCGAGCACCAGCGGGTTCCGCGACGGCATCGGCGTGCAGGTGGATGCGAGCGAGTCGTGGCTGAACGTCATCGCGGTGCTCGCCGGTTCGCCCGCGGACAAGGCGGGGCTGCGCGCCGGGGATCGCATCCTCGAGGTGGACGGCACCCCCGCGTTCTCTAGTGCGGGGCGCGAGCGCCGGCCCATCTCGGGCGCGCCGGGCACGCAAGTGACGCTCCTCGTGGAGCGCCCCGGCTCGCCCGCGCATTTCAACCTGACCATCACGCGCGCGACGTTCCACGTGGCGCCGGTGCGCCACGCGTTCCTGATGGCGCCCGGCGTCGGGTACATCCAGCTCGCCACGTTCTCCGATTCCGCGGGGACCGAGCTCCTGCACGCGCTCACGGCGCTGCGATCGCAAGGGGCGCAGAAGTACGTGCTCGACCTGCGCGGCGATCCGGGGGGGCTGATCAGCGAGGCGTACCTCGTCGCGGAGGCGTTCCTCGACAAGGGGCAGGCGATCGTCACGCTGCGCGGCCGCGACCGCGATTCGGCGCGCACGATGGTGGCGGACGCGACCTCGCCGTGGCGCGACGTCGTGCTGGTGGTCCTCGTGGATGGCTACAGCGCGAGCGCCTCCGAGATCGTGGCCGGCGCGTGGCAGGATCATGACCGCGCCGCCCTGGTGGGCTCCACCACGTACGGCAAGGGGAGCGCGCAGAGCACCTTCCTCCTCGGCGGCGACGCCGGCGAGTTGCTGCTCACCACCGAGCTCTGGTACACGCCGAGCGGGCGCAGCATCCAGCGGCGGCACACGTCGTCGCGCGCGAGCGGCGACGGCGCCGCGGACTCTGCGAGCGAGCTCCCGCTGGCGCAGCGGAAAGCGTATCGCACCGACGCGGGGCGCGTGGTGTTCGGCGGCGGCGGGATCACCCCCGATCTCATCGTGACGCCGCAGGATTCGGTGGACGGACTGATCGGCCTCGAGCGCGCGCTGGGCAAGGAGGGCGTGCACTTCCGCGATGCCATCGTGGAGGTCGCCGCCGCCGCGCGCGCCGCGGGGGCGGTGCACGGCTCCACCATCACGGTCACGCCGCGCGACCGCGAGATGGTGTGGAAGCGCGCGCAGGGGATGGGCATCAAGCTGAGCCGCGCGGCGTTCGACTCCGCGGCGGCGGGGATCGACCGCGTGATCGGGCTCGAGATCGCGCGCGTCGCGTTCAGCCCCGACGACGCGTGGAAGTATCGCCTGCAGTCGGATCGCGTGGCGCAGGCGGCATTGGCGCTGGTGTCCGGAGCGCCGACGGAGCACGACGTGCTCGCGCGCGCCGCGAGCCGGCGCGCGGCGCACCAAGAGGACGCGCCGCGCTCCAAGTGAGCGAGCGCGCGTTCATCCTCGGCGCGGGACGCGTCGGCACCGCGCTCGCGCGCGCGATGCGCGCCGCGGGGATCAACGTGGTCGGGCTCCACGGGCGGAGGGCGCAAGCGGAGCCCGATGCGATCAGCGCCGGCCCGCTGCCGCCGGCGCTGTCGCGCGCGACGGTGGTGATCGTGGCCGTGCGCGATCCGCAGCTGGAGGGGGCGCTGGGCGAGCTCGCGCGCGCGTCCCTCGCGCGCGGCGCCGTGGTGCTCTTCGTGAGCGGGAGCGCGGAGCCCGCCGCGCTCGCCGAGCTCCGCGCGGCGGGGCATCCGTGCGGCACGTTCCATCCGCTGCTCCCCTTCGCCGATCCGGCCCAGTCGGCGATCGCGGTGCGCACCGCGTGGTTCGGTCTCGATGGCGACCCCGAGGCGCGCGCGATGGGCAAGTCGCTCGCGGCAGCCCTCGGCGCGCACACGCTGGAGATCCCCGCGGGAGACAAGGTGCGCTACCACGCGGCGGCGGTGATGGTGTCGAACTTCCCCGCGCTGCTCATGGATGCCGGAGAGCAGCTGTTGCGCGCGATCGGGCTCGCCCCCGACGATGCGCGCGCGGCGCTCCTTCCCTTGTTCGCGGCCGCGGCGGAGAACGTGAAGGCGCGCCCGAGCGCGCAGGCGCTCACCGGGCCGCTCGCGCGCGGCGACGTGGAGACCGTGCGCAAGCATCTCGCGGCGCTCGCGCCGACGCCGGCGCTCCAAGATTTCTACGTGGCGCTCTCGCGCGCCGCGATCCCGCTCGCGCGCGCGGCGGGCACCGATCCCGCGCGGCTCGCGGAGATCGGCGCGCTAATCGACCGCTAGGTCCCGACCCCGCTCGCGTCCACCACCTTCACGCCGCTCGGCGGGGTGAACGTGAAGAGCGCGGCCTCCACGGGCACGTTCATGTCGATGCTCTCGATGCGCACGCGCCGCATGCCGCCGTTCACGTCCGTGGTCTCGAACTGGCGCACGAGCCCGTTCGTGTCATCCACCCAGATGCGCGCCTTGGTGAACGGGATCCCGCCCACCTTGGGCGTGAGGAGCACGGTGTGCGCGTTGTGGCCGTTCACCGTCGTCGCGCCACCGTCCGCGAGCGAGAAGCGCTCCTTGGGCGCGTTCAACAAGTACGCCGTGAAGTCGGGGACCCCGTTCCCCCCTTCGCGCACCGGGAGCTTCATCACCTGGCCAGGGTTCGTGCTCGGCAGGTAGACCCACACCGTCTTGCCGTCGGAGATGATGCGGTCCCCCTTGGGCTGCGTGAAGGTCACGCGATAACGCCCCGGGATCTGCTGGATCATCACCCCCGCGCTCGCGACGTCGCGATTCGTGAGCGGATTGCTCACGGTCTGCGTGAAGGTCACGCGTGCGGTGCGCATCTGCGCGTAGGCCGCCGCGGCGCGGTCGACGATCTGCTGGGGGGTCTGCGCCGCGGCCGCGCGCGCGAGGAGCGCTGCCGTCGCGAGCGCGACGGCCGCGGGCGCGAGGCGCGCCGTCATCGCGCCGCTCGCGCCGCGGTGCGCGGCTCGGGAGCGGGGGCGACCGTGCGGCCGATCGCCGACGCGATCGCGCGCAGCTCGCCCACGAGCTCCGCGAACTGCTCGGGATAGAGACTCTGCGCGCCGTCGGAGAGGGCGCGCTCGGGATTCGGATGCACCTCCACCATCACGCCGTGCGCGCCCGCCGCCACCGCAGCCCGCGCCATCGGGATCACCTTGTCGCGGATCCCCGTGCCGTGGCTCGGGTCGGCGATGATCGGGAGATGCGAGAGCTGCTGCACGATCGGGATCGCGGTGAGGTCGAACATGTTGCGCGTGGCCGTGTCGAAGGTGCGCACGCCGCGCTCGCACAGGATCACGTTCGGGTTCCCCGCCGCGAGCACGTACTCCGCGCTCAAGAGCAGCTCCTGGATCGTCGCCGCGAGCCCGCGCTTCAAGAGCACGGGCTTGTCCAGCCCGCCCACGAACTTGAGGAGCGAGTAGTTCTGCATGTTGCGCGCGCCGATCTGGATGCAGTCGGCGTGCTCGGCCACGAGCTCGGCCCCTTCTTCATCCATGGCCTCGGTGACGATCGCGAGCCCGGTCTCGCGGCGCGCGAGCGCGAGGAGCTCGAGCCCCTTCTTGCCTAGTCCCTGGAAGGAGTACGGCGAGCTCCGCGGCTTGAACGCGCCCCCGCGCAGGCAGGCGGCCCCCGCCGCGCGCACCTGGCGCGCCGCGGTCACGATCTGCTCCTCGCTCTCCACCGAGCACGGGCCGGCGATGATGACGACCTCGCTCCCTCCCACGCGCGCGGCGTCGCCGATCCGCACCACGGTGCTCTCGGGCTTCCACTCGCGCGACACCTGCTTGTACGGCTGCGTGACGTGGATGACCTGCGCCACGCCGGACAAGGCCTCGATGCGCGACGAATCCACGCGCCCATCGTTGCCGACGAGCCCGACGGCCGTGCGCTGCGCGCCCGGCATCGGCCGGGCCTCGTAGCCCATCTCCTCGATCACGCGGACGACCGCCTCGATCTCCGACGGCTTCGCCCCCGCCTGCATCACGACCAGCATTACGATTCCTCGAGCTCAGTGGACCAGCCATCGACGGTGAGCGTGACGCTCCCGCCGTACCGCGCCGCGACTGCGCCGCGGATGTCCTCGCGCTCCACCACCGTGTAGAAGTGCGTGAGCGCCAACTGCCGGGGCGCCGCGCGCTCCGCCAGCGCCGCGCAGCGCGCCGGGGTGAGGTGCTGCGGGATCGCCATCGCGTCCGGGAGTGAGCACTCCGCGAGCAGCACGTCGCAGCCCTTCGCCCAGTCGCCGAGGGAATCGCTCTCGCCGGTGTCGCCCGTGAAGACGATGCGGCGCGCGCCCCGCGACATGGAATATGCCACACTCTCCTCGGTATGGGGAACCTTCAGGCTCTCCAGGCGGACGCCGCTCCCCAGGTCCTTCGCGCCCCCGAACGGGAGCTCGGTCACGGCGAGCGGCCAGCTCGGCTCGGACACCGCGCCGCCGTAGAGCGTCGCGAAGGCGTCGATGAGCTTCCGCGTGCCCGGCGGCCCGATGAGCTCGAGGGGGGCGCTCCGCGGCGGGAGCGTGCCGTACTTCCACGCGTAGAAGAGCGTGGTGAGGTCGAGCGTGTGGTCGGGGTGGAAGTGCGTGAGCGCGAGGTGGGTGATGCCGAGCCAATCGGCGCCGATGCTCGCCATGCGGTGCACCACGCCGCTCCCGCAATCCAGCAGCAGGCGGACCTCGCCGCACTCGACGAGATGCCCCGCGTTCACGCGCGCGGGGCTGGGCGTGGCGGTGCCGGTGCCGACGGTGGTGAGCCGCACGGCGCGCGCGGGGCTACGCCGGCGCGCCGACGGCCTCGGCGCCCTCGTCCACCGGGGCGCCGCGCATGCGCACGCTCACGAAGCTCGAGACGCCGGGCTCCTGCATCGTCACGCCGTACACCGCGTCCGCGGCCTCCGTGGTGGTGCGCGGGTTGTGCGTGATCACGATGAACTGCGTCTTCGCCTTGAACTGGTTCAGCATGCGCACGAAGCGGCCGATGTTCGCGTCGTCGAGCGGCGCGTCCACTTCGTCGAGCAGGCAGAACGGGCTCGGCTTGGTGAGGAAGATCCCGAACAAGAGCGACAGCGCGACGAGCGCGCGCTCCCCGCTCGAGAGCAAATGGATGCGCTGCGTGCGCTTGCCGCGCGGGCTCGCGTGGATCTCGATGTCGCAGTCGAGCGGCTGCTCGGGATCCTCCAGCCGCAGATCGCACTCGCCGCCGCCGAAGAGCGTGAGGAAGATCTGGCGGAAGTTGAGCTGGATCTGCTGGAAGGTCTCCAGGAACAGCGCGCGTGCGGTGGCGTCGATCTCGCGGATCGCCTGGTGGAGCGAATTCTTGGCGCTCACGAGGTCGGCGCGCTGCGCGGTGAGGAAGTCCAGCCGCTTCACCTCCTCGTCGTGCTCCTCCACGGCGAGCGCGTTCACCGGGCCGATCTGCTCGAGCTCCTCGCGCAGGCGCGCCACTTCCTCGCGCAGCGCGTCGTCGTCGAGGTCCACGGGGGCGAGCGACGCGAACATCGCCTCGAGCGGGCGGCGCCATTCGGCCTCCAGCCGCTCCTTGATGGCCGTGCGGCGCCCGGAGAGCTCGGTGTAGCGCAGCTCCGCTTGATGGAGCTGGTCGGCGAGCGTGGTCGACGCATCTCGCGCGGCATCGAGCGCGCGCTCGGCCTCGTGCAGGCGCTCGTCGCTCGTGCGCACGCCCCCTTCGGCATCCTGCAGCTCGCGTTCGTGCGCCGCGAGCGCGGCGCGCCGCGTCGCGACCTCCTGATGCCACGCCTTCATGCGGTCGGCCAGATCGCGGTCGGCGCGGTCGATCTCGCCGAGCTCGGCGGCGAGCGCGTGCACCTTGCCGTGCGCCGTGGTGACCTCGTCCGCGAGACGGCGCTCCCGTTCGCGCGCCATCTCGAGCTTCGCCTGGCTCTGCGCGAGCTCCACTTGCCGGCGAGTGCGCTCCTCGCGCGCCCCTTCCTGCGCGCGCTCGGCAAGGGCGAGGGCGTCCTTGGCGGCGTCCACGGCCGCGGTGGAGGCGCTGATGGCCTCGTCCGCGCGCGTGCCTTCCGTCTCGAGGAGCGAGAGGCGGAGATCCAGCTCCGCGTCGCGTTCGCCGATGCGCGCGGCGAGCGCGTCGCTGTTCGCCATCTCGTTCTCGTGCCGCTTCGCGCGCAGCGCGATCGCGGCGCGCGCATCGTCGGCCTCGCGGGCCACCGCCTGCGCCGCGTCGGCGGCGTCGGTGGCCGCGGCCACGGCCCGCTCCGCGCCGTCGAGCGCGGCGCGCGCTTGCTCGGTGCCCATGCGCGCGGCATCACGCGCGGCGGCCATGGCGCCGAGCTGCTCGCGCAGCGTGCCGAGCTCGGCGCGCCGGCGGAGGGGTCCGGGACCTCCCGCCTCGCCCGGGAGCCACACGGCGCCGCGCGCGTCCACGAACGCCGCGCCGTCGTCGGTGGCCCGCACGTGCCCGAGGAGATTGCGCACCCAAGCGCGCGCGATCTCGTTCGCGGTGACGCGCGACGCGAGGGTACCGCGATCGGCGTCGGCGAACATGGGGCCGTCCAGGGGCAGGAGGAGGAGCGCCCCCGGGTTCACGCGCGCATGCCACTCGCCGATCGCGCGCGCTACGGCCGCGTCGCGCACGAGGACGGCGTGCACGGTGTTCCCGAGGAAGCGCTCGATGAGCGCCGCGCTCGTGGATTCCGCCGTGATGAAATCGGAGAGCGGGCCGATGATCGCCCCTTCGCCGAACTCCGCGCGGTCGGCCAGGAGCCGCGCGGTCGCGGGGGCGAGCCCCACGCGATCCTTCTCGAGCGCTTCGAGCGCGTTCACCTTCCCCTGCAGCGCCGCGAGCTTCTCCTCCGCGGCCAGGAGCGCGCCGCGGGCCGCGGCGTCGGCGCTCCGCGCCGCGTCGGCGCGCGTGCGCGCCTCCGCCAGCGCGCGCTCCGCACCCTGCGCGCGCGTGGTCGCGTCCGCCGCCGCGCGCTCCGCGGCCGCGAGCTCGCGCCCCGCCTCCGCGTGCGCCTGCGCGTGTTGCGCGCGTTCGGCGGCGGCCGCCGCCGCGCGCTGCGAGAGCTCCCCGCGCTCCTGCTCGGCGCTCTCGCGATCGAGCGCCACGCGGCGCGTCGCGTCGCGGGCATCGGCCGCGCGGCGCTCGGCGGCCTCGAAAGCCGCGCGCGCTTCGGCGAGCGCCGATCGCGCGGCCTCCTCCGCCGCCTCGCGCGCTGACAGCGCGTTCCGCGCTGCCTGCACATCGTGCTCCGCGGCGGCGCGCGCGGCCACCGCATCCTCCCGTTCCGTGCTGAGCTGCAGGTTGAGCTGCTCGCCTTGCGCGCGCTCCTCTTCCGCGCGCTTCCGGCGCGCGAGCGCGTTGCGCTGCCGCTCCTCCGCCACGCGCAACTCCCCTTCGAGGCGCATCACATCCTGCTGCTCCGACATCACCGAGCGCGCGAGGTCGCCGCGGCGCGATTCCGCCCCCGAACGCGCCGTGTAGGCGTGCTCGCGCGCCGTCTCGCACTCCGCCACGCGGCGGTCCGCGGCGGGCGCCTGTTCGCGCAGCGCGGCCACCTGCGCGGTCAGGCGCTCGAGCTCGTCCTTCCAGCTCGCCATGTCGCGCGAGGCGAGCGTGAGCTCGAGGTCGAAGCGCCGCGCGTTCAGGTCCACGTGCCGCTCCGCTTTCTTCCGCTGGCGGGCGAGCGAGCGGACCTGCGACTGCACCTCGCCGATCAGGTCATCGAGGCGCGACAGGTCGACCGTCGTCTCCTCGAGACGGCGCTCGGTGGTGCGCCGCCGGTCGCGGTACAGGCTCACCCCCGCGGCCTCCTCGAAGAGCTCGCGCCGGTCGTCGGGGCGGTCGGACAGGAGCGCGTCGATCATGCGCGCCTCGATCACGACGCCGGCGTCGGCGCCGAGCCCGGTGTTCGACACGAGATCGTGGATGTCGCGCAGGCGGCACGGCGAGCGGTTGAGCAGGTACTCGCTCTCCCCCGAGCGCGAGAGGCGGCGCGTGATCACCACCTCCTGGAACGCGACCGGGAGGATGCCGTCCTCGTTCGAGAAATGCAGCGAGACCTCGGCGATGTTCACCGGGCGGCGCGCCGTGGACCCCTGGAAGATCACCTCTTCCATCTTGAGCCCGCGCAGGAGGCGCGGGCGCTGCTCGCCGAGCACCCATCGCACCGCGTCGGAGACGTTGCTCTTGCCGCACCCGTTCGGGCCGACGATGGCCGTCACCCCTTCGCCGAAGTCGAGGTGCAGCTGGTCGGCGAAGCTCTTGAATCCGTGGAGCTCGAGCTTGGTGAGCCGCACTAGTGGACACTCCCCGTTCGATAGGTGACGCCGGGCGTCTCGCCCTGCGCGCGCGCGGTGGCCACGAGCAGGCTCGCATCGTTGGGCGACGCGAATGCGCCCGCGTACAGCCGCACGGTGCTGTCCTTCTGCAGCAGCGGATACACCGGCAACCCTTTCGCCCGCAGCCCCGACACGTAGAAAGATGCATTGTCGGGGGAGAGCCCGCTCTGCAACAGCAGCGCGTACGGGAGGTGCACGACCTTCCCGCCCCCCGCCGAGATCATCTTCCGCGCCGTGAGCGCGGTCAGGAGCGAGTCGGCCTGCGAGGAATCGGCGAACGCCCCCGCGATCATGCGCACGATGCGGTTGCCGGTGCTGTCATCCATCGGCGAGAACGTGATCGCGGGGAGATCCTTGATGAGGTCCTGCGAGATCCGCGCATTCGCTCCGGTGATGCTCGTGGCGTGCCCGATGTCCACGCTCCACGCGACCACGTGCAGCGAGGTATCGAGGGCGGGCGCCGCGGCCGCGGGGGCCGGCGCGGTATCCGTCGTGTCGGTGGAGTCCGGAGCGGGGGCCTCCACCTGGTGCAGCGCGGCCGAGCGGTCGCGCCACCACCAGAAGGCGCCTTCCCCCACGAGCGCGAGCACGAAGATCCCGATAACCCACGTGCGCGTGCGGCTGCGCTCGCTCACCGGCCCCTGCGCGGACGTGACGCGTGCGATCGCGCCGGGCCGCGCCTGCGGCTTGATCGCGGGCATCTCGGGCACCGCGCTCTCCTGCACGGCGGTGCTGGCCCGCGTGGCGGGCGCCACGGCGCCGCCGCGCACGTACGCCAAAACGCGCGCGCCCACCAACGGCTGCGCGCGCCCCACGAGCACCACGCCGTCCACGAGCGGGAGCACGCCGTCGAGCGCCGGCTCCCCCTCGGGGGCCACCACGATCAGGAGCGCATCCGCCAGGCGGAACTCCTCGGTGATCCCGGTCCAGCGTTCACTCAGCAGGAGCTCCGCGCGATCGAGCTTCGTCGCGCCGCTGGGCAGCACGTGCAGGTTCCCCGCGGGGTCCACCGCGTGGAGCACTTGATCGATCGGCACGCCACGCACGAACACGTCCATCACGCCCAGGGGCGAGTCGAAGGGGACGAGGTCGTCGATCGGGGAGAGGAGCCCGACGGCGTCGGCGATCACGACGCGCCGCCGCCGCGCCTGCACGCGCCCCATGCCGAGCGCGACCTCGGCCGCGGCCGTCGGATCGTCGCCTACGATGAGCACGAATCCGCATCCGTCGAGGGCGAGCGCCTGGCGGCGCCCCTCCTCTTCGTACGGGGACATCATGCGTCCATCGATTCCACCGGTCATCTCAAGGCGCTCCCTCGTAGACCCAGTAACTCATGCCCGCGGTGCGCGCGATGCGCTCGGCCTCTTCCCGCGTCGCGAACGGTCCCACCACCACCCGGTACGTGACCACGCCCTCGTGCGAGCTCGGCACCACCCGCGGCGCGGCGCCGGTCACGTGGATCGCCTTCATCACCTGGCGGGCCGCGGAGTCGGTGCGCAGCGCCGCGAACTGGACGGTGAACTCGGGCGCGTGCGGCAGCGTGTCCGTGGGCGGCGCCGCCGCGGCGGGGGGCGCCGCCGCGCTCGCTTGCGCCGCGGCGCGCCGCGCGCTGTCCGCCGCGCGCGCGCTGTCCTCCGCCGACCGGGTGAACGCCGAAGCGCTGTCGTGCGGCACGATCGTGTCCTCGGGGAAGGTGACCGGCTCGTCGAGCCCCGCCGCGCGCGGACGGAATCCGTTCCACGCGAGGAAGCGCCAGAGATCGCGCGCGCCGCCGCGCACCGTGCGCTTGGGGCGCAGCGAGTCCGCGCTCACGATCACGACATCGGTCCCCGTCACGAGCACGAGCATCCCGTTCGGCGCCACGGCGGGAAGGTCCGAGCGCCACGCCGAGCGCACCACGCCGCGCACGCGATCGATGCCCACGCCCACGACGGCCACGCTGTCCCCCTCCATGTGCGCGAGGACGACGCGGCCGAAGGGGTCGACGCGGAGCGACGTCGCGGGCGCGGGGAGGGGGATCGTCGTGGCGAGCTTGCCGGAGAAGCGGTCGATCACGAGGAGCTGCGGGAGCGAGTCGGGGGCCACGTACACGCGATCGCCACTCGGGCTCGCGGCCACCGCCGCGGCGCGCGCGGGGAGCGTGAAATCGGGGGCCGCCTCGAGCGTGCGCACGCGCAGCGCGAGCAGCGACGCGCCCGACGTGAAGTAGACGCGGTCGCCCACCGACGTGCTGGCCGTGCGCACGACGGCCGGGAGCACGGCGCTGTCGGCGATCGTGGAATCGGGAGGACGCACCGACCACACCACCGCGCCTCCCGTCTTGTCCGCGAGCACGAGGAGCTGCCCGTCGGGCTGCGGGAGGAGCGCGCGCGGCGGCGCCGGCGGCTTGAACGCCCACGTCCCCGAGGGGGTGAGGCGCAGGATGCGTCCGTCGGCCGCCACGCCGAACGCCGCCGAACCATCGGCGCTCGCGAGCGCGTGCAGTTTCGGAGACTCATCCGGCGTGACGCTCCCGAGCCGGAAGTCGATGCGCACCACCGAGCCGTTGGACGCCTCGGCGAGCGCAACCCCCGCGGCATCGTCGAACCCGAGCATGCGCTCGAGCGGGGGGGCCTTGCCGGTGGACGTCCAGATTACGCTGTCGACCTGCGGGAAGGCGACGACTTGGACGCGGCCGCCGGCGCGTGGCGCGCGCAAGGCGAGGAGGTCGACACCGCCGCGGACGGGGGCGGCAGGCCCGGCCGCAGCGGGGAGTCGCTCCGAGCGGCCGCACGCGACGAGCGCGAATCCGAGCGCGATCAGCGACGTGCGCACCACTGCAAGCTATGAGCGGCGCGCGCGCGGAACAAGCCGCGCGCGCCGCTCACGCTAGAATGGCAAGTAGAACGAGAACTGCACGTAGCGCCCGCGCGTGTAGAGATCGTACGGCTTCACGAACGCCCAGCTCAGGATCGCGGCGCCGAAGAGATCGACGCGCGCGCCGAAGCCGTTCGAGGTGAGGAGCCCGCGCTGCGTGGTGGGATCGAGGTTCGCCTGCCGCGCGAAGATGACCGTCTGACCGGTGAACCACGTGATCCCCGCATCCCAGAAGGCGAACAGCTCGATCGGCGGGATGGGCACCACGCTGCCGCCGCCGCGATAGATCGGCGCACGGATCTCGAACGAGCCGTACGCCGCGCTGCTCCCGATGGCGGGATTGCAGCGGTCGGGATTATTGGGGTTCGCGTTGTAGCACTGCTGCGAGATCCCGAACTGGCTGCCGTCGTAGCCGCGCACCGCGTCGGGATACGCGATGTACTGGCGCAGCGAGTCGGCATCGGGACCGGTGGTCCAGATGCCGTACGCGTGGAACGCCAAGATGAGTTTGTTGAAGATGAGCGGCTCGTAGTGGCGATAATCGAGGTACGACTGGATCCAGTTGAAGCCGCCGATGGAGGGCGCCACCTGGAAGCGATAGCGCGTGCCGGTGATCGGCGCGAACCAGCCGAAGAGCGTGTTGTCGAACACGTACGCGACCGACGGCGTCACGTAGTTCTTCGTGTTCGAGGCGCCCACGAAGCGCCCCGCCGCGCCCGTGAGGAGGTCGTACGTGAACAGCACGTTCTCGCGGTTCAGGTCGGTGAAGCGCAACCCCACTTCGAACCGGCGGAACCGATCGAGCGGATAGATCCCGATCCCATACACCGAGCGCTGCAGGTACCTCGTCGTGACTTGCGTCTCCACGAGGCCGCCCCCCGAGGTGTCGATGACCGTCCCCTGCGAATAGTAGAAGGGGATGTTGGAGAAGCCGACGATGTACTGGAACCGGTCCGCGAAGTATCCGTAGGCGGCGTTGAGCACGAAGTCCTCCAGCCGCCCGTTGATGGCGAACTGGAAGGCCATGCGGGTGCCGCCCGTCATATCGTTCAGCGCGATCGCCGTGCCGCCGTAGAAGCCGCTGCCGAAGTTGTCGTGGGAATAGCCGATGGTGGGGGACGCGGCGATCTCCGGCGCGAGCGCGAGCTTGTAGGGGTACTTCAGGAACATCGACGTGTCGGGGAGCTTCACCGCGCCGGTGTCGAGGATCGCGGCGACGCTGATCGGACGCTCCGCCCCCGACGTGTCGGCCGTGATGACCGCCGAGGGACGGAATCCCGCCGGGCCGTTGTAGTACGACCGCGCGAGGTTCGGCGCCGCCCCGAGCTTGGTGGTGTCCGCCGTGGGCGCGGGCGCCGGCGCCGCGGCGAGGGCGCCGCCCTCGGGCACCGGCGCGCGCTCGAGTTTCTCGGGGGAGTCGAGCGTCCAGATCGTATAGAGCCCGTCCTCGTAGTACGAGAACGCGATCCGGTCCGCCGCATGCGCCCAGCTGATCGTCGGGCTCACGTCGGTGATCCCCATCACGCCGCCGACCATGCTCGTGATCTGGTAATGCGTGCGCGACGCGACGTCGTACATGTACAGATCGGGGCTCCCCGCGCGGTTCGACACGTACGCGATCGACTTCCCGTCGGGGCTCCACATCGGATTGAGGTTGAGTCCCGCCTGGTTCGGCAGCAGCTCGATCTGCTTCGTGTCGAGATGGAAGAGCGCGATGCGGAGCTTCGGGAAGACGAGCTCCGCGAGGTCGGAGCCCGGTCCCCGCTCGGTCGAGAACGCGATCGTCGTCCCGTCCGGCGACCACGACGGCATGACGTCGCCGTACTTGTCGTGCGTCAGCGCCGTGAGGTTCGTGCCGTCGGCATCCACGGTGTAGATGTCGCTGATCCCTCCCTTCGTGCCGCTGAACGCGATCTTGGAGCCATCGGGGCTCCAGCTCGGCCCCGTGATCCCGTCGAGCGGGAGGCGCATCTCGCCGATGCGCTTCCGCCTCGCGACGTCGAGCACGTACAGCACTTCCTGCCCGCCGGAGAGCGCCGAGAACGCGAGCTTCTTGCCGTCGGGTGAGAACGCGGCCTGCGAATAGAGGAGCCCGATCTCCTCGTAGTGCGGATCGACCGTGCTCTTCACGAGCCGCTTGATGCGCTTGCCCGTGTGCGCATCCGCGAGCCAGAGGTCGACGAACACCTCGCCCTTGTTGAAGTTGCCGTTCGACAGGAACACGATGTACTTGCCGTCGGGGGAGATCGCGGGATCGACGAACACGTCGCCCCCCGTGCGGTGCTTGTTGAGCACGAGCTCCGCCACGGTGCGCGCGCGATGGAGCTTCGCCGCCTGCGGGAGGAACTGCTCCTGCACCGCCGTCTTCCACTCCTGCGCCACCTGCGTGAGGGTACGCCCCGTGTTCCGCTCGAAGGCCCGCTCCACGCCCAGGCTCGGCGTCTCGAGCATGATCTGCCCGATGGACTCATCCCCCCAGCGCCGCCCCACGTACGCGAAGAAGCTCTCGCCGTAGCGGTACGGGAAGTACTGGTCGGGTTCGTTCGTCATCTGCGCCATCGACGGCACGTCGTTGTTCAGCGCCGCGACGCGGATGATCACGTTCGTGAACGGATCGTTCGGCCCCTTCGACAGGTACTCGGCCATGCCTTCCATGAACCAGAGCGGCGGGTTCACCGCCTGCAGCGCCTGCAGCCCGCCGCCGGCCTTCCCCTTGCCGAAGATGTCGAACTGGAACTCATGCACCATCTCGTGCGTGAGCACGTGCTCCGTGCTCCGGTAGCTCCCGGTGAAGAAGAAGAGCATCCGGTGGCGGATCGGCTCCGTGACGCCGCCGGTGCCCTCGCCGAGGTCGCCCGTCACCAGGTTCTCGCCGAAGTCCGCGCGCGACGCGAAGAGCATGATCGGCTTCTTGTCGCGGAACTCCCACTGGAACACGCGCGAGAGCCGCGCGTAGGCGCGCTCCGACATCCGCGCGACGTCCATCGCGACCGTCGCTTCTTCCGGGTAGTAGTGGATGGTGAAGTGCTCGGTCTCGATCACCAGCCAGTTGAACTTGTGGTACTCCACCTGGTTGGTGCCGAAGTAGCCCTGCGCGCGCGCCGGTGCCACGGCGGCCGTGAGCGCGGTGGCGAGCGCGAGGAGCCGGACGGTGCGGACGACGCTCATACGGCGGAGACCTCCGGTGTCAGGACCACCTCGTCGGCATCGCCCCACAGCCGCTCGAGCTGGTAGTAGCTGCGCAGCGCCGGGTGGAAGACGTGCACCACGAAGTCCACGTAATCCACGAGCACCCAACGCCCCTGTTCGAGCCCTTCCGCGTGATGCGGCCGGATCCCCTGCTTGCGGAGCTCATCCATCACGTGCCCCGCCACCGCCCGCACGTGCGTGTCCGACGTGCCGCTCGCGATCAGGAAGAAATCCGTGGCGTCTGACACCTTCCGGAGGTCCAGCAGCACCACGTCGTTCGCCTTGAGATCCCGGCACAGCGCTGCGGCGCGCCGCGCCTGTTCGAGCGATCCGTTCGACACTTGTCGTGCGTCGGCCATTCAGAGATTCGCACCCCGTGAGGGACTCACCCGTGGAACCGCTCCCGCGACCAAAAGTTCCTCGGGTTCCATGCGCGCTACTGCTTCACCACCCACACGCGGATCTCGGGCTTCACGTCCGCGTGCAACCGCACCGGCACCTTGAACACGCCGAGCGCCCGGATCGGCTCGTGCAGATCGATCTGCCGCTTCTCCACCTCGGCGAATCCCTGCGCGTGGAGCTGCGCCGTGATGTCCGCCGCGGTCACCGAGCCGAACAGCTTGTCCTCCTCGCCGACGCGCGCGGAGAAGGTGAGCGACACCTGCTCGAGGCGCGCGGCCAGCGCCTGCGCGGACTCGCGGCGCGCGTTCTCCGCGCTCTCGAGGCGCGCCTTCTCCTGCGCGATGCGCTTCCGGTTGCCGGGCGTCGCCTCGTATGCGAGCCCGCGCGGGAGGAGGAAATTGCGCGCGTAGCCGGCCGAGACCTTCACGATGTCGCCGGGCTGGCCGAGCTGATCGACGGATTGCCGCAGGATCACTTCCATGGGTGTGCTCCGAAGGGACGGGTCATTTCGGGGTGGGCGCGGGCGCCGCGGGCGCTCGCCGCGCGCGCGCGAGTCCGCGCCAATCGAGCCAACTGTCGACGAGTCCGACGCCGAACGCGGCCGGCACGCTGACGGGGGCGAGGACGAAGGCCACCGCCCACGCCGCGGCTTGCGACGCGGTGCGGCGGATGGGGAGGAACCACGCCGCCACCGCCGCGCCGCGCAATGCGAACAGCGCGGCGCACACGAGCACGATGTTGGCGCCGAGCGATCCGGCGCTGCGCGACGTGGGGAGGATGACGAGCGCCCCGCCGGCGATCAGCGCCCAGACCGGCGCGTGGCCGAACGTGAACGCGCGCAGCGGCGTGAGGGGCGGCCCGAGCCGCGCGCGGCTCAAGCGATGGTACAACGCCCACGCCAGCGCGCACGCGGCGAGCGCCTCGAGCACGAGCAGGGCGGGGACGAGGAGCGACGCGAACGCGGACGACGCCTGCGCCAGCGCGGCCGTGCGCGCCGCGGCCCAGTCGCCGGCGCCCGCGAAGCGCGCCGAGACGGCCGGCATCCAGCGGGCGAACATCGCCGTCGTCGCCGCGTTGCGCGACGCGAACTCCGCCGCGAACACGCGATCGAGCGACGCGGGACCCGCCGCGAGGAGGAACGACGCGAACACCGCCCACGCGAGCGCGAACGCGCTGGCGTACAGAGCGCGCCGCAGCAGCGTGCCCTGCACGCCGAACACGCAGAGGAGCGCGAACGCGGCGGCCACCAAGAGCCCCCACGCGCGCGTCACCCCTTGGTACGGCACGCTCCCCATCGGCGCGGGGACCGCGAAGAGCACTCCCGTGAGGAGGAGCCACGCGATGGCCAGCGAAGCGGGCCCGCCCGCCGCCCACCCCGCCACGAAGCAGGCGGTGAGGACCGGGAGCAGCAAGTAGAACGTATCCACGATCGGGAGGAGCGCCTGCGCCCCCGGCGCGCGCGCGAGGAGGAGGAAGGCCGCGGTGGCCAGCAGCACCCGCGTCCACCCTTCTTCCCGCGACGCCGGCTGGACCGCGGCGGTCATGCCTACGCCGAATGACCCCGGATGTACGGGATCAGCGCGAGGTAGCGGGCCCGCTTGATGGCCGTGGACAGCTGCCGCTGATGGCGCGCGCACGCGCCCGAGAGCCGGCTCGGGAGGATCTTCCCCGTGTCGGTGAGGAACCGGCCGAGGGTGCGGTCATCCTTGTAGTCGATGAAGCGCACGCGGGTCTCGCAGAACGGGCAGGTCTTCTGTGGGCGTCTCATCGGCTACTCCTCATCGTCGTCGTCATCCGCCGTGCGGGCGCGCTGCGCGGCGAGTTCTTCCTCGGTCATCACCGGCGCGCCGACCTCGTGCTCGTAGAGCGTGACGAGGAAGCGGACGACGCCCTCGTCGAGCTTGAGCGCGCGCTCGTACTCCGGGAGCGACGCCGGCTCGGCGGCGAACTTGGCGATGACGTAATAGCCGTTCTCGCGGCGCCCGATCGGGTACGCGAGCTGGCGGCGTCCCCAGTGCGTGACGGCGATGTCCCCCGTCGTGCTGAGGAGCGCGTGGATGCGGTCGAGCTTTTCGGTGACGGCGGTGTCGGCGAGGGTGCTGTCGAAGACGTACACCGCCTCGTACGTGCGAGGCATCGTTCCTGATCCTCCCTGTGGTCGTGGCCGCCCCTCGACGATCAGGTTCGAGAGGAGGGACTTGGACTGCAGTTGTAGTGCGCAGAGAGAAGAAGTGCGCAGTGAGTGGTGGAAACTAGCGAGGATGGGAGCGCCGGGCAACGGGCGATCCCTGGTCCGATCGCGCTCATGCGTCACGCGGAACAAACGTGCACATCCGGCGTATCGGCAATGTCCAGGGCGAATCGGCCAGTTATGGATGCCTGGCCGCTCCGCATCGCGCACGCTCGAACAGGAGGTGGCGCCATGTCAGTCCGCCGTTCGCGCTCTCTCGTTCCCACGCTCGTGTTCACAGCGCTTGTCGCATCGAGTTGCAAGAGCGATCCAGCGGGGCCGGACCGCTCGTTGAGCCCGGGTTGGAGCGAGAGAAAGCCCTCCAATGTGGCGCGCTCAGCTGGTGTCGCGACGGCCACGGTCAACGGCTGGGTCTACGAGATCGGAGGCGAGGACGCTCACTTGACCATCCTTGGGGCCGTCGACGCGTACATCCCCTCGGCCGATGGGTGGCATGCGGTGGCTTCGCTGCACACTCCGCGTACCGGCTTGGCCGCCGCGGCCGTGAACGGGATCATCTACGCCGTCGGGGGTGACGGAGACGGCGGCTACCCCTGGCTGAGTTCGGTAGAGGCCTACGATCCAGCGAAGAACTCCTGGGCGTTCAAGGCGGCCATGCCGAATGCCAAGATCGCGGCCTCCGCTGCCGGCCTGAACGGCATCCTGTACGTCGTCGGGGGCTGGACGACCACTCCTGACTCGAGCTACATGGACAATTCCCTGTGGGCATACGACCCCGCCGCGGACCACTGGACGGTCAAGGCCCCCATGGCGACGCGCCGGAACGGGCTCGGGGTGGGTGTGATCAACGGCGTGCTCTACGCGGTGGGTGGCGGCACGGTCGTCAGCGGATCGCAGGGGCATTGTATCAACACGCTGGAGGCGTATGACCCAGCGACGGATACGTGGACGACGAAGGCTCCCATGCCAACGGCGCGATGCGGGGTGGGGGTGGGTGTAATCGACGGCGTCCTGTACGCGGTCGGCGGTTATCCCGACCTCGGCGCGGAGCTCACCACCGTGGAGGCGTACGATCCGGCGACGGACTCCTGGACCACCATGGATGCGATGCCGACCGCTCGCTACTCGCCTGGCGTCGCTGTGGTCGACCAGGTGCTCTATGCGATCGACGGATCCTCCGGGAGCGGCAACAAGGTGCACGTCAATGAAGCGTACGTGCCTTGATCGCTCGCGAGGATCGTGACTCGCGACATCAGAGCGCCCGGGCAATCGCTCGGGCGCTCTGTCATTTCGGACGGCGTCGCTACTCCGGGACGTGCTTCGGCTTGGACCACTCCCGCTCATTCAACAGATAGTGCCAGATGGATTCGTGCGTCTCGGCGCGCTCCATGCCGTCTGCTTCGCGCACGATCATGACGCGCGACGAGCCGATCTCGGCGAGCATCACCGTCTCGATGTCCCGGCCGATCTCCACGAAGTTCGGGTCGGCGGCGTAGATCGCGATCCCGGGGCGATTGAGCGCCGTCGAGCCCGCGTCGACCGACTCGAATTCGGCGAAGAAGTCGCGCGTCTCGCCGGAGAGCTGGTCCAACAGATGCTCCTCGGCGCCGAGCGGCTTCGCGACCACGCGGAACACCTCGCCGCTGGCCAGCTCCTCCAACGCGAGCTGCCGCGCGTCGCTCACGCTCAGCGACTCGAGCCAGTCGCGAACGCCCTTGACCCGCGCTTCGGCTAGGGCCGCGGACTTGCGCCGGAGTCCCGGAATCCAATCACGAACGCCCATGTACTCGCGATCTCTTTATCGGACTACACGTTGAACCGGAAGAGCATCACGTCGCCGTCGCGCACAACGTACTCCTTTCCTTCCGAACGCACCACGCCCTTCTCGCGCGCGCCCTTCCAGCCGCCGGTGCTCACGAACTCATCGTAGCCCACCGTCTCGGCGCGGATGAAGCCGCGTTCGAAGTCGGTGTGGATCACCCCGGCGGCCGCGGGGGCGGTGTCCCCCTTGTGGATGGTCCAGGCGCGCACTTCCTGCTCGCCGGCGGTGAAGTACGTCTGCAGACCGAGCAGATCGTAGCCCGCTCGGATCAGCCGGTCGAGGCCGGCGCTGCTGAGGCCCAGCGACTGCAAGAACTCCGAGCGGTCCCCCGGCGGGAGCTCGGCGAGCTCGGCTTCGATCTTCGCGCTGAAGGGCACGATCTGCGCGCGCTCGCCGCTCTTGGCCACGGCCGCGCGCAGCGCCGTGAGATGCTTACCTTCGTCGCCCGTGAGCTCGTGATCGGTGACGTTCGCGGCGTAGAGCACGGGCTTCGCCGTGAGCAGCTGCAGCGGCTTGAGCAGCGCGCGCTGCTCCGGGGTGAGATCGACCTCCCACAATCCCTTGCCCGCCGAGAGCGCCGCGTTCGCCGCCTCGAGCGCGGGGAGCTCGGCCACAGCCTCCTTCTCGCCGGACTTGGCCGCGCGCCGCACGCGGTCGAGGCGCTTCTCGACGGTGGCGAGGTCCGCCAGCGCGAGCTCGAGCTCGATCACTTCGCGGTCGCGCACGGGATCGACGCCTCCCATCACGTGCGTCACGTCGGGATCGTCGAAGCAGCGCACCACGTGCACGATCGCGTCGGTCTCGCGGATGTTCGCGAGGAACTTGTTGCCGAGCCCCTCTCCCGCGCTGGCCCCCTTCACGAGGCCCGCGATGTCGACGAACTCCACCGCGGCCGGCACGGTCTTCTTGGGCTTCACGAGCTCGGTGAGCACCGCGAGCCGCGCGTCCGGCACTTCCACGATGCCCACGTTCGGCTCGACCGTGCAGAAGGGATAGTTCGCCGCTTCCGCTCTGGCGGAGGTGAGGGCGTTGAACAACGTGGACTTGCCGACGTTGGGGAGGCCTACGATTGCCAGACGGAGCATGCGAGAAGGATAGTCGGAGACAGTCGACGACAGTCGACGTCAGTCAACAGCAGTGAACGACGGTCAACGACAGTCGACGACTGCGAGGTGCGGGCCGCTCTGTCGTTGACGGTCGTTGACTGTCGTCGACTGCTCTGGACCGTCGTCGACTGCCGTTGACTGTCGTCGCCTATTCAGTTCGCACCCACTTCTCCGCCGCCTCCGTGATCTCGGGCATCAACGCGAGGATGGCTTTCCGCTCCTCGATCCCCGCCGCGCCCAGCACGAAATCCTCCAGCGGTCCGCGCATCCATTCCTCGTTGAGCGGCCGGATCCCCACGCGCAGCCGCGCGTAGTCCCCCGAGCCGACCTGCGCTTCAACGCTCTTCAACCCATTGTGCCCGCCGCTCGAGCCGGACGGGCGGAATCGCCAAGTGCCCACGGGGAGTGCGACGTCATCCACCAGCACCAACAAGTCCTTCGCCGCGCTCCATCCGGGACGCCGCAGGAACGGCACCAGCGCGCTCCCGCTCTCGTTCATGAACGTGAGCGGCTTGAGGAGCCGGACGTGCGTGGTGCCGAGGCGTCCGCTCGTCGCGAGGGCGTGGCCGTCCTCGCGCCACGCGCCGAAACGCCAAACGCCGGCCAGGTGGTCCACCACCCACCAGCCGACGTTGTGGCGTGTGCGTTCGTAGCGGCGTCCGGGATTGCCGAGTCCGGCGAGGACCTTCAAGCGACCGCCCTCGCGCGGACTACTTCTTCTCCTTCTTCTCGGCCTTCTCGGGCTTCTCTTCTGCCTCCTCGTCCGCGGCGCGCGGCTTCCGGATGAGCTCCGGCTCCGCGACGGCGGCGGCCTCGGCGCCCTCCGCCGGCACCTCGCCCTCCGCGGCGGCTGGCGCGGTCTCCGTCTCCATGCGCGGCGGCACGACCACGCACACGGTGGCGCCCATCTCCTCGAGCACCTTCACCCCGGCCGGGATCTTGAGGTCGCTCACGTGCAGCGACTGGTTCAGCATCAGCGCGTCCACCGTGAGATCGAAGTGGTTCGGGATGTTCGCCGGGTCCACTTCCACCGCCACCGTGCGCATAATCTGGTCGAGCGTGCCCCCCTGATTGCGCACTCCCTCGGGCGTGCCCACCAGGCGGATCGGGATGTCGACCGTCACCGCCTCGCCCGCGACGAGCTCCTGGAAGTCCACGTGCAGGATCTCGCGCCGGATCGGATGGCGCTGCACCTCGCGGATGAGCGAGCGCGCGACGTCCTTCCCGATCGTGACCTCGAACACCGTGGTGTCCGCGGAGACGCGCTCGAGCATGCGCTCGAGTTCCTTCGCGTCGAGCGCGATCGGCTGCGGTTCCCGGTGATGCCCGTAGATGATGCCGGGCACTTGGCGCGTGGCGCGCAGCTTGCGAGCGGCGCCCTTGCCGGTGTTGGTGCGCTTCTGCGCGTTGAGGATCTCGGAGGCCATGGGGCGTTCCCTGAGCGTTGTGAAGGTCTATTCGAAGAGCGAGCTGACGGACTCGTCGCTGTGCGTGTAGCGGATGGCTTTGGCGAGCAACTCACCCACCGAGAGGACGCGCAGCTTGTCGAAGCGGCGCGCCGCCGGGAGGGCGATCGTATCGGTGACCGTCACCTCGGCGATCGGCGCCGCCTTGAGCCGCTCGACGGCGGGGCCGGAGAGCAGCGCGTGCGTGGCGCAGACGTAGATGTCGTTGGCGCCGAGCCCCTTGAGGGCGCGAGCCGCCTCGGACACCGTGCCGGCGGTGTCGATCATGTCGTCCGGGATCAGACAATCCCGGCCTTCCACCTCACCGACCACGTTCAGCACCTCGGCCACGTTCGCCGCGGGGCGCCGTTTGTCGATGATCGCGAAGGTGCCGTTGAGCCGCTTCGCGAACCCTCGCGCCATCTTCGCGGAACCGACATCCGGCGCCACGACCACGAGGTCCTTCAACTGCTTCTTGCGATAGTGCGACGTCAGCACGGGGGCCGCGTAGAGATGATCGACGGGGACGTCGAAGAACCCTTGCAGCGCGTGCTGATGGAAATCGATGCCGAGCACCCGGTCCGCCCCCGCGCCGACGATCATGTTGGCGACGAGCTTGGCGCCGATGGCCACGCGCGGCTGGTCCTTCCGGTCCTGCCGCGAATAGCCGTAGTACGGCATCACGCACGTGATGCGCGCCGCTGAAGCGCGCCGCGCCGCGTCGATCAGGAGCAGGAGCTCCATGATGTTCTCGGCCGGCGGGTTCGTCGGCTGCACGATGAACACGTCGTGGCCGCGCACGTTCTCGTCGATGCGCGCGAAGATCTCGCCATCGGCGAACCGGCTCGTCGTCACCTTCGTGAGCTCGACGCCGAGCGTGCGGGCGATCTCATCCGCGAGCGCTCGATTCGCCGTCCCCGAGAGCAACTTGAAGCCGCGGCGCGGGACGCCTAGTTCATCCATGCGTGATGCAGACCTGTAAGTTAGCCGCCGAGAAGAAGTTGGTCAACGGAGCCATCCCGCCGACCCCATTGCCCCCGGTGGATTCGAACCACCATTCCAGGATCCAAAGTCCTATGTCCTGCCGTTGGACGAGGGGGCAATCGCCGAGCGCAAGCTAGCGCGCCTGAGAGACGCACTCAAGCGCGGATGCGCTCGACCGCCTCCACTTGTTGCACGGTGCTCGTGACGATCACGGTGCCCGGCACGCGCTCCGCCAGCGCTTTGGCGTCGGGGGGGAGCACGAAGATCCCGTACACGGTGGACCCCGAACCGGTCATGCGCGCGAGCGAGGCGCCGGCCGCGCGCAGCGACGACACCACGCCCACGAGCCCGGCGTGCCGTTTCGCGATCACCGGCTCGAAATCGTTCTCCGTGAAGCGCGAGATGCTCTCCCACGACGCCAGCGCCTCGGCGCCGGTGAGGCGAGGCTCGATGGGCGTGGACTCGCGCGACGCATCGAGCCAGCCGTAGGCATCGGCGGTGCTCACGGTGAAGCCCGGCTGAACGAGCGCGACGCTCCGCTGCGGCAGCGGGGGGAGGCGCAGGAGCCGCTCGCCGCGCCCCCACGCCAGGGCGAGGGCGGCCGTGCTCGTCAGGAACGGGACGTCGGCGCCGAGGGGCGCCGCGATGCGCAGGAGCTCGTGCTCCTCCACCGGGTGCGGGGCGAGCGCGTTCAGCGCGCGCAGCACCGCGCCGGCGTCCGAACTCCCCCCGCCGAGTCCCGCGCCGATCGGGATGTTCTTCTGGAGCGAGATCGTGAAGCCCGGAGGCCACCCCGTGGCGCTGATGAACGCGAGCGCGGCGCGGAGCGCGAGGTTCTTGCCGAGGGGGCCGGTGTCGCCGCCGCGCACGTCGAGCTTCCGCGCGCCGTCGGTGATGCGCACTTCCACGACGTCCGCGAGGGCGAGGCGCGCGAACACCGTCTCGATCTGGTGGTAGCCGCCCGCCTCGCGCGCGAGGACGCGCAGTCCGAGGTTGATCTTCGCCTGGGCGGCGACGCGTGCGGCGATGGTCATCTCACGCCTCCTCTTCGGCGCGCTCCTCCACCTTCGAGAAGTCCCGGAAGTGCAATCCGAGCTCCACGAAATAGTAGATGCCGATCGCGGTGATGGGGAGGAAGGTGAGGAGGTGGAACCCGATTGCCCAGCTCGTGGCGAGCGTCGGATCCACGCCGTACAGCCCGAGCCCCGCGCGCCCGATCGACTCGAATACGCCGAAGAAGCCCGGCGCGCTGGGCACCGCGACGCCGATCGCGATGAGCCCCTGCAACAGGAGCGCGCCGCCGAAGCCCGCCGTGATCCCCACCGCCAGGAACGCGCACCAGAAGGCGAGCCCGTTCAAGAGCCAATGCGCGATGGTCCACAGGAGCACGGCGAAGAAGCGCCGCGGATGGCGCAGCACGCCGAGCCCCGACGCGAAGCCGAGGAGCGCCTCACGCCCGCGCTGCTCGAAGCGGGGCGCCACGCGGCGCGCGAAGCGCTCGAAGATCACGATGAGCCGCTGCGGGAAGAACACCAGCAGGTAGAGCACGCCGAGCGCGAGCGTGGCCACCACCGCGCCGCCGATCACGTAGTCGCGCACGTGGTGGCCGGCCAGGAGGAGATCGGGGAAGCCCGGCATCAGCATGGCGACGAGCATGAGGAGGAGCACCACGAACGCGTCGAACACGCGGTCCACGGCGAGCGAGGCGAAGGCGCTGGCGAAGGTCACCTGGTTCGTCTCGCGCGAGAGGGCGAAGGCGCGCGCGAACTCGCCGGCGCGCGCGGGGAGCACGTTGTTCCCCATCACGCCGATCGCGGTGGCCCGCCACAGGAGCGAGTACGGGATGTCCGTGGCAATCGGGGCGAGGATCACGCGCCACCGGAGCGCACGCAACGGCACGATGAGCGTGCCGAAGAGCGACGCGGCCGCGAAGTACCAGTAGTTGGAACCGCGGAGGATCGCCCAGGCGCGGGCGGGATCGATGTCGCGGAGCGTCCACGCGAGGAGCGCGACGCTGAGCGCGATGCCGAGCGCACTCCGCCAGCGCGCGCTCACCGGGCCCTACTCGACGAGCGCGAGATCCAGCAGGTCGAAGAGCTCCTGCATCGCCTCAGGCGAAGGAGGAGCGGCGGAGCGCTGCCACTCGCCGCGCAGCTCGGCGGCGCGGCGGAGCGCGGCGCGGCCGCGGTAGAGGAAGTTCTCGATCGGCACGGCGTCGTCGTCGGGCATCGGCGTCGGCATGCTGAGCGGCTGGTCCTCGAGGCGGCGCAGTCCGGCAATCCCATCCTGGAGGAACGAGCGGAGCTGGTCGCCGCTGGCCGGGTTCGGCGTGCGCAGCATCTCGGGGTTCGAGACGCGCCGCGGCACGCCGCCGGCGGGCGTAGCCGTGGCGGCGGGCCACGCCGGCCACGGATTGTCCGCGGGGATCGGCATCGACGGCCGGCGCTCGAAGCTCTGGACGGGGGGTGGAGCGGGGGCGGCCGCGGGCATCGGCGGCGGCACCTGCGGCACGAACGGCGGCGTCTGGAACGCGCGGGGCGCCGGCGCCGCCGGTGGCGCGAACGCCGCGGGCGGCGCGGACTGGGCGGCGGAGGGCGCGGTGGGACGCCGGGGCGCCGCGAACGACAACGGCGCGGGCTCCGGAGCTACGGCCGCCGGCGCCGACGGCGTGGTCTCGATCACGTCGGTGGACAAGAGCGCGACGGTGGAACGCCCCGCGGTGCTCGCGCTCCGCGGCGCGGCGAGCTGCTCGAGCGCGCGCGCCAGCTGCTCGGGGCGCGTCTCGGGATCGGCGAGGATCGAGGCCGCCTTGTCGAGCGCGGTGAGTCCCGCGTCGTTGAGCGTGGACACCTTCACGCTCCACTCGGCGGCGAAACGCGCCACCTGCCGCTCGCCGAAGCTGCTCGCGGCGCTCCCCAGGGCGCGCAGCGCGCTCCGCAGCTCGCGCGAGACGTGGTCGCGCCCCTCCGGCCCGCGCATGTTGCGCGCCTCGGCGACCACGCGCCGCAGATGCTCGGCGAGGGCGACCCCTTCCATGCGGAAGCGCTCGCTCGCCGTGGTGGGTGGGGTGCTGGCCGCGCTCACGATGTGCGGTCCCGCGTCGTCGAAGAAGAGCTGCGCCACCGGCACGATGCGGTCGGCGTTCGCCCCTTCGTCGGGGAGCGCGGCGACCGCGTTGTGGAACGCGAGCACCTCGGGCGCGCCCGGGATCGGGCGGCCGCGCTGCGCGATGTCGCGCGCGGCGCGGCGCAGCGCCGCGGCGGCGGTGGCGAACACCGACTTCTGCTTGGCGCTTGGGCTGGGCCCGGGCGCGCCGAGCTCGAGGGTCTTGAGCGAGTGCTCGACGGCGTCGATTATCTCCGGGAGGGGCGGGAGGTCCTTCAGGTCCGCGACGCCGCGCAGGGCGCGCACGCGGCCGGCGAGCGCGCCGATCACGGAGGTATCCTCGGGCGCCGCCACGAGCTGCTCGAGCGACCGCGCGAGGTCGGCGGTCTCGTTGCTCATGTACTGCGCGCCGGACACCGGCGCGTCGGCGTCGGGGACGCTCGCGACGATCGGCACCGGAGCGCCGCCGGGGCCGGGGGCGAGCCGATCGAGCTCGGCCGTGCGCGCCTGCGCGCGGCGGTCATCGGCGGGGCCCCATTCGCGCACCGCGCGCACCAGGATGCGCAGGTCGTCCACGGCGGCGATCACGGCGGCGCTCGCCGCGGGGGTCCAGCCCATGGCGCGGTTGCGGAGCGCGCGCGCGATCCGCTCGAGGGCACCCGACACATCGGCGATGCCGTACTGCCGCGACATCGTCGCGCTCCCGCGCAGCGCGCGCGCATAGCGGCCGAACGAGTCGGCGTTCGGACCGGCGGGACCGGCGGACGTCAGCAAGTTGTCGAGGCGCTCGAGATACTCGCTCGCCTCGACGATGAAGAAGTCCAGTACGCCGGCCGATGCCGTCATCCGTGCACCATCATGGTGGATGTTCCGAAGCTAGACCGCTCCCCGCAGCGGGTCAACGCGGATCGCGCCGTGCCGCGTCCAACGCCGCGCGCATCTCCCGCACCGCGGCTGTGAGACCCACGAAGATCGCGCGGCTCACGATGGAATGGCCGATGTTCAGCTCCTCGATCTCCGCGATCGCGGCCACGGGGCCGACGTTGCGCACCGTGAGTCCGTGTCCCGCGTGCACGCCGAGGCCGAGCGCCGCCGCCGCGGCCGCCCCGTCGGCGAGCGCACGCAGCGCGCTCGGGTCCGCCGCGTGATGCGCGTACGCGCCGGTATGGAGCTCGACCGCGTCCGCGCCCAGGGCGTGCGAGCGCCGCACCGCGTCCGCCGAAGGGGCGATGAACAGACTGGTACGCACCCCCGCGCGTTTCAAACGCGCGATCCCGGCGGCCAGGCGGGGGGGATCGTGCGCGACGTCGAGCCCTCCTTCAGTGGTGATCTCCTCGCGCCGCTCGGGGACGAGCGTCACCTGCTTGGGGCGCAGTCCCTCGGCGACGGCGAGCATCTCGTCGGTGAGCGCCATCTCGAGATTGAAGGCGGTGCGGACCGTGCGCGCGAGCTGCTCGATGTCGGCGTCCTGCATGTGGCGGCGGTCCTCGCGCAGGTGCGCGGTGATGCCGTCGGCGCCGGCGTCCTCGCACATCCGCGCGGCGAGCACGGGGTCGGGCTCATCGGTGCGGCGCGCTTGGCGCACCGTCGCGACGTGGTCCACGTTGATGTAGAGGCGCTGGTGGGTTGCTCGCATGCGACGGCGGCCTTAGGTTGGCGTGCGTCCGTTCACCGGGTGACCGAAATGAGACGTGCGCTGTTCCTGATGTTCCTCGTGGCCGCATGCGGTGGCAACACGCCGGCCAATACGAGCCCGGGCCCGGCGATGGCGACGTCGCAGAGCGATCCGGGCGCGGCGACGCCGACGCTCGCGATCCAGACCTTCATGGCCGCCATCAAGAACCAGGACCTCGACGCGCTCTCCGTCATCTGGGGCTCGGCCAAGGGGCCGGCACGCGACGTCGGGCCGGCCGATCAGCTGCGCAAGCGCGAGCTCATCATGGAGTGCTACCTCCAGCACGACAGCTTCGGCGTGCAGAGCGACGTCGAGCAGCAGAAGGGGCTGCACGTGATGTCGCTGCAGATCACGAAGGGATCGTTCACGCGCACCACCAAGACGCAGGTGGTGCAGGGGCCGAACGGGCGCTGGTTCGTGGACAACATCGAGCTGGAGCCCCTCAAGGACCTCTGCTCCGGCGTGCAATCGCACTGAGCGCCCGCTCCGGGAACGCATCGGGGCCGGAATCGATTAGTCTTCTGTCAGTTCGATGAGCACGCCGCCCGTCGCGGACGGGTGGAGGAAGGCGATGCGCTTCCCCTCCGCGCCCACGCGAGGCGTTTCATCGATGAGCCGGAGTCCCGCCCGCCGGCAGCGCGCGAGCGCGGCGTCGAGGTCGGGGACGGCGAAGCAGAGGTGATGGATGCCCGGGCCGCGCTTGTCGAGGAACTTCGCGATCGGCGACCCGGGCACGGCAGGTTCGAGGAGCTCGACCAGCGCGTCCCCGGCCGCGAGGCCGGCGATGCGCGCGCCGTCCGCGTCATCGAGCGGCACCGGCGCGAGGCCGAGCACCTCGCGGTAGAAGGGCAGGACCGCGTCGAGGGAGGGCACGGCGATGCCGATGTGGGCGAGCCGCGCGCCGCGGCGCGCAGTGGCACTCATTGAAGTCAGCGCTCCGGGAGTCAGGGGCAGAACACAATCTAAAGGTGGAGAAGGAGCAATGTCGAACATGCAGGCCGTTTCCGACACCGATTTCGAGAACGAGATCGAGAAGCACGAGGGTCTCGCGCTCGTGGACTTCTGGGCGACCTGGTGCGGCCCGTGCCGCATGGTGCAGCCGATCGTGGAGCAGCTCGCGGTGGAGTACGCGGGCAAGGCGAAGGTCGCGAAGCTGAACGTGGACGAGAATGTGCGCACGACCACGCGCTACAACGTGCGGTCGATCCCCGCGATCCTGTTCTTCAAGGGCGGCAAGGTCGTGGATTCGGTGATCGGCGCGGTGCCGAAGGGCACGATCGAGTCGAAGATCCAGCAGCACCTGAACTGACCGGGCGGCGCCGCCGCCCAGCTTATCGGGTCCGGGAGGCCACGCGCCTTCCGGACCCGTCGTATTTTGAGGGCATGGCCGCCGCCGGACCGGGCACGCTGTACCTCGTGAGCACGCCGATCGGGAACCTCGGCGATCTCTCGCCGCGCGCGGTGGAGATGCTCCGCGCGGTGGCGCTCGTGCTCGCCGAGGACACGCGCCACGCGCGCGTGCTCCTCGCGCACGCGGACGTGCGCACGAAGACCGCGGCCTACCATGAGCACAACGAGGCGGCGGCCACCCCCAATATCGTGGCGCGGCTGCGTGCAGGAGAGAGTGTGGCGCTCGTCTCCGATGCGGGGACGCCGTTGCTCTCGGATCCGGGGGCGCGGCTGGTGCGCGCGGCGATCGACGCCGCGGTGCCGGTGGTGGCGGTGCCGGGGGCGTCGGCGTTGCTCGCCGCGCTGGTGGTCTCGGGGCTCGACGCCACGCGCTTCACCTTCTTCGGGTTCCTCGAGCGGAAGGGGAGGGCGCGGACGGAGGCGCTGGAGGCGCTGGCGCATCTCCCGCACACGGCGGTGCTCTACGAGGCGGCGCCGCGCGTGGCGGACACGCTCGAGGCGCTCGCGGCGCGCGGGGGCGGGGACCGCGCGGCCGCGGTGGCGCGCGAGCTCACGAAGAAGTTCGAGGAGGTGCGGCGCGGAACGGTGAGCGAACTGGCGCGGTACTACGGGGAGACGCCGCCGCGCGGCGAGGTGGTGCTCGTGATCGCGGGCGCCGCGCCGGTGGACGGCGCCGGCTCGGAGCACGAGATGCGGGCGCGCGTGGCGTCGCTGCGCGCGAACGGCGCGCGCGCGGGGGAGATCGTGAGCGCCCTCTCCGCCGAATTCGGGATCGCGCGCAACGCCGCCTACCGCTTGGCGGCCGGCAGCGAACGCGCCCCCGAAGGTGACGAATGAACATGCTCCGCGTGCGCGCGCTCCCCTTCCTGCTCCTGCTGACGGCCGGCGCCGCGCCGGCGCGCGCGCGCGGAGAACCCGGCACGCTCACCATCGCGCGCCTTCAATACGACGGCGGGGGCGATTGGTACGCGAATCCGTCGAGCCTCCCGAACCTCCTCGCCGCGATCCGCGAGCGCACGACGCTCCCCGTGGAACCCACCGAGGCGCGCGTCACGCTCATGGACCCGCGGCTCTTCGATTACCCGTTCCTGCACGTGACGGGGCACGGGAACATCCACTTCAGCGAGCAGGAGATCGCGCGGCTGCGCGAGTACCTCGCGCGCGGCGGCTTCCTGCACGTGGATGACAACTACGGGCTCGACCCGAGCTTCCGCCGCGAGATCGCGCGCGTGTATCCCGACCGACCGCTGGTGGACGTGCCGCTGTCGCATCCCATCTACCACATCGTGTACGACTTCCCGCGCGGCATCCCGAAGATCCACGAGCACGACGGCCTCCCCGCGCGCGGGTTCGGGATCTTCCTGGGCGACCGCCTGGCCGTGTACTACAGCTTCTCCAGCGATCTCGGGAACGGATGGGAGGACACGGCCACGTACCACGATCCGCCCGCGCTGCACGAGGCGGCGCTGCGGATGGGCGTGAACCTCTTCGTGTACGCGGTGACGAGCCGCACGGTGCAATGACGCTCGCGCGCGCGGTGGCGCGGGAGCGCACGCGGCTCGCGACGGTGCTCGGCGCGGCCGGCGCCGCGTCGGGACTCGCGCTCGCGCTCGCGGCGCTCGCCGCCGGCGCGTTCGTGCTGCGGCGCGGCGCGTGGATCGCGCATCCGGCGGCGCCGCTCGCCGCGTGGGCGCTGGCCATCGCGTTGCTCGTGCTCGCCGCCGCGCTCACCGCGCGCGCGCTGCGCCGCCGCGCCGGCCCGAGCGCGCTCGCCCGCGCCATCGAGGGAGAGCGCGGGCTCCGCTCGGGCGCGCTCCGCGCCGCCACCGAAGCCGAATCCGATGGCGCACTCGGCGCCCACGCCGCGCAGATCATGCACGAGCGCATCGCGCCCCTGGGCACGGTGCTCGCCCCCGCGGCGCTGCGCTCGGGATGGCGTGCCCTCGCGCTGGCCGCGGTCGCCTTCGCGGCGGCGGCGATCTTCGCGGCGCGCGCCGCGCGCGCCGCGTCCGATGGCTGGCGCGCGGTGCGGCATCCGGCGCGCGCGCTGGCCGGCACCCTCCTCCCGCCGCTGCGCATCCTGGACGCGCCGGCCGGAGTGATGCGCGGTGACTCGGTGGCCGTGCGCATCGCCGCCGTGGGGCGCGCCACGCTCACGCTCCGCTCGCGCACGACCGGCGCGCCGTGGCGCGAGGTCTCGCTCCCGGTCCAGGACGGCGAAGCGGCGGCGCGGCTCGGTCCCGTGGACGCGGACCTCACGCTCGTGGCGAGCGACGGCCGCGCGCTCAGCGACACCGCCGTGGTGCGCGTGCGCGACCGCGCGTTCGTGAGCGACGTGACGGTGATCGCGTCGTATCCGGCGTACCTCGCGCGCGCGGCGGAGCCGCTGCCGGCGGGGGAGCCGATGCGATTGCCGCAGGGCACGGTGCTGCGCATCGACGCGCGCGCGTCCACCGAGCTCACGGTGGCGGGGCTCGCGCGCGACGGCTCGGCGGACACCGTGCACTTCCGGGTGGATGGCCGCCGCGCGAGCGGGCGCCTGGGCGGCTCGGCGGCGGGGGCGTGGCACTGGTTCGCGGCGGGGGCGGCCGGCCCCATCGCGGACGTGCCGGCGCCGCTCGACATCGCGATCTCTCCCGACGCCCCGCCGCGCGCGGAGATTATCCTGCCCGCGGGGGACACGGTGCTCGCGGCGAGCGGCCAGCTCGCGCTCAGCCTCGCGGCGAGCGACGACCACGGCATCACGCACGTGTGGCTGCGGTCGTGGCGCGATTCCACGGCGCGGTCGGCGGCGACCCAGCTGCTCGTGTCGGGCGGGCCGTTCCAGGCGTGGAGCACGATCTTCGCGCTCGATCTCGCGCCCCGCGGGCTCGCGCCGGGTGACGCGCTGCACGTCGCGCTCGAGGCCGAGGACGATTCCCCCTGGCACCAGCGGGGGCGGAGCCGCGAGCTGGTCATCCGCATCCCCACGGCGGCGGAGGCCCGCGCCATCGCGCGCGCGCTCGGCGACAGCGCCGTGGCGCGCACGGCGGCCGCCGCATCGGCGGAGCGCGATCTGGAGCAGCGCACGTCGGAGGCCGCGCGCGAGCGCGGCGATCGCGGCGACGCGGAGCACACGGGGCAGCGCGCGATGGACTACGGCTCCGCCGAGCGCGCCGCCGCGCTCGCGAAGCAGCAACAGCAGCTCGTGCAGCAGGTGCAGGTGGCGCAGAAGAGCGCCGAGGACCTCGAGCGCGCGCTCCGGCAGGCGGGAGCGCTCGACACCACGCTCGCGCGCCAGCTCGCCGACGCGCGGCAGCTCCTGGCTGATGCGATCACTCCCGAGATGGCGCGCCAGCTCGCGGCGGTGATGAACGCGCAGAGCCGGTTGTCTCCCGAAGAGACGCGGCGGTCGCTCGAGCAGCTCGCGCGCCAGCAGGAGCGCCTGCGCGAGGAGCTGGAGCGGTCGGCGGCCATGCTCAAGCGGGCCGCGCTCGAAGGCGCGATGCAGACGCTGCGCGACGACGCGCGCGAGCTCGCGGCGCAAGGCAAGCAGGTGGCGGAATCGCTCGCGGCACGCGCCCCCGCGGCGCCGGAGCACGCGGGGGAGATCGGCGAGCGGTCGCGCGCGCTCTCGCAGCAGATCGACTCGCTCTCCGCGCGCCTCGCGCGCGAGCAGGCGGAGGCCGCCGCGCAGCGGATGCCCGCGGCCGCGGCGCACGCGCAGAAGGGCGGGGAGGCGATGACCCAGGCGTCGCGCGATTCCGCGGCGGCCGCCGGCCGCACGGGAGCGCAGGAGCTCGCGCAGGCGGCGGATGCACTGAGCGCCGCGCGTGACGCCCAGATCCGCGCCTGGAAGGAGGGACTCACCGACGAGCTCGACAAGGCGAGCGCCGAGGCGATGGAGCTCTCGCAGACGGAAGAGGAGCTCGCGCGCGAGGCGGTGTCGGGAGGCGACAGCGCGCTGCGCGGGGACCAGAGCGCCGTGCAGCAGGGGGTGGAGCGCCTCTCGTCGCGGCTCGAGCACGCGGCGGGGCAATCGGCGCACGTGTCGCCGGGGTCGCAGCGCGCGCTCGCGGAGGCGAAGGCGCGCGTGGCGGAGGCGACGCGCGACATCGCGGAATCACGGCGCGGCGGGCGGGATGCGGCGCCCGATCTGTCGCAGGCCTCCGACGCGCTCGCGCAGGCCGCGGCCGAGATGATGCGCGATCGCGCGCGGGTGGCGGGGGCGCAGAGCGCGTCCGGATTCGCGGAGATGATGCAGAAGCTGGCCGAGCTCGCGAAGCAACAGGGGGGGCTCAATCAGCAGTCCGCAGGCCTCCTCCCTTCGCCGGGCTCGGCGCCGGGCGCGATGGCGGGCGAGCAGGCGCGGGCGCTCGCGCGCCAGCAGCGCGCGCTCGCGAACGCGGTGGATGAGATCGGCGGCGGCGAAGCGCGCGCGGCGCAGATGGCGCGCGAGATGCGCGACATCGCCGCGCAGCTCGATCGCGGCAAGATCGATCCCGCGCTGTTGCAGCGTCAGCAGCAGCTGTTCCACCGCATGCTGGACGCGGGGCTCGCCATGGAGAAAGAGGAGCGTGAGGACCAGGGGAAGCGCGAGTCGCGCTCGGCGGACCAATCGCAGGCCTTCGCGCCGGTCAACACGAGCGCCGAGGGGCGCACCGCGCTCCCGTACGGCGCTCCCGACTGGAGCCAGCTCCGCGGGCTCACCGCGGATGAACGGCAGGCGGTGCTCGACTACTTCTCGAGGCTGAACCATGCGAGCCCGCCGTAACGCGCTCGCGACGTTGCTCGCGCTCGCGTCGGCGCTGGCCGCGGCCGCAGGCGCCGCGCGCGCGCAGGATACCGCGCAGGCGTACGTCCGCGCGCAGCATCTCGAGGAGCTGGAGCAATGGCGCGCCGCGGCGGACGCGTACCGCGAGGCGCTGGCGAGCGATCCCGCGTCGCTCGGTCCGCTCCTCGGACTCGAGCGCGTGTACGATCAGCTGGGCGTCCGCGACTCGATGCTCCCCGTGCTCGATCGTGCTCTCGCGGCCGATCCGCGCAACGCGGCGATCCGCGGCATCCAGCTGCGCACCATCTCGGCCGTCGGCACGCGCGCGCAGGAGCGCGCCGCGTTCGACGACTGGCGCCAGGCCGCACCGGGCGACCCCGCCCCGTACCGCGCGTACGCGCGGCTCCTCCTCGCGCAGGGGGATGTCGGCGCCGCGGACACCGTGCTGCGCCAGGGCGCGGCGAGCGCGGGGAGCTCGAGCGGATTCGCGTACGAGACGGCGATGCTCCGCGCGTCGATGGGGCTCTGGCCGCTGGCGGCGCAGTCGTGGCGGCAAGCGGTGATCGACCGACCGTACTTCGCGCAGGCGGCGGCGTTCTCGCTGATGCCGGCCCCCACGGCGCAGCGCGCCGCGGTGCGCGATGCGCTCGCTGCGCCCCCCATGCGCGCGGGTCCGCGCTCCGTGCTCGCGCAGCTCGAGCTCTCGTGGGGCGACGCGCGCGCCGGCTGGAGCGCGCTGCGCGATCTCCCCCCCGACAGCGAATCGGTGGCGGTGTGGACGGAGTTCGCGCAGCGCGCCGAGGGCATCGAGGCGTGGTCGACCGCGCGGGACGCGCTCGCCGCGGCGGCGCGCGGCGGTGCGGCGGACCTCCTGGCGCGCGCGGCCCGCGATGCGCTCCGCGGCGGCGACGCCCGCGGCGCCGATTCGCTCGCCACGGTGGCCTGCGCGCGCCTCGACTCCACCACCGCCGCGGAGATCGCCGCGCCCGTGCGCGTCGAGGCGCTGAGCGCGCTCGGCCGCGCCGCGGATGCGGAGCGCGTTGCCGCGGCGTACGCGCCGTACGCGGACGCCGACCAGCGCAACGCGATGACGCGCCTCGTCGCGTGGGCGTGGGTGCGCGCGGGGGATCTCACGCGCGCGCGCGCCGCGCTCGAAGCCTCCGGCGCCGACGTCGGTGACGCCGCCGGCTGGCTCGCGCTCTACGACGGCGACCTCGCCGCCGCGCGCAAGCGCATCACCCCCGAGCGCGCGCGCACGCCCGACGAGCTCTCGGCGGCGGCGTTCTTGGGCCGCACCACGCGCGACACGAGCCGCGCCGCGGGGCACGCGTTCCTCTTCCTCGCGCGCGGCGACAGCACCGGCGCGGCGCGCGAGTTCGCGCGCGCCGCCGATGAGTGCCCCGACGCTGCGCCCCTCCTCCTCGCGCTCGCGGCGCGCCTCGATGCCGTGCGCGGCGACGACGCGAGCGCGATGGCGCTGTGGAAGCGCGTGGTGGAGCAGTACGCGAGCGCGCCGGAAGCGGCGGTGAGCGAGCTCGAGTGGGCGCGCGCGCTGCGCCGCGCCCACCGCGACGCCGAAGCGATCACGCGGCTCGAGCATCTGATCCTCACGTATCCCGACAGCGCGCTCCTGCCGCAGGCACGGCGGGAGCTCGATGCGGCGCGGAACGCGCTGCCGGCGGCATCGTGAGACGCGCGGCGCTCCTCGCGGCCGCGCTCGGCGCCGCGGCCGCCGTGGCGCACGCGCAGCGCTTGCTCGTCCCCATGGACGACGCGCAGACCGACCACCTCAAGGCGTACGGCCTCACCTACAACGCGCTCAAGGACGGCGCGAAAGGGGAGTGGCTGCTCAACTATCGCGGCGGGAGCTTCCTCCTCCCCGACACGCCGGAGCTGCGCCGCCGCGCCGCGCTCCTGGGCGTGGCGGTGGTGGCCACCGATGACGCGGCGCTCGCCGCGATCCGCGGTGAGATCGCGAGCTCGAACATGGAGTCCGTCCCCCTCGAGCGCGCGCCGCGCGTCGCGATCTACATCGCGCCGTACTCCTCGCCATGGGACGACGCCGTCACGATGGCGCTCCGCTACGCCGGCATCCCGTACGACACCGTGTGGGACGACGCGGTGCTGCGCGGCGATCTCTCCAAGTACGATTGGCTGCACTTGTTCCACGAGGACTTCACCGGCCAGCTCGGCAAGTTCTACATCGCGTACCGCGGCGCCCCGTGGTTCGCCGAGCAGGAACGGGCGAACCTCGCCGAAGCGCGCGCGCACGGGTTTCCCGACATCCCGGCGCTCAAGAAGGCGGTGGCCGAGCGCATCCGCGAGTACGTGGAGCGCGGCGGCTTCCTGTTCGCCATGTGCGGCGCGACGGAGACGCTCGACCTCGCGCTCGCCGCGCACGACGTGGACATCGCCGCGAGCTACGCGGACGGCACGCCCATCGACCCCGACGCCGACGCGCGGCTCGACTGGTCGCGCACCCTCGCCTTCCGCGATGCGCACATCGAGCCGAGCGAGATGGTGAGCTCGATGAGCGACATCGACGGACATCAGGCGAACGTCCCCGGGAGGCGGCAGCCGCTGGGCTCCTTCACCCTCTTCGCGTTCAGCGCGAAGTTCGATCCGGTGGCGAGCATGCTCGTGCAGGACCACCGCACGGTGATCCCCGATTTCTACGGCGTCACGACGAGCTTCTCGAGAAAGACGCTGAAGCCGAGCGACGTAATCCTCGCCGAGGAGCCCGGCGCGCCCTGGGTGAAGTACATCCACGGCGACTACGGCAAGGGGAGCTGGACCTTCTTGGGCGGGCACGATCCCGAGGACCCGCAGCATGCGATCGGGAATCCGCCCACCGATCTTTCCCTGCATCCCAATTCGCCGGGCTATCGCCTCATCCTGAACAACGTGCTCTTCCCCGCGGCCAAGCGGAAACCCCTCAAGACGTGACGCGCGCCGCCAACGACACGGACGCACGGCTCGGCGCCGCCGCCGCGTCCGCCATGCGGAACGCGATCGCGCTCGCGGGGGGGCGCGAGGTCTGCTTCACCGCCACGCTCGACGAAGAAGGCGCGCTGCGCGCGGCGCGCGTGGTCGCGCGCGGCGATGTGAGCAGCGTGCTCGCGCTCCCGGGCTTCGCCGAGCGCGGGCAGATGCTCGTGCACAACCATCCGAGCGGCGTGCTCGAGCCCTCGGAGGCGGACCTGCAGGTGGCGGCGCGCGTGCACGACGACGGCATCGGCTTCGCCATTGTGGACAACGACGTCACGGCCATCTACGTGGTGGTCGAGGTGCCGCTCACGGCGGCGGCGGCGCGACTCGATCCGCGCGCGGTGGGCGCCGCGCTCGGCGCCGGCGGCGCGATCGCGGCGCGGCTCGACCACTGGGAGGACCGCCCGAGCCAGCGCGCGATGGCGGAGCGCATCACGCGCCTGTACAACGGCGGCGGCGTCGCGCTGTTCGAGGCGGGCACCGGCGTGGGGAAGTCCATGGGGTATCTGCTCCCGGCGCTGCGGTGGGCCGCGGCGAACAAGGAACGCACGGTCGTGAGCACCAATACGATCAACCTGCAGGAGCAGCTCGTCGGGAAGGACCTCCCGTTCCTCGCGGAGGCCCTCACTGACCAGCCCGTGCGTTTCGCGCTGCTCAAGGGATGGCACAACTACCTGTGCCTGCAGCGCCTCGAGCAGGCGTCGGACGCGCCCCCGGGGATGTTCGACGACGCGCACCGCGACGAGATCGGGACGCTGCGCGACTGGGCGCGCCGCACCACCGATGGCTCGCTGAGCGACCTCGGATTCCAGCCGCGCGCAGAGACGTGGGACGAAGTCGCGGCGGAGTCGGACCTGTGCACGCGCATGCAGTGCCCGCACTTCAACGACTGCTTCCTGTTCCGCGCGCGGCGCGCGGCCGCGGCGGCGGACGTGATCGTGGTGAACCACCACCTGCTGCTCTCCGACCTCGCCGTGCGCCGCGCCGCGCAGAACTGGGCGGACGCGGCCGTGCTCCCCGCGTACTCGCGTCTCGTGATCGACGAGGGGCATCATCTCGAGGATGCCGCCGTCGCGCATCTCGGCACGAGCGTCACACGCCGCGCGCTCGAGCGCCTCCTCGCGCGGCTCGATCGCCGGGGGCGCGGGCTCCTCGCCGCGCTCGTGCAGCGGCTGTCGGCGCAGGACGACCTCCTGAGCACGGCCAGCCTCGACCTCGTGCACGCGCGTCTCGCCCCCGCGGCGCACGCCGCGCGCGAGAAGGGGGCGCTCGTGTTCGATCTCCTGGCCACCGTGATGCGCGAGGATGGCCGCTCGCCGCTGCGCCTCACCGCCGACTTCGCGCAGCATCCCGCGTGGCGCGCGGGACTCGATGCCGCGCTCACCGATCTCCAGCGCGAGTTCGCGATGCTGCGCGAGGGGCTGCGCCACGTGCGCGAACGGTTGGAGACGGACGAGCGGCGCGCCGAAGCGCTCGCTCCGCTCCTCAGCGAGATCCGCGGCGTCACGCGCCGGCTCGATGGGATCGGCGATGGCCTCACGCGCGCGCTCCGTCCCGCGGACGACGGACCCGCCACCGTGCGCTGGCTCGAGGCGCGCGGCAAGGAGGGGAACGTCGCCGCGGTCGCGGTGCCGTTGGATGTCGCCTCCGTGCTGCGCGAGGACCTGTTCGAGCGCGTGAGCACGGCCATCGTCACGAGCGCCACGCTGGCGGCGGACGGCCGATTCGACTTCCTCACGCGCCGCCTCGGCCTGGACGCCCCCGAGCTCGAGCCGGAGACCGCGATCTTCCCGTCGCCGTTCGACTACGCGTCGCAGGCGATCCTCGCGATCCCGCAGGACATCCCGGCGCCGAACCTCGACGCGGCGGGGCACCGCGCCGCCGTCGCCGGGATCCTGCGCGACGTGGCCGCCGCCAGCGACGGCGGACTCTTCGCGCTCTTCACGAGCCACGCCGACGTGCGCGCCGCCGCGGAGTCGCTGCGGAGCGCGGGCGCCGATGCGAGATGGCTCCTCCTCGTGCACGGCGATGAACCGCGCGACGTGCTCCTGCGGCGCTTCCGCGAATCGGGGCGCGCGATCCTCCTCGGAACGACGAGCTTCTGGGAAGGGGTGGACGTCGCGGGACGCGCGCTCCGCGCGCTCGTGATCGCCAAGCTCCCGTTCCGCGTGCCCACCGAACCCATCACGGCGGCGCAATGCGAGGCCATCGAGGCGGCGGGGGGCGATGCGTTCGCCGAGTACATGCTCCCGAACGCGACCCTCCGGCTCAAGCAGGGGGCGGGGCGTTTGATACGGCGCACCACCGATCGCGGCGCCATCGTGCTCGCCGATCCACGCGTATTGACCAAGGGATACGGCGAGCAGATGCTCGACGCCCTCCCGCCGGCGGAACGGCGCATCGCCCCGTGGGCCGCGCTGCGGCGCGAGCTCGAACACTTCTACGCCCAGGAGCGCGCGTGATCGATCGCCCCGGCAAGATCGTCTGTGTGGGCCGCAACTACGTGGCGCACGCGAAGGAGCTCGGCAACGAGATGCCGAAGGAACCGCTCATCTTCCTCAAGCCGCCGAGCAGCGTGATCGCGTCGGGGGCGCCGATCGTGCTCCCGCCACAGTCCGCGCAGGTGGAGTACGAAGGGGAGATCGGCGTCGTGATCGGGCGCGCGCTGCGGCACGCGAGCGAGAGCGCCGCGCGCGAGGGTGTCCGCGCGGTGGTCGCCGTCAACGACGTGACGGCGCGCGACCTCCAGAAGAGCGATGGCCAGTGGACGCGCGCCAAGGGCTTCGATTCCTTCTGCCCCGTCGGCGACGGCGCGGCGCCCCCGCGCGACCTCGGCGCGCTGGAGATCGTCACCCGGGTGAACGGCACGGAGCGGCAGCGCGCGAAGGCGTCGGAGATGGCCTTCGCGATCCCCCGTCTCCTTGCGTACATTTCCTCTGTCATGACCCTCGAGCCCGGGGACCTCGTGGCCACGGGTACCCCGGCGGGCGTGGGACCGCTCGCCCCGGGCGACACCGTGGAAGTCGAGATCACCGGACTCAGCCGGGTCCGCAATCCCGTGGTGCGCGCCTAACGATGCCTCGCCTCTCCGCCCGGTTCCGCTCCCTCCCCGAGTACCCGCTCGCGGCGATCCCGCAGAAGAAGCGGGAGCTCGTCGCGCGCGGCGTGGACGTGATCGACCTCGGCGCGGGCGACGCCGATCTGGCCGCGCCCCCCGCGGCGGTCGAGGCGCTCGAGCGCGCCGCGCGCACGCCGGCCATGAGCCGCTACGGCTTCGGGCTCGGCCTCCCGGCGTTCCGGGAGTCCGTATCGCGCTGGATGGAGAAGCGCTTCGGGTTGCGGTTCGATCCCATGACCGAGATCGTCCCGCTGATCGGGAGCAAGGAGGGGATCGCGCACCTCGCGCTCGCGTACCTCGAGCGCGGCGACGTCGCGGTGGTGCCCGAGCCCGGATACCTCGCGTATCTCGGCGGGACGCTTCTCGCGGAGGCGACGCCGCACGTGGTGGCGCTGCGCCCCGAGCGCGATTTCCTCCTCGAGCTCGACGACGTGCCGCGCGATGTGCTGGCGCGCACCCGCCTCGTGTACCTCAACTATCCGAACAACCCCACGGCGGCCGTCGCGCCGCGCGAGTATCTCGAGCGCACGGTGGCGAAGTGCCGGGAACTGGATGCGCTGCTAGTGTATGACAACGCATACAGCGAGCTCGCCTTCGACGGCTACCGGCCGCCGAGCATCTTCGAGATCGCGGGCGCGAGCGAGGTCGCGATCGAGTTCCACTCGCTCTCGAAGACGTACAACATGACGGGCTGGCGCTGCGGCTGGGCGGTGGCGCGCGCGCCCCTCGCCGCCCCGCTCGCGAAGGTGAAGAGCTTCGTGGACACGGGAGCGTTCATGGCGGTGCAAGCGGCGGCGGCGGCGGCGCTCGACCACGGCGCCGAGTGGACCCCGCACAATCTCGAGACGTTCCGCGAGCGCCGCGATGCGGCGGTGGCGGCGTTCCGCGCGGCCGGCTTCGCCGCGGAGACGCCGCGCGCCACGATGTACCTGTGGATCCCGCTCCCCGAGGGCGTCGCGAGCGCGGCGTTCGCCGACCGGCTGCTCGATGACGAAGGGGTGGTCGTGCTCCCGGGCTCCGCGTTCGGCGCGGGGGGCGAAGGATTCTTCCGCGTCTCGTTCATCACCAGTCCCGAGCGGCTCGCGGACGCGGCGCGCCGCGCGGGGCGCGTCCTCGCGACGTTCGCTGCGGAGGCGGAGGTCGCATGAAGCGGCCGGCGCCCGGCGACCGCATCACGCGTGGCTCGCTCGCGATCTCTGCGGCGCTCCACGTCGCCGCCGGCGCGCTCATCCTCTGGGTGCTGTCCATCCCGAAGCCGATGGCCTGGTGGCTCGCGACGGCGCCGGAAGCGCACACGGCCGCGGAGCGTGTGCGGTACGTGACCGTGCCGAGCGGCGCGCTCACCACCACGCGGCGCCCCGGCGGGCGCGCGCGTCCGCCGCGCGGCGCGGAAGTGACGGCGCCTCCGACCTTCGTCGCGCCGGCGGTCGTGCCGAACGCGCTGCCCATCTTCAAGCCCGGCTCCCCGGTGCCGGAGCCCGCGCCCGTGATGTCGCTGGGAGGGGCCGGGCCGGGCATCTCGCCGGAGCTGCACGATCCGCGCATCTGGATCCCGCCGGGCGCCGTCATCGTCGCCCCGCGTCCGGACAACGCGGGGCTCATGGACACGAACGTGATGCGCGCGAACCTGATCCACCTCAAGGATTCGCTCAAGATGGCGCGCGCCGCGGCGCTGAACACCACGTTCGAGGCCGGCGGACACAAGTACGGCGTCGACTCGGCGAACATCTACATCGCCGACTACAAGATCCCCTCGGCGCTCCTGAGCCTGTTCAACATCCACCCCACGGGCTACGCCACGGTGGACCAGGCAGCCACGCAGCGGCAGACGATGGAGATCAACTATCAGTCGGCGCGCGCGTTGGACGCCGAGGATTTCCGGACCGCGGTGAAGCGCATCCGCGAGCGGAAGGAGCGCGAGCACGAGGAGAAGCTCGCCGCGGAAGGGAAGGGACCGCCCCCCGCGCCGTTGAAGGGTCCCCCGAAGAAGACCGAGGTCCGCCAGGACCCGATCGCGCTCCAGTCGCCCTGAGGGCGGCGCGCGCGGCTAGCCGGCGCGCTTCAGGAAATCGATCGCGGCGTCGATGCGCGTGAGCGCGAGCTCGCGCCCCATCGCCACCAACACTTCGAAGATGCCGGGACTCACGGGCATCCCCGTGAGCGCCACGCGCAGCGGCTGGAACACCTTGCCGCCGCCCACGCCGCGCTCTTCCGCCAACGCGCGCAGCGCCGACTCTATGGCCGGCGCGCTCCACTCGGCGAGCGCCGCGAGTCGCGCGCGGGCGGCGGCCAGGAGATCGGCCGTCGCGGCGTGATCGGTCCAATTCTTCGCGACGGCGTCGGCGTCGTAATCGATCGGTCCCGGGAAGTACGGACGCGCGTGCCGCGCGAGGTCGTGCACCAGCCGCGCGCGCACCTTCACGAGATCGAGGAGCTCCAAGTACCACGCGCGCCGCGCCGCGAGACCGGCGGCGGTGGCGATCCCGCTCTCGATGAGCGCGGGCGTCACCAGCGGCTCGAGCTCCGCCGCCGGCGTGCGGCTCAAGTGCTGCCCGTTCATCCACTCGAGCTTCTTGGTGTCGAACACCGCCGCCTTCTTCTGCAGCCCGTCCAGCGAGAAGAGCGAGATCATCTCCGCCAGCGTCATCACCTCGCGGTCGCCGCCGGGGCTCCAGCCGAGGAGCGCCAGGAAGTTCACCATCGCGCTCGGGAGGATCCCTTCATGCTGGTAGTCGCCCACCGCGGTGGCGCCGTGCCGCTTGCTCAGCTTCTTGCCGTCCATGCCGTGGATCATCGGCACGTGCGCGAAGCGCGGCGGCTCGTGCCCGAGCGCGCGGTAGAGGAGGATCTGCTTGGGCGTGTTCGAGATGTGATCGTCGCCACGCATCACGAGCGTGATGCGCATGTCGATGTCATCGCTCACCACGGCCAGATTGTAGATGGGCGTGCCGTCGGAGCGGAGGATGACGAAGTCCTCGATGTCCTTGTTCGGGAAGGTGATCGTGCCGTGCACGGCGTCGTCCCACGAGGTGCCGCCGTGCACGTCTGGCACGCGGAAGCGGATGACGCTCGGCATCCCGGCGGCGACGCGCTTGGCGACCTCGGCGGGATCGAGCCGCGAGCAGCGGCGGTCGTACTTGAACGCTTCGCTCCCGGCCGCGGCGCTCTTGCGCATCGCCTCGAGCTCGGCGGCGGTGCAGAAGCAGCGGTAGGCCTTGCCGGCGTCGAGCATCGCGTGCGCATCGCGCTGGTGGCGCGCGAGGGCCGCGCCCTGGAACGTCGGCTCCTCGTCCCAGGTGAGGCCGAGCCAGGTGAGGCCGTCGAAGATCGCGCGCGTGGACTCGTCGGTGGAGCGGGCCTTGTCCGTGTCCTCGATGCGGAGGAGGAACTTGCCTCCCTCGCGGCGGGCGTAGAGCCAGTTGAAGAGCGCGGTGCGCGCGCCGCCCACGTGGAGATAGCCGGTGGGCGACGGGGCGAAGCGGACGCGCAGCACGTTGGTGGAAGGCACGGGACGAATCTAACCGCGCGGGGTGGGATGCGGGCGCCGCCCTCCGCGCGGCCCCCGCGCCGCCGCGGCCCGTGCGCTCACGCGCCGCCGGCGAACGATTGCACGAGGTTGAGGATCGTGCACGCCGATTGGGCGAGCACGCGCGTCGAGATCCACTCCGAAGGGCCGTGGAAGTTGACGCCCCCGGCGAAGATGTTCGGCGTGGGCATGCCCAGCGCGGTGAGACGCGAGCCGTCGGTGCCACCGCGAATGGGCTCGAGCCGGGGCGTCATCCCCGCCGCGCGCACCGCCTCCTCCAGCCGCTTCGTCACGTCGGGGTGGTGGCGCAGCACGTCGTACATGTTCCGGTACTGCTCCTTGATCTCGACCTTGACCACGAGCCGGGGCTCCTCCGCCATGAGGCCGGCGCACATCCCGGCCAGCCGGCGGCCGCGCTCCTCGAGGATCTTCGTGTCGAAGTCGCGCAAGATGAGCTGCAGCGTGCACGACGCGGCGTCGCCCGACGCCGCCACCGGATGATAGAATCCGGCCCGCCCGTCCGTGCATTCCGGCGCTTCCCCCATCGGCAGCCGGTCGAGCAGCTTCCCCATCCACGTGAGCGCGTTCACCATCTTGCCGCGTGCCGTGCCGGGATGGACGGAGACGCCCGTGAACGTGATCACCGCTTTGTCGGCGGAGAAGGTCTCCACGTTGATCTCGCCGGTGAAACTGCCGTCGATGGTGAAGGCGATGGGGCAGTCGAAGCGTGCGAGCGGGAAGCGGTCCGCGCCTCGCCCGATCTCCTCGTCGGGGTTGAAGCAGACGCGCACGATGGGGCGCGAGACGTCCGGCCGCTGCAACAGGATCTCCAGCGCGCCCATGATGGCCGCGATGCCCGACTTGTCGTCCGCGCCGAGGAGCGTGCGCCCGTCGGTGGTGATGATCGTGTCGCCCACGCAGTCCTTGAGCTCGGGCGTGTCGGCCGGGTCGAGCACGACGCCGTTGCCGACGGCGATCGGCTTGCCATCGTAGCGCTCCACCAGCCGCGGGCTCACGCCGGCGCCGGTGAACGCGGGCGCGGTGTCCACGTGCGCGCACAGGCCGATCCGCCCCGGCGCGGTGCCGGGCAGCTCGGCGAGCACGTAGCCGTTCTCGTCCATCGACGGCTTGGCCTCCCCCACGCCGCGCAGTCCCAGCTCGTTCAGTTCCTTGACCAACTGCCGCGCGAGATCGAGCTGCTTGGCGGTGCTCGGGCACGTGCCGCTGGCTTCGTCCGACTGCGTGTCGAAGCGCACGTAGCCGAGGAAGCGCTCCACGATGCGGGTTCGGCTCAGGATGAGGGAGGGATCGTCGAAGGGGATCATGGCTCGGCTCGAGACACAGGGTTGGGCTTCCGGGAGTGGCGCCGGGACGCTCGGCGGAGGATAATCATGGGCGGCATTCCCGGGGGCAGTCGGCCAACGCACGCAGAGAGGGCACGGACTTGACGACCGAGGCGCAGGCGGCATCGCGGACGAAGGGCTTCACGACCCTCTTCCTGATCGAGCTGTGGGAACGGTTCGGCTACTACGGCATGACGGCCGTGGTGGTGCTCTTCATGGTGCAGCAGCTCGGCTACACCGACGACCGCGCGAACCTCACGTACGGCGCTTTCGCGGCGCTCGCCTACACCGTGCCCGCCGTGGGCGGCTGGATCGGGGACAAGCTGCTCGGCAGCCGCCGCACCATGGTGCTCGGCGCGCTGATATTGGCGCTCGGCTACATCGTGCTGGCGGTCCCCGGCCATCCGGAGTTCCTCTTCCCGGCGCTGGGCATCGTGGCAGTGGGGGGCGGGATCTTCAAGGCGAACCCCGCCAACATGATCTCCAAGCTCTACGAAGGGGACCCGGCGAAGATCGACAGCGCCTTCACGATGTACTACATGGCCGTGAACGTCGGGGCGACCGCCTCGCAGCTCGCGACGCCGCTCATCGCCGTGAAGGTGGGATGGCACGCGGCGTTCGCCGTGTCGGCCGGCGGGCTCATCGTCGGTCTGCTCAATTACGCCGCGATGAGCCGCTATCTCCGCCACGTGGGCTCCGCGCCGGATTTCCAGCCGCTGAACGTGAAGCGCCTCGTCGCGGTGCTCCTCGGGATCGTGGTCGGCATCGTGCTCGTCACCTTCATCGTGCAGAACCGGACGGTGGCGCGGGGCACCGTCGTGCTCGGATTCCTCTCCATGCTCGCCATCTTCGGCATCATGATGCGGAGGGGGAGCGAGCGCGAGCGAAAGGGATTGACGGCGGTGCTCATCCTGACCGGGCTCGGGATGCTGTTCTTCATCTTCTACCAGCAGATGTCCACGTCGCTCACGCTCTTCTCGCTGCGCAACGTGAACCTGGACCTGTTCGGCTACCAGGTGCCGGCGGGGCAGGTGCAGGCGCTCAACCCGATCTGGATCTTCGTCCTGAGCCCGGGGCTCGCCTGGCTGTACACGCGGATGGGGCAGGGGAAGGAAGGGGACTTCCACATCGCGACGAAGTTCGCGATGGGTTTCGCGGTGCTGAGCATCGGCTTCTTCATCTACGGCTTGAGCGGGCAGTTCGCCACCGACGGCAAGATCTCGTTCGGATGGATGATCACCGGCTACGCCTTCCAATCGCTGGGCGAGCTGCTGATCAGCGGGCTGGGGCTCGCGGTGATGGCGCGCTACGTGGGGCCGGCGCTGCGCGGTTTCATCATGGGGGTGTGGTTCCTCGCCACGGGGATCTCGCAGTACCTGGGGAGCTACGTCGCGACGTTCGCGAGCGTGCCGCAGAGCGTGACGAATCCGGTGGACTCGTTGCCGCTCTACACGGGGCTGTTCATCAAGCTGGGGATCGTGGCGGTGATCGGGACGGTGGTGGCGGCAGCGGTGGTCCCGTACATGAAGCGGCTCTCGGCGGCGAGCGAAGGGCCCTGGGAGCAGGGCGCGTAGCGGCGCGCGGCTCGGCGGCGGCACACGCCCCGCCTACGCCGCTGTCGCTCCGTTGGCGCGCTGCTTACGCAGCCAGGTCCAGTGGGTGACGAACAGCGCGATCGCGACGAGGATCGTGAATCCGCTCTGGATCATGCTCTGGGTGGCGCGGACGCGTCCGTTCTCGATCGCCGACGCGCGCATCGCCTCGTAGCGAGGGCGGAGCACCGAGTCCGGCTCCGGCGGGCGCGCCGCGGCGTTGGCATCCCGGTTGAAGATGGCCGCAGGACCTTCTCGCGTCGCCTTCCACGTTTCGAAGGATGAATAGTCGAGCGCATTGTAACCGAACCGCTCACCCGATAGGGGCGCGGATCGCTGCATGGCGCTCTCGATGAAGCTGCTCCCCGAGATCAGGAAGGTCAGCACCGCCACGAGGCACACGGTGTAGCCGTACAGCTGCGCGATGCGATTGGACTTGTCCATGGGGTCTCCGGCGGACAGGCGAATACCCGCAACGATCCAGGCGACGGCGAGCAAGGTCATTCCCAGGATGATCCAGAAACCCGTGAATGCGCTTCCGATCATGACGCTTCCGTTCATCACCGTACCTCACGCGTCGAAGAACTTGCAGGCACCACGATGGCGCCGCCCGATCGGCCGCGCCAGCCACTCGCGCCTCCGGCGGGCGGCGCGAGCGGCTCGCGGGTGCTGTCCGGGGCGTTAACTTCACCCCCCGCTGATCCGTTCCCTTCCGCCCCCGCTCGAGGGTCCTCACGCATGCGCCGACTCCGAAGTCTTCTTGCTCTCTCGCTGACTTTCGCGGCCACGGCACCCGCGCAACAGGCCGCTCCGCGTCCCAACATCCTCTACATCCTCGCCGACGACCTCGGCAACGCCGACGTGGGATTCCAGGGCTCGGACATCCGCACGCCGAACCTCGACGCGCTCGCGAAGGGGGGCACCACCATCGCGCAGTTCTACGCGCTCCCCATGTGCACGCCCACGCGCGCGGCGCTCATGACGGGGCGCTATCCGTTCCGCTATGGACTCCAGACTGGAGTGATCTTCTCCGCGCACACGTACGGACTCCCCACGGACGAGTATCTCTTGTCGCAGGCGCTGCACGATGCCGGCTACTACACGGCGATCATCGGCAAGTGGCACCTCGGCCACGCCGACCGGAAGTACTGGCCGCGGCAGCGCGGATTCGACTACCAGTACGGCCCGCTCCTCGGCGAGCTCGACTACTTCACGCACCAGCAGCACGGCGTGACCGATTGGTATCTCGACAACAAGCGCGTCGAAGAGCCGGGCTACATCACGACGCTCCTCGGGAGCGCGGCGGTGAAGCTCGTACAGCGCCATGACTTCAAGCAACCGCTCTTCCTGTACCTGGCGTTCACCGCGCCGCACACGCCGTACCAGGCGCCGCAGAGATATCTGGACATGTACAAGGGGATGGCCGATCAGAACCGGCGCGTGTACGCAGCGATGATCACCGCGATGGACGACGAGATCGGCAAGGTCCTGGCCGCACTGGAGAAAAAGGGAGTGCGCGGCAACACGCTCATCATCTTCCACAGCGACAACGGCGGCACGCGCGACGCGATGTTCAGCGGCGAGGGGAACGTGAAGGGCGAGCTCCCGCCGAGCAACGGCGAGCTGCGCGGCGGGAAGGGCACCGTGTACGAGGGGGGCACGCGCGTGCCCGCGCTGGTGAATTGGCCCGGGCACGTTCCGGCGGGAAGGAGGGAGGAGGGCCCGATGCATGTGGTGGACATGTACCCCACGCTCGCGGGGCTCGCGGGGGCATCGATGGCGAAGGTGAAGGAGCCATTCGACGGCCTCGACCTGTGGCCCGCGCTCTCCACCGGCGCGCCGTCGCCGCGCACGGAAGTCGTCTACAACATCGAGAGTTTCCGCGCCGGCGTGCGCGAGGGGAATTGGAAGTTGGTCTGGAAGACGACGCTGCCGGCGAAGGTGGAGCTGTTCGACCTCGCTGCCGATCCGTACGAGAAGACGGATGTCTCGGCGCAGCATCCGGACGAGGTGCTGAAGCTCGAGCAGCGGGCACAGGAGCTGGCCACGCAATCGGTGCCGTCGTTGGTGATGCAGACGGAGCTGCAGGGGATACTGAAGCGCCTCGCCGTCCCGCCCGCGCTCCCCGACGAAGAGGCCCTCGACCACATGACGCCGTAGCGCGCGAGGCCCGCGCGCCGGGTCACGACGCTAGCACTTCGGCGCGGTGACCCCCGCGGCCGCCACGATCGGGCGCGCGCCGGCGGCCTGCAGTTGCGCGTTCAGCGCGGGGAGGTCCGTGGCGTTCAGCTGCTGCCACTTCGCGGCGCCGGCGGCGAGCGCGCCGCACGCGGCCGCGTAGCCCGCGCGCATCGGCTCCGTGGGCACGTAGTCGCCGTACGACTGCGTGATGAGCGCCTGCGCGAGCCACTCGTTGAGGCCATGGAAGTCCGGCGGCGGCGGATCGGGCTCGGCGTTGAAGTAGCTCCGCTCCTCGTCGGGGTCGCCCTCGAGACTCTCCACGCGTGCGCGGAACGCGGCGAGCGACTTCGCGGCCGCGGAAGTCGAGTCGGCGATGCGAGTGGAATCGAGCGCCGCGCTCATCGCCTGCGCCTGCAGGAAGGCATCGCGCGCCACGCCCATCGCGGCGACGATCCGCCGCTGGAACTCGGACTGCGCCGCCACATCCTTCGCGCTGGCGCGAGAGCGCGGATCGTTCGCCACCACCAGCGTGCGCGTGTACGTCTTGCCGTCCACGGTGAGCTTGAGCGTGTACGTTCCCGGCGGCGCGAGCGGCGCCTCGGGGGACGGCGGCGTGCGGCCGGGATTCGCGTTGATCTCGAAGTCGTGGATGAGCGCCGGCGGCGCGTCGAAGCGGAGGTCCCAGTTCGTGCGATTCGTCCCGCGCTCGGCGGGGAGCCGCTCCGGCGGCGCGATCCAATAGGGCGCCATCGGCGCGGTCGCGGCCTCCTTCACCGGCGGCGCCGCCACGCTCGACAGGTGGCGGACGAGCGCGCCGCTCGCATCGAGCACGTCGATCGTGATCTCCCCGGCCGGCTTCGAGGCGAGCCAGTAGTAGATGATCGCCCCGTCGGGGGGATTCGCCGCCTGCGGCACGTCCGGAGGGAGGGGCGTATCGAAGTTCACGTTGCGGCGCACGCGCACGGCCGTGTCGGGCTGGAAGAGGTGCGCCGGCTCGCCGGTGATCTCGGGAGTCATCTGCCGCAACACCGAGGCGCCGTCCATCACCCAGATGCCGCGGCCATAGGTGCCGGCGATGAGGTCGTTGCCCGCCACGAGGATGTCGCGGACCTCCGCGATCGGGAGGTTCCGCTGCAGCGACTGCCAATGATCGCCGTCGTCGAACGAGACGTAGATCCCGTCGGTCGTTCCGGCGTAGAGGAGACCATCGCGCCCGGGGTCGGCGCGGACCACACCGACCAACATGCCCGATGGGAGGCCGTCCACGATGCTCTCCCAGTGCGCGCCGAAGTCGTGCGTGCGGTATAGGTAGGGCGGATACTTGACGGCCGGATCGTCCATCACGAAGGCCGCATACGCCGTGCCGGCATGGAAGTACGACGCGGAGATGAACTGGACGGCCGGATCACTCGAAGGCGCGAGCCCGGGGATCGAGACATCCGACCAATGCTTCCCGCGGTCGCGCGTGAGCTTGACCAGCCCGCTCCCCGTGCCGACCCACATCAACCCCTTCTCGACGGTCGACGCCGCGATCGTCTCGATCGCGCGCGGCCGGCTCGCACCGGGCGCCGGCCTGGCCGTATCGGATGGCGGAGTCACCTCCGTCGGATACGTGAGGTCGGGGCTCAGCTTGCTCCAGTGCACGCCGCCGTCGGTGGTCGCCATCACGAATTGGTAGCCCGCGATCAGCTCGTGCGGGTCCCACGGCGCGAAGAGGATCGGCTCGAACGCCCCGTAACGCAGCCGCAGCGTGGGATCGGACGCGGGACCGGCGGGGATCCACTGCCCGCTCGTCATCACCACACGATTGATCCCGTTGCCCGACGAATAGACGATGTCGTTGTCGAGGGGATCGACGGCGATGGTCCCCCACTCCCACGCGTTCACCCCGCTCCAATCGAACGGCGTGATCGCGCCGAGGTCGCCGCGCACCCGCGTGCGGATCGCGCCGGCGTCCTGCTGCGTCGCGTAGATCCAATACGGGAACGACTTGTCGACGGCGAGGCGGTACACCTGCTCCGAGCTCTGGTTGTACCACGAGCTCCACGTCGCCCCGCCGTCGTACGTGACGATCGCGCCCTGATCGTAACCGAAGACGATGCGGCGGCCGTCGGTGGGATCGATCCAACCCGCCTGCGGGTCGTCGCCGCCGGGCGCGCCCTTGAAGCCGACGAACGTCTTGCCGCCGTCGGTCGACTTGTACGCCGTGATGTTGAACACGTACACGAGGTCGGGATCCTTCGGGTCGACGAAGACGCCGCAGTTGTAGCCCCCCTGTCCGTTGCGGATGCGCGCATCGTCCGCGGCCATCCGCCGCCACGTCGCGCCGCCATCGTCGGAACGGAAGAGTCCGCTGTTCGACACGAAGTACACGCGTTGCGCGTTCGTCCCCTGCGCCACCGCGATGGCGGTGCGCCCCACGACGCGCGGGATGCTGGAGCCGGTGAGCTCCTTCCACGTCACCCCTCCATCCGTCGACTTGAAGATCCCCGCCGAGGGAGGGGGGCCCTTCGCCCGCGGCACGGTGGGAGCGGCTTCGGCGGCCGGCGACCGGAAGAAGACCCGCCCCGTGGCGAACACCACATCCGGCCTGTCGTAGGCGGCCGAGAGCGCGCTCACGCCGGACGTGTCACTGATGGAGAGCGGGTGCGTCCATGTCGCACCGCCGTCGGTGCTGCGGAAGATGCCGCGCGCCGTGCTCCTCACTCGCGTGAACCCGAGCGCGGCAACGAGCACGACGTTCGCGTTCCGGGGATCGACGAGGATCTCGGTGATCCGCGAGGCGGAGTCGAGCCCCACGTGCGTCCACGTGTGGCCGGAGTCGGCGGAGCGATAGACGCCATTCGCCGGATCGTAGAAGATGCTCGTGTTGAGATCGCCCGTGCCCGCGTAGATCACGCTCCCATTCGATGGCGCGACGGCCACGGCGCCGATGCTCGATACACCGGACACGCCATCGAACACGGGCCACCACTTGTTCCCGCCGCTCGTGGTCTTCCAGACACCGCCCTGGGGCAACCCCGCGTAGAACGTGCCCGGCTCGCCGATCACGCCGCTCACGGCGGACACGCGTCCGCCGCGGAAGGGGCCGACGTTGCGCCACACGAGCCCGGACAGCAGGTCGGGAGGGAGCGGTGCGCCCGCGACGAGGGTCGCCGGGAGCACGACGGCGAGCGCAGCGCGCACGACGCGCGCGGACGGGCGTGTCATCTGGATTCCTTTTCCGGAAGTGGTCGGATCGGTGCCGAGAATTACGATCGATGCGCGCCGCGCGCTAGCACTTCGGCAGGGTCACCCCGGCCGCCGCCGGCGGCGCTTTCACTCCCACCTTCTCGAGCTCCGCCGCCAGCGCGGGGAGATCCTTCGCGTTCACCGCTGTCCACTGCGCCGCCGTGTGCGCGAGGTCCGAGCACGCGCGCGCGAGATCGGCGAGCATGGCCGGGGTCGGCGCGTGGTCGGCGTTCTCCTGCGCGTTGAACATGTTGGCGAGGCGGCCATCCAGCGACGCGAAATCAGTAGGCGGGCGGATCGGGCGCGCGAAGCCGCGCGCGCCTCCGCCGCCGCCCCCGGCCACGCTGTCGAACGCCACGCGGAACTTCTTGATCGCGGCGAACACCGGTGAGGCCGAATCCTTGGGCGTGACCGAGTCGAGCGCGGCGCGCATCGCGGTCGCTTGCTGCGCGCCGGCGTACGCCGTCTTCATGGCGGACGCGATCCGCCCTTGCAGCGCGTACTGCGCCGTGATCGCCGCGAGGGTGGCAGGCGAACGCGGATCGTTCACGACCGTTACGCGCGTCGCGTAATGCACGCCGTCCACGGTGAGCGTGAGGGTGTACGTGCCCGGCGGCACCATGGCGCCCAGCGGGGACGCCGGCGTCTGCCCCGGATTCGCGTTGATCTCGAAGCTGTGCGTGAGCGCCTCGGGCGCATCCGTGCGCAGATCCCAATGGGTGCGGTTCAGCCCCGCCTCCGCGGGGAGCGCGAAGGGGGGCGCGATCCACCAGTTCGGCTCGGGCGGTTGCGCCGCCTCCTTGACCGGCGCCGGCGCGACGCTCGACATGTGCCGCACCACCGCGCCCGACGCGTCGCGCACGTCGAGCGTGACCTCGCCCCCCGGCTTCGACGCGAGCCAGTAGAACACGCTCACCCCTTCCGGCGGATTCAGCGCGTGCGGCACGTCGGCGGGGAAGGGCGTGTTGTATCCCACGTTGCGGCGCACGCGCCACGCGGTATCGGGCCGGAACAGATGCACCGGTTCGCTCGCGATCGCCGGCGTGAGCTGCCGCAGCACGCTCGAGCCGTCGAGCACCCAGATGCCGCGGCCGTAACTGCCCACCACGAGATCGGGCCCCGCGAACGCGAAGTCGCGGTAGCTCGTGGTCGGGAGATTCAGCGTGAGCGATTGCCAGTCGTCGCCATCATCGAACGAGACGAACACGCCGCTCTCGGCGCCGAGGTACAAGAGTCCGCGCGCGCGCGGATCGTAGCGGACCACGCGCGCCGCGCTCCCGGCGGGCTGCCCGGTGGGGAGTCCACGCACGATCAGCTGCCAGGTCTTCCCGTAGTCGCGCGTGCGGTACACGTACGGCGAGTAATCCCCCGCGCGGATGAGGTCCACCACGGCCACCGCTTCCTCGGCGTGGAAGGGATCCGCGTCCACCTTCTCGACGAGCGCGGTCGCGTGGAACGGGAGGTCGGGGATCGACGCGTCCGTCCACGTCTTGCCGAAGTCGCGCGTCACCTTGATCAGGCCGTTGGTGGTGCCCACCCAGATGGTGCCCGCCTTCGCCGTGGACGCCGCGATCGTCTCGATGGAGCCGCGCGGCGGCGCCGTGTCCGGGGGCGCGATGCTGTCGGGCAGGATCTTCGCGCCGAGAGGATACGTGAGATCCGGGCTGATCTTCCGCCAGTGCGCGCCGCCGTCCGTGGTCGCCATCAAGAACTGGAAGCCGGCCATGAGCTCGTGCGGATCCCACGGCGCCCATACGAGCGGCTGCGACTGCGACAAGCGCAGGCGGAGCGCGGGGTCCGCCGCGGGGCTCACCGAGATCCACTGCTGGCTCGGCCAGCTGATCTTGATGATGCCGTTCCCGCTCGCGTACACGATGTTCGGGTCGTTGGGATCGGGCACCACGGTGCCCCACTCCCATCCGTTCACCGGGCTCCAGTCGAGGGGCGTCACCGCGCCGAGGTCGCCGCGCGCGCGCGTGCGGATCGCGCCCGCATCCTGCTGCGTCGCGTAGATCCACCGCGGGAACGATCTGTCGACCGCGATGTGGTAGACCTGCTCGGTGCTCTGGTTGTACCACGAGCTCCAACTCTCGCCGCCATCGTACGTGACGATCGCCCCCTGGTCGTAGCCGAGGAGGATGCGCTTCCCGTTGGTGGGATCGATCCATCCGGCCTGCGGATCATCGCCGCCGGGAGCGCCGCGGAATCCGGTGAACGTGTTGCCGCCGTCGGTGCTCTTGTACGCCGCGGTGTTGAACGTGTAGACGACGTCCGGATCCTTCGGATCCACGAACACACCGCAGTTGTAGCCCCCTTGGCCGTTCCGGATGCGGCGATCGGACTTGTCCATCTGCTTCCACGTCGCGCCGCCGTCATCGCTGCGGAAGAGCCCGTCGTTGGTGATCACGTACACGCGCTGCGCGTCGGTGCCGTTCGCGACCGCGATGGACGTGCGCCCCAGGATGGCAGGCGCCCCGCCGCCGGTGAGCTCCTTCCACGTGACGCCGCCGTCAGTGCTCTTGAAGAGCGCGCCTCCGGTGGGTGCACCGGGCGCGCGCGGCACGAATCGCTGCGGCACGCCGCTCGGCGGAAGGGGGCGCAGGTAGTGCACGTCGGTGGTGGCGTAGATGACGTCGGGGCGATCGTACGCCGCGCCGAGCGCCGCGACGCCGGTGCTATCGCTCACGAAGAGCGTGCGCGTGAACGATGCGCCGCCATCGGTGCTGCGGAAGATGCCGCGCGCATCGCTCTTGGCGTGACGGTCGCCCTGCGCGGCCACCACGATCACGTCCGCATTGCGCGGGTCCACGAGGATGGCCGGGATCTGCTTGGTGGAGTCGAGGCCCATGTGCGCCCACGTGCGGCCGGCGTCGGTGGACTTGTACAGCCCGTTCCCTTCGTTGATGACGCCGCCGGTGACCTGATCGCCCGTGCCCACGTACACGACGCGCGCGTTCGACGGCGCGACCGCCACGGCGCCGATGGACGACACGCTCGTGATGGAGTCGAAGATCGGGAACCAGGTGCTCCCGCCGCTCGTGGTCTTCCAGACGCCCCCCGCGGGGGTGCCCACGTAGAACGTACCGACCTCGCCGATCGCCCCCGACGCCGCCGAGATGCGACCGCCGCGGAAGGGCCCGACGTTGCGCCAGACGAGGCCGGACAACAGCTGCGGGGGAAGGGGAGCGGCTCCCAAGAGGAGCAGCGCGAACACGGACGCGGCGGGGACGAGGCGACGGGTCATCGAAGGACTCGAGAGAAGGGGGACTCTGAGACTTACGGGGTGCGGGGGGAGAGTGTTGCAATGGTCGAAGTCGACGACAGTCAACGACAGTCAACGACAGTCGACGACAGTCAACCGCAGTCACCGACAGGCCACGGCAGTCAACGACAGCGATCGACACTCCCTGGCCCCGTCTGTCGTTGACCGTCGTTGACTGTCGCTGACTGTCGTTTGCTGGGGTTGACTGTCGTCGACTGTCGTCGACTGTCGTCGACCGTCGTCGACTTCCCGTCTCGCCACCATCCGAGCCTCTCGCATCGTATCCTCGCCGTCAGCCGTATGGTCTAGCGTCGCGCCCACCCCGCCCGCACCTTGCACCTCGTCCCACTTCCCGTGAGAGGAAGCATGTCCCGTCCCACGCTCTCGTTCGCGCTCGTGCTCGGCGCGCTGGCGCTCGCCGCCGCCCGCACCGCCCCCGAACCGGCCACGCTCCGTGGCTTCACCGCCACCGCCTCGCGCACCGAGCGCGACTGGGAATCCAAGTTCATGGCGATCCCCGATCCCGCGCGCCTGCGCTCCACGCTCCAGCGGCTCTCGGCACGCCCGCATCACGTGGGCTCGCCGTACGACAAGGAGAACGCGGAGTGGATCCTCGCGCAGTACAAGTCGTGGGGCTGGGATGCGCAGATCGAGACGTTCTACGTGCTCTTCCCCACGCCGCTCGAGCGCGTGGTGGAGCTCACGGCGCCCACGAAGTACGTGGCCAAGCTCGAGGAGCCGACCATCCCTGAGGATCCCACGTCGGGGCAGAAGTCGGAGCAACTCCCCAGCTACAACGCCTACTCGATCGACGGCGACGTCACGGGGCCGCTGGTGTTCGTGAACTACGGCATCCCCGCGGACTACGACGAGCTCGCGCGCCACGGCATCTCGGTGAAGGGCGCGATCGTGATCGCGAAGTACGGCGGCTCGTGGCGCGGGATCAAGCCGAAGGTCGCCGCGGAGCACGGCGCGATCGGATGTCTCATCTACTCGGATCCCGCGGACGATGGCTACGCCGAGGGAGCCGTGTTCCCGCAGGGGCCGATGCGCCCGCCGCAGGGCGTGCAGCGCGGGAGCGTGGCGGACATGCCGTTGTACGCCGGCGATCCGCTCACGCCGGGCGTCGGCGCCACCAAAGATGCGAAGCGCCTCGCCGTGAAGGACGCGCCGACGATCACGAAGATCCCGGTGCTCCCGATCTCGTACGGCGATGCCCAGCCGCTGCTGGCGGCGCTCGGCGGTCCGGTGGCGCCGGCCGCGTGGCGCGGCGGGCTCCCCATCACGTACCGGCTGGGGGCGGGCCCGGCGCGCGTGCACCTCAAGGTGAAGTCCGACTTCGCGATCAAGCCCATCTACGACGTGATCGCGCGCCTCAAGGGGAGTGGCGCCGCCGACGAGTGGGTGCTGCGCGGCAATCACCAGGATGCCTGGGTGAACGGCGCCGACGATCCGCTCGCGGGGCAGGTGGCGGAGCTCGAAGAGGCGCGCGCGCTCGGGGAGCTGTACCAGCAGGGATGGCGCCCGCGCCGCACGATCATCTACGCGGCGTGGGATGGCGAGGAGCCCGGTCTCCTCGGTTCCACGGAGTGGGTGGAGACGCATGAGAAGGAGCTCTCGGAGCACGCCATCGCCTACGTGAACAGCGACGGCAACGGGCGCGGCTACCTGAACGTGTCGGGGTCGCACACGCTCGAGGACCTCGTGAACGGCGTCGAGAAGGACGTGCCCGACCCGGAGTCGCACGCCACCGCGTGGCAACGCAACAAGGCGCGCGAGGCGGTGCAGGAGGCGTCGGGCGGGGGGCGTCGTCGCGCGGCCGGCGAGTCCGACAGCGCGCAAGGCGAGATCCGCATCCCCGCGCTCGGCTCGGGCTCCGATTACTCGCCGTTCCTCCAGCACGCGGGGATCGCGAGCCTCAACATGGGCTACGGCGGCGAGGATCGCAGCGGGATCTATCACTCGGTCTACGACGATTTCTATTGGTACACGCATTTCTCGGACACGTCGTTCGTATACGGGCGCGCGCTCGCGCAGGCGGCGGGGATCACGGTGATGCGCCTGGCGGATGCGGAGCTCCTCCCGGTGGTGTTCACGAATCTCGCCGCCACGGCCAAGCGCTATACCAAGGAGCTGCAAGAGCTGCGCGACGAGCGCGCGAAGGAGATCGGCGCGAAGAACCGCGCGATCGCGGATGGCGCGTACGCGCTCACGAGCGATCCGCGCGAGCCCACCGTGGCCCCCGCGCGCGAGACCCCGCCGCCGGAATTCAACTTCGCGCCGCTCATGAACGCGCTGGACACGCTCTCGGCGGCCGCGTCGCACTTCGAGAAGGCGTACGCGCAGTGGGGGCGCGCCGGAGACACGACCAGCGCGACGCTCGCGAAGGCGAACGCGGCGCTGCTCCGTTCCGAGCGCGTCCTCATCTCGATGGACGGGCTCCCGAAGCGCCCGTGGTACCGGCATCTCCTCTACGCGCCGGGCTACTACACGGGGTACGGCGTGAAGACCATGCCCGGCGTGCGCGAGGCGATCGAGCAGGGAGAGTGGGGCGATGTGGATGCGCAGATCGGGCGCGTCGCCGGCGTGCTGATGGCCGAGGCGGCGGTCGCGAACGAGGCGGCCGCGGCGATCGAACCCGCGAAGTGAGGAGCGCGCGCACATGATCTCGCCCGCGCTCGACGCGAAATGGAAGTCGCTGTCGGTGAACGCGCTCCGCATCGTCGCGGGGGCGGCGTATTTCTCACACGGCGCGCAGAAGATCTTCGGATGGTTCGGCGGGATGGGGCCCAGCCACGGCACGGTGGACTACATGAGCCGCTTCGGCGCCGCGGGATTCATCGAGGTGGCGTGCGGCGCGTTCTTGATCGTGGGGCTCTTCACGCGCCCCATCGCGTTCATCGCGAGCGGCGAGATGGCGGTCACGTACTTCTGGATGCACATGGGGCGCACCGGCGAGATCTTCTGGTGGGCGAATCACGGCGAGCTGCCCCTCCTCTACTGCTTCATCTGGCTCTCGTACGCCGCCTTCGGCGCGGGCTCGTTCAGCCTGGACGCGATGCTCGCAAAGCGGCGCGGGGGCTGACGCCCTCCTTCTAGGTGTGAACGAAGAGAGCGAGCCCGCCGTGAAGCGGGCTCGCTCTTTTCGTTCGTACGATTCCCTCCCAGGCCTACGGATCGAACGGATCCGTGTCGTTCCCCGCCGACGCGCCGGCGCCCGTGTGGTTCTCCACGCGCAGCACCTGATGCTGTGTGGTGCCGCTCGCCGTCATCGTGACCAAGTAGTCACCCGTCTCCACGAAGCCGGCGTTGCGACGGCCGCCGAATCCACCGCCGGGGAGCGCCTTCGCGGCGCGCAGCGCGCCGAGCACATCGCGCAGCACGTCCTGCGTGATCCCCGCCTCAGGAGCGCCCGCGCCGGGGCCACCCGCGCCCGCGGCGGCCTTGCTCGTGTCCGCGCCCGCCATCTTCGTGGTGTCGGCCGCGCCGCGCCGGCCGCCCGCACCGGGTGCACGCGGGAGCGGGCTCTCGGCGGGACGGTCGTTGATCCGGCCGGCCGCGCCGCCGCCACCGCCGCCGAAGCCCCCCGTCGCCATGAAGAGCTCGAAGAGGGTCCCCTTGTCGATGTGCTCACGCACGACCGCGAGCTGTTCCTTGGTGGCGGCGCCCGCCGCGAGGAGCGAGTCGAAGACGTGGTCGATCTTGCGCGCGCTGATCAAGCTGTCGCGCTTCCCCGCCGGCGTGAGGGGCTTCGGCTTCGGAGGCTTGGCCGCGAGATCCCACATCGCCTGATGCATCCCCGGACCGCCGCGGCCGTTGATCGTCGAGAGCGTGTCCCCCTTCATGTTCGTGATGACGATCTTGACGGTGTCCTTCGCCGTGCCGCCGCTGAGATGGTACGCGATCTCCGCGCCGAAGGGGGCGCTGCGTGCCTGGAACGTGCCCTGTCCCTCCGAGATGTCCGCCCCCGGACGTTCGCCGAACGCGTACGCCGTCTTGGGTGCGAAGAGGTACGCGCTCTTGGCCATCACGGAGTCGCTGAGTTGCTGCAGCACGGACACATCCGCGATCCAGATGCCGCGGCCGTGCGTCGCCGCGATGAGGTCGTGGTCGCGCGGATGGATCTTGAGGTCGTGCACCGGCACCGTCGGCATCCCGCTCATGAACTTCTGCCAACTCTTGCCGCGGTCGCGCGAGACGTAGGCGCCCACATCCGTGCCCACGTAGAGCAGATCGCGATCCACCGGATCCTCGCGGATCACGTGGAGGAAGTCCGGCCCCCCGATGGGCAAGTTCCCCACGATGCTCTTGAACGTCTTGCCGAAGTCGTTCGTGACGTACAGGTAGGGGGTGAAATCGTTCGTGCGATGCCCGTCGAAGGCCACGTAGAACGTCGCGCTGTCGAAGTGCGACGGCTCGATGCGCACCACGTACGTCTTCGCGGGCACCCCCGAGAACCGCCCGGTGAGGCTCTCCCACGCGGCGCCGCCGTCGTGCGAGATCCACACGTTGCCATCATCCGTGCCCGCGAACAGGAGCCCAGGCTGGATGTACGACTCGGCGAGCGTCGTGATCGTGCCGTACGTCTCCGCCCCCGTGGCGTCGTTCGTGATGCCGCCGGTGGAGTCCATGCTCCAGCGCACCTTCGCCATGTCCTTCGTGGAGAGGTCGGGGGAGATCGGCACGAGATCGTCGCCGCGGTCCGTCGACCGGAGCACGCGATTGCCGCCGATGTAGATCGTGGACGGCGAGAACGGCGAGATGAAGTACGGCGTGTTCCAGTTGAAGCGCAGGTCGTAGTCGGTGGAGTCCTTCAGCTGCATCGCGCGGAGCTCGGCGAGCTTCTTCTTCTGCTCGGCGGTCGCGGGCTTGGTGCTGTCCCCGCGATCGGCGAGGATCGAGTCCTCCACGAGCAGATAGCGCGGGCGCCACGACGGCTTCACCAGCGACTTGCTCTCGCCGGTGCCATAGTCGAGGCGGTCGATGTTCCCCCCCTGCGACTCGGCGTAGATGATGTTCGGGTCCGAGGGATCCTGCGCCGTGTAGAAACCGTCGCCGCCGCCCACCGTGAACCAATCGAAGTTCGTGATCGCGTTGCGGACCTTGCGGCTCGGCCCGCACCAGCTGCCGTTGTCCTGCAGCCCGCCGCACACGCGATAGGGGATGCCGAAGTCGTAGCTCACTTCGTAGAACTGCCCGATCACGATCTTGTTCAGGAATTCGAAGTTCCCGCCGCGGTCCCACGTCTGCGACACGCCGCCATCGTCGCCCACGACGAAGTGTTCCCCGTCGTTCGGGTCGATCCACATCGCGTGGTGGTCCACGTGGATGCCGATCGTCGCGTTGCGCACGGTCTTCCCGCCGTCATCGGAGAAATTGACCGGGGTGGAGGACCAGTACACGCGGTTCGGCATCGTGGGATCCACGCGCACTTGCGAGTAATAGAAGGGGCGCACGTCGCTGTCGTTCATCCAGCGCCACGTCTTGCCCCCGTCCTCGGAGCGGTAGAGCCCGCTCAGGAGGCGCTGCTTCACCGGCGCCTTCACCTTGGGGCCCACCGAGTCGCTGGCCGGCGCGAGCACCTTGTGGTCCTTGCCGCGCATCGAGTCCGCCTCGACGAGCGCGTAGACGACGTTCGGCTCGCTGCGCGAGATCGCGATGTTGATGCGTCCGCGATTGGTCTCGGGGAATCCGCCCCCCTTGATCTCCGTCCACGTCTTGCCGGCGTCGGTGGTCTTCCAGAGGATGCTTCCCGGGCCGCCGCTGTTCAGGAACCACGGGCCGCGCAGCCGCTGGTAGCTCGACGCGAAGAGCACGTCGGGATTCTTGGGGTCCATGGCGACGTCGATGAAGCCCGCCTTGTCGCTCACGAACTTGATGAGCTGCCACGTCTTGCCGCCGTCGGTGGTCTTGTAGAGCCCGCGCTCGGGATTCGCGTCCCAGGCGTGGCCGAGGGCCGCGACGTAGACGATGTCGGGATTCATGGGATGGACGACGATGCGCCCGATCTGCTGCGTCTTCTCGAGTCCCATGAGCTTCCAGGTCTTCCCGCCGTCGGTGCTCTTGTAGATGCCGCCGCCGGGGGAGATCGAGTTGCGCGTGTTCTGCTCGCCGGTGCCCGCCCACACTTGGTTGGTGTCCGACGGCGCGATCGCGAGCGCGCCCATGGAGACGACGCGCTCGTGGTCGAACACCGGGTGGAAGCTCGTGCCGGCGTTCGTGGTCTTCCAGATGCCGCCGCCGGCCGCCGCGACGTAGAACGTCTTGGACGGGCTCGGGATGCCGGCGATGTCGGCGACGCGCCCGCCCATGTCGGCGGGGCCGATGTTGCGCCAGGTGAAGAAGGCGGTGGTCGCGGAATCGAGCGCGGCCATGGGTTGCTGGGCGAGCGAGGGCGCGCCGGGGATCAGGAGCCCGGCCGCGAGCGCCACGAGGGCGACGGGACGAAGTGTGGGCATGGGAGTCGCGTTTCTCCGTGAGACGTCGGGGCCGCGAGCGCAGGCGCGACAGGCGGCGTGAGAGACGTTAGCGAATCGGCGAGCGATTGGCGAACACCTAGATGCGCGGGCGCGGGGCGATACGTTGAGACCAATAGGTCGCCTGCGGCCCCCGGGCGGTTCGACTGAGAGAGCGAACGCCCCGCCCGAGCACAGCGCTCGAGCGGGGCGTTTCCTGCTTCATGGCACGGGGCGCTGCGCTCGCGGCACGCCCGCCCGTTTCAGACAGTTGCTCTACTGCGCTTCCTTCTCCCTCAACGCGGCCTGGATCTTCGCTTTGATCGCTTCGAGGTTGAATGAAGCCGGGTCCTGCATGGGCGGATAGTTCAGCGCCGTCTCCGCGAGCTTGCCCACGTACTGCTGCACCAGCACGAATCGCCAGAACTCGCGTGCATAGAACTCGTTCATGTAGCCGCCGCCCAAGTCATTCAGGCTCTGCCCGCGCGTGGACGGTGTCCGTTCGAACGGATCCTGCCGGAGGTTCACGATCGTGGGCATGTCCGTGGTGACCTTCTCCCCCGGCCAGCCGTAGGGCTGCTGGTAGAACTGGAACTTGAAATCATCGATGCGGATCGCGCCGAGGTGCGGACCGCCGAAGTAGAAGATCTCGTGGCGCGCCGACGGCCCCTTCCCCAGCAGCAGGTCGAGCTGGTTGTAGCCGTCGAGATGATTCTTGTAAGTGCGATCGCCGATCTTCGCGCCCTTGAGCAGCTCCTCCGTGATGTTCGGATTCCCGGCAGCCGCCGCGAGCGTCGGCAACCAGTCGAGTCCCGAGAAGATGCCGTTCTCCACCGCGCCCGCCTTCACCTTGCCGGGCCAGCGGATGATCGCCGGCACGCGGAAGCCGCCTTCACCCACCGTGCCCTTCGTGTCCCTGAAGGGGGTCATGCCGCCGTCCGGCCATGTGAACACTTCCGCGCCGTTGTCGGTGGTGAAGATGACGATCGTGTTGTCGGCCTCGCCGATGTCCTCGAGATGCTTCAGCAGACGGCCGATGTCGTCATCCATCTGCGCCATGCCCGCCTCTTCCAGATTGTAGCCGCTCTTCTCGTTCATCATCGCCATGTACTTCGGCGGGAGGTACGTGAACACGTGCATGCGCGTCGTGTTGTGCCAGATGAAGAACGGCTTGCCCTCCTTCTTCGCCTTGTCCATGAACGCGTCCGAGGCGTCCACGAGCACCGAGTCGAACATCTCCATGTCGTACTTGGCGGGACGGCCCTTCTGCCAGTTCTGCACGTTCTCCATGTGCGGGAAGGGGGGCAGCGGACCCTCATCCACGATCTTCTGCTTCCCGATCTTGCCCCAGCGCGGCTGCACGGTGGGATCGTCCACGTCCGTCGCCCACGTGTGGATCACGTCGCGCGGTCCCGTCTTGTCGAGCCACTCCTGCGGATAGTCGAACCAGTACGGATCGGACATCGCGTCCAGGTGATACAGGTATCCGAAGAACTCGTCGAATCCGTGCAGGGTCGGCAGGTACTTGTTGAGGTCGCCCAAGTGGTTCTTGCCGAACTGTCCGGTCACGTATCCCTGTGCCTTGAGCACCGTCGCGAGCGTCACCGCCGCGTCCGGCATGCCGACATCCGCGCCGGCCTGGCCCACCGTGGTCAACCCTGTGCGGATCGGGAGCTCGCCGGTGATGAAGTTGGCGCGACCGGCCGTGCAGCTCGCCTCCGCGTAGTAGTCGGTGAACATCATTCCCTGCGCCGCCAATCGATCCAGGTTGGGCGTCTTGCCGGCCATGATGCCGCGGTTGTAGGCGCCGATGTTGAACCACCCCACGTCATCGCCCATGATGACGAGGATGTTGGGCTTCTTGGCCGCTGCCTGCGCGAACATCGGCAGTGCGACCATCGCGAGCAGTGCGGCCGTCGCTACACCGTATCTGCGTGCCTTACCGTGCATGGTTCACCTCGTCGTGCGAGTGATCGAGCGCGGCGCTCGCGCCCGGAGCGGAAGCAGCTTGCGCGAGACGCGAGCGCTGACTAACGTCACCGCGAACTTCTCGCCGGCTCACGAATTCTTGGGCGAGGGAATTGGTTCACGGCACGACCGATCCACGTCCACTCGGTCGATTTGACTTGCCGGTCCCCCGTGCGGCGGCGGGGTTGCGGAGCCGCTGTCTCCAGACATCAACGACCCGGGGGGACGCCATGAGAGAACGCTCGACGCGGTTCACGCTCGTCGCGGTGCTCGCGCTCGCATCGTCGGGGGCCTTCGCGCAACACGCGCCCTCGCCGTCTCCGGCTTCCCCCTTCTCGTTCGACATCTACGGCGACTCCCGGACGATGATGTACGTCCCGTACCGTTCAGACCAGGAGCCCGCCGCGCGCGATCTGATCAAGCAGATTTTCGAGCTCGTGATGCCCCCGGCGGAGGCGGCGCAAGTGGCCGAGAAGGACGTGAGGTTGGTCTATGACCCCGCCCACGACAACGAGCTGTCGGAGATCGTGATGCCGTTCATGACCGCGAGCGAAGTCATGACGCTGAAGGTCGATAAGGGATGGGTCACCGAAGCCTCGGTCGAGGACGTGAAGCTGCTCCCCGGCGTGCACCGTACCATGTTCCGGCTCGAGGGGGGCGAGTGGGTGACCCGGGAGATCGTGCGAGACGTCCGGAGCGGAAAGGCGAAGTTCATCCTCAGCACCGGGGATTTCATCTGGTGGGGCGCGCAGGGCGGGAAGCCGTTCGACAATCCATACTGGCAGCGGGTCGACGATGAGCTATTGAAGCAGCTGCCCCCGCCGGACCAGGGACTGCGAGCGGCCGGCATCGATGGGCGCGTCATCGCCTCGCCAGGGAATCACGAGGTCTGGGCGGACCCGCACCTGGATGGCTTCTTCACGGCCTTCCCCTATCTCAAGAAACTCGGCGCGACCGAGCAGAACCTCACGTACAAGTTCGATTACGGAGGCGTGCGCTTCATCTTCCTGTGGACCGGGCACTTCGACGCGCGCGATGAGACCGGCTGGAGCGCCACCCGGCCCACGTACGAGGAGCAGATGAAGCAGCTTCGCACCTGGCTCGATCAGGCCAAGGCCACTGGCATCAAGAAGGCGTTCATCGTGTTCCACAACGCGACGTTCTCCAACTCCGGCATGGGCCCCATCCCGGAAGCCCAGAATCCCCACAAGACGATCGCCGCGTATGCGACGGACATGGATATCGTCGTCGTGAACGGCCACATCCACTCGACGCAGCTCTATCAGGTGGACGGCGTGAAGTATCTCGTGATCGGCGGCGGCGGCGCGGAGCAGGATCCGATCCTGCCGGGGCGGACGAGCATCGCGATGCCCGCCGGATATCCGCCGGAGTTGTATTGGAAGGGCGCGCCGCCCCTGGAGGAGTACAACTACGTGCACGTGGACGTGAGGCCGGGGAAACCTACCGCGTTCACGCTCTATCGATTCCGCCCCTGGTCGGCGGAGCCGTTCGCGACGGTGGAGTTGTTCAAGTGACCATGGACGACCCGCCACATCGCGCGCTCCCCGGCTAGTCTTAGAGCATGCGCTCGACTCTCCGGCGTGAGCCCGCCGGAGAGCTTCATCCTCACTTCAGACTCACGTGCGCCTCGCTCGCCGCCTGCTCGCGCTGTCGCTCAACATGCTTCTGCTCCTGGCCACATGGTCCTGGAGTCGCGGAGCGTGCGCACCAGGTGACGAGCACACGCACGGCGCGCACAGTGCGCACGCGATGGCGGCGATGCACGGCGACGCGCGCATGATGCATGGCGCGCTCGAGAGTTCCCGCGACGCGGTGCCCCATGACTGTACCGGGGAGATGATCTGCGCCGGCTGCGGCCTCATGACGGGCTGCGCGACCGCGAGTCTCCTCACGCCCCCGGAGGCGATCGCCGCTCGGCGTGTAGGATCTCGCCGCGTGCTCTCCCGCCTGCCCGTGGGGAGCTCGCTCGCGGCACCGCAACCTTCGCCGCCGCCTCCGAGAGCCTGACTCCAGTTCGGCCTGCGCCGCGCACACACGCCGGCGCGCCACCTCTGGATGTCGAGCCTCTCATGCGCAATACCGCCCGGCGCGCCATGCGCCTTCATCGTTCATCTCGCGCCGCTCTCGCGGCCGCGCTCCTCGCGTTCGCGGCGGCCGTGCCCATGTTGCGCGCACAGGCTGCGAGCGCGTCCAGCGACTCGATGCGTCACGCGGACTCCACGCGCGCCGCTCCGGATCCCTCGATGGCCGGGATGCGCGGCATGCCTGCGGCGCCCGACTCCGCGCGCATGCCGCGCATGGGCGCGATGGATGACCCGATCGGCGTCTCGATGACGCGCGCGGGCTCGGGGACATCGTGGCTCCCCGACGCGTCGCCGGTGCACGCGAAGTTCCTCCTCGCCGGCGAATGGCAACTCATGCTGCAAGGCGTGCTCTTCGTGCAATTCGACAGGCAATTCTCCCTTCGAGGCGCCGCACAGTTCGGCGCTCCAAACTGGGGGATGCTGATGGCGAGCCATCCGCTGCACGACGCGCGCATCACGCTGCGCGGCATGATCAGTCTCGAGCCGTTCACGATTACGGCGCGAGGGTATCCCCTCCTGCTGCAGTCGGGTGAATCCTACCAGGGCCAGCCGCTGCACGACCGTCAGCATCCGCATGATCTCTTCGCGGAGATCGCGGCGGTGTACGAGCGGCGCCTCGCCGGCAACCTGGGGATGCAGCTGTACGTGGCGCCGGTCGGCGAACCGGCGAGCGGCCCCGTCGCGTTCCCGCACCGGCCGTCGGCGTCCAGCGATCCCTTCGCGCCGCTGGGCCATCACTGGCAGGACGCCACGCACATCGCGTTCGGGGTCATCACCGCGGGACTGTACTCGCGCGCCGTGAAGCTCGAAGGCTCGATCTTCAACGGACGCGAACCGGATGCGATCCGCACCAACTTCGACTACGCGGGCCGGAGTCTCGACTCGTACTCGGGCCGCCTCACGTTCAACCCCGGCGCCGGAGTGAGTCTCGAGGCGTCGTACGCGTATCTCGCGAGTCCCGAAGCGCTCCATCCAGAAGTGTCGCAGCATCGCGTCACGGCCGCCGCGCTCTTCGCGCGCGCGACCGGCGCGGCCGGCGAGTGGTCGAGTGCGCTCATCTACGGCGTGAACACGGAATCGGGACAGCGATCGCCCTCGAACAGCGTGCTGGCGGAGACGAACGCCGACCTCGACGGCAGGAATACGCTCTTCGCGCGCGCCGAGTTCGTGCAGAAGAGCGCGGCCGATCTCGCGGTGGATTCCGCCGAGCAGCCGGGCGATCCCGCGTTCGCCGCGACCGCTCCAGGCACCCTGTTCAACGTCGGAACCCTCACGCTGGGATATCTGCGCGAGATCAGCGGTTTCAGCGGCGGATCGCTCGGCCTCGGCGCGCTCGTGAACGTGAACGCGATCCCCGCTTCGCTCGCGCCCGCATACGGCACACGCACGCCGGCGGGATTCGCCGTATTCTTGCGACTGCGTCCGCGTCGATTGAGAACATGATGCGCCGGCCGCTACCTGCCGCTGGAGAACGTCGATGGGCAACCGGTGCTGAGGATCTTCGCGCCGAACCCGTGAGCGCCAGGCGGCAACCCGCGTCGCGTATTGTCACAATGAGGGCGCGCCCCGGGCGCCTCTACATCGCCTCGATGTACGCCACTTCGCCGTGCAGCGCCTGATCGAGCCCCGCGGCCTCTCCCGCCTCGTCGACCTTCACCGGCGTGATGCGGTCGATGATCCAGAGCATCCCATACGTGAACAGGAACGCCCACACGCTCGAGATGCACACCGCCCCGAGTTGCACCAGGAAGAAGTGCGGGTTGCCATGGAGCAATCCGTCCGCGCCGGCGGGATTGAAGGCGAGGCTCGCGAACGCGCCGCACGACACGATGCCGAGGAATCCACCCACGCCGTGCACCCCCCACACGTCGAGCGCATCGTCCCAGCGCAGCTTGTTCTTGAGCGCCACCGCGTAGAAGCAGACGATGCCGGAGAGCACGCCGATGATCACCGCCGACGTGGGCGAGACGTAGCCGGCCGCCGGCGTGATCGTCGCGAGGCCGGCCACCGATCCGGTGAGGAGGCCCACGAACTTCGGCTTCCCGGTGGTCCACCATTCGACGAAGAGCCACGTCATGGCGGCGAAGCTCGCGGCGAGGTCGGTATTGATGAAGGCGACCGCCGTGACGGAGTCCACCCGGAATTCGCTCCCGGCGTTGAACCCGTACCAGCCGAACCAGAGGAGGCCCGTGCCGAGCGCGACGAGCGGGATCGAGTGCGGCCCGCGGTCCTCCACCTTCCGGCGCCCCACGTAGAGCACTGACGCGAGCGCGGCGATGCCGGCGATGTTGTGCACCACGATGCCGCCGGCGAAGTCGAGCACCCCCCAGCTCGCCATGAGGCCGCCCCCCCAGATCATGTGCACGAAGGGGAAGTAGACGAACACGAGCCAGAGCGTGAGGAAGATCATGTACGCCGGGAAGCGCACGCGGTTCGCGAAGGCGCCGGTGATGAGCGCGGGGGTGATGATGGCGAACATCATCTGGTAGCCGAAGAACACGAAGAGCGGGATCGTGTCGTTCGCCGGCGACGGCGAGGTGAGCAAGATCCCGTTCAGGAACGCCCAGTGGAAGTTGCCGACGATGCCCGCCACATCGGTGCCGCTCTTGAGATCGCCGCTGAAACAGAGCGAGAAGCCGAAGGCCCACCAGAGCACGGTGGTCCACCCCATCGACGCGAAGCTCTGCATCATGATCGCGAGCACGTTCTTCCGGCCGACCAGTCCGCCGTAGAAGAACGCGAGCCCCGGCGTCATCAGCATGACGAGGCTCGAGCACAGGAGCATGAACCCGGTGTTGCCGGTGTCGAGGTTCAGGTGCGGCATGCGATCGCCTCAGCGCGGTTGCGGACGCGAGACGTTATCCCGGCGCGATGCGTCGCAGCAAGGCCCGGGATGGCCCGGTGCGAGGCGTCACCAACCTTTCGCGCAGCGCCGCTGTCATTGTGATGGCGGGCCGCGCCCGGCTCGCACCCCCATCGCTCGAGGAGGAATCATGCGCCGGCTCATCGCGTTCGCCGCAGTGCTCGCGGTCCCGCTCGCCGCACGTGCGCAGTCGGCGCCGCGCCCGGAGATCCTCGTGCTCGGCACGTACCACATGGCGAACCCCGGGCACGACATCCACAACCTGCACGCCGACGACGTGCTCGCCCCCAAGCGCCAGCAGGAGATCGCGGAGCTGCTCGCCGTGCTCAAGCGATTCCACCCGACCAAGATCGCGATCGAGGCGGATGCGGGGAGCAAGAGAGTGGCGCAGCAGTTCGCCGATTACCTGGCCGGCACCTACACGCTCTCGGCGAACGAGATCGACCAGATCGGCTACCGCCTCGCGAAGGAGCTCGGCCACAAGGCCGTCTATCCCGTGGACGCCGACGGCGATTTCCCCTGGTTGCGCGTGGTCAACTACGCCAAGGCGAACAACCGGACCGCCGAGTTGGATTCGATCGATGCGGGCTGGGGGGCGATGACGGCGCAGCTGGACAGCGTGCTGCGCACGCACACCGTGCTCGAGACCATGGAGTACCTGAACTCCGGCGCGCGCGTACGCCGCGACATGGCCACGTACTTCGCCATCGACCGGCTCGGCGAGCCGTGGGAGTTCGCGGGCCCCGATCTCATCGCCGACTGGTACCGGCGGAACATCCACATCTATCACAACATCGTGGCGCTCGTGGATTCGCCGAACGAGCGGATCCTCGTGATCTTCGGGGCGGGGCATCTCGGCTGGCTGCGTCAGGACGCGGCGAGCGACACCACGGTGCGATTGCGCACGCTCGCCGAGCTGAGCGCCGCGCCGTAACGAGCGCCGCGCGGCCGCGGCGCGATGGTGACCCGCTCGCGAGCGGGGGCGTCCTGTTGTTAGGTGGGACACGCCCGCCCACGCAGCGCGCCCGCAGTCGCTCCAGCCCCCAGCTCGAATGATCGCAGCGCCGCGCCTGACCGCCCGGAATCTGGGCAAGTTGTTCGTGCTCGCCGTGGTCTACTTCATCGCGGCGAAGCTCGGCCTGCGCCTCGCGTTCGTCCATGCGAGCTCGACGGCGGTCTGGCCGCCCACGGGACTCTCGATCGCCGCCGTCCTGATCCTCGGCCACGAGATCTGGCCCGCGATCTTCGCCGGCGCGTTCACGGCCAACCTCCTCACCGCGGGCACCGTCGCGACGTCCGTTGGCATCGGCGCCGGGAATACGCTCGAGGCGCTCCTCGGCGCGTTTCTCGTCAACCGATTCGCGGGAGGGCGCAACGCGTTCGACCGCCCGGAGAACGTGATCCGCTTCGCGGTGCTCGCCTGCCTCCTGGGCACGATGGTGAGCCCCACCATCGGCGTCACGACGCTCAG